>Ga0187890_10000006_pt1 | contig 167961 bp, 156 predicted proteins | sample June2016WEW_21_1_FD_133005 | JGI IMG/M metagenome (GOLD analysis project Ga0187890, IMG submission 133005) | Peatland microbial communities from SPRUCE experiment site at the Marcell Experimental Forest, Minnesota, USA - June2016WEW_21_10 | ecosystem: Environmental > Terrestrial > Soil >... | reverse complement strand
TGGCGGAGAGGGCGAGATTCGAACTCGCGATCGGATTGCTCCGATGCCGGTTTTCAAGACCGGTGCATTCAACCGCTCTGCCACCTCTCCGTCTGAAGCGACCGCCACGCGCAGCTGTATTTTGCCCTATTGGACACACCCACGTCCCCCCATTATCCTTCAGCTAAATTAGGCGGCCGCTCCAAACCGCCAGGCGTGCTGCCATCGTCCCTACCACCATGACAACTTTGGTATCGCCGATGGGCGCCCCGCTTCATGGAAGATAAAGCGGCGCTCCTCAATCAGCTGCGAATCGACCGCACAGAACCCCCCGGTCCCGGCTCCGGCCGAATCTGGATCGTCGTAGCTGCGCTGGTCGTGATCGGCGCGGCGGTAGGCGGCTGGTTCTGGCTGCGCTCGTCCGATATACCCGTGCGCGTCGTGCAGCCGCAGCCGGTGGCCGACGCGGGCGCCGCGAGCGCGGGGTCCATCCTCGACGCCTCCGGTTACGTCGTCGCGCGCCGCCAAGCCACGGTGGCATCGAAGATCACGGGCAAGATGGTCGAGCTCGACATCGAGGAAGGCGACCACGTCCAGGAAGGCCAGGTCATCGCGCGGTTGGACGACAGCAACGTGCGCGCGGCTTTGGCGGCGGCGCATGCTCAACTGGACTTTGCCAAAGCGGGGCTCGCCGAGACCGAGGTCAACCTCGCCAACGCGCGTCGTGACTTCGACCGGCAGACGAGCCTCGTCAAGGGTCACTTCGTGAGCCAGGCCGCTCTCGACAACTCGAAGACCTCCATGGATGCGCTGACCGCGCAGCTGGCCACTCAGCGCAGCAACATCGAGGTAGCACAGCGCAATGTGGAGGTCGCCGATCGCAATCTGGCGGACACGATCGTGCGCGCACCCTTCGCCGGCATCGTGACGGTGAAGGCCGCCCAGCCCGGCGAAATCGTCTCGCCATTATCCGCGGGCGGCGGGTTCACCCGTACCGGCATCGGCACCATCGTCGACATGGACTCCCTCGAGATCCAGGTGGATGTGAACGAGAATTTCATCAACCGAGTCGAGCCGGCCCAGAAGGTAACCGCAAAGCTCAACGCGTACGCCGACTGGCAGATTCCGGGGCACGTGATCGCCGTCATCCCCACCGCCGACCGCAGCAAGGGCACCGTCACGGTACGCATCGCGCTCGATCAGAAGGACCCGCGTATTCTTCCTGAAATGGGCGTTCGGGTATCATTCCTGGCGGGCACCTCGAGCGAGGGAGATGCCAAGCCGGTGCCAGGCTTGAGTTTGCCGTCGGATGCCGTGCAGGTGTCGGGTTCGGTGGGCGTCGTGTACGTCGTACACGACTCCACGGTCGAGCGGCGCGCGATAAAACTGGGCGCGAGCAGCTCGAATCAGGTCACCGTCCTGTCGGGCTTGCAGCCCGGCGAGCGAATCGCGATCGGTGATTTCGCCCGCTTGAAGGACGGCGTTAGGATTCGCATCGAAAACTAGCCGCGGCCAACGCGGCAGCGAGGGATGAACGCATGAGCGAGACCATCGTGAGCCTGCGCAAGGTCGTCAAGCATTACACGCGCGGCAAGCAAGACGTGCCCGTGCTCGACGGCCTGGATCTGGACATCGCCAAAGGCGAGTTCGTGGCGCTCATGGGTCCGAGCGGCTCGGGCAAGACGACGCTACTCAACTTGATCGGCGGGCTCGATTCGCCCACCTCGGGAGAGATCACCGTCGCGGGCGAGCGCCTGGACCGCATGAGCAGCGGCCAGCTCGCGCGCTGGCGCGCCCGTAACGTCGGCTTCGTGTTCCAGTTCTACAACTTGATGCCGATGCTGAACGCGCAGCGCAACGTCGAGCTGCCCTTGTTGCTCACCCATCTGTCCGCGTCACAGCGCGCGGCGAACGCGCTCGCCGCCCTGACCTTGGTCGGCATCGCCGACCGTGCCAAGCACAAGCCGAGCGAGCTTTCGGGCGGGCAGGCACAGAGGGTCGCCATCGCACGTGCCCTCGTCGCCGACGCGACACTCCTGGTGTGCGATGAGCCCACCGGCGATCTGGACCGCAAGTCCGCCGATGAGGTCCTGCACTTACTGCAGATCTTGAACCGCGAGCACGGCAAGACCATCGTGATCGTGACCCACGATCCGAAGGCGGCGGAATTCGGCAGCCGGAGCCTGCACATGGACAAGGGCGCGCTGCTCGACGCCGGCATCCTCGCGGCCTGAAGAGCGGGCGCTCATGAAATACCTACCCCTCCTCTGGGCAAACCTTTGGCGCAAGAAGACACGCACGATTTTCACCCTGCTATCGGTGGTGGTGGCGTTCCTGCTGTATGGCGCGCTCGCGACCATCGATGACGCATTCGAGAACCCGCAGACAGGCCTGACCGGCGTGGACAAGCTCATCACCACCAACAAATTCTCCCTCACGCTGCTCCTGCCCTTCTCGGACGTCCAGCAAATAGCTGCCGTTCCCGGCGTAGCCGTCGTGACTTGGATCACCTGGTTCGGCGCCTACTACCAGGAATCGAAGAACTTCGTGTTCGCGCTGCCCATCGACACGCCGACCTACTTCGATCTGCACAAGGATGAATTCGTGGTGAGCGATGCGGAAATGGCGGCATTCCGCAACACGCGCTCCGGCGTGCTCGTCAACTCCGCGCTCATGAAGAAGTTCGGATGGCATGTGGGGCAGAAGCTGCCGCTGCATTCGACGATATGGACGCAAAAGGCCGACGGCTCGCTCGACTGGACCTTCGACATCGTGGGGACCTTCGCTGTGAAGGATCCGACGCAGGCGGGCCAGCAGGCCTCGACCGTGTTGTTTCATTACGAGCTGTTCGATGAGGGCCGCAGCTTCGGCAAAGGCCAAGTCGGATGGTTCGAAGAGCGCGTCGTCGATCCGTCGCAATCCGTGCAGATCGCGCAGAAGATCGACGCGCTGTTCGCGAATTCGCCGAACGAGACCAAGACACAGCCGGCCAAGGATTTCGCGATGTCGTTCGTGAAACAGTTCGGTGACGTAGGATTCGTATTGCGGGCAATTCTCGGCGCCGTCTTCTTCACGCTGCTGTTCCTCACGGGCAATACCATGATGCAGTCGGTGCGCGAGCGCACGCCGGAGCTCGCCGTGCTGAAAACCTTGGGATTCAGCGACGCGAAGGTTGTCGGCCTCGTGATCGGCGAGTCGCTCTTGCTGTGTTTGCTCGCCGCCGTCGTCGGCCTCGCGGCGAGCTATGCCTTGATTCCGGTGATACGAACCGTGCTTCAGGGCATCGTGACCTCGCCCTGGCTGCTGCCACACGGACTTGGCCTCGCAGTACTGCTCGCGCTGCTGGTCGGCACCCCGCCGGCGCTGCGCGCGATGCGCCTCAACGTTGTCGACGCTCTGATGGACAAGCGCTGATGTTCAAGCAACTCATAGCCTTGACCTCGATGGGAATACAAACGCTGCCGCAGCGTGCCGGCTCCTCGAGCGTGATCGTGATCGGCATTGCCGGCGTGGTCGCGGTCCTCGTGTCGGTGCTCGCCATGGCGACCGGCTTTCGCCACACCATGGCCGATAGCGGGCGTCCGGATCGTGTCATCGTGCTGCGGGGCGGATCCGACGCCGAGCTCAACAGCAACTTGACTCGCAGCGACGTCGATACGATCGCGAATGCACCCGGACTTGCCAAGGACGCCGAGGGCAAAGCGGTGCTCTCGGCGGAGGTCATCACGGTCGTCAATTTGCCGAAGATCGATACGGGCAGCGACTCGAACGTCACCTTGCGCGGCGTCGGCTTGCAGGTCGAGAAGGTGCGCCCGGAGCTCAAGATCGTGTCCGGCCGCATGTTTCGTCCCGCGGTGCGCGAATTGATCGCCGGCGCCGGCGCGGCGAAGCAATTCCGCGGGCTGACTCCCGGCAGCGTCTTGCACTTGCGCAACGCCGACTGGACCGTCACGGGTCTTTTCGCGACGAACGGCGATGTGCACGAGTCGGAGCTGCTCGCCGACGCCGACACGGTCGGCTCGGCGATCGAGCGCTCGGGCTACAGCTCGGTCGTGGGACTGCTCACCAGCGCGAGCGAATTCGGAACGTTCAAGGACGCGCTGACCACGGATCCGCAGCTCAAAGTCGACGTCGAGCGCGAGCCCGAGTACTACGCTGCGCAGTCCAAGCAATTGACCCAGCTGATCACGGTCGTGGGAAATACGGTCGCCATCATCATGGCGATCGGCGCCATGTTCGGCGCGCTCAACAGCATGTACGCGGCGGTCGACGCGCGCACGCTGGAGATCGCGACCCTGCGCGCCATCGGCTTCGGCGCGCTGCCGGTGCTTTTATCCGTGATGCTGGAGGCTCTGGCGTTGTCGCTGCTCGGGGGACTGCTCGGCGCGGCGCTCGCCTGGTGGTTCTTCAACGGGCATACCGTCTCTACCTTGGGCGGCGCGTTTGCCCAGATTGTTTTCCAAGTCACCGTCACCACCTCGCTGATGGTGACGGGTCTCGTCTGGGCGTGCGCCATCGGCGTGCTCGGCGGACTCTTCCCCGCGGTGCGCTCGGCGCGCTTGCCCGTGGCCGAGGCGCTGCGCGCGACATAAATCCAGGTCCCCGGGAGGGGAACCGCCCGGCGTGCAGTCGCCCGGTGCGGGTGGCGCCCGGCGTGGCAACGCCATTGAATTTCTCAAATTGCACCCCAATACGCCTCCCGTCGCCGGGTCTCGCGCCGCGCAGATTGCGCCGCCCGGACGGCCCCTTTACGGCACGATATCCCGCAGGGTGCTAAAATTGCGACCAGGAATCACTGGAGGACGATACAGATCATGGCTAACTTTCCCAATGCGGCATTTCCCACAGGTCGGGTGGATAGCCGCAGCGTATTCATCACCCGGACCTATACCCATCTGGTCGGGGGCATCCTCGGCTTCATCCTGGTGGAGCTCGGGCTTTTCGAGTCCGGTCTCGCGGGACAGATCGCGCGCTTCATGCTGGGCTTCAACTGGATACTCATCCTCGGCGCCTTCATGTTGGTCGGATGGCTGGCGTCGCGCACGGCGCAGACCAGCACCTCGATCGGCATGCAGTATTTCGCCTACGGAGCGTACGTGGTCGCGGAGGCGCTCATCTTCGTGCCGCTGCTCTACATTGCGAACTGGAAGGCGCCCGGCACCATTGACAGCGCTACCCTGGTGACGCTCCTCGGCGCGGGCGGACTCATGGTCGTCGCGCATCAGACTCGCAAGGACTTCTCGTTCCTGCGGGCCATCTTGATGTGGGGCGGCATCGTCGCGCTGCTCGCCATCGTCGGCGGCCTGGTGTTCGGCTTCCAGCTCGGCACCTGGTTCTCGGTGGCGATGATCGGCTTCGCGGGCGCCGCGGTGCTGTACGACACCTCGAACATCATTCATTACTATCCGGAAGACCGGTACGTGTCGGCCGCGATGCAGCTCTTTGCATCGATCGCCCTGATGTTCTGGTATGTGCTGCGGCTGCTCATGGGCAACCGTAACTAAACACCGAAAAGCCAGGCAAGTATGCGCCGCCTCGATTCAGGTCGAGGCGGCGTTTTTTTTGCTCAGCCGAGCCGCATCGTATCCCCCATGTAAGGTCCGAGCGCGCTCGGCACGACGACGCTGCCGTCGGGCTGCTGGTAGTTCTCGAGGATGGCAACCAGGGCGCGCCCGACTGCGACGCCCGAGCCGTTGAGCGTGTGCAGCGGCTCGGGCTTGCCCGTGGCGGGATTGCGCCAGCGCGCCTGCAGGCGACGCGCCTGATAGGCCTCGTAATTGCTGCAGGAGGAGATTTCGCGGTAGCGCTTCTGCGAAGGCAGCCAGACCTCGAGATCGTACGTCTTGGCGCTTCCAAAGCCTACATCGCCCGCGCACAGAGCAACCACGCGGTAGGGCAACTCCAGCGCCTTGAGCACCGCTTCGGCGTGCCCCGTGAGCTCCTCGAGCGCGCTGTAGGAGTCCTCGGGTCGCACGATCTGCACCAGCTCGACCTTCTCGAACTGGTGCTGGCGAATCATGCCGCGGGTGTCCTTGCCGGCGGCCCCGGCCTCGGATCGAAAGCACGGCGTGTGCGCCACGTATTTCATGGGTAACGCGGCGGCATCGACGATTTGATCGCGCACCAGATTGGTGACGGGCACCTCGGCGGTCGGGATGAGGAAAAAGCCCGGATCGCCGCGCACGGCGAACAAATCCTGCTCGAACTTCGGCAGCTGCCCGGTGCCCACCAGAGCCTGCGCATGCACGAGATACGGCACATACGCCTCCCGATAGCCGTGCTCGCGCACGTGCAAGTCGAGCATGAACTGGATGAGCGCCCGATGCAGCTTGGCCAGCGGCCCGGTCATCACCACGAAGCGGGCGCCCGAGATCCGCCCCGCGGCCTCGAAATCCATACCCAGCGGTGCGCCGATCGCCACGTGATCCTTCGGCTCGAAGGAGAGCGTGCGAGGCTCGCCCCAGCGGCGTACTTCGACGTTGTCGGCCTCGTCGCGGCCGGCAGGCACGCTCGCGTGCAGGATGTTGGGCAAGCCCAGCTGCACGCTCGAAAGCTCTGCCTGGATGGCTTCGAGCCTTCCCTCGACGGCCGCAAGGCGTAGCGCGAGCGACTCGCCGAGCTCGATCAGGGGCGTTGCGTCGCGGCCCTGCGCCTTGGCCTGGCCGGCGGCCTTGGCATTCGCGTTGCGCTCGGCGCGCAGACTATCGACCTCGATTTGCGCCGCCTTGCGTTGCTCCTCGAGCGCAGCGATTTTCTCGACGTCGAGAGTGAACCCGCGACGCGCCAGCTCGGCGGCCACTTTCGGCAGATCGTTGCGTAACAGCTTGGGATCGAGCACGTCATCTCCTCCGCATTCAATTCTTGTCTCGGGCGCGCCTCACCGCGAGTGCCTCGCCGATTTTGATCTCTAGGCCGCGCGGCACGGGCACGTAATAGCGCCGCTCGGTCAGCCCTTCGGGCAAATACCGCACTCCCGCCGCATACGCGTCCGGCTCATCGTGCGCGTAGCGGTAGCCTTTCCCATAACCGATCTCTTTCATGAGACGCGTGGGAGCGTTGCGCAGGTGCAGCGGCACCTCGAGCGACCCAAGCTTCGAGGCATCCTCCATCGCGGCGCCGAACGCCGTGTAGACGGCATTGCTCTTCGCCGCACACGCCATGAAAACGATCGCCTGCGCGATCGCGAGCTCGCCCTCGGGGCTTCCCAGCCGCTCATACACCGCGCAGGCCTCCAGGCTCAAGGTGAGCGCGCGCGGATCGGCATTGCCGATGTCCTCGCTCGCCATGCGCACGGCACGCCGTGCGATGTACATTGGATCGCAACCGCCCGCGAGCATCCGACACAGCCAGTAGAGCGACGCGTCGGGATCGCTGCCGCGCACCGACTTGTGTAACGCCGATATCTGATCGAAGAAGTTCTCCCCACCCTTGTCGAAGCGCACGTAAGTGCTGCCGATCACGGCCCGCATGGTGTCGACGTCCAGACGGTGTCCCTGGCCATCGGGCTTGGCGAGGTCCGCCGCCGTTTCGAGCAAGTTCAGCATGCGTCGCGCATCGCCGTCCGCCGCGGCCAGCAACAGCTCGCGCGCGGCCGGCTCGAGCTCGAGTCGCAGCTCTCCGAGGCCCCGCTCGGTATCGGCGAGGGCCCGGTCGAGGAGCTTACCGAGGTCTTCCTGCGTCAGGGGCTTCAGCACATAAACGCGCGCCCGCGACAGCAAAGCGTTGTTCACCTCGAAAGAGGGGTTCTCGGTGGTCGCGCCGACGAAAATGAGCGTGCCGTCCTCGACGTAGGGCAGGAACGTGTCTTGCTGCGACTTGTTGAAACGATGCACCTCATCGAGAAACAGCACGGTGTCGCGGCTGCCCCGCAGGCTCTTCGCTCGCTCGACCACGGCGCGAATGTCCTTGATGCCCGCGAGCACCGCCGAGAGCGCAATGAACTCCGCGTTCGCATTGCTTGCCACCAGCCGGGCGAGCGTCGTCTTGCCGGTACCGGGAGGCCCCCACAAGATCATCGAGTGCGAGCGACCGGCCTCGAGCGCGCGGCGCAAGGGCGCGCCCGGCGCGAGCAGGTGCGATTGGCCGACGTATTCGTCGAGATTGCGCGGCCGCAGCCGGTCGGCCAGCGGTCGATAGGTACCCTCCCCCACCGGGGTCACTTGCTGTCGCGCCCGATCACATCGACACCCGGCGGCGGCGAGAATGTGAAGAGGTCAGGTATGAGCTTGGGATTTTTGACCGGGTGCGTGAAGGTGAGCTGCGTGATTTGATTGAGCTTGTCCGCGAGGAACATGGACGCGAGCTCGCCGTCCTTGTCGAATCCGATGCGCACCAGCTGGAAATCCGTGTCCGGGTGCTTGGGGAGGAGCTGAAACCAGCGCAGTCCTCCCTCATCCGGCAGTGCCTTGATGTCGAACTGCGCGGCGACCGAGCCGGTTCCCGACAAGAGCACCGCCGGTGTGCTCGCGAGCGTCGCATCCATGCTGCGCACGTTGGCTTGCTGCAAATCCTTGTCGTAGAACCAGATCTCCTGGCCGTCGCCTAGCACCAGCTGTTGCGAGGGCTCGGCATAATCCCAGCGGAATTTCCCCGGCCGCTGCAGGTAGAACTTGCCCGAAGCGCTGCGCAGCACCTTGCCCTGCCCATCCTCGATGGTCTGCGAGAAATCGGCCGACCAGCTGGACAACCCGCCGAGATAGCGCTCGACATCGCTCGCGGCGGAGGCGTGCGCGCGGGCCGCGGCGAGCGTGCCGACGGCGAGGGTGAGGGCGAGGGTGAGCCGGCGCAGCGCAGCCCCGGTACGGGTGGAGATCACGCTCAATCCTCCGGGGGAGCTGCGCCGAAGACCTCGCGCGCGCCGTTCGATTGCAGCGGGCCCACGAGCCCCGCTGCCTCCATCGCCTCGACCAGCCGCGCCGCGCGGTTGTAGCCGATCTTTAGACGGCGCTGCACGCCGGAAATCGATGCTTTGCGCGTCTCCGTGACGATCTTCACAGCTTCGTCGTACAGAGGATCCGCCTCGGCGTCCATCGCTCCGCCCTCGCCCCCTTCCTCATCATCGGCCGGGAACCCCGGAATCGACATGCTGGGACCTTCGAGGATCTCGTCGATGTAGGTTGGCGCGGCGGCCGACTTGAGCCCGGCAACGACGCGATGCACCTCTTGGTCGGAGACGAAGGCGCCGTGCACGCGCGTCGGTATTGAGGTGCCCGGCGGCAGGTACAGCATGTCGCCGTGACCCAGAAGCGATTCGGCGCCGCTCTGGTCGAGAATGGTGCGCGAATCCACCTTCGCCGACACCTGAAACGCGATGCGGGTCGGAATGTTGGCCTTGATGAGGCCCGTGATCACGTCCACCGAGGGGCGCTGGGTGGCGAGGATCAGGTGAATGCCCGACGCCCGCGCCTTCTGCGCGAGGCGCGCGATGAGCTCCTCGACCTTCTTGCCGACGATCATCATCAAGTCGGCGAGCTCGTCGATGATCACCACGACGAACGGCAGGCTGGTCAGATCCTCGACGTCTTCGGCCACGATGCCGGGTACGCCCTGCGCGATCTTCTGCATCCGAATAGGGTCCTTGATAGGCTTGCCACTATCCGCGGCATCCTTGACCTTGCGGTTGAAGCCGCCGATGTTGCGCACGCCGAGCGCCGCCATGAGCTGATAGCGCCGCTCCATTTCGGCGACGCACCAGCGCAGCGCGTTCGCGGCCTGCTTCATGTCGGTAACGACCGGCGCGAGGAGGTGCGGGATACCCTCGTAAACCGAGAGCTCGAGCATCTTCGGGTCGATCATGATCATGCGCACGTGCTCGGGCGTCGCCTTGTACACAAGGCTCAGCACCATGGCGTTGATGCCCACGGATTTGCCCGAGCCGGTCGTGCCGGCGATCAACAGATGCGGCATGCGCGCGAGATCCGCAACCACCGGCACGCCGCCGATGTCCTTGCCGAGCGCGAGCGCAAGCGGCGAGCCCACTGCGTCGTAGGGCTTGGACTTGATGATCTCCCCAAGCGTAACGATCTCGCGCTTCTCGTTCGGGATTTCGAGACCGACCACCGATTTGCCCGGGATGATCTCGACCACGCGAACGCTGATGGCGGACAACGCGCGTGCGAGGTCCTTCGCGAGATTGCTGATCTGACTCACTTTCACGCCGGGCGCGGGGCGCAGCTCGAAGCGCGTGATCACCGGCCCCGGCTGCACCGCCACGACCTCGGCCTCAACCCCGAAATCGCGCAGCTTCAGCTCGACGAGGCGCGACATGGCCTCCAGCGCTTCGTCCGAGTAGGACTGCTCGCGCGGCCCCGGCTCGTCCAGCAACGACAGCGCCGGCAGTTCACTCGACTTGGGCGCATCGAACAGCGGCACCTGGCGCTCGCGCTCAACCCGCTCGCTCTTCTCAGGCGTGGGCGCCGCGGCCTCGATACGCGGCGGCGGCCGGCTGGCCACTTTCTTTTGCTCCTCGCGAACCACTTCCTGGCGCGCCTGCTTGCGCTCCCGGCCGGAGGCGAGCTCGCGGCGTCGCGAACGCTTCTCGCGAGCCCAGTCGATGCCCCCGAGTATCCAGCCTCCGATCCTGTCCATGATCTCGAACCAGGACACGCCCAGGAACAGCGCGACGCCCGCGAGCCACAGACCGAACAGCAGGAGCGTCGCCCCGAGCAAACTCAGACCCTTGGCCGTCCCCTGGCCGATCAGCTCGCCGAGCACGCCGCCCGCGGTGTCAGGCAAGGCCGAGCCGTCCCAATGGAGGGTTGCGAGGGCGCAGCTCGTGAGGAGCGTCAACACGAACCCGGCCGCGCGCAGCAAGCTGTTCGCACGCGAGCGCACCTCCGGCAGGGATTGGTCCTTGTGCACGAGCCAGCCCGCGTACGCGAGCATGACCGGAAAGAGGTATGCCGGCCGGCCGAACATGAACAAGAAGAATCCCGACAGCCAAGCGCCCACCGGGCCGATCCAGTTCCCGACCGGCCCCGGCTCGCCCGTGTCGCTGAAACCGGGATCGTGAGCGTGGTATGAGAAAAGGGACAACCACAGGATGAGGGCAAGCGCGGACAATACCCACAGCGTGCCCTCCCGCAGTGAGCGAGTGACCGCCACGGAGAGCTTCAGGCTGGATTTCGGCTTCTTTAGCGCTGCAACGTCGCTCAAATCTAGACCTTTAGTGATGTATATCTCTTAACTGATTGAATAGTATGTAATAATAACGCAGTCGGCGACAGGGCATCAACTCCACCTGCGAAACGCCCGATGAGTGTCGTTGCGCTGGCTGGCGTACGCCGATTTACTTACCATGGACTCGCAACACGTGAGGCCAGCAATCCACGGCGATCGGCCGGCGGTGCCGGCCGCCGGGATGCGAAGAGAGGCAGATCATACATGACCGTCAGGCACAGTCGTCTAATCATCTTGGGCTCCGGCCCCGCCGGATATTCGGCCGCGGTGTACGCGGCGCGCGCCAATCGCAAGCCGCTCCTGATCACCGGGCTCGAGCAGGGCGGCCAGCTCATGACCACCACCGATGTCGACAACTGGCCTGGGGATGTCGAGCATCTGCAGGGACCGCAGCTCATGGATCGCATGCGCAGGCATGCAGAGCGGTTCAACACCGACATCATATTCGACCACATCAGCCGGGTGGATCTGACCCATCGGCCGATGCGCCTGACGGGCGACAGCGGGGAGTACACCTGCGATGCCCTGATCATCGCGACCGGAGCCTCCGCCAAGTATCTCGGCTTGCCTTCGGAGGAGACTTTCCGCGGCAAGGGGGTCTCGGCATGCGCCACCTGCGATGGCTTCTTCTACCGCGGCAAGCGCGTGGTGGTGGTGGGCGGCGGCAACACGGCGGTCGAAGAGGCGCTGTATCTTTCGAACATTGCCGCCCACGTTACCTTGGTGCATCGCCGCGACAAGCTGCGCGCGGAGAAGATATTGCAAGATCGGCTGTTCGCACTCGAAAGTGCGGGTCAGGTCGCCATTGTCTGGAATCACACCGTCGATGAGATCCTCGGCGATGAATCCGGCGTCACCGGCGCGCATCTCAAGCCGCTGCACGGCGGCGGCGCGGCGCGCTCGGTCCATGCCGACGGCGTGTTCATCGCGGTCGGCCATCAACCGAATACCCAGCTCTTTGAGCATCAGCTCGAGATGCGCGGCGGCTACATCGTGGTCAAGGGCGGGAGCGACGGCGACGCCACCGCCACCAGCCTGTCCGGCGTCTTCGCCGCCGGAGACGTTGCGGATCACGTGTACCGACAGGCCGTCACATCGGCGGGCACCGGCTGCATGGCTGCGCTCGACGCCGATAAGTACCTGGAACGTCTCGACGCCGAGTTGCATCTCAAGCCGCGCGCCGCGCACGCGTGATCGTTTCGCGAGCCCGGCTTCTGCGGAGCATTGCCGAGGTCGAGGCGTCTGAGTGGAACGCGCTCGTGGGGAGCGCCGCACAGCCCTTTCTGCGACACGAATTCTTGCTGTCGCTCGAGGAGGCGGGTTGCACCACCCCAAAAACCGGTTGGACACCGGAGCACGCCATTGCACGGGACTTCGAGGGCCGGCTGCTCGGGGCTGTACCGCTGTATCGCAAGGCCCATTCCCGCGGCGAGTTCGTCTTCGATTTCTCCTGGGCGAACGCCTATGCCCAGCATGGGCTTCGGTATTACCCGAAGCTCCTCTCGGCAGTGCCGTTCACGCCCGTGAGCGGCACGCGCTTTCTGGTAGCGCCGACGGTGGATGCGCGGGCGACGCGCGCGGCTCTGATCCGCGCAGTCGCCGAGCATGCTCGCGTGGAGCGGCTCTCCTCCTGGCATGTGCTCTTCCCCACGGACGCCGAGCTCGCCGATCTGACGGGAGGCGGCCTCATTCCCCGGCGCGACTGCCAATTTCACTGGTTCAATCGAGGGTACGAGTCCTTCGACGCCTTCCTCGCGACCTTCACTGCCGAGAAGCGCAAGAAGGCGAAGCGTGAACGCCGCCGCGTCGCCGAGGCCGGCATCGTCTTCGACACCCGCTCGGGCACGGACATGGATGACGCGCTGTGGCGCACCGTGTACGAGTTCTATGCGGACACATTCTACCGTCACGGGCACGAGCCGTACCTCAACCTCAAATTCTTCAAGCTCATCGGTGCGCGCATGCCCGAGCGGTTGATGCTCAAGATCGCGCGCCAAGGGATGACGCCGATCGCGCTCGCAATCTTCTTCGTGGGCGACGATGCGCTCTACGGCCGCTACTGGGGCGCGGGCGGCAACTACCACAGCCTGCACTTCGAGACCTGCTACTACCAGGGCATCGAATATTGCATCGAGAAGGGACTGTCGCGGTTCGAGCCCGGCACCCAGGGCGAGCACAAGGTTCCGCGCGGCTTCGTCCCAGCCTTGACGTCCTCGGCGCACTACATCGCCGATGAGCGCTTCGCCGCGGCGATCCGCGACTTCGCCGCACGCGAGGCGCATGGGGTCGATGTCTACGCCGCCGCGGTCAACGAGCACGTGCCCTATCACCGTGCGAGCGACGAGGAATTGCAGCTCTGAGCAGGCTGGTCTGGCTCAGCGAGCATGCCGATCCCGAGTGGTTTCCGCCTCTCGAACAGGCGCTGCGCGAGCCATCGGGACTTCTCGCCGCGGGCGGGGACCTCCGTCCGGTGCGGCTCCTATCCGCCTACGAGCGCGGCGTGTTCCCGTGGTACTCGGCGCAGCAACCCATTCTGTGGTGGGCGCCCGATCCGCGCATGGTGCTCTTTCCGGGCGAATTCAAGGTCTCGCGAAGTCTCGCAAAGACCTTGAGAAGCGGCCGCTTCGAGTGCCGTCTCGACACCGCGTTCGCAGCCACGATCCGCGCCTGTGCCGCGCCGCGCCGCTCGGGTGCCGACACCTGGCTGAATCCCGACATGATCGAGTCCTACGAAGAGCTGCACCGCATGGGCTATGGTCACTCCGTGGAAACCTGGAGAGGGGATGAACTGGTGGGAGGGCTATATGGGCTGCAGCTCGACCGGGTATTTTTCGGCGAATCGATGTTCAGCCGCGAGCGCGATGCCTCCAAGGTCGCGCTTGCCCGCCTAGTGGGGGAGTGCCGTCGGCGCGGCATCGAGCTCATCGATTGCCAGATCGCGAGCTCGCATCTCGGCAGCCTCGGCGCCCGCGAGCTCTCGCGCAACGAGTTCGCGCGCCTGCTGCGGCGCTACGCGCGGCGCGTTCCCAGCGGTCGCTGGATGTGAAATTGCATTACCGGGGGCCTTTATGCACAATGCGCCCGGCTCGTTGGACTCGAACAAGGACGCATGTCAAAAGAAGAGGCAATTCAATTCGAGGGCGAGGTCGTCGAGACCCTGCCCAATACGACGTTCCGCGTCAAGCTGAAGACCGGCCATGTCGTGACCGCGCATATATCAGGCAAGATGCGCAAGAACTACATCCGTATTCTCACGGGCGATCAAGTCACCGTGGAGATGACGCCTTACGACTTGACCAAGGGCCGGATCGTCTACCGCGGCCGCTGAATGAGGCGGAGCGGCTGGCTCCGCCCACTCGCGCCGCTCGCCGCGCGCAGCTGGCCGCCCGCCTCAGGTCTCCTGCTTCTCGTGCGACAGCAACGCCGGCGCATCCGCCGAGCGCGTGGTAAGAACGAGCTTCTCGCCGTCCTCGCTCAAGCTGACCTCGACGTGCCCGCCGTTCACGAGCTTGCCGAACAAGAGCTCCTCGGCGAGCGGCCGCTTGATGTGCTCCTGGATGATTCTCGCCATGGGTCGCGCACCCATCTTCGGGTCGTAGCCGCGCTTCGCGATCCAGCGGCGCGCGGCCTCGTCCACCGAGATCGAGACCCGCTTCTGTTCGAGCTGCGCCTCAGCCTCGACCAGCAGCTTGTCCACCACCCGCTCGATCGTGTCCTGATCGAGCGCGCCGAACTGGATGACCGCATCCAGCCGATTGCGGAATTCCGGTGAGAACAAGCGCCGAATCGCTTCCATCCCGTCCGAGGCCGTGTCGGACTGAGTGAAGCCGATGCTGGGACGGCTCATCTCGAACGCGCCGGCGTTCGTGGTCATGATGATGATCACGTGACGGAAATCCGCTTTGCGTCCATTGTTGTCCGTCAACGTGCCATGGTCCATGACCTGCAGCAACAGGTTGAACACGTCCGGATGCGCCTTCTCGATTTCGTCGAGCAGTAGAACGCAATGCGGATGCTTGGCGATGGCCTCGGTCAAGAGCCCACCCTGATCGAATCCGACATAGCCCGGCGGTGCCCCGATGAGGCGTGACACGGTGTGCCGCTCCATGTACTCCGACATGTCGAAGCGCACGAACTCGACACCCATGGCGATCGCGAGCTGGCGCGTCACTTCGGTCTTGCCGACGCCCGTCGGGCCGGAGAATAGGAACGAGCCGACGGGCTTGCGGTGATCGCCCAAGCCCGAGCGCGACATCTTAATGGCGGCCGACAGCGCCTCGATGGCCTTGTCCTGACCGAAAATCGTGAGCTTGAGATTGCGCTCGAGGTTGCGCAGCACGTCGCGGTCCGAGAGCGATACGTTCTTCGGCGGAATGCGGGCGATGCGGGCGACCACGTTCTCGATCTGAGTCACCGTGACCGAATCCGCGCGATTCTCCACCGGCTGCAGCCGCAGGTTCGCACCTGCCTCGTCCACCACGTCGATGGCCTTGTCGGGCATGTGGCGATCGTTGATGTGACGCGCGGCGAGCTCGGCCGCGGCCTGCAGCGCCGCGTCCTCGTACTTGACGCCGTGGTGCTCCTCGTAGCGGGTCCGCAGGCCTCGCAGGATGTCGATGGTGTCCTGGACCGAAGGCTCGGTGATGTCGATTTTCTGGAAACGCCGGGCGAGGGCGTGATCCTTCTCGAAGATGCCGCGATACTCGTTATAGGTCGTCGAGCCGATGCAGCGCAGCTCGCCGTTGGCGAGCGCCGGCTTGATCAAGTTGGAAGCGTCCATCACGCCGCCGGACGCTGCCCCCGCGCCGATCACGGTGTGGATCTCGTCGATGAAGAGGATCGCGCCCGGCTGCTTCTTCACCTCGGCGAGAACCGCCTTCAGGCGCTTCTCGAAGTCGCCGCGGTACTTGGTGCCCGCCACCAAGGAGCCCATGTCGAGCGAGAAAATCGTCGCATCGAGCAGGACCTCGGGGACTTTGTTCTCCACGATCATCCGCGCGAGCCCCTCGGCGATCGCCGTCTTGCCCACTCCCGCCTCGCCGACGTACAGGGGATTGTTCTTGCGCCGCCGGCACAGGATCTCGATGGTCCGCTCCACCTCGAGCTTGCGGCCGATCAAGGGATCGATCTTGCCCTTGCGCGCCGCCTCGTTGAGGTTGGTCGCGTACTTCTCGAGGGCGCTACCCTGAGAGTCGCCGTCACGGTCGGCATCGCCGGTAGCGCCGCCGTCATCGCGATCGCTGCGCTCCTCGCCGCCCGCCTTAGACAGTCCGTGAGCGATGAAATTCACCACGTCGAGCCTGGATACGTCCTGCATGCTCAAGAGGTACGCCGCATGCGACTGCTTTTCGCTGAAAATCGCCACCAGGACGTTGGCGACCGTCACCTCTTTCTTGCCGCTCGACTGCACGTGGAACACCGCGCGCTGCAGCACCCGCTGGAACCCCAGAGTCGGCTGCACGTCACGGTCCTCGCCGACCGGCAACCGGGGGGTGGTTTGCTCGATGAACTGCTTGAGTTCCGTTTTGAGCTTGGTCGTGTCGGCCCCGCAAGACTTGAGAATCTCGCGTACCTTCGGGGTATCGACGATCGCGAGCAGCAAGTGCTCCACGGTCATGAATTCGTGACGCGCCTCACGGGCGGCGGCAAACGCATCGTTCAAGCAAAATTCGAGTTCTTGACTAAGCACTGGTTACGCCTCTTCTAGCGTCGCCATCAGCGGATGCTGATGTTGCCGCGCATATGCAATTACCTGGGCCACCTTGGTCTCCGCAATCTCGTACGTGAAGACCCCGCACACACCCTTTCCCTTGGTGTGCACCTCGAGCATAACCCGAGTGGCCTTGGTGCGGTCCATTGCGAAGAACCGCTGCAGAATATCGACGACGAACTCCATGGGAGTATAGTCGTCGTTTATCAGCACAACTTGATACAGAGGCGGACGCTTGATCTTGGGCGCCGATTCCTCGACGACCAAGCCTGTTCCTTCCCGTCCGCGGTCCGCTTCGCTCATGATTAGAAGGATTTATATGGCGCGATCTGGCGCTTTACAAGCGCAGCAAGCAAAAGCCGCGACGCGTCGCCACTGTCGCCATTCGGTGTCACTCTACTTTAACAAGTAAAAACAAATGCTTGAGCGGCCTGGGCGGTAGTCCTATGATTACCCCGGAGCATCCCGTTGGGCTGGCGTGCGGCGATCCCGCCTGCGCCCACTTTTTTGTATGTCGAAGTGCCGCGCATAAATGCTGGATACACGCAACGCTACATGGCTATCACGACTCGAGAGCAACAGCCCCTATCTGGTGTCGCTCCTCCTGGCGGCGCTCATTGCGGTCGAGCTCGCGCGCATTCTCGTTGCAGTGGTGAGCGGACCCGTAAAGTCCCCCCAGCCCGTGATCGCCGTTAACCTGCAGGTGCATCCCGCGCGCACGGGTGTGAATGCTCAAGCCGTGGCAAACGCGCATCTGTTCGGAGCAGCGGTTGCCGATCCGACGACTCAGGACCCCAACAACGCGCCGCTGAGCAGCGCGAATCTCGTGCTCGCGGGCACCATCGCGACTCAGGATCCCAAGCGTGGAATCGCCATCATTACCGACGGCGGCCCCTCCAAAGTATATTCCGTGGGCGAGAATGTGAACGGAGCGACGCTCTACTCGGTCTATCTGGACCATGTGATTCTGGACCGGGGGGGTACGTTGGAAACACTTTTGCTACCGAGGTTGCTCGCCGGCGGCGCGCGCATGCCCCTGCGGCGAGGTGTGGAGGCGCGCAGCTCCGAAGCCGTGGACAACATACGCCGCCTGGTGCAGCAGGACCCGGGTCTCTTGGATCAGGTCATGCGGACTGTTCCGTCTTACGACAACAGCGCGGGTAAGCTGCGCGGATTTCGCGCCTATCCCGGTCGCAATCGAGCCATCTTCAATAAACTGGGTTTGAAGCCTGGTGATTTGGTCACGGCAATTAACGGCCAACCGCTGGATGATCCGCAGCACAGCCAGGAGGTCTTCAATACGATTCAGTCATCGAACACGGTCACCGTCACCGTGGAGCGCGGCGGCCAAAAGCAAGACATCACCTTGAATGTCGCGCAGGTTGCCTCCGAGGCCAGTAAGGATCTGGAGAGCGAGCCGGGCGCCGCAACTGCGCCCGCGGCCGGTCCCACCCCGACCCCTTCCCCGCCCGCCAGCGCGCCGAACGGCCCCAACACGAATGAGACCGTGAACGAATGATGCGTTCTGAGAGATTTACCCGCGGCGTCCTGGTCTGCACCTTGTCTTTGTCCCTGACCACGCTCGCACCGGCGGCCCCTCCCGGCGCGCCGAGCCTGCAACAGCGGCCGCAGGAAGGCGCGACCATCACGCCGAACTACAAAGACGCGGACTTGAGCCAGATCATCCAGGCAGTGAGCGAAGTCACCGGGAAGAACTTCATCATCGATCCGCGGGTGAACGCCAAGGTGACCATGCTGTCCTCGACGCCCATGTCGCCGGACGCGTTCTATCAGGCCTTCCTCTCGGTGCTGCAGGTGTACGGCTATGTTGCAGTGCCCGCGGGGAAGGTCATCAAGATCGTCCCCAACACCGACGCCCGGCAACTGCCGTCGATCGATCTACCGAGCAATGTGAGCGCGACTTCGGACGAGATGGTCACGCAGATCATCACCATGAAGAACGTCAGCGCGGCTCAGCTCGTGCCGTTGTTGCGGCCACTGATTCCCCAGTCGGGGCACTTGGCCGCCTATCCCAGCGGCAACATGCTCATCATCTCCGATCGAGCCAGCAACGTGTCCCGCATCACGAAGATCATCGAACGCATGGATGAGAGCGGCGATGAGCCGATCGAGGTCGTTCAGCTGCACAACGCGAGCGCCACGGAGCTCGTTCGCACCATCAACCAGCTCAATCAAGGCGCCGGCGGCGGCGCAGAAGCGGGCGCGCCGGTGAAGGTGGTGGCCGATGAGCGCACCAACAGCGTGTTGATCAGCGGCGAGAAGTCCCTGCGCCTGAAGGCCAAGGCGCTGGTGCTCGATCTCGATACACCCCGCGCGGGCGGCGCCGGCGATACCGAGGTACGCTACCTGCTGTACGCGGACGCCGAGAAGCTCGCGGACAAGCTCAAGGGACAGGCAACAGCCACCGCCAAGGCCCAGAACGGCCCGCAAGCCGGCGCCGGTGCTACGCCCAGCGCCGGTGGCGGCGGTGCTCCGAACATCGACGCGAGCGTCACCATCTGGGCGGACGTGCCGACGAACGCGCTCATCATGACGGCGCCGCCCAAGATCATGAAAAACCTGATGGCGGTGATCGACAAGCTCGACATTCGCCGCGCGCAGGTCGAAGTGGAGGCGATGATCGTCGAAGTCGACGTCAACAAGAGCGCCAACCTCGGCGTGCAGTGGCTGCTCGACGGCGGCACGAGCCTCGGCTATGGCGTCATCAATCTGCCCGGCAGCAGCGGCACGAGCATCGTGGATATCGCCGCCGCGGCTCTCGGCGGTATCTCGGGGCTCCAAGCCTCGGCGGCCACCACGGCCACGACCACCACCGGCACGACCGGCGCCACCGCGGCCTCGGGCATCTCCTCGCTCATTCCGAACGGCGCCACGTTCGCCGTCGGTACGTACAACTCGAACACCCAGAAGGGGTTTGCCGCGCTCATTCAGGCATTGCGCAGCGACGGCTCGAGCAACATCATCTCGACGCCCCGCATCATCACGATGAACAACGAGGAAGCCGAGGTGAAGGTGACGCAGGAGATTCCGCTCATTACGGGTCAATACACGAGCTCGCAATCCCAGGTGAACGGTACCACCAGCCCCTTTGAAACCATCCAGCGTGAGGAAGTCGGCACCATCCTCAAGGTAACGCCGCACATCAGCGAGGGCGATACCATCCAGCTGAAAGTCGAGCAGGAGGACTCCTCCCCCGGCGCGAAGCTCGCGGACTCGGCCGACATCTCGACCAACAAGCGCTCGATCAAGACCACCATCCTGATCGAGGACGGCGGCATCATCGTGCTCGGCGGCTTGATGCAGGACACCGTCACGGAAAGCGAGGATCGGGTCCCGGTGCTCGGCGCCATCCCGCTGCTCGGCAACCTGTTCAAATCGCGCTCAGGCTCGCGCCAGAAGAGCAATTTGCTCGTCTTCCTACGCCCGAGGATCCTGCGTGATCAGGCCGCGACCCAGCAAGTGAGCACCAAGCGCTACGATGAAATCCGCGAGGAGGAGCGCACGCTGCACAAGGGCAAGATCACGCTCCTGCCGGGCGAGCGGCAACCCTCGCTGCCCGCGATACCGGCCTCATCGCCGAATGCGATCAACTCGCAGGCGCCGGCCCCGGGGACCGCCGTGCACATCGCGCCCTCGGCACAGCCCGCCCCGGTCCCGCAGCCCGTGCCGGGCGCGCAGCCGGCGCCCGTCCCGCAGGCCGCCCCGCCCCTAGTGCAGCCGGCGCCGCCGCTCTCGCAACCGGCCACGCAGCCGCAACCCGTACCGCCGCCGCCGACCTCGACGACGCCGCAGCCGGCCCCGGCGCCGCAACCCACCCACTCCGCGAGCCCGCAATGAGCGCGCAAGTCGAGGATCGCGCCGAGGCTCGGAAACTTTCCTTTCCGTTCGCCAAGCGTCATGGCGTACTGGTGCGCGCGATCGCCGACGACCACGCCGACACCGTATGCAGGCCCGGCGTCACGCCCCAGGCCCTCGCCGAGGTGCGTCGGTTCGTGGGCGTGCCCTTGAAGCTCGAGCGGGTGTCGGTCGAGGTGTTCGATTCGCTCCTGCGCATCGCCTACGAGGCGGGTTCCGGCGCCGCGATGCAAATGCTCGAGGGCCTCGACGACAACACCGATCTTGCGCATCTCGCCGAGGACATCCCCGAATCCTCGGACCTCCTCGAGAGCGACGACGAGGCGCCGATCATCCGCCTCATCAACGCGCTGCTCACGCAGGCGGTCAAGGAGAACGCCTCGGATATTCACATCGAGCCGTACGAGAACCGCCTGGTGATTCGTTTCCGCGTGGACGGAGTGCTGCGCGAGGTGCTGCAGACCAAGCGCGCCGTCGCCCCGCTCGTGGTGTCGCGCATCAAGGTCATGTCCAAGCTCGATATCGCGGAGCGCCGGCTGCCCCAGGACGGACGTATTTCGCTGCGCATCGCCGGCCGGGCGGTCGACGTGCGCGTATCGACGCTCCCCTCGGGTCACGGCGAGCGCGTGGTGCTGCGCTTGCTCGACAAGCAGGCCGGCCGCATCGAGCTCACCTCCCTGGGCATGGATCCGCGCACGCAAAGCCTGATGGACGAGATCATCCACAAGCCGCACGGCATCATCCTGGTGACCGGACCGACCGGCTCGGGCAAGTCGACCACGCTGTACGCCTCTCTCGAGCGCATCAACGACAACACCCGCAATGTGATGACGGTCGAGGATCCGATCGAGTATTACATCGACGGCATCGGCCAGACGCAGGTGAACACGAAGGTGGAAATGACCTTCGCGCGAGGTCTGCGCGCCATACTGCGCCAGGACCCCGATGTGGTGATGATCGGCGAAATCCGCGATCTCGAGACCGCCCAGATCGCCGTGCAGGCGAGCTTGACGGGTCACCTCGTGCTCTCCACGCTGCACACGAACACCGCCGTGGGCGCCGTGACCCGCCTGCGCGACATGGGTATTGAGCCGTTTCTTCTGTCTTCGAGCTTGATCGGGGTGCTCGCGCAGCGGCTGGTGCGCGTGCTGAACCCCGAGACCCGCGAAGCCTTCTACGCCGGTGAGTACGAGCGGCGCCTCCTGAACCTCGATCCCAAAGACCAGGTGAAGCTCTACCGGCCGAGCGCCGAGCCGGGTACCGGCTATCGCGGTCGCACCGGTATCTACGAGCTCATCGCGGTGGACGATCACATGCGCACCATGATCCACGACGGCGCCTCCGAGCAGGAGCTGGAGCGTTATGCGCGCACGGCGACCCCCGGTATCCGCGAGGACGGCCGCCGCAAGGTCCTCGCCGGGGAGACCACCCTCGAGGAAGTCCTGCGCGTCACGCGTGAAGACTGAGGACGCAGCCTGATGGGCGCCTTCGAATACGTCGCGCTCGACCCTCAGGGCAAGGAGCGCAAGGGGCTCATCGAAGGGGATACCCCGAAGCACGTGCGCCAGTTGCTGCGCGACAAGCACCTCCTGCCGCTCGAAATTCTCGAGGCCGCACAGCGCGAGCAAAAGCAAAGCCGCTCCCGTCACCCGTTCATGCGCCGGGGCCTCTCGACGCTCGATCTGGCGCTGCTCACGCGCCAGCTCGCAACGCTGCTGCGCTCAGGCCTGCCGCTCGAGGAGACCCTGCAGGCGGTGGCCGAGCAGACCGAGAAGGCGCGCGTGCAGCGCATCGTGCTCGGCGTGCGCAGCAAGGTCGTCGAGGGCCATCCCCTCGCCGAGGGGCTGCGGGATTTCCCGCAAGCATTTCCCGAGATCTACCGCGCCACCGTCTCGGCCGGCGAGCAATCGGGCAAGCTCGATTCGGTGCTCGAGCGCCTTGCGGACCACACCGAATCGCGCCAGGTCATGGGGCAGCAGGTGAGCCACGCGCTGGTGTATCCGATCGTGCTCCTGGTGCTCTCCTTCGCCATCGTCTCCTTCTTGCTCGCGTACGTTGTGCCCCAGGTGGTCGCCGTATTCGAATCGGGCCATCAGGAGCTGCCCCTGGCGACACGCATTCTCATCGGCGCGAGCGATCTGGTTCGCCACTACTGGATCTACGGCCTCATCGTGATCGGCGCGGCGTCGTGGGGCTTCGCGCGCTGGGTGAAAGCGCCGGAGGCGCGGCTCAAGGTGGATCGCTTCTTGCTACGGCTACCCCTCGCCGGCAAGCTCATTCGCGGTCTGAACACGGCGCGCTTCTCGCGCACCTTCAGCATTCTGACCGCGAGCGCGGTACCGGTGCTCGAAGCGCTGCGCATCTCCGCCGAGGTGGTGAACAACCTGCCCATGCGCAATGCCGTCGAGGAGGCCGCCCTGCGGGTGCGCGAGGGCGCGCCGATCGGCAAATCGCTCGCCGCGCGCAAGCTCTTTCCTCCGATGATGATTCACCTCATCGCGAGCGGCGAGAGCAGCGGCGAGCTGGAGAAGATGCTCGAGCGGGCCGCCACGAACCAGGAGCGCGAGATGGACGGATTACTCTCGACCCTGACAAATCTCCTGGGACCACTCATGGTGGTGTTCATGGGCGCGGTCGTGATGTTCATCGTCATCGCGCTGCTCTTGCCGATTTTCCAGCTGAACGATTTGGTGAAATAGTGCGGCAGATATATCGGAATGTGCCGCCGAAATGGCGGGGTGTGCGCCAGGGTATTGCGCCTGAGACGACTTTCCGTTTATAAACCGCGCGTGGTCGATTCCCGAGGCCCAACGGAAAGCTGCTGAAGCATGAGCGAGAAACCCGAATCGGACGAATTCGAGGAAGAGGACGCGGAAGATACGGCGCCCGTCGACGACGTGGACGTGGATCACATTATGCGCGACGTGGAGTCGCAGCGGCGGCGCGCGCCGAAGGGCGCCGAGCCCGCCTGGCGACGGCTCGAGCGCGTCATGGAAGAGCGGCGTACCGCGGAATTGCTCTCCGATTTCGACGATTACGAGATTTTCGACGCGGAAAGCGAGCCGGACGGAAAGCCGGGCCGCAAGAAGCGGAAACTGCGCTGATCACGTGTGTTTTTCGCAACAGTAACCCCGGGGCGGGCGGCCGAGCGCGGCTAGCGGCTAGCGAAAATCGCGCGATTCGAACACGAGTTCCCCCAAGAGCGCCGAGAGATTGGTGAGACGCTGGGCGATCACGTGCAGGACGTCGCCCTCGCGCTGCACGGGTCCCCGCACCTCCAGCAAGCGCGATTCGAGGAGCGCCGCACGCTGCTCCTCGGCGATGCGCTTCCAGACGATCAAGTTCACGTGCCCCGTCTCGTCTTCCATGGTGACAAAGGTCACGCCGCTCGCACTGCCCGGCCGCTGACGCGTGATCACCATCCCTGCGGTCGTTACCCAGCGGCCGCTCGGCAAGCCCCACAACGCCTCGGTCGTGAGGATGCCGCGTGCCTCGAGCCGCCGGCGCAAGAGCGCCAGGGGATGACGGCGCAAAGACAGCCCGAGGCTCCCGTAGTCGGCGACGATGTCGTGACCTTCGCGCGGCGCACGCAGGAGCGGTATGCCCTCCGGCACCGCCGTTTCGGCCGACAGCAGAGGCAGCGGACGCTCGATCCCGCTCACCTGCCAGTAGGCGCGGTAGCGATGGCCCGCCATGCCCGCGAGCGCATCGCCGGCAGCAAGCGCCTCGAGGTCACGGCGGTCGAGCGAAGCGCGCTCCGCGAGATCCTCGAGGCCGGTGAACGGGCGCACCGCCCGCGCCGCGACCAGCCTCTTCGCCCCCTCCTCGGACAGACGCTTGACCATCCGCAATCCCAGGCGCAGTGCCGGACGCCCGTCCTCGCGTCGCTCGAGCGTGCAATCCCAGGCGCTCGTGTCCACCGCCACCGGCCGCACCTCCACGTCGTGCGCACGCGCATCGCGCACCAGCTGCGCCGGCGCATAGAACCCCATCGGCTGGCTGTTGATGAGCGCCGCGCAAAATGCCGCGGGCTCGTAATGCTTGATCCAGGCGGACGTGTATACGAGTAAGGCGAAGCTGGCGCTGTGGGAGTTGTGGACAACGAAATGATTGGCGACAAAGTTATGATCCCCCTCGATTTTGAGATCATAGGTTTCTTTGTCCCCGACCGGCTCGATCGAGACGATTCTGTCCCAATAGATGTCGGATCCGGCCAAACGCAGTAGATCGCAAGACCCTAAAGCCTTCCCCACTCTCTCGATGACATGACGACGAAACCCAATCTTAGCGGTACCACGAGATTGAATCTCGCGCACACATAGCTCGGCTCGATGCCCTAATTCCTTCCACGTGATTCCTCTTGCTTCCCGATCGCGCCGTATCACGATGCCTAAACGAAGCAGTAAGTGTTGAATCTGAAATGCGAGGACAATAGAAGCGGTATCGTAGGATGCGTGACCTCTCATGGAGAAACCGCCGTCCCCTTCCCAGAGCCGCGCCAACAGAAGTCCAATATTGCCGTTACACAGCTCGAACACCTGAGGCGGAAGCGCTTTAGCCCGGGCTCCGCAGCCCCAAACGCCTAAGATCTTGTGCCGGGGCCACTTGCATCCTCCTGCGACCGGCATAGAACGTGCCGTCGCCACATGATCGCCGACCCTTAATTCCCCGAGGTTTCGCCACCCGGACAGCGTCATGAATGGATGCTCGGCTGTGGCGCAAATTTCGTGCCCCAATGCGGTGCGCATCCGCCATACCGGCTTTACCCCGCTTTGGATAACTCGCAATACTTTTCGGGAGCGGAGCTTCAGCTCCGGATCGCATGCCAACGTATTCTCAAGACGCGCTTTTCCACGGAAAACATCCTCGATAGTCACCCATCTGCCCGTATCGGCATCGATGACTCGTGTATCTCCAACGACACATTCCGGGAAGCCATACTCCCCGAACCCTAAAATCTGATTGAATATCTGATTCGCGAAGCTCTCCGTATAACCGCGGCCTCGCATGCCGTTGATCAATTTTTGCTGGAAGGGCTCGAGGCCACCTTTGCGTTTCCAGGCGGCCATGGCCCGGCGCAGCCCGTCCGCCTCGCCGGGCGAGAAGCCGGCCGCGACGATCGCGAGCTGCATCACCTGTTCCTGGAAAATCGGCACGCCGAGCGTGCGGCTGAGCACGCCCTCGACCTCCTTGCTCGGATAATGGACGGCCTCCTCGCCATTGCGACGCCGCAAGTAGGGATGCACCATCTCGCCTTGAATGGGACCGGGACGCACGATCGCCACCTCGATCACGAGGTCGTAGAAATTGCGTGGCCGCAGGCGCGGCAGCATGGACATCTGAGCGCGCGACTCGATCTGAAAGACCCCGACGGTGTCGGCGCGGCAGATCATGTCGTACACCGCTGCATCCTCGCTCGGCACGGTGGCGAGATTGAGATCGCTCCCGGGGGTACCGCCGAAGCGATTGATCAGCTCGAACGCCCGGCGGATGGCGCTCAGCATGCCGAGGCCGAGAACATCCACCTTGAGCAATCCCAAGGCATCGAGATCGTCCTTGTCCCATTGAATGACCGTGCGCTCCGGCATGGCGGCGTTCTCGATGGGCACGAGCTCGTCCAAGCGTCCGCGAGCGATCACGAAGCCGCCCACGTGCTGCGACAAATGGCGCGGGAATCCGAGAATTTCCGTGGTGAGGGCCATGAGACGGGTCGTCCTTGGGTCGGACGGATCGAAACCCAAGGCGCGGATGCGCTCCGGATCGACGCGTTGACCGTCCCACCACTGCATGCTGCTCGCGAGCCGATCGACTTGTGCCAAGTCATATCCAAGAGCCTTGCCGACATCGCGCAGCGCACTGCGGGGGCGGTAGCAGATGACGGTGGCCGCCAGCGCGGCGCGTTCGCGGCCGTACTTGCCGTAGATGTACTGAATGACCTCCTCGCGCCGCTCGTGCTCGAAATCGACGTCGATATCCGGAGGCTCGTTGCGCTCCTTGGAAATGAACCGCTCGAACAGCATGGACATGCGCGAGGGGTCGACTTCGGTGATCTGCAGGCAGTAGCAGACGATGGAATTCGCGGCCGAGCCCCGGCCCTGACAGAGGATGCCCTGCGAGCGGGCGTATTGGACGACATCGTTCACGGTGAGGAAGAAGGGCTCGAACCTGAGCTCCGCGATCAAGCGCAGCTCGTGCTCGAGACCCTTCCGCACGCCGCACGGGACCCCTTGCGGCCAGCGCTTGGCGCAGCCCGCCAGGGTCAAGGCGCGCAAGTGGCTGGTCGGGGTCTCGCCGGCGGGAACGATCTCCTCGGGATACTCGTAGCGCAGCTCGTCGAGGCTGAACGTACAGCGCTCGGCGATCGCGAGCGTTTGCTCGAGGAGCGCCGCGGGATAGAGTTCGCTCAAGCGCTCGAGAGGCCGCAGGCAGCGCTCGCCGTTCGGAAACAAGCGAACGCCTGCCTCGTGCAAGGGAATTCCCAGGCGAATGGCCGTGAGCACATCCTGCAGAGCGCGGCGGTTGCGCCGATGCATGTGCACGTCCCCGGCAGCGACCTGGGGCAGCTCGAGCGCCTTGCCGAGCGCCTGCAAGAGCGCGAGGCGCCTCGCATCGGAACCCCCGGTCAAGAGCTCGACGCCGACCCACAGGCGCCCGGCGAAGCGCTCGCGCAGCCAGCGGCCGTCCTCGGCCTGGTGCGGCAATGCCGTTGCGTCGGTTTGCGGCAGCCAGATGATCAAACATCCTTCGAGCGCATTCTCGAGATCGCGGCGCTCGAGGACGTAGTGGCCTTTGTCGCCCGCGCGCCGCGCTCGGCTGATCAGCCTGGACAGGGCGCCATAGCCGGCTCGGTTGGTGGCGAGCGCCACGAGCTTGAGCGCATCGACGCAGTTGAGCTCCGCCCCAACGATGAGCGGCAGCTCACACTGCTTGGCGGCGACGTGCGCACGCACCACGCCTGCGAGCGAGCACTCATCGGTGAGGGCGAGCGCTCGATAGTGCAGGCGCTTGGCTTGCACGACAAGCTCCTCGCAGTGCGAGGCGCCGCGCAGAAAAGAGAAATTGCTCAACGTATGAAGCTCGGCGTACACGCAAGGGCCTCAAGCGAACACACCGTGCAAATACCAACGCCTCGACCGCCGCTCCCTAAAAACCCACAGTCGCGCTCCGCCCGCTTGACGCACGATGTAATAGTCGCGGGCAATCCCCTTGCCGTCCCACCAGCCGCTCTCGATGCGCTCGGGACCTTCCTCGACGACGCCGGGCTCCTCGAGAATCTGCCGTACCGCCAAGAGAGGCAGCTGTGCCGGCTCATCCAGCAACCAGACGGGCCGCGGCATGTCGGGATGATGGGTCTTGCGGTGCAGCCGCTCAGCCGGCAGCAGGGCGCTGAGACGCAGTTTTTGAACCCGTTGCCAGGCCGCCTCGGGCCGATGCTCGGCGACCGAGCGCAGGCCGTACACCGCCGCATCGCCGAGACGGGCGCGTAACCGTTCCACCAGCTGCGGCGCCGTATCGCTGCCCCCACCGGCGCCTCCCTGCCGTGCGAAGACATCGAGCGAGACGGCCGAGAGCGGCTGCAGGGGGCCCGAGATCAACTCCATGCTCAAGGCAGGCGCCGCGAGCTCGAGCTGCGACAATTTTTGCGACAGCACCGCAATCAAGCGACGCTGCTCGCTCGTGATGCTCGCGAGTCCCAGGCGCACACGAGTCAGCGGGTGATGGCGATGCTTGAGCCTCAATTCCAAGCCTTGCACCCCGGCTTGCCGTTCGCGTAGAAACCGGGCGCAACGCCCGATCGAGGGCTCGAGTGCCTTCTGTAAATAAGCGACTGTCTCTACTTCCATCTCGAAATCGAGGCGCTCGCGAAAACGCTCGCGCGGCACGAACACGCGGCGCGGCGCGGCTTGCCGCGCCAAGGCGATATCGAGCTCGAGCACCGCGGCGGCGCCGAAGCGCCGTGCCAGGCCTGCGCGCGGCAAGCGCAACAGCTCGCCCATCCGGCTCACCCCGAGGGCACGCAGTGCCTGCAAGCGCTCGGCGCTCCAGGCGGTGCAGTCAATCGGCAGCTCCGCCAGCCGGCCCGCAAGCAAGCCGGGGTCCTCCATGAGCTCGCGCCGGCCGGCACGCGCCAGCCACAGGGCGGCCAGCGTCGAGGGAGCCGCCGCGCTCGAGGCCTCGAGTTGTAAATGACGCCAGGCTGCATCGATTGCTGCATGCAGCGTCTCGAGTGAGCCGAAGAGCTTCACACTCCCCCGGATCTCGAGGAGCAAGGCGTTCGGCATCTCGATGCTCACCCGCGGCGTGAACCTCTGGGCGTGCAGACAGAGCCGCTCGAGCGCAGCCTGCGATGCCTCGAGCTGCGGGAATACCGCGGCATACCAAAGCGGTTGAGCTCGGGTGCGAACCCGGCGGACAGGTTGCGGGTCGGGGGTTGCGACGGCCGGAAGAGGGACTGCCGCGAATAAATCCGCTGTGGCGGATTCGAGCGCTCGCGAAGGCATGTCACTGTTCGAAAAGGCTGGGCTCGAGAATGCAGGGCTCGGGCTCGATGGGGCCCGGGCGCCCGCCTTGCACCTTCAAAAGCGAAAGGTGCGGCTCCCGCTCTCCCTGTGACAGCAACAGACGCAACACCGCGGGCGAGGACTCGAATCGATGCCGTTCGGGACGAAACAGCACGCCGAGCGCACCGCCCTCCTCGGCTGCCAGCTTCAAGCGCCGCAGCCAGCGGTTATCGGTGCCTTTCAACCAGAGCAACACGGCAGCGCAGACACCGGAACTCAGGGCCTGTTCGGCCGCCCACAAAGCCTCCATGGCGCTCGCCGGCCGCACGACGATGAAGCGGCCGAGTTCGATGCCCTGTTGCTCCAAGGCTGGTGCAAAAGGCTCATGCGGCGGGGCAATCCAAACGATCCAGGGCGCATCCCCGTCGCGCTTGCTCTGGGATTGCACCAAGGCGGGCAAAAAAAGCTGGATCTCGCCGAGCCCCGGCGCATCGAGCAGCACCTCGACGAGCGATGCCATCGGCCAGCCGCCGCCCGGTAAGCGTGCATCGAGCGCGCGTCGACCGGTGGACCAGGCCGGACGAGACGATGATAAGGGCTGACTGGCCGAAGCGTCTTTTATCCTGAAGACGCGTGCATCGGCCAAAAGATCCGCAAGCGATGCTGCCTCAAGCGGCATCCACGTCTTTACCGCGACGAAGCACTCCGACCACGACACCTTCAATCATCATGGGTTGGTGCTTCAAATCGACCCGGATGGGTTCGAAGTCGGCATTTTCGGGTAAAAGCCACACGATCGAGCCTTCCTGGCGATAGCGTTTGACAGTGACTTCGTTTTCCAGACGGGCAACGACGATCTGCCGGTTGCGCACCTCGGGCGTGCGATGCACGGCGACCAGGTCGCCGTGCAGGATGCCGGCATCCTTCATGCTCATGCCCTGCACTTTCAAGAGGTAGTGCGGCTGCGGCTGGAACAACTGGGGATCGATTTGGTAATGCCGTTCGATGTGCTCTTCGGCAAGGATGGGACGACCCGCAGCCACGCGTCCGATGAGAGGTAATCCCAGTTGCTCGCGCAAAATATCCTTGAGTTGAATGCCGCGCGAAGCGCCGGGAATCAAATCGATGACGCCCTTGCGTTGCAGAGCGCGCAAGTGTTCCTCGGCGGCATTGGGCGACTTGAAGCCGAACGTGCGTGCGATCTCCGCGCGGGTGGGCGGCATGCCGTTCTCCGCGATCGAGGTTTGTATGAGCCGCAGAATCTGAGTTTGCCGAGGTGTGAGATCAGTCATGGCATTTACCTGTATATGTAGCCAGTAACTGTCATTATATCCAGCTCGCGAGGACTGGCAAGTGCTTTGCAGGCAGGTTAATTTGCCGCACCTAGCATATGGTTATCATTCCACTATAACTATAAGGAAATCATGGATAAGGAAGATAAACCTCGAGATCGCGCCTTAGGGCTGGACCGCCCCATCACCCGGCGCGACTTCCTCAACGGCATCGCCATTGGCACCGCCGTTTTGGCTTATCCGGATGCCCTACGGGTGGACGCCGCAGATGCCCCCATCCCGGCGGCCGCCCAAGATGCGCCGGGCTATTACCCGCCGCTCCTCACCGGCATGCGCGGCAGTCACCCCGGCTCCTTCGAGGCGGCGCACGCCTTGCGGGATGGCCAGCCTCCACCCCCGCCCCACGACACCGGCGAGCGCTACGACCTCATCGTCGTCGGCGCGGGCATCAGCGGTCTTGCCGCCGCACATTTTTACCGCGCGCAACGCGGGCGGGGCAGCCGCATTCTCCTGCTCGACAACCACGACGATTTCGGCGGCCATGCCAAGCGCAACGAATTCAACCTCGACGAGCGCCTGCACCTCATGAACGGCGGCACTCTGGAAATCGACAGCCCCCGGCCCTACGGGCCGGTTGCTGCGGGACTTCTGAAGACTTTGGGTATTGACGTCCCCAAGCTGATCAAGAGTACCCAGCATCTTCAGTTCTACGATGACTTGGGACTGAAGCCGGCCGCGTTCTTCGATCGCGAAACCTTCGGCACCGACAAGCTCATCGTCGGTATAGGCAAGGCGACGCTCGCGCAAGCAATAGGGCAAGCGCCGCTCTCCGCGAAGGCGCGCGAGCAAATCGTCGAGCTCGAGACAGGCGCCGTCGATTACATGCCCGGGCTTTCGTCCGACGAGAAAAAGCAGCGCCTCTCGCGCATGAGCTATCAGGCGTTTTTGCGGGACGTGGTGCGCGCGGAGCCGGCCGTGGTGAGGTACTACTACGGCAAGACCATGGGCGAATGGGGTGTCGGCACCGATGCCGTGTCCGCTCTCGACTGCTGGGCATTCGACATGCCCGGTTTTCGGGGAATGAGTCTCGCCAAGGGCTCCATACCGCACATGGGATTCACGCCGAAGGGTTACGAGGACACCGGCGGGTCCTACCGCTTGCATTTTCCCGACGGCAACGCGACGATCGCGCGCCTCTTGGTTCGCGACCTGGTGCCGCACGCAGTGCACGGCGCGGACGACCCGGCGAGCGCCGCCGAGGACATCGTCACGGCACGGGTCGATTATGCAGCGCTCGATACGGCCGCCGCGCCGCTGCGCTTGCGCCTGAACAGCACCGCCGTTCGCGTGCGCCACCTCGGCGATCCGCGCTCCTCGACCGAGGTCGAAGTGACTTACCTGCGGAATGGCCGTGCCTACTCGGCGCGCGCCCGGGGAGTCGTGCTCGCGTGCTACAACATGATGATTCCCTATCTCTGTCCGGAACTGCCCCCCCAGCAGCAAAAGGCGCTGCACAGTCTGGTGAAGACTCCGCTCGTGTACACGAGTGTCGCGCTGCGTGACTGGCAGGCCTTCGACCGCCTGAAGGTGAGCCGTGTCTACGCGCCCGGGAGCTACCACACGTATATCAATTTGAATCCGCACGTCACCGTCGGGACCTATCGCGGTGCCCTCACGCCCAAGGATCCCATTCTGGTGCACATGGTGCGCACACCATGCCAAGAAGGTCTGCCCGAACACGATCAGAATCGCGCGGGGCGCGCGGAGCTGCTGCGGACCTCGTTCGAGACCTTCGAACGCAACATTCGCGATCAACTGGGCCGCACCCTTGCCGACGGCGGATTCGATCCCGCGCGCGACATCACCGCCATCACCGTCAACCGCTGGCCGCACGGCTACGCCCCGGAATACAACCCTCTGTTCGATGCCGATCTTCCCGAATCGCAACAGCCGCATGTCGTCGGCCGCGCGCAATTCGGGCGAATCACCATCGCGAATTCGGATTCCGGAGGCGGTGCGTATACGGATTCGGCAATCAATCAGGGCCACCGAGCGGTCATGGAGCTGCTCGCGAGCACCAGCGCCTGATACACGGATGGTAAAAGTTACAGCGAGCCTGCGTGAACGCGTCATCGGCTGTTCATCCTGGCTCGCGCGGGGAGTTTTCTTAACTTGGGTTAATTTGCGCGCGTAAAGCGGGTAAAATCGTCTCCGATTTACGACATTAACGCGCTTTTCAGTTGCAATCGACGCTCGAATTTGGCTTTATGTACGACTGTGTTGCGACGCATTCGAGCCCGGCATGATGAGGGTTGGACTCGCGTGTTCGAGAACACTTCGGATGTCCGAGACGAATGAATTAACAACCCTAGGGGACTATCTATGACATTTTCCACGACACTCAAGGCCTCAGTCGCGGCGGCCTGCGTTATTGCTTTTGCAGGTTGCACGGACCTGAAGCCCATCCAAGCTCAGATCGACGATCTGAAGTCGCAAGTTGCGAAGCTGCAAAGCGACACCGCGAAGGCGGAGAGCGATGCCCAGGCCGCGATGAGCGCCGCGCAGAGCGCCTCCTCGGCCGCGTCGGGTGCACAGAGCACGGCGAATCAGGCGCTCTCGACCGCTCAGCAAAATTCGCAGGCGATTGAGCAGATCAACGAGAAGATCGACCGCATGTTCAAGAAGTCGGTCTCGAAGTAATTCGAGCACCAGTGGCTTACGGACGCCGCGGCAATCCCGCGGCGTTTTTTTCGAGGGGCTCGACTTACCGCCGCCAGGCCCGGCTCGCGAGCAGCATTGGCGCCGTTAATAGCGAATCAGCGCCGAACCCCACGTGAAGCCCCCGCCGAACGCCTCGAGCAGCAAGAGCTGCCCGCGCTTCACGCGGCCGTCGCGAATGCCCGTATCGAGCGCGAGCGGCACGGAGGCCGCGGATGTGTTGCCGTGATCCGCGATCGTCACGATGACGCGCTCCATCGGCAGATCCAGCCGCCGCGCGATGGCCTCGATGATCCGCAGATTCGCCTGATGGGGGATCAGCCAGTCGAGCTGCGATTTCGGAATGTCATTGGCGCTCAAGGTTTCCGTCACGAGCTGCCCGAGCGTATTTACCGCGACCTTGTAGACCTCGTTGCCTTTCATTTGCACGCCTACGTTGCCCTTGCGCACCAAGTCGAAGCCCTTCGACACCCCGTCCGGGTATAACAGCAAGTCCTTGTACCGTCCGTCCGAGTGCAAACGCGTGCTGATGATGCCCGGCTCGGATGATGGCTTGAGGACGACGGCTCCCGCGCCGTCGGCGAACAGGACGCAGGTGCCGCGATCACTCCAGTCGGTGATGCGAGTAAGGGTCTCCGCTCCGACGACCAGCGCGCATTTTGCATCGCCCAGACGCACGAACTTGTCGGCGACGCTCAGCGCGTACATGAAGCCCGTGCAGGCGGCCTCGAGGCTGAACGCCGGGCACGCGTTGCGGATACCGAGACGATCCTGAAGGAGCGTGCCGACGTTGGGAAACACGAGATCGGGCGTCGTCGTTCCCACGCAGATGAGATCGATGTCCCCCGGGCCGACGCCCGCCGCCTCCATCGCGCGGCGCGATGCATGTTCCGCGAGGTCGGTCGTAGTCTCTCCGGGGACGACGACGTGACGGCGCTCGATGCCGGTGCGCGAGCGGATCCACTCATCGGTAGTGTCGACCAGATGCTCCAGATCCGCGTTGGTCAATATCTTCTCCGGCAGATAACTGCCGGTGCCGGCGATGCGTGAGAACATTGCGCGATCCCTCTACCCTGGAAGCCTCTACCCTGGAGACGGCCCACCGAGGCGTCCTGCGATTTTCTCCGGCACTCCGTTGCGAGCCTCGATCACCGCAACCTCGATCGCGCGCTGAAAGCCGAACAGATCGGCGCCGCCGTGGCTCTTGATGACAATGCCGTTCAAACCCACCATGGTCGCGCCATTGTATCGTCTCGGATCCAATCGAGTGCGCAAAGCGCGCAGGCTCGAATGCGCGGCCAGCGCGCCCAGCTTGCGCACAGGGTTTCGGGTGAACTCCTCGCGCAGCGCGTCGGTGATGAGCCGCGCCACACCCTCCATGGTTTTCAGCGCCACGTTGCCGGTGAAGCCGTCGGTCACCACGACGTCCACCTTGCCCGTGAATATATCGTGCCCCTCGACGAAGCCGACGTAATTTACGCCGCTTTCGGCGATCAGGGTATGCGCGGTCTGGACCGTCTCGTTACCCTTGATCTCCTCCTCACCGATGTTGAGGAGGCCGACGCGCGGGCGCTCGTGCGCACCCTCGAGATCCGCCGCCAGCACCGCTCCCATCACCGCGAACTGGCACAAGTGCGCCGGCGTGCAGGAGGCGTTCGCGCCGAGATCGAGCATATAGGTGTGGCCCGCGCGCGAAGGGATGAGCGAGACGATGGCCGGCCGCTCGACGCCCGGCAGCATCTTCAGTACGAAGTGCGCCATCGCCATGAGCGCGCCCGTGTTGCCGGCACTCACGCAGGCATGCGCCTGGTGCGCCTTGACCAAATCGAGCGCGCGGCGCATCGAGGAGTCTTTCTTGCGCCGCAGTGCCTCGCGCGGGTGGTCGGTCATCTCCACCACTTGCGTGGTGAAGAGGCAATCGACGTTGGCGAGGTTCGCGGCCGTGAGTTGCGCATCGAGCTCCGCTCGTGCACCGATCAAGGTGAAATTCACGTCCGGGAATTCGCGCGCCGCCGCGAGCGCGGCGGGCACGCAGACCGACGGTCCGCAATCGCCGCTCATGACGTCGATGGCAATTTGGAGCGCCGACACGGACATGCGTCTCGATGGTTGGAGCGGCGGATCGGCCGCCGCGGTGGTCAGCAGCTACTCTTCAGCGGCTTCCGCGTCCGCTTTGGTCTGAAGCACCTTCTTGCCGCGGTAAAAGCCGTCGCGCGAGATGCGGTGCCGCGCGTGCGTCTCGCCGCTCTTCGGCTCGATCGACACGGCGGGCGCCGCGAGGGCCGAGTGCGAGCGATGCATGCCGCGCTTCGAGGGAGTCTTCCTGCTTTTTTGAACTGCCATGAGTGCTGTGTCCTATCACCTTTTTTTCAACAAATCCTGCAAAGCGCTGAACGGTCTGCGCATCTGTTCCGAATCTTCCGGCGCGTCGATCGCGAGGTCGGGCGCATTGCCGCACGTCAACGGGATGCTGCATGCCGGTGCGACGGGCAGCGCCAGCAGCAGTTCCTCTTCCGCCAGCTCGCGCAGCGATACGAGGCCGCCGCGGGCGCTGAACAATTCGCGCTCGGAGTCCGAGGCCGCGTCTGTCGCATCGTCCGCAAACTCCACATCGCTGCCACCCTCCACGGCGAAGGCGAATCCCTGCATGCACCGCTGGCAGATCAACACCGGCGCCGTGCGCACCGCGACGCGCGCTCCCGGCCGGCCCGAGGCCAGCTTCGAGAAAGCAAAACTCGCATTCACGACGCCCTGGGGCTGCGCGAGTAACTCCTTGAGCCTGGGCAAATCGCGCAGCTCGTAGGTGCGCTCCAGCACCGCGGCTTCCTCGGCCAGGCGTGCGCAATCGACGAGGTCCGGCAAGCCCGCAGCCATGGGCCGCGTATAATAGGGCCCGATCCCACCCCTGTCAAAAGTACATTCGGTGCAAGTCTTTGTTTTTGCAGTCTCCACCTGAGCTCATTTTGGCATCGACCTCCAGCTACCGACGCACGCTGCTCGCGCGCGTGCACGACTCCTTCGTATGCGAAGCACCCGGTGTTGATGAGACGCGACACGCACACGAGGCGGCCCTCGCTCTGGTGACTCGGCTGGCGCTCGCCAAGGCGCGTGCGGTCGCCGCCCGGCATCCGCAGGCATGGGTGATCGGATCCGATCAAGCCGCCGTGCTCGAGAACGCCGAACAGGGAGAAACGGTGCTCGGCAAGCCCGGCACGGCCGAGCGGTGTGCGCAAACCCTGCGCAACTGCTCGGGCATGACGGTAGTTTATTGCACCGGTGTTGCCGTGGTCCGGCAGAGCGAGGCCGGCGCCCACGAATTCGTCGATATCACCCGGGTCAAGTTCCGCGAGCTCGACGAGGCGACGATCGCGCGCTACGTCGCGCGCGAATCGCCCCTCGATTGCGCCGGCGGCTTCAAAAGCGAGGGGCTCGGGATCTCGCTGTGCGAGACGATCGAGAGCGAGGATCCGACCGCCCTCGTCGGCTTGCCGCTCATCCGGCTGTGTGCGGTCCTGCGGCGCGTCGGCTATCAGATTCCCTGACGGCTCAGGCGCGTGCGCGGCGCTTGCGCGCGGCACCGGCAGCCGGTGGCCGCCTCTTCTGTGCGAGAGCGTCGAGCACCGCTGCGAGATCGGCAGGCAGTGGCGCGCTCGCGTGAAATGGCACACCGCTGCCCGGCCAATCGAACGCGATCGACTGAGCGTGTAGAAATATCCGCTTCAAGCCCGCGCCCTTGAGCTCGGCGTTGCGCTCATGGTCGCCGTACTTATCGTCGCCGAGCAGCGGGTGCCCCGCATAGGCCGCATGTACGCGGATCTGGTGGGTGCGGCCCGTCGGGATGTCGACCTGCATCAACGTCGCGATCTTGCCGAAGAACTGCACCGGCTTGAACACGCTAACCGAGTCCTTGCCCGCGGCGGCAACCCTCACATGCCTCTCCCCCTGGCGGCGCTCGTCCGTCGCAAGCGGTGCATCGATGCGCTTCGTGCCTAGCTGCCAGTCGCCCGACACGAGCGCCAGATAGGTCTTGTGCATGCCGCCATCGCGTATCAGCGCGTGTAGCGCGACCAGCGTGGCGCGGTCGCGCGCCACGCACAGGCAGCCGCTCGTGTCGCGATCGAGGCGATGCACGAGTTCGAGGCTCTCGCGCGGACGCGATGCGCGCAACGCCTCGATGACCCCGAAGCTCATACCACTGCCGCCGTGCACGGCCACTCCGGAGGGCTTGTCGATCACCAATAAATGCTTGTCCTGGAAAATCACGGAGCGTTCGATGAGCTCTTGCAGCCGGCTCGACGGCCGGCCCGGCTCCTCCGTCCGATCGATGTGCACTGGCGGCAGGCGCACCTCATCGCCCGCGGCAATCCGATACTCCGCGTCCACCCGTTTGCGATTGACTCGCACCTCACCCTTGCGCAGCAAGCGATAGACGCGGCTGCGGGGCACGCGGCTGAAGTGGCGCATCAGGAAGTTGTCGATTCGCTGCCCGGCTTCCTGCGCGGATATGGTGCGCAGCTCCACCGGGCTCTTGGGGCCCTTCGGAGGCGAGGCGGGTGCGGCACTTTGTTCGACTTGGGCTTTCATTTCCATATCTTACCGCAGTCGATGTCCTAAGATATTGATTACATTGACCCTGCCGCGTGGCTATGGTAGTGTTTCAACACCGTGTCGCGTGCTTTACTCTGCGTGCAGAGGACAGACAGCGCTTGAAATGCTCACCTCAGCTGAATCTTTTTCAGCCGGGAAGCGCCAGGCGGACACCGGTTTCGGCGACGTTCCCCCTCGCAAGGGAGCGCCGCATATTAGTTGGTTCTGGATTTCCAGACCATCGCTCGGCCGATGAAAACAGACCAAAGCACCCTCTGCGCGAGGCCCAAGGGTCTGACTAGCGGTTAACCGAGAACAAGGCCCCGGGCTTGCTGAATACAAATTGGCAGAATTGGGTTGAATTGATGCCGCTCGCGTGGCTCGCGTTCGGCGCTTCCCTATTCTTTGCCGCGACCTCCCGGGTCGCGGTCCGGGCTTCTATTCTCGCGCCCTCCTCGGCCTCCACCATATTAGTTGGGGCAAATGAAAAGAATGCTCGTCAACGCAGTTCAAGAAGAAGAACTGCGAGTCGCACTCGTCGACGGTCAGAAACTCTACGACTTATCGATCGAGATACCTTCCCGGGAACAGAAAAAATCCAATATCTATAAAGGCCGAATTACCCGCGTCGAGCCGAGTCTCGAAGCGGCGTTCGTAGAGTACGGCGCGCAGCGCCACGGCTTTCTACCTCTCAAGGAAGTCTCCAAGGAGTACTTCCGCTCGCAGCCCGGACCCGGCGGCCGGCTCAATATCAAGGACCTCCTGCAGGAGGGCCAAGAGCTGATTGTGCAGGTGGAGAAAGAGGAACGCGGCAACAAGGGTGCCGCGCTCACGACCTTCATCAGCCTCGCGGGCCGCTTTCTCGTGCTGATGCCGAACAACCCCCGCGCCGGCGGCGTGTCGCGACGCATCGAAGGCGAAGATCGGGACCAGATGCGCGAGGCAATGAGCGGTCTGCAGATTCCCGACGGAATGGGTGCGATCGTGCGCACCGCGGGCGTCGGCCGATCAACCGAGGAGCTGCAGTGGGATCTGAACAATCTCAAGGCCGCCTGGGACGCGATTGAGCAGGCCAACGACGGCCGCCCTGCACCGTTCCTCATATTTCAGGAAAGCGACGCCGTCACGCGCGGACTGCGCGACTATTTCTCGGACGACGTCGGGGAAATCCTGATCGATCAACCGGAGGCGTTCCAGAAAGCGCAAGAGTATATGCAGCGCTTCATGCCGCCCGAGGCACAGCGCAAATTGAAGCTCTATCAGGATCCGGTGCCGCTGTTCACGCGCTATCAGATCGAGAGTCAGATCGAGTCGGCGTACTCGCACAAAGTCACCCTGCCCTCCGGCGGAAGCCTGGTCATCGACCACACCGAGGCGCTGGTCTCCATCGATATCAACTCGGCGCGCTCGACGCGCGGCGGGGACATCGAGGCCACCGCGCGCAACACCAATCTCGAGGCCGCCGAGGAGATTGCCCGTCAGCTGAGACTGCGCGACATCGGCGGCTTGATCGTGATCGATTTCATCGACATGGAATCCACCGCCAATCAGCGCGCCGTGGAGGACATGCTGCGGGACGCGGTCAGGATGGATCGCGCGCGCATTCAGCTCGGACGGCTGTCGCGGTTCGGTCTGCTCGAGCTGTCGCGGCAGCGGCTGCGACCGGCGTTGAGCGAGACCACGCATATCCATTGCCCCCGTTGCAGCGGCATGGGTACCATCCGCAGCGTGGAGTCGATGTCGCTCGCCCTGCTTCGCCTCATCGGCGAGGAGGCGCGTAAGGAGCGCACCGGCCGCGTGATCGCGCAAGTTCCGGTGGATGTGGCCACCTATCTCATGAACGAGAAGCGTGAGTGGCTGCATGAGATCGAGACGCGGGACCGCGTATCGCTGGTCATCGTCCCGAATCCGCACTTGCAGACCCCCGCTTATAGCCTGCGTCGCATCCGCGACGATGAGAAGGAGTTTCCGGAGAACACCGCCGCGAGCTACGAGATTGCCGAGCAGCCCACGCTCGATGATTCCAACATCGGCAATCGCGACAAGAAGCCGCAGACCGAGGCACCGCTGGTGCCCAGTATCGTACCGGTCGAGGCCACACCTCTGCCGCCCCCGATTGCTGCCTCCGCTCCCCAGCCCGCTGCTCCGGCCCAGGTGGTCAGCGCCGCACCGCAGGTCGGGATATTCGTGCGGTTGTGGCGGTTCTTTTTCGGCGCTCCGGCCACGCCCCCGGCAGGTGAAGTGGCCGCCAGCGCGACGCCGGCGCACCGCGAGCGCCCCGCGCATCGCGAGGCGCGCGGCGATCGTTATCGTGATCGCGACCGCACTCGAGACCGTGGCCGCGATCGCGACCGTGAGCCGCGGCGCGAAGCAGTCCGCGATGGCGCCCGAGAGGGTGCGCGCGAGCCGCGCCGCGACGGCCGGCCGCGCGGCGAAAACCGCGATCATCGCGACAATGGCCGTGGAGATCATCGCAACGAATCCGGCGCCCGCCGCGTTGACGGACCGCGCGCCGACGGGCCGCGCGGCGATGTCGCCCGCGCCGAAAACCGAACCGAGCGACCGGAATCCGCACCGCGCAGCGAGGGCCGCAACGGTACCGAGCCGGCGCGGGCTGCAGAGCCCGGCGAGCGAACGGAGCGCGGCGAGCGTGGCGGCCGTGGGCGCCGTCGTCGCGGCCGCGGGCGCCGTGAGGGTGGCGAAAATGCCGGCAACGGACAACTGGCGAACGCCGAAGGCGAGTCGACCGGCACCCGGGCTCCGGCCGACGGGCCGCGGGTCGAGGGGAGTTCCTTCCAGGGCTCGGCGCCGGAGGGCTCGAACGCCGGCTTCTCACCGCCGGCATACAGCCCGCCGGCATCCAGTCCGCCCGCCTCACCGCCCCGGGCGGTGCCTGCGGCGGCGACCCCCGCGCCGCCCGAAGCGCCGCGCCCGGCCCCGCAGGAGAAATACGTGGTGTGGTCAGGATCCGCTGAGGCTCCGCGCAGCGGTCCGGACGATCGTTAGGCGTTCACCGTCGACTCGCCGCGTGGGGTGGTCCCACGCGGCGTAGCCGGACGGTGAGGCCGATGCTCACCACAACCAGCGCGGCCGCGAGCCCGCGCAGGATCGCGATCGCCGCTCCGCTGATCGGCACGACCCGAACGGGCACCGAGCTCGGCACCGGCCAGTGCCTCCATACAAAGAAAATCCCGCTCAAGGCCGCTACCGTCAGCACATACAGCGCGATCCAGGCATACCGCTCGTGAGCCCGCAAGCGCCGCGGCAACGCAGCGTCGGCGGCCTTCCCCGGCCGCAACCCGTAAACGACCACCAAGGCCACCGCGATCAGCCCGAGCAGGGAGTTGAGGTCCTGCACCAGGTGCACCCCCGTGAGTACGTGCCCGCTGACGTGGGCGACCGGCTCCTCGAGGATCGGAAGCATGCGCACCCCTCGCCCGCCTTCATGAGTAAAGGCGTCCCAGACCAGGTGCGTGACAGCACCGGCGAGAATCCCGCAGCCGGCCCAGATCCATTGCTTGCCGCTGCGATAGTCCGCCGGGGTCTCGGACCAGCGCCACCGCGCATAGGCGCCGGGCGGCAGCAACTCCATGATCGGCCTGCGCATCAGGAGCTGGAACAGCCAGTAGGTCGCGAGGCCGACGGGCAGGCAGAACGTCAGCAGGGCATCCAGGCCATGCGTCTCGAACCGGGCCGTTCGCCAGGGCAAAAACCAGCCGAAATCGGGCGCCATGCTGCCGATGACGGCGGCGGATAACAGCCGCCAGCGGGCCAGCGGCCGAGTAAAGGGCAAAACGGCGGCGGCGTGCGAAATTGTAAACGGCATCAATAACCTAGAAGTGTCATCTCGTTGTCATATTAGGCGCCAATAATCGCCGGCTTCATGCCCGTCATCGAGTAAGAACCATGTCCAACATCGATGCAATCCACGCGGGATCGCCACCGGCCGCGCCGAAAGCTTCGCCGCTGAGCGGCCATACTTCCAGCCCATGGTTCAACATCCTGGCAGGCGTCGTCGTCGTCGCGGGCATCATATATGCTGGCTATCACCTGGCGAGCGACTTGTCCGTGGTCCGCGATACCCGGGTGTATCCCTTCATCCTGCTCGGCGTCGCGCTGTTCATCGCCTTGAGCTTCGAGTTCGTCAACGGTTTCCATGACACCGCCAATGCGGTCGCCACGGTTATTTACACCCACTCCTTGCCGCCTAATTTTGCCGTCATCTGGTCGGGTGCCTTCAATTTCCTGGGCGTTCTGATCTCGAGCGGCGCGGTGGCGTTCGGCATCGTCTCGCTCCTGCCGGTGGAGCTCATCCTGCAAGTCGGCAGCGGTGCGGGCTTCGCCATGGTATTTGCGCTACTCATCGCGGCAATCATCTGGAACCTGGGCACCTGGTATTTCGGACTGCCGTCATCGAGCTCGCACACCCTCATCGGATCGATCATGGGCGTCGGGCTCATGAACCAGCTGATGGCGGCGAGCAGCTCAGGCACGAGCGGCGTCGATTGGGCGCAGGCCACGAAGATCGGCGAATCGTTGCTGTTCTCCCCGCTGATCGGCTTCAGCCTGGCGGCGCTTCTTTTGATGATCGCGAAGGCCCTCATCCCCGTACCGGCGCTCTATCAGGAGCCGAAGGGCAATAAGCCGCCGCCACTCGCGATTCGCGCTCTTCTCGTGCTCACCTGCACCGGCGTGAGCTTCGCGCACGGCTCGAATGACGGCCAGAAGGGCATGGGACTCATCATGCTCATCCTGATCGGCACCGTACCGACGGCTTACGCGCTCAATCGCACCATGCACGAGCAGGACGTGGATCGCTTCGTCGCAGTGTCCACGCAGGCGCAGGAAGCCCTCGGTCACTACGCGAAGGGCCCCGCGCCCGCCGATCCCCACCAGGGCGCGGTCGAGATCGTGCGCTCTCGATCGATCACTCCGGAAACCTTGCCCGCCCTCGTGGCACTCGGCGCCACCATTCAGCAGCAAGTCAACGCCGCCCATTCGCTCGACAAGGTGCCGTCCGGCGAGATGGTCAACATTCGCAACGAGATGTACCTGGTGAGCGAGGGTCTGCGCTTCCTCGGCAAGTCCAAAATCGCCGTCTCCGGCGCCGACAAGGGGACGCTGGCGCAATACAAGACGCAGCTCGACAACTCCACCAAGTTCATTCCGCCCTGGGTGAAGGTCGCGGTCGCCATCGCTCTGGGTCTCGGCACCATGATCGGCTGGAAGCGCATCGTGGTCACCGTGGGCGAGCGCATCGGCAAGACGCACCTCACCTACGCTCAGGGCGCCTCCGCCGAGCTCGTGGCGATGCTGACCATCGGCGCCGCGGATATGTACGGCTTGCCGGTCAGCACGACGCACGTGCTCTCCTCGGGGGTCGCGGGTACCATGGTCGCGAACCGCTCGGGGCTGCAATGGGCTACGGTTCGCAACTTGCTTATGGCGTGGGTGCTGACTCTCCCCGTGTCCATCGCGCTGGCGGGCGGGCTGTACTGGCTGCTCCGCACACTCCTCTAGAGGTCTCGTAGAGGTCTCGCGCGACGGGTTTAGGGTCCTCGGGCGGATGCCTTTCGAGTAGGATTCCCCCATTGGGTGGCCGCTCGTAAACGCCCCGAGGAAACCTCAATGGCCCACGTTACTGTCATCAGTGAATTTCACTTCGCCCAGCAAATCGTCGCCGGCCACCATCGAGTGACCGCTGATGAGCCGCAGAGCCACGGGGGGAGCGATACCGGACCGTCGCCCACCGAGCTGCTGCTCGGAAGTCTCGGCGCCTGCACCTCGATCACGCTGCGAATGTATGCAGGTCGCAAGGGCTGGGAGCTCGGCAAGATCACGGTCGGACTGCGCTACGCGCCCGCCGCGGACGGTCGCAAGGCTCACATCGAGCGGCGCCTCTCGTTCGCAAAGCCCGTGACCGATGAGCAGTCCCTGCGTCTTCTGGAAATCGCGGGCAAGACGCCGGTGACTCTGGCGCTCACCTCCGGAATCACCATCGACACCTCGATCGCGCAGCACATCACACCGGCCTGAATGCCCGCCCGCCGATCCGGCGGGCGGATGCACGCGCCCCCGCACCTCTCAGCCTGCTTGCAGCAGAGCACGAACCCGCTCGAGGTCCTCGGGGGTATCGACCCCTGCGGGGGGAGCCTCCTCCAACGCAACCACATAGACGCGCATGCCGTGCTCGAGAGCACGCAGTTGCTCCAGCTTCTCGACGGTCTCGAGCGGCGTCGGCGGCCACCCGGCAAACTCGAGCAGGCTCTTCACGCGATAAGCATAGATGCCGATGTGACGCCAGGCATGCGTGAAGTCGCTCGGGCGACCGCCGACTACCTTGTCGCGAGGCCAAGGGACGGAGGCGCGGCTGAAATAGAGCGCTTCGCCGTTGCCGCCACGTAGGGCTTTGACGCAGCTCGGGTCGAGGAAGTCAGCGAGACTAGAGATCGGGGCGGCCGCAGTGGCGATGCCGCACTCTGGATGTTGGGCCAGTGCCGCCGCAACCCGCGCAGGGACCGCGGCCGGCATGAGGGGCTCATCGCCCTGCAGGTTGACCACGATTGCCTCGGGGAGCAAACCACGCGCGCGCACTACCTCGGCGATACGATCGGTGCCGGAGATGTGCTGCGGCGAAGTCATGGCCACGTCCGCGCCGAACGTCGCCGCGACGGAACGGACACGCGCATCATCGGTCGCCACGATCACGGTCGCCGCGCCGCTTGCCCGCGCGCATTCCCAGACCCAGCGAATCAAGGGCCGGCCGGCCAAGTCGACGAGGGGCTTGCCCGCCAGGCGGCTCGCCCCGAACCGCGCCGGAATGACCACGTGAAAAGGCGTGCTCACGATCGCCGCTAGCGGTTCAGCAGGGGATCGTCCGGGCCAAGCACTCGCGCTTCCTCGGGCAACATCATCGGAATGCCGTCGCGCACGGCGTAGGCGAGCCGATCGGGATGGCAGACGAGCTCGAGCGTCGCCCCGCTTCCCGCGGCGCGCAGTGGTCCCTTGCAGACCGGACATACGAGCAGCTCGAGCAGGCGCTTATCCATCCAGGGTTCCTCGCCGCGGCGACTCGCGGCTTGCAATGCGATGCATGATGACGTTGAGCAGTGTATGCGATTCGTTCGCATCGAAGCACGCGTTCACGGGAACGTACCAATGCCGCTCGTCCGCCTCGGCCGCGCATTTTACGGCATCCTTCTCGGTCATGAGAACGGGCCGATCGTCTCCGAAGAGCACGTCCTCCGGAGCAATGCGCGCGTGGTCCGCGAGCGGGTGTCCCTCCACGAGAATGCCGTGTGCCCGCAACATGTTGAAGAAGCGTTCCGGGTTGCCGATGCCGGCGACCGCGTGCACGGCCACGCCGGCGAACGCATCAAGCGGCGAGACACGCCCTCCCGTGAGGGCGACGGCGCTGCGCCCCTCGAGCCGCATACTCAAGGCTCCCTCGAGCAGCGCGCGCCCGCCGTTGACCACGACCGCGTCCGCCACCGCGAGGCGCGAGCGAGTCTCGCGCAGGGGCCCCGCAGGCAATAGCCAGCCGTTGCCGAAGCGGCGGTCTCCGTCGATGACGACGACCTCGCAATCGCGCGCCAGGGCGTAGTGCTGCAGACCATCGTCGCTCACGATCACGTCGCAGCCGGCACCGACGAGCAATTGCGCGGCCCCCGCACGATCGCCGCCGATCGCGACGGGCACCTGAGTTCGACGCGACAAGAGGACCGGCTCGTCGCCCACCACGCGGGGATCGTCGGATGACTGAATCAACCGCACGCTGCTCGCGGAACCACCATAGCCGCGGGTGACTATGCCGGGCCGGAATCCAAGCTCCCCGAGTCGCGCCACGAGCCAGCACACGAGCGGCGTCTTGCCGGTGCCGCCGACCGTGAGGTTGCCGACGATGATCACGGGCCGCGCCAGCCGCGTCGAGCGGCGCAGCCGCTTGGCGTAGAGAAAGCGCCGCGAGCCCGACACCGCCCCGTAGAGCAGCGCCAGCGGGACGAGCCACCAGGGCGGCGCGGCACGCTCGTACCAGACCCGATTGAGCCAGGATTCAGCGGACATGCGCACGCTCGTTAATCGGCGAATTGCATTCCATGCAACGTCGCATACAAGCCGCCGAGTGCCAAGAGCTCCCTGTGGTTGCCCATCTCGACGATGCGTCCGCGATCGAGGACGATGATCCGGTCCGCGCCCTCGACGGTGGAGAGTCGGTGCGCAATCACGAGCGTGGTGCGTCCGCGCATGAGCGTGCTCAACTCCTGTTGCACGCGGCGCTCGGACTCGTTGTCGAGCGCCGCCGTCGCCTCGTCGAGAATCAAAACCGGCGAATTCTTGAGCAAGGCACGTGCGATGGAGATACGCTGGCGCTGACCGCCGGACAAATTCTGGCCCCGGTCCGACAGCGGCGTATCGAAACCCTGCGGCTGCTGCGCGACGAATTCCATGACGTTCGCTGCACGCGCCGCGGCTTCGACTTCGGCGTCAGTCTTGTCGACGGCATTGAAGGCGATGTTGTTGCGTATCGTATCGTTGAATAGCACCACGTCCTGACTGACCAGGCTCACCTGGGAGCGCAGATCCTTCAACCGGTACTCACGCACGTCGACGCCGTCGAGCAGCACGGAGCCCTGCTGCACGTCGTAGAAGCGCGGCACCAGGCCGACCAGCGTGGTTTTGCCGCTGCCCGAGCGGCCGACGATGGCCACCGTCTCGCCCGGCTCGACCCGGAAGCTCACGTCGTGCAGTACCCCGCCCTTGTCGCTCGCATACTCGAACGACACGCCGCGGAACTCGATCTGTCCGCGCGCCCTCGCGAGCGGCCGAGTCCCGCCGCTGCCTTCGGTCGGCATGTCCAGTATCTCGAACACACTTTGACCCGCGGCGACGCCCTGCTGCAACGGGCCGCCGATGTTGACCAGGCTGCGAAGCGAGGAGGGAATGAGCATCAACGCCGTCAAGAATGCCCAGAACTGATCCACGCGCATGTCGTTCGCGAATACCAGCCGGATGGCGACGTAAAGAAGCGCCGCGAGCGCAATCGATGCAATGCACCCGACCACCGGATTGCTCAACGACTTGGCGCGGGCCAGCTTCATGTTCGAGGCGCGATTGAGCTCGTTGGCCAGCTCGAATCGGTCCGTCTGATGATCCTCGGCATTGAAGATCTTGATCAGACGCTGCGCATCGATGGCCTCTTTCGCGACCCGCGTGATGTCGCCCATCGAGTTCTGGATGCGCTTGCTGTAGCGGCGGAAACTCCGATTGGCAATCTGCATGAGCCAAGCGATCGGAGGAACGGCGATGATGCAGAAGGTCGCGAGCCTCCAGTTCAAGTAGAACAAATACGCGAGCAATCCGAGGATGGTCAACGTGTCGCTGACCAGGGAGATCGCCGCGCCGGTGGCCGCACCCGCCACCTGCTCGATGTTGTAGGTGAGCTTGGACAAGAGCACGCCCGACTGCTGGCTGTCGAGATAAGCGGTGGGCAGGCGTAGATAGTGCGAGAAGACGTCGCGCCTCAATCCCTTGATGACCTGCCGCCCCACCCAGCTCGGATAGTAGTTGCCCACGTAATCGCCGAGGCCGCGCAGAGCGAAAAGGATCACGATGCCAACCGGCACGATCCACTCCACTCGGGGGTCTTTCGTGACGAACGCACCCTTCAAGAAGGTCTGGACCAGGTATACGAGCCCCGATTGGGTCGCCGCGAACAAGATCATTCCGAGCACGCCGATCATGAAGGCGCCGGTATAGGGTTTGGCGTAGCGCAGCAGCCGAAAGTAAATCGACCAGTAATTGCCGTCGGATTGGGGGTGCGGCGCGATCACGGCAGTGACCGCGCTCAAGGAGATGAGTCCTGATGCACGGTCGCGATGTTGAGCTGAGAGAAACCGAGCCGGCCGGCGACGTCCATGGCGGTGACGACAGCCTGATGCGTGCTGCGGGCGTCGGCACGAATGGTGAGGGGCCCGCGGTCGGAGCCCGCTTCCTTGAGGAGCGCCGCTCGCAAAGTATCCGGACTCGAGTTGATGAGCGGGCGCTCGTTGACGCGATAGCCGCCCTCCGCGGTGACCGTGATCACCAGGGGCTCGCGAGTGCCGCGCTGCTGGGGAATCGCGCTCGCCTGCGGCAGCTGAACCTTGACGCGTCCCTCCTGATTGAAGGTCGTCGACACCATGAAAAAGATCAAGAGCACGAGCAGCACGTCGATGAAATTGATCAGGTTGATCTCGGGATCTTCTCGACGGCCTTGTTGGCGCAGGTTCACGCGATCAGGCCCTCGCGGCGAGCTCGCCGCGCTCGTCCAGCGCGTCGACCAGCTTCATGGCTTCCTTCTCCATGCGGATCACCAGCCGCTCGACCTTGCCGCGCAAGAACCGGTAGGCGATGAGCGAGGGAATCGCCACGGTGAGGCCCGCGGCGGTCGTGATCAGCGCCTCGCCGATGCCCCCGGAGAGGATTCTCGGATCGCCGAGCCCGTTGGCCGTGATGGCGTTGAAGGCGTGGATGATACCGGCCACGGTCCCGAGCAGGCCCAGGAGGGGCGCGATTGCGGCGATCGTCCCCAGCGTGTTCAAAAAGCGCTCGAGCTCGTGGACGACGTGCCGGCCGCCGTCCTCCAGCCTCTCGACCATGAGCGCGCGCGGCTTGTAGCGGTTCGCGAGGCCGATGGCGAGGAGCTTGCCGAGCGGCGAGTTCTGCTCCAGGGCGATCACCAGCTTCTCGCTCAGCTGATCGGCCTCGATCCAGTTCCAGACCTTCTGCGACAAATCACGCGGAATGACCCGGCTCGACTGCAGAGTCCAAAGGCGCTCGAGAATGATCGCCACCGAGGCGACCGAGCACAGGATGATCGGCCACATGAAGCCGCCCCCCGCGCGGATGATCTCCCACATCGTGTCCTCATTAAGTCAAAAGAACAGGCGGCATGATACTTGACGGCCTGGGGTTTAAGTACCGTTACCACCCGCCGAATGTGAACTGGATCAAGACTTAAGGCGCGCGAGTGCCGGCGCCGCGCTCGATCAGGACTCCATCGACCAGGGTGAGCACTCGATCGAGCCGCGCCGCGAGACGCTCGTCGTGGGTGACGATGACGAGGCTGGTGCCGAGTTCGCGATTGAGCTCGAGCATGAGCTCGAAGACATGCGCCGCGTTGACCCCGTCGAGATTGCCGGTGGGCTCATCCGCCAGCACCAGCTGCGGTCGCGTGACCAGGGCGCGCGCCACCGCCGCACGCTGCCGCTCGCCGCCCGAGAGTTGCGAAGGCCGGTGCTCGAGGCGCTCGGCCAGGCCGACGCGCGTCAGGATCTCGGCGGCCTGCGCCCGGGCGAGCTTCGGATCGAGGCGTCTCACGAGGAGCGGCATGGCGACGTTCTCGAGCGCCGTGAACTCGGGCAAGAGGTGATGGAATTGATAAACGAACCCGACGGCGCGATTTCGAAGGAGCCCCCGCTCGGTGTCGCTCAGCCGATTCATCGCCGAGCCGGCAATGCCCACCGTGCCCCGCGTGGGCAAATCGAGCCCACCCAGCAGCTGCAAAAGCGTCGTCTTGCCCGAGCCGGATGCGCCGACGATGGCGATGCGCTCCCCCGCGCGCACGCGGATCGAGGCACCCCGCAGCACTTGTAGCGTCACGCCGCCCTGGACGAAGTCCTTGGCGAGATCCTCGCCCTCGAGCACGATGTCAGCGGAGTTCGTCATGGTCTTCGGGGAAATCCTCAGTCATTTCTCAGGGATTCGGCCGGCAGGAGCCGCGCGGCGCGCCAGGCCGGATAGATCGTCGACAAGCACGCGAGCACGAAGGCGACGGCGCAGATGCGCGTCAAATCCCGGATCTCGACGTGTGCCGGCAGATCGCTCATGAAGTACACGCGTGCATCCAGGAACTTGAATCCGACGATGTGCTCGAGCCCGTGCACGAGCTGCTGCAGGTTGACGGCGATGAGAACTCCGAGGCCCAGGCCGCCGACGATGCCGAGCAGGCCGATCAAGCTGCCCTGCACCACGAACACCGACAGGATGCTGCGCGGGGAGGAGCCGAAGGTGCGCAGGATGGCGATGTCGCGACGCTTATCCTTGACCACCATGACCATGGTCGAGACGATATTGAAGGCGGCGACGGCCACCACCAGCGACAGGATCACGAACAGCATGCGCTTCGTGATCTCGATCGAGCGGAAGAAATTCACGTGCTGATTGGTCCAATCGTCCACCTCGAATCCGCCGCCGAGCGCGACCGCAGCCGCGTGCACGATGCGTGGCGCGGCATACGGATCGGCCAGGTTCAGACGAATACCGGTGACATCAGTGCCCATGCGCAAAAGCGTTGCGGCATCCTGCATGGCGACGATCGCAATGCGCCGATCGTACTCGTACATGCCGACCTGCAGGATCCCGTCCACGCGAAAGCTGCGCATGCGCGGCAGCACCCCGATCGGCGTGACATCTCCCTCGGGCACCATGAGCACCACCCGGTCGCCCACGTGGGCCGAGAGCGTCTCCGCGAGCGCGGAGCCGAGAATCACGCGGTAGGATCCAGGCGTCAGATCGCTCAGGTACCCCGAAAGAAGATGGGGCGCGAGATCGACGACACGCGCCTCATCCTGCGGCAGCACACCGCGCAGCAGCACGCCGGCGGACTTTCCGGCGCGCGTCATCATCGCCTGTTCCTCGATGTAGGGCGCCGCGGCCACGACGCCGGGAAAATGCGCGACCTTCTCGACCTGCGGGCGCCAATCCGAGATACGGTTCTCGAGACCCGAAATGGTCGCGTGGGCGGTGAGACTCAGGATGCGCGTGCGCAGCTCCTGCTCGAAGCCGTTCATCACCGACAGCACCACGATGAGCACGGCGACGCCGAGGGCGAGCCCGAGGATCGCGATATTCGCAATGAGCGAGAGAAAACCGCGTTTCTCCGAGGCACGCAGATACCGCAGACCGATAAACCCTTCGTACCAGTAGCGCGTCATTCGTATCGTAGCGCCTCGGCAGGTTGCGTCTTGGCGGCCTGGAACGCCGGGTAGAGGGTTGCAAGCAGGGTGAGTACCAGGGCGACCACGGCGATGATGATCACATCGGAGGCATGAGTCTCGCTCGGCAGCCCCGAGATGTAGTAGACGTTCGGGTCGTCCATGATGTGCACGTGGAGCATGCTCTCTATGAACGGCACGACGACATCGACGTTGAGCGCCAAGGCCAAGCCCGCGGCCACGCCGATCGCGGTGCCGATCCAGCCGATGAGCACGCCTTGTGTCATGAACACGGCGACGATGCCGCGTGGGGTCATGCCGAGGGTACGCAGAATGGCGATGTCGGTGCGCTTGTCGCTCACCACCATCACCAGCGTTGCGACTATGTTGAACGCCGCCACGGCCACGATCAGCATCAGGATCAATCCCATCATGGTTTTCTCGATGCGGATCGCGCGAAAGTACGCCTCGTTCTCCTGCGTCCAATCGCGCACCCGATAACCGGCAGGGAGCCGCGCGAGCGCTGCGTGCGCGAGCTCGGGCGCCTTGAGCACGTCCTGAAACTTGAGTCGGATTCCCGTTGGACCCGCCAGCCCGCGCAACGCCTCGGCGTCCGCGAGATTGACGAGCGCGAGCACACTGTCGTGCTCTTGCAATCCCACCTCGAAAATCCCGACCACCTCGAAATTCTGCAATCGCGGCACGATGGCGCCACCGGCGGAAGCGCTGTCGGGAATCATGACCGTGACCGTGTCGCCCAGTCCCACTTCGAGCTGGTAGGCGAGCATCCGCCCCAGCACGATGCGGTTCATTCCGGGCTGAAGATCGGTCAACTTACCCTCGCGCATGGCATCGGCGATGGTCGAGACCTGGCTTTCGAGCGCCGGATCGATTCCGCGCACGATGGCCCCGCCCATGGCCGGGGGATGACTCAACATCGCGTCGGTATCGAGAAAGGGGGCGGCGCCGATGAGCCCCGGCGTGCCGTCGAGCTCCCGGATACGCTGCTGCCAGTCCTGCAGAGCATCGTCGCCGTCCGCCGTGACCGTCGCGTGCGCCGACAAGCTGAGCAGGCGCCCGCGCAGCTCGCTCTCGAACCCGTTCATCACGGAGATGACCGTGATCAAGGCGAGCACGCCCACCGCGACACCGAGCAAAGACACCCAGGTGATGAAGGAGACGAAAAAGCTATGTTCGCGGGCCAGGGAATAGCGCAGGCCCACGAACACCGGAACGGGCTGAAACATTTCGCGGCGCATTAAACCACAGCCGCGGGGCCCCCGGGACGGCTTTCCGGGCGCCCGCTTGAGGCCAGCCCAAAACGCAGCGCAATCAGAGTGTTAAGTGGTTCAAGTTCTGGCCACCCCCGGCTGGTATAGTGAAGGGCGGCCAACGAGCGAGGTGTGCCATGGACTATCGAGCCTTGACGGTGAGCGCGATTCTTGCCACCGGACTTGCGGGTTTAGCCCCCATTTGCCATGCGGACATCGTCGCGTCGGAGGACGGCATTGCCGTGCGGGATGCGGGCGTCGCAGCCCCGGCCCGCGGCATGACCATGGCCCAGGTGGCGAGCAAGTTCGGCGATCCGGTGACCAAGGTTCCAGCGGTCGGCAACCCGCCGATCTCGCGATGGGAATACCCGGGTTTTGTGGTCTATTTCGAGCGTGACCACGTGATCCATGCCGTGGTGTCCGGTTCCACGGGCGCGCCCGCCGCGGGATCGCCCGCCGCAGTGGCGCCCGCCCCCGCCGCTCCGGTCGACGAGGCGCCTGCCCCAAGTGCCCCCGCCGACTCCCAGGCGCCTCCCTCGACCTAAGATCGCGTAAAATCCGATTCTGTGTTCTAGACCTACCGCGACTTCGGTCGCGGCGGGCTTCTTTTTTTGTTTCAGTCGCCGATGCCCCTATTAGACCCCATCCTCCCGGTTGTTCCAGCCTCGATCGTCAAGTGGGGAAAGCTCTACGGAGCCGCCGCGCCGCTGGCAATCGCCGAGGCCGCGGCCAAGGCCAAGGCGCCGCTCGTCGTCATCGCTCAGAGCCCGCGGGACGCCGAGGCTCTGAGCGAGGAAATCGCGTTCTTTGCCGGATCCGCGCCCGCCGTGCACCTGTTTCCCGACCTGGAGACCCTGCCCTACGACGGCTTTTCGGCGCATCCGGACATCACGTCGGCGCGTTTGAAAGCGCTCGCCGAGCTCCCCCGGGCCCGCGCGGGGGTGTGGGTGGTCGCCATCGAGACGCTCCTGCAGCGGCTCGCTCCGCGCAGCTACATCGAAGCGCACTCGCTCAAGGTTCACGTGGGCGAGCGGCTCGACCTCGAGGCGTTGCGCGAGCGGTTGACGCTCGCGGGCTACGCGGCGGTGACGCAGGTGGTGGCGCACGGTGAGTTCGCGGTGCGCGGCTCCCTGCTCGATGTGTTCCCCATGGGCTCGGACAGCCCGTTTCGCATCGACCTCTTGGACCTGGATGTCGACAGCATTCGCCAATTCGATCCGGACACCCAACGCTCCGGCGATAAGCTCGATCGCATCCAGCTGCTGGCGGCGCGTGAGACGCCCTTGAGTCCTGATGCGGTGCGCGAATTCCGGCGCCGCTATCGGCTGCGATTCCCGGGCGATCTGGCCGAGCAGCCGGTCTATCGCGACGTGAGCGCCGGCCGCGCCCCGGGAGGGATCGAGTTCTATCTACCCCTCTTCTTCGAGCGCACCTCGCACCTGCTCGAATACTTGCCGCCGGGGAGCATCCTCATCGACGTGCACGAGGCGAGCTCGGCGGTCGACAAGATCTGGAATGGCATCGTGGAACGGCATGAGCAATTGCGCCACGACCGCCAGCGGCCGATTCTCGATCCCGACGAGGTCTACCTGCCGCCCGCCGAGTTCCGCGATCTCTTCGGCGCCTGGCCGAGGATCGACCTGCGTTCCTTCGAATGGCCGCCCGAGACGGCGGGACAATGGCAAAACTTCGCGAGCGTCGCACCAGCGGCGGTACGGGTGGATCCGCGAGCCGAACACCCGGCCGCCGAGCTCGCGGCCCACATCGAGTCGACGCCGGGCCGCGTGCTGCTCGCGGCGGAATCGGCCGGACGTCGTGAGCTGCTGCTCGAGCTTTTGCGCGCGCGCGGTATTCAGCCGAAGATCTTCGACGATTTCGCGGCGTTTGCGGCGAGCGACCTGAAACTCGGGGTGACGGTAGCGGCCACTGTATCGGGAATGCGGCTGGAAACCCCGGCCCTCGAGATCCTCACCGAGGCATTGCTGTTCGGTGATCGCGCACGCCAGGAGCGACGGCGGCGGCGATCGGAACGCGATCCTGCCAAGATACTCAAGGAGCTCTCCGATCTGCGCGTCGGCGCGCCCGTGGTGCACGAAGCCTACGGCGTCGGCCGCTACGTCGGCTTGCAGACCATGGACGTTGCCGGCTACACGGGCGAATTTCTAGTGCTCGAGTACGCGGACGGCGACAAGCTGTACGTGCCGGTGCAGGCCCTGCACCTCATATCGCGATATACGGGCGCGCCGGCCGAGAGTGCGCCGCTCCACAAGCTCGGGGGCGCGGAGTGGCAGAAGGCGCGCCGCAGGGCGGCGCAACGCATTCGCGACGTGGCCGTCGAACTCCTCGACCTGTACTCGCGCCGGGCGGCTCGCGAGGGCACGTCGATGGCGGCACCCGAAGCAGACTATCGCGGCTTCCAGGCCGGCTTTCGCTTCGAGGAGACCGCCGATCAGGGCGCGGCCATCGACCAAGTGCTCGCCGACATGAAGTCGGGCAAACCGATGGATCGGGTCATCTGCGGCGATGTGGGTTTCGGCAAGACGGAGGTTGCGTTGCGCGCGGCCTTCGTTGCCGTTACCGCCGGCAAGCAGGTGGGCGTGCTCGTTCCAACCACGCTCCTCGCCCAGCAACATTACACGACCTTCGTCGACCGCTTCGCCGACTGGCCGGTGCGCATCGAGAACCTGTCGCGTTTCCGCACCGCCAAAGAGGCGGCGGCGGTCATCGCGGGCATCGCCGACGGTTCGGTGGACATCGTCGTCGCCACGCATCGCCTGCTGCAAGGCAAGGTACGCTTCAAGAATCTCGGTCTGGTCGTGATCGACGAAGAGCACCGCTTCGGCGTGCGCGACAAAGAGAAGCTCAAGGCGCTGCGTGCCGAGGTGGACGTGCTGACCCTCACGGCAACGCCCATTCCGCGCACGCTCAACATGGCCATGGGCGGATTGCGCGACCTGTCCCTGATCACCACGCCGCCCGCCGAGCGGCTCGCGGTGAAGACCTTCGTGCTCGAGTGGAACGAGACCATCGTTCGCGAGGCGTTGCGCCGTGAGATTCGCCGCGGCGGACAGATCTATTTCGTGCACAACACCATCGAGACCATCGAGAAGACGGCGCAGGCCGTCCGCGAGCTCGTGCCCGAGGCGACGGTCGCGGTGGGACATGGACAAATGCGCGAGCGCGATCTCGAGCAGCTCATGCTCGACTTCTACCACCGCCGCTTCAATGTCCTCGTATGCACCACCATCATCGAGAGCGGCATCGACGTGCCGACCGCGAACACCATCATCATCGATCGAGCCGACCGCTTCGGCCTCGCACAGATCCACCAACTACGCGGGCGCGTCGGACGCTCGCACCATCGTGCCTATGCCTACCTCATCACCCCGCCCCGCAAGGCCATGACGGCCGACGCGATCAAGCGGCTGGAGGCGCTGGAATCGCTCGAGGAGCTCGGCGCCGGATTCACTCTCGCCACCCACGATCTCGAGATCCGCGGCGCCGGCGAGCTCCTTGGCGATGAGCAAAGCGGACAGATCCAGGAAATCGGCTACAACCTGTACATGGAACTGCTGGAGCGGGCCGTCGCCGGACTCAAGTCCGGTAAAGAGGCCGATCTCGAGCGCCCGCTCGACTCGAGAGCCGAGGTGGAGCTGCACTTGCCGGCACTCATCCCGGAGGATTACGTGCCGGACGTGCATCTGCGACTGGTGCTCTACAAGCGGATCGCGGGCGCCGAGTCGCGCGAGGAGCTCGACGAGCTCAAGGTCGAGCTGATCGATCGCTTCGGCCCCCTACCGCCGTACGCACAGTCGCTGTTCCGCGTGACCCAGATCAAGCTGCGCGCCGCAGAGCTCGGCATCCGCAAGATCGACGCCGGCGCCACCGGCGGCTACATCGCGTTCGACGAAAGCAACAAGGTCGACGCCGCGCGCGTGGTGAAACTCATTCAGAGCCGGCCGAAGGACTATCGCCTGGACAACCCCTTGAGGCTGCGCTTCACGCATGATGCGCGCACCGAGGAGCAGCTGTTCATGCGCATCGAGATGCTGGTCGAGCTGCTCTCTTGACGATGCCGCTATCCGGCGGAGCGCTATATCGTGCCGAGGTAATCGTTCTTGCCCACCTCGACGCCGTTGTGCCTCAGGATTGCGTAGCTGATGCTCGCGTGAAAGTAGAAGTTCGGCAGGACGAAATGGTTCAAGTAGCTGAGTCCCGTGAAGCTGAGCGTACGGCTCGGCGTCTTGATCTCGATGGAGCGGCTCTCGGCGCCCGCGAACTGGCTCGCCTTCAGGGTCTGGACGAAATCGACGGTCTTCGCGATGCGCTGCTTGAGCTCAGCCAACGTGGTCTCCGTATCCTCGTGCTTGGGCATCTCGATGCCGGCCAGGCGCGCCGCGGCCCCCTTCGCCGTGTCGCACGCAATCTGCACCTGACGGGTAAGCGGGAACATGTCGGGAAACAAGCGCGCCTGCGCGAGCACCACGGGGTCGATCTTTTTCGCCTCGGCATGCGCGGCGGCTTTGTCGATGATCACCGACAAATTGGTCAGGCCGCGCACGAGGACGGGGATCGAGACATCGTAGAGAGAAAGTGCCATGAGGTACTCCCGGTGATCGAAGGGGGCGATACTGTAACGAAAATCAGCACGCCGGGTAACCAATCGCGCCATCGTGGCGCTGCATGATGCCGCAGCTCGTCATTCTGCCGGGCCTCGACGGCACGGGCGCGAGAATTACGCCGTTTCTGCGCGAGATGCAGCGCGCTGTGCCCGTGCGAGTCGTGAAATACCCACCCGACCTGCCCTTGGGCTACGCGGAGCTGGAGTCGCTCGTCCGGCAGGAGCTACCCCGAGGCGAGCGTTATGTGCTGCTGGCCGAATCGTTCTCGGGGCCCATCGCGATCCGCGTGGCGGCCGATCCCCCGCCCGACCTCGCCGGCCTGATTCTGTGCGGAACTTTTGCGAGAAATCCCCTTCCGTGGCTGCGTCCGGTGCGCGCGCTCGCCGTCCGTGTGCCCTTCAAATCCTTACCCCGCTGGTTGAGGGCGCCGCTCCTGTGGGGCTCCGGCGATCCGAGGCGCGCCCCGCCGGGGCCAGAGCGTGCGAGCGCGGGGGTGTCCCGAGCGGTGATACGGCGGCGTCTGCAGGAAGTGCTGACGGTGGATGTGACAATGCACGTCGCGGCCATCGGGCTGCCCACGCTCATCCTGCGGGCGACCCGCGACCGTATCGTGCCGCGCGCTGCAACGCGGCTACTCGTGCAGCGCGCGCCGCGCGCACAGGTGGCGGATATCGAGGGGCCCCACCTTCTGCTTCAATCCCGACCCGCCGAGAGCGCGGCTACCGTCTTGCGGTTTTTGAGGCGTTGGAATTGAATATCGCCATGCTGCCGATGTCCGAGGCGTGCGAGCGAAATAAAGACCCGATTCTCGCGGTGCTGCGAGCGTCCTTTGCGGAAGTGCAAAGCGTACTGGAGATCGGCAGCGGCACGGGGCAGCATGCCGTGCACTTTGCGCGGCACCTCACGCATCTGACGTGGCACCCCACCGAGCAATTGAGCTATCTGCCCGATTTGACGGCCCGCGTGCAGCTGGAGGGAAGCCCCAACCTGCGTGCCCCGACGGTGCTCGACGTGCGCCAGAGCGTCTGGCCGGTTCTGTCGGTGGATGCGGTGTTCACGGCCAATACCCTGCACATCATGTCCTGGGCGGAAGTGACGGCGATGTATCGAGGCATCGGCGAAGTGCTCGCGCCGCGGGGAGTGCTCTGCGTATACGGCCCGTTCCGCTACTCCGGCGAGTACACCTCCGACAGCAATCAAGCGTTCGATCGGATGCTTCAGGAGCGCGACCCGCGCTCCGGACTACGGGACGTGAGCGCAATCACCGAGCTCGCGGCGTCGTATGGGCTCGATCTCATCGCCGATGACGATCTCCCCGCCTTCAATCGGCTGCTGAGGTTCGTGAAAGAACCGCGCTGAACGGTCGCCGGAACAGGCCGAAGAAATTTGACCGCATTCGCCGTGCCCGACTGATCTCTTTTTTCGCCTCTATGATCCCGCGTCCTGCGGTAGCAGTTTTTTGTTCAGCTATACTTAGCGCTCTGCCCGCGAAGCGCGTCAAGCCTTTGATCTGGCGTAATCGTCGATAAACCCTGCGTGCACTCAAATACAACAAAGCTCCGCGGTGGTACCGCGGAGCCCTGCCGACTCGAGCGCTCTTAGGCGAGGCGCCCACTGCTAATCGCGCGGGACGACCTCGATGTTCACTTTGGTGGTGATCACCGAGTCCTTCACGTAGTGATGGTCGCCCGCCTCATCGCCGAACGCGAGGGGCATGCAAGCGGCACCTGCCGCCTCTCGATCACCGCACGCGGCTAGCTCGCCGCCAACGGCTTGTACGAGAACTTCTGACCCGCGACGGCTGCCTGGTACATCAAGCCGCCCTTCGCGATGGTGAACACGGCCATGCCCTTGTAATAGTGACCGACCGTGCGAGCGTCTTTTTCGCCGCCGCTCGCGCCGGCTTGCTGTCCATTGGTGCCCGCGGACACGTCCGCCCCTGCGGTAATTGCGACCACCCCTACATCGGCGCCAAATTCGAAATGACCGGACTCGAACTCATCGGCCGCGCGCTTATCCTCGAAGAAGATAATCTCGCTGTAGGCCTGTCCGCCCGCCTGAAAGCCGATGCTCACCTGCGCCAAAGTCGCTTCGCCGACCTGCTGCCCGTGAATGAAGACGCCACCCTTGCCGCCCGCCCCGCCGACCACGAAAGCTCCCTCGCCCACGGTGGGAAACACGACGTAGCCGTAGCTATGGCCGAAGAACCAGGAACTCTCTCCCGCGTGCCGGAACAGCGCGATGGCGTCCTCCATCTTGACGGGCTCGGGTTTCGCCTGCGCGGTTCCGAAAGACACCGCGAAGACGGCGCTCGCGATCAAAAAGCGTATGGTGTTTTTCATAGTGCCGCTACGATAAGCTGCGCCGCGGCAAGGGTCTGTAGGATCGCTCGCCTACCTCGTCCAAGAGGATTCCCACATTGGCCGCCGTCACCTCGCGAGGTTCTGCGCCACGAATTCCCAGTTCGCCAGCTTGTCGATCACCGCTGTGACGTGATCGGGGCGGCGGTTCTGATAGTCGAGGTAATACGCATGCTCCCACACATCGATGGTGAACAGCGGCTTCGAGCCGTGGGTGATCGGCGTTTCCGCATTGCCGGTCTTCAGCACTTTGAGCTTGGTCCCGTCGAGCACGAGCCACGCCCAACCGCTGCCGAACTCGGCCACGGCCGCGGCGCTCAACTCCTTCTTGCAAGCATCGACGCTGCCGAAAGCCTCCTCCATCTTCTGCCTGAGAGCCGCAGGGGGCTCCCCGCCCCCCTTGCTCTTCAGACATTGCCAGTAGAAGGTGTGATTCCATGCCTGCGCCGCATTGTTGAAGATCGTGGCACGGTCCGGCTTGCCGGCCGTCGAGGTCACGATCTGCTCGAGCGGCAGATCCGCAAGCTCAGTGCCCACGATCAGCTTGTTCGTGGTATCGACGTAAGTCTTATGATGCTTGCCGTGATGAAAGCTCAGTGTCTTCGCAGAGATCACCGGTTCGAGCGCGTTCTCGGCATAGGGCAGCGGAGGAAGCGTGAGGGGCGATGAGGCATTTGCGGCGGTGGCCATGGTTGCTCCTGTTTGGGTAGTGGGATAAAGAATCTCATTGCGGCACTGCCGTGCGCGCGAGGAAGCAGAATCAGCGGCCGGCGGCGCGGCGTGACTTGCCGTGCCTGTTTCCCGAGTCTCGAGGATCGAGCGGATCCCCATGGGGATGTCCTACCGGACGACTGCTGTGGTCGTATTTTTCGCGCGGATCGAACGTTCTCCGGTTGGGCATGTGCCGAGCGTAGCCGGAGGCGGATCGCCTCTCCACCCGCTCTCCGCCCCATTGAGTTGTAGGCCGGCGCCGATGGGCTACCGCGAGTCGCAGGCGCGCGGCACGCGCGCGATATATCGCCGAGCGCTACGGCGTCCCGCTCGGTCGAATTCGAGGACATGCGCCACATGGATAGCGGCGCGCTGACGCAGTTTCTGCAGCGCTGGAAGTCGCACTCGACGACTTCTCGACGCCACGCGGACTAGGCTTCCCCCCCGTAGCCGTCCGCGACTAGCCGATCAGAGATCGCAGTCGCTGAGTGCGCGTGCCCGCCGTCGTGTCCGCGGCCCGCCGCAACAGCAGCTTTGCGTCCTCGGCCGGCAGCGGCCGGCTGAACAGGAACCCCTGCGCCTCCTGGCAGGAGTGCTCCTGCAGGAACAGAAGCTGCGGGAAGTTCTCCACGCCCTCGGCGGTGACATTGATGCGCAGGGAGCGCGACATGGCGATGATCGCGGCGGCAATCGCCCGATCGTCGCTGCAATCCACCAAGCTGGTCATGAACGACTGATCGATCTTGAGCCGGTCGACGGCGTAGTTGCGCAACCGTCCGAAGCTCGAGTAGCCGGTGCCGAAATCGTCGATGGCGAGAAGAATACCGAGGTCTTTCAACTGAGCGAGCGCTTGTTCCGCCCACGCCTCATCCTTCATCACGACCGACTCGGTGATCTCGAGCTCGAGCATCCCCGGCTCGATGCCGGTCTCCGCCATGATGCTGGCGACCAGAGCGGGAAACTCCTTGAGTGCGAACTGCGGTCCCGAGACGTTTACCGCCATGCGATTGATCGGCAAGCCTTCTTCGCGCCAGACCTTCGCCTGCCGACAAGCCGTTCGCAGGGCCCACTCGCCGATCGGGAGCACGAGTCCCGTCTCCTCGGCGATCGGAATGAACTCCGCGGGCGGCACCTCACCGAGATTCTCGTTGTTCCAGCGTAGAAGCGCCTCCATGCCGGATACGGTGCCTGTCGCGACGTCGAATTGCGGCTGGTAGTGCAGCGTGAATTCGCCGCGCTCGAGGGCGCCGCGCAATCGCGCCTCCAGCGTGAATCGATGCAACGCGGCGTCGTTCATGGACGGGTCGAAGAAGGCGTACATGCCCGGTGCCTTGCGTTTCGCGAAGTACATCGCGAGATCAGCGTTGCGCATCAGGGTGTCGACGTCCGCGCCGTCGGAGGGATAAAGCGAGATGCCGACGCTCGGCGTGACCACCAGCGTGTTCGTCGCCAGCCGCAGTGGCTGCTGCAGCTCGGCGATGAGCCGCCGCGCGACCGTCGCCGCATCGGCGGCCGTGCGGATCCCCGGCAGGATCACGATGAACTCATCGCCCCCCAATCGGGCAATGTGGTTGTTGCGCGGTGCCGGGTGCGCGTCGGCCAAGGCGCCCTCATCGGCGCGCAGCGAATGCCGCATGCGGGCGGCCACGAGGCACAAGAGCTCGTCGCCGACGGCGTGGCCCAGGGTATCGTTCACGCGCTTGAAGTTGTCGAGGTCGAGGTAGAGCACCGCGAGCGTTCGATCGTGCTCCTTCGCCAGATTGACGGCGCTCGCGAGCCGATTGCGCGACTGCTCGCGGTTCGGCAAGCCCGTCAGGGGATCGAAGTAAGCGAGTTTCACGATGCGATGCTCGGCACGCCATTTGCTCGCAAGCGAAATGGTCATCTGCCGGATCTCGTGCGGGTGGAAAGGCTTCTGCAAGTAAGAAAGTTTCTCTTCCGGAGGTACCAGCATACCGATATGGGCCGGGTCGACGTCCGAATAAGCGGTGCACAACACGATCTCGATGGCAGGGTCGAGCTCGCGGATGCGGGCCGCGGCCCAGACCCCGTCGGGACCCGGCGGCATGCGCATGTCGAGAAACGCCACGGCGAACGGCTCCTCCGCGGCGATGGCCTCGCGCACCGCCTTCACCGCCGCCTCGGCTCCCTCGCAGAACACAGGGGCGAAAACCGTGGTGCGCGAGAGCTTTCTTGCGGCATCCGCGGCACCGCGGGCGAACAGCCGTTCGCGTAGATTGTGAAACACGGCGGTCTCACCGCTCATGTCCGCCTCCGAGAGAACGTGACGGTACGCGTCGCGTACGTCGGCCTCGTCGTCGGCGATCAGCACTCGTATTGCCACTCGATCAGTGTTCGTCACGGGGCCTTCCTCTCACGTTTCTCGTGCCGTCAGCGGTACCATCAGATGCAGCGATGCCCCAAGACCCGGGCCCTCGCTTGCCGCCCAAATCCGACCACCCAAGGCGGCGATCGCGTTCGCGCACCAGTGCAGTCCAATGCCGTAATTGGTGTCCTTCGACTTGGTCGAGTATCCCTTGTCGAACACGCGCTCGAGATCGCCGCGGGCGATTCCGATGCCGTTGTCCGCGCAGTGCAGATGCAGCTGGTGGCACGCGTCCTCGCGCACGATCTCGGCCCCGACGCGCAGAACCCCGCGCTCGCGCCCGGCATCGCGCACGGCGTCCGCCGCGTTGATGATGAGATTCTGCAGCACCAGCCGCAGCACGGTGCGAGCCACGCATACCGCTCCGACCTGCCGCAGCGACTCATCGGCGTCCACCACCAGACGCTGCTTGCACGCATCGGGGACGATATCCAGGGTCTGGCTCACAAGCTCGGGGAGGCGAACGGTCTCGATCACGTGCCCGTTACGCGTCGATTGCATCAACTCGGTCAGCGCGCTCTGCACGAGCGTCGCCTGCCGCTGGATCACCTCGAGATCGTGCAGCCCTTCCTGGATACATACGGACATCTCGCGACAGCCCAAGTGCATGAATGTCTTGAGATCCTGCGATCGCTCCGACGGCGTGTACGAATCCTCGAGTTCCGCGGCCGCCATGATCAAATCATTCACCGGCGCGACTCGCAGCCGATCGCCGAGCTTCGAGACGCGCACCGCGAGCGGCGTCATCGCATTGCCGAGGTTGTGCAGCACGCCTTTCGCGAGCTCGGCGAAACCTGCGTGGAACGATTGATCGACGAGTTGATGCTGCGATTGCTCGACGCGCGCCACCATGCCGTCGAACTCCTGCGCGAGCCGCCCGATCTCGTCGCGGCTTGCGAGGTTCAACCGTGCACCGAGATCCGACCCCTCGCCCATGGCCACGGCGTGACGCGTGACGCGCGCCAAGGGCCCGAGCACGACTCGGTTGAGCACGATGAGCAGGGCGAGCAACGCCGCGATGGCGGCGCCGACGAGATAGGCCGAGGCATACGTCACGGCGGTGCGTCCCTGGGCGGTGATCCGGCGTGGCACCTCTACGCGCAGCGTGAGCAGCGGCGTGCCATAGACGTCGCGAAACGAGCGGTCGACGCGCGTGACCTGGTCGGTCTCCGTCACGCGCTCACCGGCCGCCTCAGCTTGCGGCTCGGGCTCCGACAACATGGATAGAGCAGCCTGCGCGTGCGCGCCTAGCGCGCGCAGGTGAGCTCGGTCGAGCAGTTGCCCCATGATCACGAAGCCGAGCGGTGGCCCCCCGCCGCTGCCATTGAGCACGGGAGCCGCGACGACCATCATGATGCCTTGGTTAGTGCGAATGAGTCCGCGGGCGGGTTTGCCGCTCGCAAGGTTCTTGCGCCAGGGAAAGTCCGCCGGCAACGACTTGCGCGCGGCGAAGTCCAGATCGAGCGGCGCTGCGGTGGCGAGATCCTCGGCGCTCGACAGAACGATGTCGCCCTGCAGGTCGACGATCATCAGCGCGTTGACTTGCAGCTGCTTGAGGGCGGACGGCGTCACGTTCGCGTGCACGAATTCTCGATTGGGTGCCTGCACGTAGTGATAGGCATCTGCCCAATTGCCCCAGTCGGCGGCGCTCAGCGCGAGCGTATCGAGCGAGAGGTCGAGCGCGTACTCGATCCGTTTCATGGACACCTTCGCATCGTCGCGCTCGAGCTCGGCGAAACTCGGCAGGAGGATGTGCCGCTGAATCCCGATGTCGATGCCTATAAGTGCCGCGAACAACAGCGCGAGCAGCGAAATGACCTTGGCCCTGATATTCATAGCTCTCTTCGTATCAGAATCCCTGCCGGTTTGATGTTGCTCAGTTCTGCTAAATCCGGGCGCCCTCGGCCAATTCACGGGCCGTTGAACCGGTTCACATTCTGCTTAGCGACTTATGTTGAATACGCCGCGGGCTCGATGGTAAGGAGCCGTGCTCAAGCCGCGCGGTTACGGCCGAGCTGCTTCGCGATCTTCAACTGCAACTGGGATTTCTCGACCAGCGCTTCGGAACTGGCCTCGGCCTCCGGTATCGCGGCACAAACGCCGACGCTGACACTCATGTAGCGCAGCACGCCGGAACGCGGATTGTGAATGCGCAGCTCGCGCACCCGCTCAGCCATTACGTCTGCGAGTGCCCGGGCCCGGTCCACGTCCATCCCGGGAGCAAACGCCATGAGACTACCACCCTCGATGCGCGCGGTGACATCGCTCGAGCGACGCAGGCACCCCGACACGCAATGCGATACCCGGCGGATCGCCGAATCGCCCGCCGCTCGGCCGAAGGTCGCGTTGTAGATGTCAAGCGCATCGATGTCGATTGCGAACACGGCAATGCTGCGATGTTCGCGCTGCGCGATCGCCCAGTCCCGCTTCAAGAGCTCCTGCAAGTAGGCGAGCGTATAGAGCCCGGTTAAGCGGTCGTCACGTACCGCGACTCCGGTCGGCTGATGTGCTCCGCTCAAGGAGTCGCGCGCGAGCTTCGGGTCGAGACGCAGCCGATCGCCGGCGTCACGGTAATAGGCCGCGAAGTGCGTGACCCGTCCATCCGGCTCTTTGAGCGCCAGCATCGTCAGGTCATTCCAGAAGAGCGTCCCGTCCTTTCGGTAATTGCGCATGAGAACGCGGCACGTCTCGCCGAGCTTGATGGCTTCGCGCAAGCGGTGGCGACCGTCTTGCTCACGATCGTCTCCCTGCAGCAGACGCAGGTTGCGGCCCAAGAGATCCTCGGGCCGATAACCCGTAAGAGTAACGAACCCCGGGTTCACGTAAATCACCGGCTGGTCGGGACCCTGCGCATCGATCAACGCGACGCCCTCGGGCGAGCTCTCGAGCAGGCGTCGAAACAGTTCGGCGTCGCAACTCATGCCTGCCCCTCAGTCAACACGAGCGGTGGAGCGGCGCTCAATTCCTCGACGCTGCGCACCGCCGCGTGCCAGCGCGGATCGGCGGCAAGATCAGGCGGAGGTGCGCCGCGCGCCCGCATCCGTACCAGACGCGCCTGCGAGGCCGGCAGCGCGACTTCGGGCTTGAAGCTCGCCAGCACCGTATACACAGCGGCTCGATCGTTCAGGATCGGCAGCACGTCGCATCCCGCGGCAAGCGCGAGCCGCGCGCGGGCAAGGATGTCCCCCGCGCTGGCGACACCCGCCATGCTCAAGTCATCGGCGAATACGCAACCGTGGAATCCGAGGGCTCCTCGCAGGATCTCGCCGAGCCAACGCCGCGAGAGACTCGCAGGCAGCCTATCGACGGCCGGATACTCCACGTGCGCGGTCATGACCCCCGGAAGCTGATTCTCGATGAGGAGGCGATAGGGTTTGAGATCCGGCTCCATGTCGGCGAGGGAGCGCCTGTCGATGGGCAGCGCTACATGCGAGTCGGCGCGCACCGCGCCGTGTCCCGGAAAGTGCTTTGCCACCGCGGCCATCCCGGCCTCGCGCATCCCCGCAAGGCAAGCGGCCGCCAGGGCCGCCACCGCGTCGCCATCGCGGTGATAGGCGCGGTCCCCAATGACCTCGCTCAGACCATGATCAAGGTCCACGCACGGGGCGAAGCTGAAGTCGACCCCTACTGCCCGCAGCTCGGTGGCGAGAAGCCACCCCACCGAATGCGCACAGCGCAGCCCGTCCTGCCGATCCTCATCGAATCGCCGTCCGATGAGTCGCGCCGCAGGCAATGCGGTAAAGCCCTCCCGAAAGCGCTGCACCCGCCCTCCCTCGTGATCCGTGGCGATCAAGAGGTGCGGCGTTCGCAGCCCGCGAATCGCCTCGCAAAGAGCTGAAATTTGCTTGGGATTCCGATAGTTACGCGTATAAAGTAGAACGCTTCCCACGAGCGGATGCGAGAGCACGTCGATGTCCTCGGCGCTCAACGCCGTACCCTCCACGTCGACCATGAGAGGGCCCAAGGTCACGCTCCATGCTCGAACACGGCAATCGATTCGACGTGCGTGGTATGCGGAAACATGTCCATCACCCCTGCCGCGATCAGCCGATATCCTTGGCTGCGTACCAAGATCCCGGCGTCTCGCGCCAAACTCCCCGGATGGCAGGAAATATACACGACCCGTCGCGGCCGCCACTGTGCCATACGTTCCATGATTTCAACGGCGCCCGCGCGCGGCGGGTCGAGAAGCACGAGGTCGTAGGCGCGCTCCGCCCAGGGCCCGAACCCTGCAGGCTCGAACAGGTTCTCCGTGAGGAATTCCGCGTTGCCGATGCCGTTGCGCAAGGCATTCAGGCGTGCCTTGCGCACCAGGCCCTCGTCGCCTTCCACCCCCACCACCCCGGCGGCGCGCCGGCTCAAAGGCAGGGTGAAATTGCCCAGGCCACAGAATAGATCGAGGACGGAATCGGCGGTTTCCGGGGCCAGCAGGTCCAGGGCGGCTTCGACCATCCTCAAGTTGACCTCACGATTGATTTGAACGAAATCCGAGGGACCGAACTCGAGCCTGATTCGCCCTGCGTCGACGGCGTACTCGAGGGGCGGCACGCCTGCCGCAAGCGGCTGAATACTGTCGAGACCTCCCGGCTGCAGATGGATTTGCACGCCGAGGCGCGCGCCGAAGCGCTCGAGCGCCGCGGCATCGTCGACCGACAGAGGCTGCATGATGCGAAAGACCAGCGCCGCTCGCTCGTCGCCCGCGGCGAGTTCCACCTGCGGGATACGCTCGCGGATGCTCAAGGTCTCGACGAGCGCCGCGAGCTCCTCAGGAAGGGTCGCGAAGCGCTCGAGGAGTATTTCGCAGCGGCGCAGGTCCGCAAGGTAAGGCTTGTCGCGCTCGCGAAAGCCGGCGAGCACGCGGCCTTTTTTGTGCACGTACTTGACGCCGAGCCGCGCCCGGCGCCGGTAGGCAAAAGCGGGGCCGCGCAACGGCTCGAGCACCCGCAGCGGCCGCACCCCGCCGATGCGCTCGAGGTTGTCGAGCAGCTGGCGCTGTTTCGCGGCGAGCTGCGCCGGCGGCGACAGGTGCTGCAAGGAGCAGCCGCCGCACACACCGAAGTGCGCGCAGCGGGGTGTCACCCGGTCGGGCGAGGCCGTCAGAATATCGAGCAGCACCGCCTCTTCGAACTGGCGGCGCCGCTTGATCACGCGGCAGCGCACACGTTCGCCGGGCAGCGCGCCCTCGATGAACACGGCCTTGCCCGAGACGCGCGCGATACCGCGGCCGTCGTGGGCGAGATCCACGACCTCCGCCTCGAGCGGCTCGCTGCTCTTCAGCTCTCGGGCCACGCGGCGAGAAATTCGTGCAAGTGCGCCGCAGTCGAGTCCATGAGCAGTTGCCGCACGCGAGCCACCTCGGCGAGGTGCTCGGCAGCGCTCAATCGGCCGCGCAGCAGCTCGAAGCGCAAATAAATGAGGTAGGTGTTGAGCACGTCGGTCTCGCAGTAGTCGCGAATGCGCTTGATCCCGCCGCCCAGGTACTCATCCCAGACCTGGCTGCCGTCCATGCCCAGCTTACCGGGCAGCCCGAGAAGGCACGCGATCGCCGAAAGGCTCGCGCGACCGCGTCCCTGAAACCCGGACAGGATGTCCATCAGATCCATATGCCGCCAATGAAAGCGGCTCAGGTAATTGCTGTAGCGGAAGCTTGCATCGCCGTCGCCCGTCTCCCAGTAGCGCGCCGCGGTAACGCCATGCAGGAGGCTGCGATAGTGCAGGACCGGCAGATCAAACCCCGCTCCGTTCCAGGAGACGAGATCCGGCGTGTAGCGCTCGAGTCCGTCGAAAAACCGCTCGATCAGGTCCTTCTCCGATGAGACCTCTTCGCCGAGACTCCATACCTTGAGCGAGTCCCGCGAGCGCATGACCACGGAGATCGCGACTACCCGATGCTGCTCCGGAGACAGAAACTCGCTGCCTGAATCCTGGCGGCGCTTGGTGACCATGATCTTGCCGACCTGCTCGTCCGTGAGGCCCGACAGGGAGTACAGGCGCCGCCCGAAATCGGTATCGGGCACCGTCTCGATGTCGAACACGAGAGTATTCACGTTTTACGCAGGAGCACGGCGACCGCCACCACCAGGCCGGCCTCGTCGGTCAGCGTCACGTGTCCCTCGCCGATACCGAGCCCGTCGCGCACCTTGGCGCCGCGTGCGGAATACACCACCTCGGGGCGTCCCCACGCGTTCTGCACCATCCCGACGTCGCGAATCCACACGCCGTGAGCAAAGCCCGTGCCCATGGCTTTGACAATGGCCTCCTTGGCGGCGAAATGCATGGCGAGGAAGCGCGCGGGGCGCGCGGTGCGCTCGAGCTGGGCGCGCTCTTCGGGCATGAGCAGGTGCCGCACGAAACGCTCGCCGTGCTTTTCGAGGACGCGCTGCACGCGCTCGGCTTTGAGCACGTCGATGCCGATGCCGTAAATCATCGCGCCGCGCGCATCAGATCTTTCATGTCCCGTACGGCCTTCGGTAGTCCGTCGAACACCGCGCGCGCGATGATGGCGTGGCCGATGTTCAGTTCCACGATTTCGTGGATTGCGGCAATGGGCTCGACGTTGTGATAGTTCAGGCCGTGACCCGCATTCACGACGAGGCCGAGCGAGGCGGCGAGCGAAGCGGCGGAGCGCACCCGCTCGAGCTCGTGCGCCCGCGCCTTCCCTAAGGCATTGGCATAGGTTCCGGTATGCAGCTCGATGACAGGCGCGCCCACGCGTCGCGCCGCCTCGACCTGCGCCGTATCCGGGTCGATGAAGAGCGATACCCGCACACCGGCCGCGGCGAGTGTCCTGCAGGCGTCTTCCATGCGCGCCTCCTGGGCGCGGACATCCAAGCCGCCCTCAGTGGTCACTTCCTCGCGCGATTCGGGTACCAGGCAGCAATCCTGCGGCCGCACCTCGCCCACGATACGGATCATCTCCGCGGTGACGGCCATCTCGAGATTCATGCGCGTCTGCAACAGCCGGCGCAGCATCGTCACGTCGCGGTCCTGGATGTGGCGCCGATCCTCGCGCAGGTGCAGGGTGATGCTGTCGGCGCCCGATTGCTCGGCGAGCAACGCGGCGTGCACCGGATCGGGGTAATCGATGCGCCGCGCCTGGCGCAGCGTCGCGACATGATCGATGTTTACACCGAGGGCAATGCCGGTCGACACGCTCACGGCTGCTCCGGCGGCGAGTCGAGGGGGCGGCCGTCCGCCTCCCGGCGGCGCAGCGCGCGCATGACCGCGCGCGACTTCAGCTCCCGCCCGTCGAGGCAAGCCTCGAGTGCGACCCGCAGCACGCGCTTGGCGTCGCGCAGCGAGCGCGCGTCGACGAACCGATCGTCCTCGAGGTCGGTCAAGGAGCGGCCGTACACAGCGCCGGGAGCGTCGGCGACGCAGAGCTGCGCGCCGCGCTCGGCGGCGAAACGGTAATAGGCGTCGGGAAGAATCGGCGCGCCGTCCGTCGCCCGGGACAAATCGAGCCCGTAACCCAGGTTGTCGAGCAGGCGTTTCTCGAAACGGCGCAGACTCGCCTCTTCGGGCTCGCCGCCGGCGAGCCCCTCGATACAGGCTGCATAGGCAGCGAAGACTTCAGGGTGGGGGTCGCAGCGCTCGGTCAGCTTCAACAACAGCTCGTTCAGGTAGAAGCCGCTCATGAGCCGCTCCTTGGCGAGCGTGGTAAGCACGCCGTCGATCTCCGCGCTCGCCAGTTGGCAGGCCTCGGTTCGGCCCGACCAGGAGAGCAGGAGTCGCTGGAAAGGCCGCAGCACACCACGCAGGGTCGATTTCGCGCCGTTCGCGCCGCGCGCGAACAGGGTGAGCCGGCCGTGCTCCGCGGTAAACACCTCGACGATGCGACTCGTATCGCGATAAGCGTGCTGGTGCAAGACGTACCCTGGAGCTAGCCACACGCGGCGGCCGGAGGGCCGGCGATTCACAGCGCCTCGTACCCGAACTGGCGCAGGGCCATCTCGCTGTCTGCCCAGTTCTCCTTGACCTTGACCCAGAGCTCCAGGTGCACCGAGCGCTGCCACAAGTCGTTGAGCTCGATGCGCGCCAGGCGGCCGATTTCCTTGAGCCGCTCCCCGCCCTGCCCGATCACGATGGCCTTCTGGCCGGCGCGCTCGACCCAGATCACGGCGTTGATGATGATGCGGCCGTCCTCGTCGGCGAAGCGCTCGATCTGCACGTTGATGCCGTAAGGGAGCTCTTCTCGGAGCTTCAGCGTGAGCTTTTCGCGCACGATTTCCGCCGCCTGAAACGGCTCGTCACGGTCGGTGAGCACGTCCGGGGCGAACAAGGGGGGTGCCACCGGCAGCCGCGATCCCACCACGTCGGCGAGTCGATCGAGATTGTCGCTTTCGAGCGCCGAGACGGGCACGATCTCGGACGCCGGCACACGCCGCGTCATCTCATCGAGAAAGGGTAGCAGCTTATCTTTCGGCGTCACGCGGTCGACTTTGTTGATCACCAGGAACAGCGGTTGTTTGAGGCCGCGCACCCGGTCCCAGACCCACATGTCCGCCTCGTTGAATTGCATGGCCTCGATCACGAACAAAAGAACATCGGCATCGCGCGAGGAGGAAATGGCGACTCGGTTCATGTACTGATTCATGACTCGGCGGGTCGATTCGTGCAATCCCGGTGTATCGACCAGCACCAGCTGCGCGTCCGGGCGATTCACCACCCCGAGTATGCGATGACGGGTGGTCTGCGGCTTGTTGCTCACGATGGTGACCTTGCGCCCCACCAGGGCATTTACCAGCGTGGACTTGCCGACGTTGGGGCGGCCGACGATGGCGACCATGCCTGCACGAAAGGGGGCGCCGCTCATGGTAGTTTACGCATCTCGGGCGGCAGCAGATCGAGCACCTTGCGCGCCGCCAACTGCTCGGCCCGCCGCCGGCTGCCGGCCTCCCCCACCGCGACCAGCCCGAACGTGGGCACCTCGCAGGTGACCGTGAAAGACTGAGCGTGCGGTTCTCCTGCCGCGGCGGTGAGGACATACACGGGCAGGCCGAGGCCGCGCCCCTGCAGGGCCTCCTGCAAGCGGGTTTTCGCATCCTTCAAGGTTTCGGCCGGGGGCAATTTCTCCAGCCGTCCTCCCAGGATGCGCACTACCGCCGCCGCCGCTGCATCGAAGTCCGAATCCAAAAAGATCGCGCCCACCATCGCCTCCAGTGCATCGGCCAGGATCGAGGCCCTGCGATAGCCGCCGGACCGCAATTCTCCCGAGCCCAGCCGCAAATGCTCTCCCATCTTCAGATCCGCCGCGATCTGCGCCAGGGTTTCTCCGCTCACCAGACTGGCGCGCAGTCGAGACAACGCGCCTTCGTCGGCATCCGGATGCGCATCGTATAGCAAGCGCGCCACACTGCAATTGAGAACTGCATCGCCTAGAAACTCGAGGCGCTCGTTATGCTCCCCGCCGGCACTGCGGTGGGTGAGCGCCGCGATGCACAGGGCGGCATTTTTGAAGGCATGGCCGAACGCGCGTTCGGTCCAGGCAAGAGGCTCCGCGGCGTCGGGGGTCACTGCACCTTCGCGGTCTTGTCGAAGTGCACGGTGAGCGAGACGTTCGCGATATAGGGGGCGGAATCATCGTAGGCCACATGCATCGTGGTGACGCCGTCGTCCTTGACGATCTCCACCTCCTTCGCCTCCACGCTGTCGATGTCCTCGATCTGCCAGTGCTTTTCCAGCGTGCGGCGCAGCGCGGCCTGATCCACGGTGTCGCCTTTGAATTCGGAGGCCGTGGCTTCCATGCTGCGTGCGACCTTCATGTAGTTCAGATAAAGGGGCAGGATGCGCATACCCGCATAACCGATGATCCCCAGCAGGGCCAGCACGAAGAGTATCCCGATCATGGTCATGCCTTGTTGGCGCTTAAGCATAAATTGGCTCCTCTAAGGACCCCTTATTGAATCGCATTACCGATCCGATTCCAGAGAGGTCCGTCACGAGTATCAAGATTAAGCCAAATCCGCACCGCCTTACCCACCAGATTTCCCTCCGGAACGAACCCCGGGGCGTCCGACTCGTCCGTCCAGCGACTGTCCTTGCTGTTGTTACGGTTGTCGCCCATGAAGAAGTAATGGGCTGCCGGGACCACCCATTCCCCGCTCTTCACCCCGCCGCGCGCGAACATGATCTGATGCCGCTTGGTCCCGAGCTGCTCGAAGGCCGTGGGAACGCCGGCATAATTCCAGGCATTCTGCTTGGGTCCCGAGTAGACGGCGCCGGGCGTCTGCGGCTGCAGAACGTCATTGATGAAAAGCCGGTTCTTCTCGTCCACGCGCACCCGGTCGCCGGGCAATCCCACCAAGCGTTTGATGTAGTTGATCTTGGGGTTTGGCGGCAGACGGAACACGATCACATCGCCGCGTTGCGGGGTGCCGGTGGGAATGATCAGGGTATTGCTCACCGGCAAGCGCAAACCGTAGGAGTACTTGCTCACGAAGATGAAATCGCCGTCGAAGAGCGTCGGCATCATGGAATCGGACGGAATTCGAAAGGGCTCGAAAAGAAACGAACGAATGACCAGCACCAGCACGATGACCGGGAAGAATGAGCGCGCGTACTCGACGGCGATCGGCTCGCGCACCCGGTCGGGCGGCGTGCCGGCCGTCGCGGCCGCCTGCTTGCGGCGCCGGGCGAAGAAAGCCTGATCCAACCCCCAGATGGCACCCGAGATGGCGCCCACCAGTACCAGCATGAAGCTGAAATCCACCGCCTCGTAGCGAAATAGTCGCCAGAGCATCGCCAGGGCGAGCGCGACGAGGAGGTAGCCGGCGAGCCGAGGCACCAGCGGCTCGACCGCGCTGCTCGCGCCAGGGTCGCGATGCGGGCGCACGAACCAACCGTCGATGAGGATGACGAGAACGCAGGCTACGCCTCCGCACAAGAGGGCTACAAACAGGCTATCGCCGTCATTCACGAAAGACCCCCAAAAGCTGTTTCACAAAAGAATCAATTGGCTTTCTTGCCGACCTGCAAAACGGCGAGAAACGCCTCCTGCGGTATCTCCACCTGGCCGACCTGCTTCATGCGCTTCTTGCCGGCCTTCTGCTTTTCCAGAAGCTTGCGCTTGCGCGTAATGTCACCGCCATAGCACTTGGCCAGCACGTTCTTGCGCATCGCCTTGACGCTGGCGCGCGCGATGATGTGACTGCCGATCGCGGCCTGCACCGCCACCTCGAACATCTGGCGCGGAATGAGTTCCTGCATCTTGTCGACGAGCTCGCGGCCGCGCGTGTAGGCGTTGTCCTTGTGCACGATGAGCGACAGTGCGTCCACCGGATCCCCGTTGATGAGCACGTCGAGCTTGACCAGCGGCGCGGTCTGGAAGCAATGAAAATCGTAATCGAACGAGGCATAGCCACGGCTCGCCGATTTGAGCCGGTCGAAAAAGTCGAGCACCACCTCGGCCAGCGGCAGCTCGTACTGGAGCGAGACTTGACTGCCGAGGAACAGCATCTTTTTTTGCACCCCGCGCTTCTCGCTGCAGAGCGTTAAGACAGCGCCCACGTAGTCCGGCGGGACCAGGATGTTGGCGGTGATGATGGGCTCGCGCAGCTCCGCGATGCGGTCCTGTGGCGGGAGCTTGGTGGGGTTGTCCACGTTAACGACCGAGCCGTCCGTCAGCAGCACCTCGTAAACCACGGTAGGGGCGCTCGTGATCAAGTCGAGGTCGTACTCGCGCTCGAGTCGTTCCTGGACGATGTCCATGTGCAAAAGTCCGAGGAACCCGCAGCGGAAACCGAACCCCAGGGCGGTCGAGACCTCGGGCTCGAAATGGAGTGCGGAGTCGTTGAGCTTGAGCTTCTTCAGTGCGTCGCGGAACTGCTCGTAATCGTCGGAGCTCACCGGGAAAAGTCCGGCGAAAACCCGCGGCTGCACCTGTTTGAATCCCGCCAGCGGCTCCTTGGCCGGATTGGCCTCCAAGGTGATGGTAGCGCCCACGGGCGCACCGTCGATCTCCTTGATCCCAGCGACGACGAATCCCACCTCACCGGTGTTGAGCGCGTCCAAGGTCACGGGCTTGGGCGCATAGCGTCCCAGCCTGTCGACGACGTGGCTTCGCCCGGTGGACATGACCCGGATTTTCGCGCCCGACTGCAACGCACCATTCATGACCCGCACCAGTGAGACCACGCCCACGTAGTTGTCGAACCAGGAGTCGATGATGAGGGCCTGGAGCGGTGCGTCCGGGTCTCCCTTCGGCGCAGGGATGCGTTTCACCAGGTGCTCGAGCAGCTCCGGTACGCCGAGGCCGGTCTTGGCGCTCACCAAGGCCGCATCGTCGGCGGGAATGCCGATGATCTCCTCGATCTCATGAATGACTTTGGCGGGATCCGCCGAGGGCAAGTCGATCTTGTTGATGACCGGCAGCACTTCCAGACCCTGTTCGAGGGCGGTATAGCAGTTGGCCACACTTTGCGCCTCGACACCCTGTGCCGCGTCGACCACGAGCAGCGCACCCTCGCATGCCGCCAGAGACCGGGAGACTTCGTAGGAGAAGTCGACGTGCCCCGGTGTATCGATGAAATTGAGCTGATAGACCTCGCCGCTCAGCGATTTGTAGGCCAGGGTGACGCTGGCGGCCTTGATCGTGATGCCGCGCTCACGCTCGAGATCCATCGAATCGAGCACCTGAGCCTGCATCTCCCGGGCCTCGAGACCGCCGCATTCCTGGATGAAACGATCCGCCAAGGTCGATTTGCCGTGATCAATATGCGCGATGATCGAAAAGTTGCGGATATTCTTCATCAAGGCCTAGGAGTGGACAAACTCCCTATTATACCGGTCAACGGTGGTATGCGAGCGCCTTGAGCACTTCCTCGGGATCCAAGCGTCCGTGACACACGAGCTCGCCGGCGAATAACAGCACCGGAATCTTGTGGCCGTAGCGGGCGCGGGTACCCGCCTCGGCGTCGACGTCGATCACATCGAGCGGATAGCCCCGGGCGGCCGCAAGGCGATCGAGGTCGGCACGCATCTCCTCGCATAGCCCACAGCCCGGACGCGAGTAGAGCACGAAGCGCACGGATTAGTGCGGCGGCGGAGCGAACGACTTGACCGAGTGCGCGATGAACTCCACCGTCTGTGCTGGGACCTCGCCCACCGCCGTCACCTGATGGCCTTGGACCACGGTGGAGAATGCAAAGCCGGACCCCACCCGGGCAAGACCCTCCATGGGCGGTTCAGGCGGCGCGCTCGGCGTGTCGGCGGTATTCGCCTTCGCCTTCGCCGTCGCCTCCGGCTCGACGAACACGGACACTGTCGCCAGGCCGTCGGAGTATACGAGGTGCGCCGCGGGAACCGCGGCACCGCCGAGTGTTTGCGCACCCGATATCGTCAAGTGAAAGCCCGGCGGGAGCTCGCTCGCCCGATAGGCGGACAGCGCCGCTGCGGCCGGCTCGCTCGAGGGACCCTGTCTCACCCAGCGCATCCCTTCCGTGCGCACCGCCGGCGCAAGATCCGCGTCGGCGATGGTCTCGGGCATTTCCAGTCGAGCGAACAAAATCTGCTCGATCACCTGGCCGTGCGCATCACACAGCTGGGTCTTGAGCGGCATGGCGGTGGTCTCGTCCAGCCAGAGACGATAGCCGAACCGGAATTGGTCCTTGGGATTGACCGCAATCACCCGTGCCGGGCGTCCGAGCACGCGCGAAGCAGGCAGCGATTCGATCAGATAGAACTCATCGACGTCCGCGCCGAACCTCGGCAGCGAGCCGAGGAATGGACCATGATCCTGGCGCGGCTCGACCAGCACGGTGTGCTGATCGGGCAGATAACAGGTGAGCTCGTCATTGTTCCGCACGAACTCCCGGCCGGACCCGTCCAGCGACTGCAACCGCTCGGTGACTCGCCCCGCCTTGACCCGATGCACGATGCGCATGGTCTCGACGCGACCCTCGCTCAGATGAAAGAACGTGCCGTCGTAATTGCGCGTGGCGAGCGCTTGATTCATTTTTTCGAGCCAGGCGCGCGCGTCGTCCGCGGCCGCCCCCGAACGCTGCCCGAGGCAGATGCTCAGCACGCCCGCGGCGGCGCAAGGAATCAGCCAGTGAGTGCGAGACCGAGACCCTTTCCTCATGGAGCAGTCTGCACATCGCGGGACACCGCCGGTGCCGTGGTACTCCGCGGAACGTTGCCGTTCACGCCTTCCACGGCTGCAGCGCTCTGGGCGGCGTCGGCATCCTCGCTCAAGAGCGTCGACAGGAGATTGCCCTGCCCCAGGCCCACCGAGTATTTGCTGTGCGCGAACACGTAGTTCGTGAACCGGGCTGGAGCCACCATGGCGGGGGCTGCGGGCGTTGCCGGAACCGTGTAGGAGAGAGCCTCCTTCGGCACGGTCACGAGGCGCGCATTCTGAACCGTCATATGGGGCGCCGGGGGTAGGCCCGGTGCCACAGCCCGCTGTTGTAGGGCAACCACAGCGACTGCGGCTACTCCGGCGGCTACCGCCGTGCCCGCGATCGGTTTCCACCAGCGCAAGGGTCGCGCGCGAGCCGCCGGCTGCGGAGCGGTTACGGGTTCGCCGTCGATGGCGCGGTTGACGCGCACTGCGAAGGTAAGACTCAAGGAGTTGCTCGTGCCGCGCAAGCTCTCGCCGATGAGGGCATACCGACCGAAGCTTTGGCGAAGTTCCGGATCGCGCGTCAAGCGCTTCAGGAGGAGCTCCGTCTCGGAGCCCGGAAGCTCGCCGTCGAGAAACGCCGAAACCTGTTCACGAATTTGTTCGCTCATGTGTCCTCGGGCCTACCCAGGCCGCCCTCGAAAATGGGTCGAAGCTTCTTATCAATTGCCTCGCGCGCGCGAAAGATCCGCGAACGCACCGTGCCGACGGGGCAATCCATCGTCTGTGCAATATCCTCGTAACTCAGACCTTCGAGCTCCCGCAGCACGATGGCGGTACGCAGATCCTCGGGCAGATTCTCGATGGCGCGATTGACGGTGTCGCGTATCTCATCGGTGAGCAGCAACGCTTCGGGGGTTTCGGACTCGGACAGGCGGGATTGCAGGTCGTACTGCTCGGGATCTTGAAGGTCGAGATCGTAGTCCATGGGCCGGCGTTTAGTGGCGACGAGCGCGTTCTTCGCGGTGTTGATGGCGATTCTATACAGCCAAGTGTAGAAGGCGCTATCGCCGCGAAACGATTGCAGCGCGCGATACGCTTTCACGAACGCCTCTTGTGCAATGTCCTCGGCCTCGGTCGCATCGTGCACGTACCGCATGATTAGCTTCAGCACCTTGTGCTGGTATCGCAAGACCAATAGATCGAACGCCGCCCGCTCACCGCGCTGGACCCGCTCGACCAGTTTGAGGTCGCTCTCTTCAACGGTCATTCGAGAGCCCAAACCGGCAAGCATGCAAACCAGCCTGTCGCGGTAGACCGACGCGCCGGCGAAAAGTTCGACGCTTTCCGGGTATTGCGTGACGGTTTCCCGGTATTGGAACTGCAAGCGTGATTTTGTGCACAGGTTGAATTCTAACAGCGGCACCTGGGCCGCCGCGCTCAATCGCGGACGCCCGGCTGAGTGATGAGTCCGATGAGTGAGGCAAGGGCCGGGGTGGGCGGCGTCTCGCTGCCCAAGCAGTAGGCGTGAATCAAGGGGTCGGGCCATTCGAGGAGTTCCCGGAAGGCCTCTTGGTGCTCGCGAGACGCGCGGGCGTAGTGCTCGTCGACGTAACGCGTGAGCAACACGTCGAGTTCCCTCATGCCCCGCCGGCAACGCCAGCGCAGCCGACCGATCTCCTGCGCTGCCCCAGGCATGGGTTGCTACAGGCGCCGCTGCGCCAGCATCTGTTTAATTTCGGCAATCGCCCGGGCCGGGTTCAAGTCCTTCGGGCAAGCCTCGGTGCAATTCATGATGGTGTGGCAGCGATATAGCCTGAAGGGATCCTCGAGCTCATCGAGACGGTCACCCTGCGCCTCGTCGCGGCTGTCGACGATCCATCGGTAGGCCGCGAGCAGCGCGGCCGGCCCGAGGTAACGCTCGCTGTTCCACCAGTAGCTCGGACAGCTGGTCGAGCAACAGGCGCACAGGATGCAGGCGGACGGCCGGTCGACCTTCTCCTGGTCTTCCTTCGATTGCAGCCGTTCGCCGTCGGGCGGCGGGGGCGTGCGACTCTGCAGCCACGGCTCTATCGCTGCGTACTGCGCGTAGAAATTCGTCAGGTCAGGGACCAGGTCCTTGATGACCGGCAGGTGCGGCAGCGGATAGATCTTGATGTCGCTCTTGACATCCGCGCAGGCACTGATGCATGCCAGGCCGTTCTTGCCGTCGATGTTCATGGCGCATGATCCGCAGATCCCCTCCCGGCAGGAACGACGAAAGGAAAGCGTGGTATCGATCTCGTTCTTGATCTTGATGAGGGCGTCCAACACCATCGGCCCACAGCTGTCCATGTCGACCTCGTAGGTATCGAGGCGTGGGTTCTCGTTCGAATCCGGGTCGTAACGATAGATCTTGAACACCCGCACGCGGCCCGCGCCGGCGGGCGCCTTGAACACCCGGCCGTCCTTGCGCACCTTCGAATTGCGGGGAAGAGAGAACTCGGCCATCGATCATGCTCCTCAGTAGGTGCGCGCTTTCGGCGGAATAGGCTCGACGTCGTCGGTCAAGGTGTTCAAGTGGACCGGCCGATAGTCGAAGGTCGTCGCCCCCCGAGCATCCACCCAGCACAGCGTGTGCTTCATCCGGTTCTGATCGTCGCGATTCGGAAAGTCCTCGCGCGCCTGTGCGCCGCGACTCTCCGTGCGATTCTCCGCCGAGTGCAGTGTCGCCACCGCCTGGCCCAGCAGGTTGTCGAGCTCCAGAGTCTCGATGAGGTCGGTATTCCAGATGAGGGAGCGATCGGTTACCTGCACGTCCTTGAAGGACTCGAAGACCTTCGCCAGTCGGTGTCTGCCGTTGCTCAACGTCTCCGCCGTGCGGAACACGGCCGCGTCCTCCTGCATGATGCGTTGCATGTCCAGGCGGATATCGGCGGTGCGCCGCGCACCTTTCGCGTACCGCAAGGCATCGAAGCGCTGCAGCGCCGCCTCGGCGCAGTTCGGCGCGAGGGGCCGATGCGGGCCGCCCGGCTTCACCACCTCGGCGCAATGCCGCGCCGCTTCTCGCCCGAACACCACCAGGTCCAGAAGGGAGTTCGATCCCAGGCGGTTCGCGCCATGCACCGAGACGCATGCGGCTTCGCCGACCGACATCAGGCCCGGTACGACGATATCCGTACCTCGGCGCCGATACATGACCTGGCCCTGCACGTTGCAGGGGACGCCGCCCATGTTGTAGTGGACCGTGGGCAGTACCGGGATCGGTTCCTTGGTCACATCGACGTTCGCGAAAATTCTGGCGGTCTCCGCGATGCCGGGCAGACGCTCTTTGATCACCTCCGGCCCCAGGTGCTCGAGGTGCAAGTCGATATGATCCTTGAGCTTGCCGACGCCGCGGCCCTCGCGGATCTCGATGGTCATCGAGCGGCTCACGACGTCGCGCGAAGCCAGATCCTTGGCATTCGGGGCATAGCGCTCCATGAAACGCTCGCCCGCCGAGTTCGTCAGATAACCGCCCTCGCCGCGTGACCCTTCGGTAATCAGACAGCCGGCGCCGTAAATACCGGTGGGATGGAATTGCACGAACTCCATGTCCTGCAGCGGCAAGCCGGCGCGCAACACCATACCGCCGCCGTCACCCGTGCAGGTATGCGCGGACGTGCAGGAAAAATACGCGCGTCCATAGCCGCCGGTCGCGAGAATGACCTGATGCGCGCGAAAGCGGTGCAGCGTGCCCTCGGCCATGTCGAGCGCGATCACGCCACGGCACTCGCCACTTTCCATAATGAGGTCGAGCGCGAAGTACTCGATGAAGAACTCCGCGTTATGCTTCAAGGATTGCTGATACAAGGTATGCAGCATGGCGTGGCCGGTCCGGTCGGCCGCTGCGCAGGTGCGCTGCGCGACGCCCTTTCCGTAGTGCGTGGTCATGCCGCCGAAAGGACGCTGATAGATCTTGCCCTGCTCGGTTCGCGAGAACGGTACCCCGTAGTGCTCGAGCTCGATCACCGCGGCCGGCGCCACCTTGCACATGAACTCGATGGCATCCTGATCACCGAGCCAATCGGAGCCTTTCACGGTGTCGTACATATGCCAGCGCCAGTCGTCCTCGCCCATGTTGCCGAGCGCGGCGGAAATGCCGCCCTGCGCGGCGACCGTGTGACTGCGCGTGGGGAAAACCTTGGTCAAGCAGGCGGTGGCGAGTCCGGCCTGCGCTAAACCGAACGTCGCACGCAAGCCCGCGCCGCCGGCTCCAACCACAACCACGTCATAGGTGTGGTCGATGAACTTGTACTCGCTCATGGGCTCCTTAAGGTAAGAGTGCGATGCGCAGGATCGCAAAAATACCCGCACCCCCGCACAGCACATAGAGGAAACGCAGCAACAGCACCAGGAACAGCTTGGCTGCGTGAGCGTGTACATAATCCTCGACCACGACGTTGGTCCCTAGATAAGAGTGGTACGCCGTGACCGCCACGAGCAGCACGGCGAGAAACGCGCTCAACGGGACGGAGAGCCAGGTGTGCACCGTCGCGTAGTCGAGCGTCGGCAAGAGCAGCAGGGACCAGAAGAACCAAAGGGTGAGCGGAATCAGTGCCACCGCACTCACCCGCTCCGCCCACCAATGCGCCGTTCCTTCCTTTGCGGAGCCCGTGCCCAGTACTCGACCGAGCGGACTGCGCAGGCTCATAGCCGCCCGCCGTGCCACAGCAGAGCCCAGGCGGCGAGGGTCGCGCAAACGGCGGCCAGCACGGCAAGCCAACCGCTCGCGTGACGCTGAGTGCGCTCGAAGCCGAGCCCCACGTCCCAGCACAAATGACGTAGACCGTTGAACAGGTGATAGAGAAAGCAAAACGTCCAGCCGAACAGACACACAAGACCGACGGGGCTTGCGAAAAGACGTGCGGCGGTCCGGTAGCTTTCCTCGCCGCCCGCGAGTGAGACCAGCCAGAAGCTGAGCGCCAGCAAGCCTACGCCCAAGGCGACGCCCGTGATCCGGTGCAAGATCGACAAGGTATTACCGATCTGCCAGCGATAGATCCCTAAGTGGGGCGACAGCGGCCGGGTGCGTGCGGACATGTTATTCAACGCGATGGGTTCGTCAAAAGTCGATGCATCGGCCCCGCAGCTCCCAGTCGCCGAAGCGCGTCGGCTCCGGTCCTTCGCGGCCGCCCACTTCACGCGGGGGCGCGGTCGGCTGCGCAGGCAGCGCCTTGGGCTGCTCCGAGGTGGTCTCGTAATTATCGTCGTTCGGCATCACAGACGAAATTGTGCCAGAAAAGCCACCGGAAAAGTTATGGCCGCGCTGGGGTTGACAGGCCGCCCCGCCGGCCTCATTCATAAAGGTGTGAGCACAGAAGCACCCGAACTGGCCTATCTCTCGGTACTCCGGTTCGCGGGACCGGAGGCCATCGCCTTCCTGCAGGGTCAGGTGTCGAACGACACCCGCCGCCTGGCGGACGGAGTTCCGCTGCTGGCGGCCTACTCGTCCGCGCAAGGGCGCGTCCTCGCCGTGCTCCACCTGTTGCCGCACTCGAGCGGTGTAATGGCGATCCTACCGCATGAGATTGCGCTGCCGACGCTCGAGCGCTTGCGCAAGTTCGTGCTCCGGGCAAAGGTCAAGATCGAGGATTTGAGCGATCAATATGCCGTCGCCGGGGTACGCGACGCATCCGCGCTCGACCTCGGGCAAGCGGCCGGCATGGCCTACCTGGAACGTGACGGTGTTGCGGTCGCGCGCGTAGCCGACGGTGCTCGAACCGCGACCCCGCGCTACTGGGTGGTGCGCCGCCGCGAAGCTGATCCCGCGACACGCGACGGCGCGGCCGAACAGGAGCGGGCGTGGCGGCTCGCGGACATTCGCGCCGGCATGCCCCAGGTGTATGCCGCGACATCCGAGCAATTTGTCGCCCAGATGCTGAATCTCGATCTTCTCGACGCCATCAGCTTCACCAAGGGCTGCTACACCGGACAGGAAATCATCGCCCGTACGCAACATTTGGGAAGAATCAAGCGCCGCCTATCGCGGTTGCGGCTGCCCGCAGGCTCCTGGTCGATCGGCCAGTCGCTGCGGTTCGCGGACGGCCGCACCGGCCGCCTCACCGAGCTCGCGCAAGTCGGCGTAGGGGCCGAGGCGCTCGCTGTGCTGAGCCTGGACGCGACGGCCGCAGGCGAGGCCGATACCGCTGCCGGCGAGCTGGTGTCGGCCGAGGAGCTGCCGCTGCCCTACCGCTAGCGTCACGGCGGTGCAGCTCGCCGCGGCGTGGCCTCCTGCGCGCGAACGCTCTACGCAATAGCTCGATGATTGCGTCGGATTAAGTGCTTGACGCACGCCGGGGACGAGGCGCCATATACAGCTCAAGGAAAAACTGCTCCTGCAGAGCGTGCTATTCAAAGAGCGCCCTGACCTGCGGTCGAGCGCGGGGGGCACCCGATACTCCCCGGTCTCGAGTCGTCTCGGTTTTCCTGCGTTCACGCCCCGCAACAGTAGCAATCTTCTTCCACCTATCGGGAGGTGCGCTCCGGCGAGCCGCGCAATCCCGACAGCCCGCTAGAGATCGATGATCTCGACCGCCCCGGCGTGGAGCTCTGCGCCGAAGAAACGGCCACCGACCCGCGCGAAGCGCTCGGCGTCATCCGTCGCCAGCCAGCGGATGCGGCCGCCGTAGGAACGGGCGCCGTGCACACGGCCGCCGGCATCGGTATCGGTCGATGCCGCCGGCGGCGGCGCCATCTGACCAGCCACCGCTTGCGCGGTGGTCGCTGCCGAGTCGACGATGCGCACGTGGGGCGGCAAGACCGAGCGGATAGCCGCGGCCAGGATCGGGAAGTGGGTGCAGCCGAGCACCAGCGTGTCGGGCGCATCGGCAGCGGCGAACAAGGGATCGAGGTAGCGGTGCGCGACGGCCTCGGCGACGGGTCCGCAGGTCCAGCCCTCTTCCGCGAGCGCTACGAACATCGAGCAAGCGCGCACCGAGATTCGTGCGGCGGGGTTGCGCCGGCGAATCTCCGCTTGATAGGCGCCGCCGTTGATTGTGCCTTCGGTCCCGATCACCGCGATGTGCTGCGAGCGGGAAGCCGCGACCGCCGCAGTCGCACCCGGCTCGATGACTCCGATCACCGGCAGGTCCGGATAGCGCGCACGCAACGAGCCGAGCGCGAATGAGGAGGCCGTGTTGCAGGCCACCACCAGGCTGGCGATGCCGCGTGCGAGCAGCGCCTGCGCGCACTGAAGAGAGTAGCGTGCGACGGTATCCGCGCTTTTGGTGCCGTACGGCAGCCGCGCCGTGTCGCCGAGATAGATGAACTCCTGTCCGGGCAACGCGGCGGCGAGCTCGCGCAGCACGGTGAGGCCGCCGACGCCCGAGTCGAACACCCCGACGGGAGCGCCGCCCGAGAATGTCCTTGCTCCCGGCGAGATCGTTTACAGCTCCGGGCGCATGTGCGGGAACAGCAGCACGTCGCGAATCGACGGCGCATCGGCAAACAGCATCACCGTCCGGTCGACGCCCAATCCCAACCCCGCAGCCGGCGGCATGCCGTACTCGAGCGCCCGGATGTAGTCCGCGTCGTAGTACATCGCCTCCTCGTCGCCGCTCGCCTTGCGCTCGACTTGCTCCCTGAAGCGCTGCGCCTGATCCTCAGGATCGTTCAGCTCCGAGAAGCCGTTCGCAAGCTCGCGGCCGCCGATGAAAAATTCCCAACGGTCGGTGATGAAAGGATCCTCGTCGTTGCGCCGCGAAAGCGGCGAGACTTCCGCCGGATAGGCGTAGGCGAAGGTCGGCTGGATGAGCGCATGCTCCCCGGTCTTCTCGAAGAGCTCGATCTGCAGCTTGCCTGCCCCGTCGGTGCGCTTGTAGGGAATCTTCAAGGCATCGCAGACGCGGCGCAGATACGTCACGTCGCGCAGCGACATGGGATCGAGATCCCGATTGTTCGCGAGCAGGATCTCCTCGATGGTCATGCGGGCAAAGCTCTTCGAGAGATCGATTTCGGTACCCTGGTAGCGGATGAGGCGCGAGCCGGATAGGGTATCGGCGAGGCCTTGGAACAGAGTCTCGATCATCTCCATGAGATCCCGGTAGTCGGCGTACGCTTGGTACAGCTCGAGCATCGTGAATTCGGGGTTGTGCTGCGTCGAAACGCCTTCGTTGCGGAAGTTGCGGTTGATCTCGTAGACGCGCTCGAAGCCGCCCACAGTCAGGCGCTTCAGATAGAGCTCGGGCGCGATCCGCAGGTACATGTCCACATCGAGCGCGTTGTGGTGCGTCTTGAAGGGGCGCGCCGCCGCACCGCCCGGGATGGGATGCAGCATCGGCGTCTCGACTTCGAGAAACCCCCGCGAATCGAGGAAAGCGCGCAGGTAGTGCACGATCCGCGAGCGCATTTCGAAAACCCGGCGGCTCTGCTCGTTGACGATCAGATCGACGTAGCGGCGACGGTACCGCAGCTCAGTATCGGCGATGCCGTGCCACTTGTCCGGCAGCGGCCGCAAGGACTTCGCGATGAGTGTGATGCGCTCCGCGCGCACCGAGAGCTCGCCCGTCTTGGTGCGGAACAAGACCCCCTCGGCGCCGACGATGTCGCCCACGTCCCAGGTCTTGAACTCATCGTACGCCTCGCCGAGTGCTAGCTGCTGCAGGAAGAGCTGGATCGCCCCGCTGCCGTCCTCGAGCTTCGCGAAGCTCGCCTTGCCCATGACGCGCTTCGCGCGCATCCGCCCGGCCACGCTGACCTTGACCTCTTCTCCCTCGAAGAACTCGGCGCTCTTGGCGCCGTACACGGTCAAGAGATCCGCCGCGAGCGCGTTGCGGCGGAAGCCGTTCGGATAAGCGATGCCGCGCTCGCGCAGCTTTGCGAGTTTGACGCGCCGTTCCGCGATCAAGTGATTGTCGTCGTCGTCGCTCATAAGCCTTGCTTGAGGCTAGCCTGCATGAATTCGTCGAGATCGCCGTCGAGGACGGCCGTGGTATTGCCGATCTCGACGTTGGTGCGCAGATCCTTGATCCGCGACTGATCGAGTACGTAGCTGCGGATCTGGTTGCCCCAGCTCACGTCCGACTTCGATTCCTCGAGCACTTTCGCTGCCGCGTTGCGCTTGTTGAACTCGAGCTCGTAGAGCTTCGCCTTCAGCATCTTCATGGCGGTGGAACGGTTCTTGTGCTGGCTGCGCTCGCTCTGGCAGGCAACCACGATGCCGCTCGGCATGTGAGTGATGCGCACGGCGGACTCGGTCTTGTTCACGTGCTGGCCGCCCGCGCCGCTCGAGCGGTACACGTCGGTGCGCAGGTCCGCCGGGTTGATCTCGATGTCGATGTCGTCGTCCACCTCGGGCGAGACGAACACCGAGGCAAAGGAGGTGTGACGGCGATTGCCCGAATCGAACGGGGACTTGCGCACGAGCCGATGCACGCCGGTCTCCGTACGCAACCAGCCGTAGGCATGGTCTCCGGTCATGCTGATGGTCGCGCCCTTGATACCAGCGACCTCGCCGGGGCTTTGATCGATGATCTCGGTCTTGATGCCGTGTCGATCGGCCCATTTGAGGTACATGCGCAAGAGCATCGCCGCCCAGTCCTGGGCCTCGGTGCCACCGGCTCCGGCCTGGATGTCGAGAAAGGCATTGTGCGAGTCCATCTTGCCGGGGAACATCCGCTGGAATTCGTGCCGCTCGACATCCGCGGCGAGCTTCTGCGCGTCCCGCTCGATCTCCGCGGCAGCACCGGCGTCGGCCTCATCGGCCGCCACCTCGAGCAGCTCACCCGCCTCGCGCAAGCCGCGACTCAAGCGATCGAGATCGTAGACGACTTCCTCGAGCTTGGCGCGCTCGCGGCCGAGCTCTTGCGCTCGGTCCGCATCGTTCCACACACCCGGTTGCTCGAGCTCGCGAGTGACTTCCTGCAAGCGCTCGTTCTTGGTGTCGTAATCAAAGATACCTCCTCAAGGACAGCGTGCGCTCCTCGAGATCTTTGATGAAACGCTTGAGCTGATTGATTTCCATAGCCCACCATTTTATCACTCATCGTACACTTAGGTGCTGGCAATTGAGCTGCACACTCTCGGTGCCGTTGTACTCGTTGATCTCCAGACGGTACGCGAGCCCGACCGCCGCACCCGGACGGATCTCCACCGCGGGATTCAAGGCCGCGTCCACATAACCGAACGCGATGGCGTCGAAGCGGCCCTCGGCCTTGGCCTCGCGCAACGAGAGTTTCAGGTGCCTACCGCCGACCACGCGGGCTTCGGTGACGACGAAGCCGCCGTCGAACACCGGCTCCGGAAACCCCTGCCCCCATGGGCCGGCATTCTTCAGGGCGCGCGCGGTCGCAATGCACATCTCCGCGGGGAATAGTTCGCCGTCGCTGTGAATGACGCCGCGCAGAACATCCCCCCCGGCACGCGCCGCCACTTCGGCGGCGAAGGCGGCGCGGAAGGGCTCGAGGTTCGCCTCGGGCAAGCTCATGCCCGCAGCCATCGCGTGACCGCCGAACTTGTCGATGAGCCCCGGATGCCGTGTCGCGATGCCGTCGAGCACATCGCGTATGTGAATGCCGGCCACCGAGCGCGCCGAACCGCGCAAGGATCCGCCGTCCGCGCGAGCGAAGGCGATCACGGGGCGATGCAGGCGATCCTTGAGGCGCCCCGCTACCAGGCCGACGACGCCCTGGTGCCAGCCCTCATCGAACAGACACACCCCGAGCGCCTCGCTTCCGGAATCATTGAAGCGGACCGCGGCGGCGAGCTCGATAGCCTCGATCTGCATGCGCTGCTCGATCTCGCGCCGCTCGTCATTGAGCCTCGTGAGCTGCGCGGCGAGCGCCGCGGCCTGACCGGGGTCTTCCGCAAGCAGGCAGGCGATGCCGATGCTCATGTCGGTGAGCCGTCCGGCCGCGTTCAACCGCGGCGCGACGACGAAGCCGAGATCCGCAGCGCTCAACTGCTCTAGCCGCCGCCCCGCCGACTCGACCAGCGCGCGGATGCCGGGCACGCAGCGCCCGGCTCGAATGCGCCGCAAACCCTGCGCCACCAGAATGCGGTTGTTGCGATCCAGGGGTACCAGATCGGCGACCGTACCGAGTGCTACCAGATCGAGGAGATCCGAGGGCTTCCATTCGTTCTCCCCGAGTGCGCGCGCCAGCGCCGCGACCACGTAGAACGCCACCCCGACCCCGGCGAGGGCGCGGCTGGCGAACGTCGAATCCCCGAGATTGGGATTGACGATCACCTCGGCGAGCGGCAGCGCGGCACCCGGCAAATGATGGTCGGTGATCAGCACCGGAATGCCGAAGGTGCGCGCAGCCTCGACGCCCTCGATACTCGATACTCCGCTGTCCACGGTGACGATCAACGAAGGAGCGCGCTCCGCGGCGAGCGCCACGATTCCCGGCGTCAAACCGTAGCCGAACTGAAATCGATTCGGAACGAGGAAGTCCACGTGTGCGAACTTGAGCGCGCGCAACCCGCGCACCAGCAGCGCGCTGCCTGTCGCACCGTCCGCATCGAAGTCGCCGATGATGAGGACGCGGCCCGTGCGGTGCGCCGCAAGCAGCTCCGCCGCGCGCTCCACCCGATCGAGCGTACGCACCGGCAGCAGCCGCTCGAGCGACAGATCGAGATCGTCCGGCTGGGCGATGCCGCGCGCGGCATAGACTCGGCGCAGCACCGGATGAAGGTCCGAAGCAAAGTCGAGCGGCGGACCGGGCGGACGCCGGCGGATCTCAATCGTCATCGATCAGGACCTCCCACCAGGGCCGAGCACGGCGCCAGAACCTGCGCAGTGCGCGCCCGTTCAGGTGCAGGCAGCGGCGTTCTGCGGATATCGCGATGCTTTGCAGCCGTCCGGCCCGCAAATCCGCGAGCGCCGGAGCGAGCCAGCGCTCCTCGACGTCGCGCCAGACCGGCGTGGCGGGCCAGTCGGGCACGGCCACCACACCCGATGTCGAGGCACCGGGATAGCGCTCGGCGCGCGCGAAGGAGCCGAAGAGCGGATCGTCGCCGGCCGTCCACCCATCTACTGACGGCGCCTCGACATCGGCCGCGCCCTCGCCCCACAACCACAGCCCCGTGATGACGGGCCGCTGCGATTCGCGGCGCTGCCGGTTGATCGCATGATCGAAGAGCCACATCTCGGTTTCGCTCGTGAGCCGCTTGAGGCGCGGGGCATCCTCGCCGCGCGGCAGGTATGCCCAGATGTCGTGCCCAGTCGCCGCCTCCGGCGCGCTCGTCGTGGCGCGCAGCGGCGCATCGAATCGGCAGAGGAGCAGCGCATCGCGTCCGCGCTCCAGGCTCACCCCTTCCCCGCCGAATACTCGGTTGAAGTCGGCCGCGAGCGCATCGGCCTCCGCGGGGTCGAGGTCGAGAATCCCGTCGGCCGCCAAGCTGACGCTGGTCATGCCGGCAAGCAAATGGACAGGGGTCGCCATATACACCCACGAGTGAGCGGCGCGGCTGGCGCCCGCAGCAAGCGCAGCGGCGGCGACCGACGGCATGGGTGCGCCGTCAGGGGCGATGAGTCGAAATGCCTCAGCTCGCCAGTCGGCGGCGACGGTAGGACTGTCCGCACGCGCCAGCAGCCGCTCGAGCGACGGCGACCGGATGTGCGTGTGCGCGCCGCGGGCGGTGATGCGAAAATAGACAATGGACAACGGCGATCCTGAAGCGAAGGAGAGGTATCTTACCGGTTTATGCGATTCACTCAGGACCCGAGTTCGACCAGAAATTTGATTCGCTCTTATGCGCCGGGCGAGATCAAGATCAATGACCAGGTATTCCACCAGCCGCTCATCGTCGGCACCTCGACGATCGCGCCCGGTCCCGCGGTCCGCGATGCCGCCGACCTCAACGCCGCGCACACGGCCGACATCATGGCGCTCGAGCCCGAGCTGGTGCTCATCGGCACCGGCACCCGCCAGATGTTCCCGGCCGCGGAGTTCGGCGCGCAGTTCCTGCGCGCGGGCATCGGATTCGAGGTGATGGATACCGGCGCCGCCTGCCGCACGTTCAACGTGCTCGTGGCGGAGCACCGACGCGTGGTGGCGTTGCTGTTGGTCTGAAGGCGATCGAAAGAAAGAAAGGCGGGGCGCTACGACTGAGTAAGTTGGTATCGAGAATGTTTCTACTTCTTATTGATCTTATTCTGTTTTTTCTCTGGACTGAATCAAACCGTCGCGCCCCGCGAGTGGACTTTTCCCCAACGACTCGCGTCGAAACATACGCCTACGTCGCGGGTAGCGTCAACGACGGCCGGTCGTTAATGATTCATTCGGAGGCATTTCCTTCGAATTTATATTTTATTAATCATATATATATAGGATTATTTATCTAAATAACATTCGTTCATTTTCCGCCCGATAAATAGGGCAGCGGGTCGACCGGTTTGCCGTTCAAGCGGATCTCGAAGTAGAGCGCGGGAGTCTGATGCGGCCCGACGCCCATCTGCGCGATCATCTGGCCGCGGAGGACATTCTGCCCCTCGTGCACGGCCACCTCGCGGGTGTGCGCATAGGCAGAAAGAAAATAATCGTCGTGCTTGATGATGATGAGATTGCCGTAACCGCGGATGCCGTTACCCACGTACACGATGCGTCCGCTGCACGCGGCACGCACCGGCTGCCCGAGGACTCCCTCCAATAGAATGCCGCCGCCGGTGACGGGGCGCGGGGATTGCAAGAAAGAGGTCGGCCATCCCCAGCGTCCTGGTGTCGGGTCCTGCGACTCCGACGGCACGCCGCTCGGCGGCACGGCGGCACCCGGCGCGGACTTCGCGGTCGCAGGGGGCGGGCGTGCCGCACCGGGCGGCGTCGCAGGCCGCAAGGTGAGAATCTGACCCACCGAGATACGGTAGTTCGGGCCGATGCCGTTCCAGCGCGCGAGTGCTCGGTAATCCAGAGCGTGGCGCCACGCGATACTGTAGAACGTGTCCTGCGGCTGCACGACGTACGTCTCTTGCTCGTAGTCGCCGTGCATCGCGCATCCAGCGAGGCAGTAGAACCCGATGACGCCGACCGCTCGGGCGAAGCGCAGAAGGGCCCCTAGCGCTGCAGTCCCGAGAGCAGGGGCACGAAGCTGACAGCCCCCAGCGACTCCTGCGAAACACGCGTCTCGCTCTTCGTATAGCGCATGAGCTCCTGGCGTCCGTCGGGACCGACCGGGGCGATCAAGCGGCCTCCCACGGCGAGCTGGTCAAAAAGAGCCTGGGGCACCTTATGCGGAGCGGCAGTCACCAGGATGCCGTCGAACGGCGCGCGAGCAAGCCATCCGACATTGCCGTCGTCGTGCCTAAAGTGGACGTTGCGGATCTTGAGCTCGCGCAGCGCCCGCCGCGCGCGCGCGACCAGGCTGCCGATGCGCTCGATGGTGTAGATCTCCTTCACCAACGGCGAGAGCACGGCGGTCTGGTAGCCGCAGCCGGTGCCGATCTCCAGCACCTTCGGTGCAGGCCCCGCGGCAAGCAACGCCTCCGTCATCCGCGCGACGACGTATGGTTGCGAAATGGTCTGACCGAAACCGATCGGCAGAGCCGTGTCCTCGTAGGCGCGCGAGGCGAGCGCCTCGTCCATGAAAAGGTGCCGCGGTACGTTGCGGATGCGGTCGAGCACGCGCTCGTCGGCGATACCCTGCTCCTGCAACCGTTGCACCAATCGCTCGCGCGTACGCGCCGAGGTCATGCCGATGCCGGAGAGTCGCGGACCCTGAATGAAGGTGCTCATGCCGACAGCCAGCGCTCGAGCTCGGGAAGAGCCGCATGACGCGTGAAGTCGATCTGTAGCGGCGTGACCGAAGCAAAGCCGTGGGCGACCGCGTGAAAGTCCGTGCCGGGCCCGGCGTCCTGCCCTTCTCCCGCGTTGCCGACCCAGTAGACGCTGCGGCCGCGCGGGTCCTGCGCCCGCACGATCGGCTTACTGCGATGTCTCGCGCCGAGTCGGGTGACTTTGATGCCGAGCAGCTGACTATCGGGCAAATCCGGCACGTTGACGTTGAGCATCACGGGTCCTTGCAGGGGCGTGACCGAGAGACGCTGAACCAAGCTGGCCGCGACGCGCGCGGCACCCGCGAAGTTCCGCGGGCTCCCCGGCTCGACGCACAACGATACCGCAATCGCGGGAAGCCCGAGAAAGCGCCCTTCGACGGCGGCCGCTACGGTTCCCGAGTAAAGCGTGTCGTCGCCGAGGTTCGCCCCATCGTTGACACCTGAGATCACCATGTCGTGCTCGAATTCGAACAAGCCCGAGATCGCAAGATGCACGCAGTCGGTCGGAGTTCCTGTGACGTAGTAGCAGTCGGTATCGTAGCGCGCCGCTCGTATCGGCACATCCAGAGTAAGCGAGTTGCTCGCGCCGCTCCGGTTACGGTCCGGCGCAACCACGGTGACGGATCCCAGGGGCTTGATCGCCTCTTTCAGTGCCTGTAAGCCTTCAGCGCGGTAACCGTCGTCGTTGGAAAGTAGGATTTTCACTAAGGATCAACTAAAAGCCGGATGATGGCGGCGTGCGCCTTGCGGACTATACTGTAACGATCCACACCCGGATAGCGGATCGGTCGCTGCACTATGGCAAAACCACGCTCCCGCCACGGCGGCGCGGCGGACAAGGAGGATGGGAGCAGCGAGGAAGCGCGTGTGTTTCGTGCCGCGATGAGCGACGTGACCCCCCTGCCGCCGCCACCGCAGCACGGCGACGCCCTCCCCGCCCCACGCCGACGCCCAAGGCGCCACGCTCCGATCGCGGAGTCCGAATCCCTGGGCGATGTGGTGATCGCGGCCGCGGACGATGCACCGGGCGTCGCTACGCCGAGCGCAGCCGACCCGCTTTCCTTTCGCCGACCCGGAGTACGCGATCAAACGCTGCGCCACCTGCGGCGCGGTCGATATCCCGTGGAGGATGAGCTGGACCTGCATGGCTTGAGTCAATCGTCCGCCCGCGACGAGCTCGCCGACTTCATCGCATCGAGCCGCCGCGCGGGATTGCGTTGCGTGCGCGTGGTGCACGGGAAAGGATACCGCTCCGGCGCTCGCGGGCCCGTGCTCAAGATTGCCGTGAATACATGGCTCAGGCGCCATGCCGACGTCCTCGCGTTCACCTCGGCGCGAGCCATCGACGGCGGCACCGGCGCGGTGTACGTGCTGCTGCGCTGAGCGCCGGCCCGGGCGCGGCTGGGCGCCCCGGCTAGTCCAAGTCGGAGTCGACGAATGCGGGCTCGGCGAGGTCGCAAATCTCGCGCAGCACCGACGTCGCGAACTGCCCCCTGCCGAGCGTGAAGCTCAACGTCAGCCCCGCGGCTTCGGACTCCATCGAAAGATCGCGGATCACGCAACGTAGCGCGCGGCGCTCTTGCTCGAGACCCTCCTGCGCCAGGAGGTCGGCGACGGGAGCAAACTCGCGCGCCACCTCGAGCTCGGTCTCGAGGATGCGGTCGCCCGTGCCAGGCTCTCCGCGCCCCCACAACGGACCCGATGGATGGATATCGAACTCATGCAGACGCCGCTCGAGCTCCGCGTCCACGGTGTCGACTCGAAAATGGCTGCCGCTGCCGTCGAGGCTCGCGAGGTCGCCGGGTGCGAGCCGCGACCATTCTGCGCTCTGCACCCGGCGCGCGAGCACGGCGTTGAAAATGAGGGCCCGCGCCGCCGACAGCGTAAAGCCCCGCTCGGCTCTGCCCGCCGGCCGCTTTCCGCTCTGTAGCCATTCGGCCACGCGGTCGAGATTGAAACCGTCGCGGCCGAAGCGCTGCGCACCGAAATAGTTCGGCGCGCCCTGTGTACGCAGGGCCGTGAGCTTCTCCTCGAGCGCATCGCGCGGCCACGCGACCTTGCGCAGCCGGATGCGGAAGCGGTTGCCGCGGAGCGCGCCGCGCCGGAGCTTGCGCGCATTGAGATGCGATTCGAGCACACGGAACTCGTCCGTATGCACCGTGCTCCAGAACTCTTCGGACCCTCGAGCCGCGGGCAGGCTGAACCATTGCACGCTGATCGCGTGCCGATCCTTGAGTCCCGCGTATCCCACTTCCGCGACCGACACCTCGGCGAGGCGGGCGAGCGAGGCCGCGACCCAGCGGGTATTCGCTCCGCGCTTCTCCACACGCAACAGCCGATGCGGCCCCGCGCCCGACGGCGCGAAGGAGAGTTCCTCCTCGACTCGAAAATCCTCGGGCTCGGTCTTGATTTGCGCCGCCGGGAGCGGCGCGCCGTGCGCGCGTGGGGGCGACAAGGCGACGCGTGTCCAGGTCTCCGCGCGCCGCCCTCGGGTACTCACATCCCCTCGAGCAGCACCGCAGCCTGTGCGGCAAGTCCTTCGCCTCGCCCGACGAAACCCATGCGCTCGGTGGTGGTGGCCTTGATGTTGATGAGCTCGGGCGCGACGTCGAGGTCCGCGGCGAGATTCGCCGCCATGGCGCCGCGATGTGCGGCGATGCGCGGCGCCTCGGCGAGCACGGTGAGATCGGCGTTGACCAATCCAAAGCCTGCCTCGCGTACCAGGGCGGCAACGGTACGCAGGAACAGCCGGCTGTCGGCACCCCGGTAGCGAGGATCGGTGTCCGGAAAATGGCGCCCGATATCGCCCATGCCGATCGCCCCGAGCAGAGCATCGCAGAGCGCATGGATCACGACGTCGCCGTCGGAGTGCGCAATGACGCCGCGATCGTGTGCAATGCGCACACCTCCGAGCACGACGTGGTCGCCATTGCCGAACGTGTGCACGTCGAATCCCTGGCCTATTCGCATTCTCCGGGACATCGCTTGACTCTCCGCGCTCTGCAGTATGCGCGCAGCGGCTGCAAGATCCGCCGCGCGGGTGACTTTGATGTTGAACGCCGAGCCTTGCACCAGCACCGGCCGCACGCCCTTGCGCTCCATCGCCTGCGCCTCGTCGGTCACGGCGACATTCGAGTGCGCGGCGTCCTCGAGCGCGCGCTCGAGCGCACCCAGTGCGAAGGCCTGCGGCGTCAATGCGCGCCACAGTCCGCGGCGATCGACCGTCTCGATCACGGTGCCCTCGCGCTCACGCTTCACCGTGTCGACGACGGGCGCGGCGAGCACGGCGCCGCTCGCGCCCGCCTCGAGGGCCGCTATGAGCGCTGCGAGGTCGGCCGCTTCGAGACAGGGGCGGGCCGCATCGTGGACGAGCACCCAGTCCTCGGGCGAGGCGTGATCACGGAGCGCCCTGAGGCCGGCCAACACGGATTCCTGGCGGGTCGCGCCGCCGATTGCGGTGAGGACCTTGTCGGAGCCGCGCGCGCGCTCGCGCCAGCGCGCATCGTCGGCGGCGACCACCACCACCACCCGCTCGATGCGCGGCTCGTTGAGCAGCGGGCGCAGCGAGCACTCGAGCACCGTCGTACCCGCAAGCGGCGCGTATTGCTTGGGGAGGCGCGATGTGCCCGCCGTGGCCTCGAAGCGCTCGCCGCGTCCCGCGGCTGGGACCACGGCCCAACACCTTCGCGCTTTGAGCGGCGCGGTCACTCGGCGCGGGCGGTGATAGGGGTGGGCGGGGCCGCGGGTGCGGACGTCGCCGGTGTCACGATCTGATAGAAGGTCTCGTTGTTGCCCACCATGCCAAGCTCGCTGCGCGCACGCTCTTCGAGCGCGGCGAGGCCGACTTTGAGATCGGTTACCTCGGCGAGCAACTGACGATTTCGGTCGCGTTGCTCCACGTTGGCGGCTTTTTGCGCCTCGACCGCTTGCTCGAGACGCCAGATCTCACGCATGCCTTGATCGGACACCCACAGGCGGTATTGCAGCATGATCAGGCTTACGCCCAAAATGATCGCGAAAATCCTCATGGGGTCAGTAGCTTAGCATGGACTCTTAACGAACTGGAACCGCCAATGCGTTCTTTCCTGCGAATACCGCCTCGGCGCCGAGCTCACCTTCGATGCGCAGCAGCTGGTTGTACTTGGCAACGCGGTCGGAGCGGGACATGGAGCCGGTCTTTATCTGGGTCGCCGCAGACGCGACGGCGATGTCCGCGATGGTGACGTCCTCGGTTTCTCCCGAGCGGTGCGACACGATGGCCGCGTACTTCGCCTTCGCCGCCATGTCGATCGCCGCGAGCGTCTCGGTCAGCGTACCGATCTGGTTGGGCTTGATGAGGATCGCGTTCGCGATTTTCTTCGCAATGCCTTCGGCGAAGATCTTGGTGTTGGTCACGAAGATATCGTCGCCGACGAGCTGCAGCTTGTCGCCGAGCTTGCGAGTAAGGCCGGCCCATCCGTCCCAGTCGCCCTCGCTCATGCCGTCCTCGATGGTGACGATGGGATATTTGGCTGCGAGCGCGGCCAGATAATCGGCGAATTCGGCCGAGTCGAACCTGCGCCCCTCGGAGGCTAGCTCGTACACGCCGTTCTTGTAGAGCTCGTTGCTGGCGACATCCAGACCGAGGTAGATGTCCTTGCCCGCGCGATAGCCCGCCTTATCGATGGCCTCGAGGATCACGCCGAGCGCCGCCTCGTTGGAGGGTAAATCCGGCGCGAATCCGCCCTCGTCCCCGACCGATGTGTTGAGTCCTTGCTTATGCAGCACCTTCTTGAGCGCGTGGAATACCTCGGCGCCGTAGCGTACTGCCTCCGAGAGCGACGGTGCGCCCAGCGGCAGGATCATGAATTCCTGGATGTCGACGCTGTTGTCCGCGTGCGCCCCGCCGTTGATGATATTCATCATCGGCACCGGCATGACGGGCGCCGCGCCTGCGCCGAGATGACGGTACAGCGGGACTTTGCGGTCGCGCGCGGCGGCATGTGCGGAAGCGAGCGATACGGCGAGAATGGCGTTGGCGCCCAGCTTGGATTTGTTGTCCGTGCCATCCGCCGCGATGAGCTTCGCGTCGAGACCGCGCTGATCCTGCGCATCGTGCCCCACGACCACGCGGTGAATCACACCGTTGATGTGCTCGACCGCCCGGGTCACCCCCTTGCCGAGAAAGCGTTTCGGGTCGCCGTCGCGCAATTCCACGGCCTCGCGCGAGCCCGTGGAAGCGCCGGAGGGGACGGCGGCGCGGCCTTGCGCGCCCGACTCGAGCACGACGTCGGCCTCGACTGTGGGGTTGCCGCGCGAATCGATGATTTCACGGCCACGGATTTCGACGATGCGACTCATAGCGAGGACTCCTCGAAGGGTTTTTTCTTGACGGCCAGGTCCACTTCGACGAGCGTCGAGAGGAGCGACCCCATTCGATCCAGCGGCCAAGCGTTGGGCCCGTCCGACAATGCCTTCGCGGGCTCCGGATGGGTCTCCATGAACAGGCCCGCAATACCGGCAGCGACGGCCGCGCGGGCGAGCACGGGAACGAATTCGCGCTCGCCCCCCGAGGCATCTCCCTTGCCGCCCGGCAGCTGCACGGAGTGCGTGGCGTCGAACACCACGGGACAGCCGGTCGCACGCATCACCGCGAGCGAGCGCATATCCGACACCAGGTTGTTGTAGCCGAACGAGAAACCGCGCTCGCACACCATGATCTGGCCGTTGCCGGTGGAGCGCGCCTTGTCGACCACGTTCTGCATCTCCCAGGGACTCAGGAACTGCCCCTTCTTGATGTTGACCGGCTTGCCCTGCGAGCAAGCCGCGACGATGAAATTCGTCTGTCGACATAGAAACGCCGGCGTTTGCAGCACATCGACCACCTCGGCCACCTCCGCGAGCGGCGTGTCCTCGTGAACGTCGGTGAGCACGGGAACGCCGATCTGTTTGCGCACCTGCGCAAGCGCCTGCAGGCCTTTCTCGAGCCCGGGTCCGCGAAAGCTCTTGCGCGAGGAACGATTGGCCTTATCGAAAGAGGCCTTGAAAACGAACGGAATGCCGAGGGTGTCCGTGATGTCGCGCAGACGCCCCGCGACGTCGATCACCAGCGCTTCGCTCTCGATGACGCACGGCCCGGCGATCAGAAAGAACGGCCGATCGGCGCCGACCTCGAACGAGGCGAGCTTCATGCCGTGGCGCGAGCCGGCTGCAGCGATTCGCGATAGGCACGCGCGGCGCGGATGAATCCCGCGAACAACGGATGGCCGTCACGGGGCGTCGAGGTGAACTCCGGGTGGAACTGGCTCGCGACGAACCACGGATGGGAGTCGATCTCGATGAATTCCACCAACCCGTCGGCGGAGAACCCCGAGAAAGTCATGCCGGCCGCGGCCAGCTCCTCGAGATAGTGGTTGTTGAACTCATACCGATGCCGATGGCGCTCGTAAATCGAGTCCTTGCCGTAGAGCGAGTGCACCAGCGATCCGGGCTTGAGACGCGCCTCCTGCGCGCCCAGGCGCATGCTGCCGCCCAGATCGGATTTCTCGTCGCGCACTTGCTGGCCGCGCGCGAGGTCCTGCCATTCCGTGATGAGCGCGATCACCGGGTGATTGGTGGCGCGATCGAACTCGGTGCTGTTTGCGCCCTTCAGGCCGACGAAGCGCGCAAACTCGATGATCGCGAGCTGCATGCCGAGACAGATGCCGAGATACGGAATGCGATTCTCGCGCGCATAGCGAATCGCCTGAATCTTGCCCTCGATCCCGCGGTCGCCGAATCCTCCCGGCACGAGGATTGCGTCCATGTTGGCGAGCACCGACGGTCCCGAGCGCTCGATCTCCTGCGACTCGAAATAGTGAATGTTCACGCGCGTGCGTGTCTTGATGCCACCGTGCATCAGGGCCTCGTTCAAAGAGATGTACGAGTCGCGGATTTGCACATACTTGCCGACCATGCCGATGTCCACCACGGCCTCGGGATTTTGCTTCGCCGCCACCACGGCACGCCATTCCGACAGATCCGTCGCAGGCGCGTGCAGGCGCAGCTTGTCGATCACGATGTCATCGAGATCCTGCTCGTGCAGCAGCATCGGTATCTTGTAGATGTCGTCCGCGTCGACCGCGGAGATCACGGCACGCTCCTCGACGTTGGTGAACAGCGCGATCTTGCGCCGCTGCTCGTCGGGCAGCGGCTGCAGGCAGCGGCACAGCAAGATGTCAGGCTGGATACCGATGCCGCGCAGTTCCTTGACCGAGTGCTGCGTCGGCTTGGTCTTGATTTCCCCCGAGCCGCCCACGATGGGGACCAGGGTGAGATGCATGTAGAGAACATGGTTGCGCCCGAGCTCGACGCCCATCTGGCGGATCGCCTCGAGGAATGGCAGCGACTCGATGTCGCCCACCGTACCGCCGATCTCGACCATGCAGACATCGGCATCGCCCGCGCCCATGCGGATGCGGTACTTGATCTCATCCGTGATGTGCGGGATTACCTGCACCGTGGCGCCGAGATAGTCGCCGCGGCGCTCCTTGGCGATGACCCGCTCGTAAATGCGTCCGGTCGTGAAATTGCTGTTGCGGCCGGTGGTCGTGCGCACGAAGCGCTCATAGTGGCCCAGATCGAGATCGGTTTCGGTGCCGTCCGCGGTGACGAATACCTCGCCGTGCTGGAAGGGACTCATCGTGCCCGGATCCACGTTTATGTAGGGATCAAGCTTTACCATGCTGATCTTGAGGCCCCGCGCCTCGAGGATCGCGCCGAGCGAGGCCGACGCGATGCCCTTGCCGAGGGACGAGACTACGCCGCCGGTGACGAAAACGAATCGAGTCATGAGTCACCGCCAAATAATAATCGCCAGCCGCGCCGGAACTTAGGGGCGCGCACCAGCGCGGATTGCCAAAGGATTTATTAAATTCGACGGGAGTTCAGGTTACCAGATCGAGCCTGCGTCGACAATCGCGGGGGCCGACTATTGCCTGCAATGGCGAGCGTCACGTCAACGGCGGCGCATCCTCCCAGACGCAGGCCAGCCCCAAGATGTCCATAGTCACGCTCGAGCGCGCGTCCTGCCACAGATCGCCGACCGCAATCAGCGTATCGCCGGCATAGATCATCGGCAGCGCGTCGCGCAGCCAGGGCAGCACGCCCATGGCTTGACACAGGTGCTGCACGCTTTGCGTGCGCGCGCGCGGCCCGGTCTTCAGCGTCTCTCCACCGCGGCGCCGACGCACGCAGACCATGGCCGGCAGACGCGCCGGGTCGAGCCCTCCGGGCCGCTCGATCCAGCGCAACGCACCCAGGCCTGCACCGAGCGGGAGGCGCGAGTCCGCCGATGCGCGCCAGTCGAGCGGCTCAGTGATTGCAGGCAGCACCGAGGTGGTCAGGAAAAGCCGATCCCGATAGCGGCGCAGGACGTGCCCTCCCCATTGAACGGCGGGCTCGTGATCGGCCTGCGCCGTGAGCATCTGGTGCAAGGCCTCGTCCAGGCGTGCGGTGGAGGGGGGCTCCACCCCGGCCGAGCTGATCCAGTGTCGCAGCACGTGCAACCGCTCGCGGTTGGGCAGCGACCGCAGACCCGACGCCGATAACGCCTCACCGTCGCGCAGCCGCTCCTCAGCGCGTCGTGTCGAGGAGTCGAGCGAGGCCTGCGCCTCCCCGAGGTGCTGCGCCGCTCGCGAGAGCGAGGCGGCTGCGGCGGGCCAGCGCCGCTCGATGCGCGGCCACACCTCGCGCCGCAGGTAGGCCCGATCGAAGCGAATATCGCGATTCATCGGGTCGTCGACCGCCTCCACTGCGAGCTCCCTGCCGAGCCGGTGCAAGTCGTCCGGCGCGACGTCGAGCAACGGGCGCACGTGCCAGCCGTGGGCGAAGGGCCGGCGCACGGGCATCGCCGACAGGCCCTTGAGCCCGGCACCCCGCAGCAGCTGCAGCAGCAAGGTCTCGGCCTGGTCGAGCGCGTGATGCGCCGTCAAAAGACATTCCCCAGGCTTGAGGACGCTCGCGAAGGCGCGATAACGCGCCGCGCGAGCCGCGGCCTCGATGGATACGCCGCCCTCCATGTCCACCTCGACGCGCACCACCTCGAGGGGGACGTCGAACCGGCGGCACAGCGCCGCGCCTGCATCGCGCATTGCAGAGGACATGGCCTGCAAGCCGTGGTCGACGTGTACGGCGCGCAGCGGCAGCGCGCGCTGGGGTGCAGCGTATGCGCCCGCCTGCGCACGAGCATGCGCAAGCGCAGCCACGAGGCAAGAGGAATCCGGGCCCCCGCTCAGCGCCGCAAGCAAGCCGGTCGCTCCGGGCGGCAAGGTCTCCTCGAGCACGGCCCACAAAAGTTCCGCGCTGAAGCGCATGCGTTATCCGCTGCGAAACACGCCGAATCCACGTAGTCGGGCCTGCCGGGCATCCAGGAGAGTGGTGATGGGTTGCTTGGAAAGCTCGGCCAAGTGCTTGATCATGCTTTGTTTGACGAGCTCGGCCATGGCTTGCGGGTCGCGATGTGCCGCGCCGTTCGGCTCCTTCAGCACCTCATCGACCAGGCCGAGCTTCTTCAGCCGGTCCGCGGTGCCGCCCATGGCATCGGCCGAAATTTCCTTCTTGTCCGTGCTCTTCCACAAGATCGACGCGCAGCTCTCCGGAGAGATGACCGAATAGACGCTGAACTGCAGCATGACCAGCCGATCACAGACGCCGATGGCGAGCGCGCCGCCGGAGCCGCCTTCGCCGATCACGACCGAGAGGATGGGCGCGGCGAGATGCGACATCTCGAACAAGTTGCGTGCGATGGCCTCGCTCTGGCCGCGCTCCTCGGAGCCGATGCCGGGATATGCTCCCGGTGTATCGATCAAGGTAATGATGGGAATGCGGAAGCGCTCCGCCATTTTCATGAGCCGCAATGCCTTGCGGTAACCCTCGGGCTTCGGCATACCGTAGTTGCGCCGCACCCGCTCCTTGGTATCGCGCCCCTTTTGATGGCCGATTACCATCACGGGCAGTCCCTCGAGGCGTGCGAGTCCGCCCACGATGGCGAGATCGTCGCTGTACATGCGATCGCCGTGCAGCTCGTGCCAGTCGGTGAAAATGAGCGACACATAATCGAGGGTATAGGGCCGCTGCGGGTGGCGGGCGAGCTGCGTGATTTGCCACGGGGAAAGATTCGAGAAGATGCTCGTGGTGAGCGCCCTGCTCTTCATCTGCAGCCGCTTCACCTCCTCTGCAATGTTGATGCTCTCGTCGGAGCCCAGGAATTTCAGCTCCTCGATCTTCGCCTCCAGCTCGGCGATGGGTTGTTCAAATTCCAAAAAATTCAGCGCCATGAAGAACTTTCCTCGCCGCGGATATCATTGCGCGGACCATACACCAAATACCAGCCTTCCCGCCCCACCAGCGCCGATAGTTTATCCAGAAGGTCGCGCGACGGACGCACCGACCAGCTGTCCGCCAGGTGCAGCCGTCCCGAATACTGCGGGCGATTGACGGCAATGCCCACCGCACAGGGGCCCTTGAGATAGGGCTTCAACAGATCCTCGAAGCGGCTCATGCCCTGCGGACCGTCGAGCTCCTCGGGCCAGCGCAGCCACAGACGGCGCGCGAAGCGCTCGCGTGCCCGGTCGATGTCCATGACGCTTTTCGCCTGCAGTCGCCATGCCTCGATGAAATCATCGAACCGCAGCGTGCCCTCGACGATGAGGATCGCGTCCTTGACGACGATGTCGCGGTACTGCTGGAAGGTCTCCTCGTAGAGGCTTACCTCGAGGCGCGCGCTGCGATCGTCCAGGATCAACGTCACGCGATTCGGACGGCGGCGCACCTCGAGCACCAGTCCGGCAACGGTGGCCGGCTTGCCGTGGCTCCAGCCGCGCTCGCCCGGCGCCGTCACCGGCTTGGGGCCGCCGACGTCGACCAGGCGCGCGCTCACCAGGAACTTGAGGTCGGGCTCATAGGGCGTGATCGGATGCCCGCTCAAGTACAGGCCGAGCGTTTCGCGCTCCCCCGCCAGGCGTTGGGTCTCGGTCCAGTCCGCGACCGCGCCGTGCGCGGCGGAGCTCAAGCCGAACAGATCCACCTGTCCCACGCTCATGGCGCGCGAGTCTTGCTCCCCCAGATGCATCGCACGGTCGAGCTCGGCGGCAAGCGTGGCGCGATTCGGCCCCAGGGGATCGAAGCTGCCGGACTTGATGAGGGCTTCGAGCACACGCCGGTTGACGCGTTGCAGATCGATGCGCCGACACAACTCCGGGAGACTCTGATACGCACCACGGGCAACGCGCTCATCGACGATCGCGTGCACCGCAGATGCGCCCACGCCCTTGATGGCGCCGAGCCCGAAGCGGATGCTCTCGGGTCCAGCAACCTTGAACGCATACACCGATTCGTTCACGTCCGGCGGATGCACCGTGAGGCTCATGCTCGCGCACTCGTCGATGAGAGTCACGATCTTGTCGGTCTTGTCCATGTCGGCGGACAGCACGGCCGCCATGAACGCAGCCGGATAGTGCGCCTTCAGCCACGCCGTTTGGTAGGAAAGCACGGCGTAGGCAGCGGAGTGCGACTTGTTGAAGCCGTATCCGGCGAACTTCTCCATCAGATCGAAGATGAGCGTCGCCTGCGATTCACGCACACCGCGCGCCAGCGCTCCGCTCACGAACACCGAGCGTTGCTTCGCCATCTCCTCGGGCTTTTTCTTGCCCATGGCACGGCGCAAGAGATCGGCGCCGCCGAGCGTATAGCCGGCGAGGATCTGCGCGATCTGCATGACCTGCTCCTGATACAGGATCACGCCGTAAGTCGCCTTCAGTACCGGTTTCAAGTCCGGGTGCAGATAATCGATGGTCGCGCCGCTCGTGTCGTGCTTGCGCGCGATGAAATCGTCCACCATGCCGGACTGCAGAGGACCCGGACGGAACAGTGCCACGAGCGCGACGATGTCGCCGAAGCAATCGGGCTGCAGCCGCCGGATCAAGTCCTTCATACCGCGCGATTCGAGCTGGAACACAGCCGTGGTCTTGCAGCTCTTGAGGAGCTGATAGGTCGCGGCATCCTCCATGGGGAGCGAGCGCATGTCGAGCGGCGGCTCGTGTGCCTCGGCTCGGATGGCATTGATGTCGCGCACCGCCCAATCGATGACGGTGAGCGTGCGCAGCCCGAGAAAATCGAATTTCACCAAACCCGCCGCCTCGACGTCGTCCTTGTCGAACTGCGTGACCGGCGTGCCGCCTTCTTCGCAGTAGAGCGGCGTGAAATCGGTGAGCACGGAAGGCGCGATGACGACGCCACCCGCGTGAGTGCCGGCGTTGCGCGCGAGACCCTCGAGCGCACGCGCGAGCTCGATGAGCTCGCGCACGTCCGCATCGCTCGTGTAGAGGCGCTTGAGCTCCTCTTCCTGCTCGAGCGCCTTGTCGAGCGTCATGCCGATCTCGAAGGGCACGAGCTTGGCGATCTTGTCGACGTAGCCGTAATTGTGGCCGAGCACGCGGCCGACGTCGCGTATCACCGCCTTCGCGGCGAGGGTGCCGTAGGTGATGATCTGCGAGACTCGTTCGCGTCCGTACTTTTTGGCAACGTAGTCGATCACGCGATCGCGGCCGTCCATGCAGAAGTCCACGTCGAAGTCGGGCATCGAGACGCGCTCGGGATTCAAAAATCGCTCGAACAAGAGGTCGTGCTCGATCGGATCCAGATCGGTGATGGCGAGAACGTAGGCCACCAGCGACCCCGCGCCGGAGCCGCGGCCCGGCCCGACCGGGACACCGTGCTCGCGCGCCCAGCGGATGAAGTCGGCGACGATCAAGAAATAACCCGCAAAGCCCATGCTGCAGATGACGCCGAGCTCGAGATCGAGGCGCGCGGCGTACTGCTCGCGGTTGCGCGCCTCGGCGGCGCGCAGCGACGGCGCCTCCTCGAGCCGCCGGGACAGGCCGAGGTGCGCCTCCTCGCGCAGGAAGTCCTCCGTCGTCCGGCCGGCCGGCACCGGGTAGGCCGGCAGCATCGACGCGCCGAGCTTGATCTCGAGCGAGCAGCGTTTGGAAATCTCGACGCTGTTCTCGATGAGGGCCGGAACATCGGCGAAGAGCGCCGTCATCTCCTCGGGTGTTTTCAGGTATTGCTCTTCGGAGTACCGCCGCGCGCGGCTTGCGTCGGCGAGGAGCGCTCCTTCGCGGATGCAGACCCGCGCCTCGTGCGCCTCGAACTCCGCACGCGTCAGGAAGCGCACGTCGTTCGTGGCGACCGCGGGCACGCCGCGCTCGCAAGCGAGATCGAGCACTGCCTCGCTGTAGAGCGCCTCGTCCTTGCGCCCGGTGCGCTGCACCTCGAGATAGAAGCGATCGCCGCACAACGATTGCCAGCGGTGCAGGCAACGCGTCGCCTCCTCTGCGTTACCGCGCCCGAGGGCCTGGCCGATGTCGCCCTCGGCGCCGCCGGACAGCACGATCAGGCCCTCGAGCGTGGCGGCCTCGAGCCACGCTCGCTCGAGCATCGGCGCGCCCCGCTGCCGGCCTTCGAGAAAAGAGCGCGTCACGAGCTGGGTGAGATGGCGGTAGCCCGAGAGGTTCTGACACAGGAAGACGATGCGCGAGGGCGGCGTGCGCTCGCCCGGCTCGCGAATCCAAGCATCGACGCCGATCAGCGGCTTGACCCCCGCCGCGAGCGCCTCCTTGTAGAACTTCACCATGGCGAACAAATTGCACTGATCGGTGAGCGCAATGGCCGGCATGCGCGCGGCCGCGGCCGCCGCCATGAGCTCGGGCACGCGCACGATGCCGTCGACCAGCGAGTATTCGGTGTGCAGGCGCAGATGGACGAATTGAGCCAATGCTCTCACCGCTCCAGGTACGTTGCGAGCTCGGGGTCCTCGTCGACGTCGGGCACCCACGAGAGATCAGGATCCCACTCCTCGGCGTCGGCGAGGCCGCCGAGCAGCGCGAGCACGGGTGTGAAGCTGCGGCGATGCAAGGCGCACGGGCCATGCTCCGCGAGCCGCCGTCGATGCTCGCGCGTCGCGTAGCCCTTGTGGCTCGCGAAGGCGTACTGGGGATACAACGTGTCCATCTGATCCATGTATTCGTCGCGAGCCGTTTTCGCCAGAATCGACGCGGCGCTGATCGCGGGCTCCGTGGCGTCGCCGCCGACGATGGCACGCGCCGAGACGGCGGCGCCCAGCCCGTCGAGCCGCGGCAAGCGGTTACCGTCCACGATGAGCTTGTGCGGGCAAAGGTGCATGGCGAGCACGGCGCGGCGCATGGCGAGAAAGGTCGCATGGAGAATGTTGAGCGCGTCGATCTCGGCCGGCTCCGCCCAGCCGATGCCGAAGCAAAACGCGCGCCGGCGAATTTCCACGGCCAGCTCGCGGCGCGTCTCGGCGCTGAGCACCTTCGAATCAGCGAGCCCGGCAATGCCGCGTCCCGGACGCAGCACCACCGCGGCGGCGACCACTGGACCTGCCAGAGGGCCCCGCCCTGCCTCGTCCACTCCCGCGATGCGTGATCTCATGCCCTCACCGGCGCGGGGTTGCGTCGCTGCAATAGCTGGATGATTGCCTGCGCCGCGCGCTCGCTCGCGTCACGCTTGAGATCGACGTGTAAGCCCACGAACTCTTGCTCCAACTTGGCGCGTCGTTCGGCATCGTCGAGCCACATCGATAGCTCTGCGCCGAGCGCCGGCGGGTCGACCTGTTCCTGAAAATACTCGCCGACGACGCGCCGATCCGCAAGTAAATTCGGCTGCGCAAAATACTTCGATTTGACGAGATTCAGCTTGCGGAGCGCAAAGGCCGTCACCGGACCTGTGCGATACACCACGACCATCGGCCGCTTGCACAGCGCCGCCTCGAGGGTCGCGGTGCCGGACGCGATCAACGCTGCGTCGGCGGCAATCAGGGCGGCCTGTGCCTCGCCGTCTATGAGCTTCACTTCAACTTGCGGCGCTAGGCTCTTGAGTGATCGCGAGAAAATCTCCCGCACCGTGGCGCTCGCCATGGGCGCCACGAAGCGGATTCCGGGTCGGTGCTGCGCGAGCCAAACGGCGGTTCGCGCAAAGTCCGCCGCAAGACGCGTCACCTCGCCGCGGCGGCTGCCCGGCAATAGCGCGACGACCTCGCCTGCGGCGGGCAGGCCCAGGTGCGCGCGCGCCGCCGCGCGGTCGACTTCGAGAGGGATGGCGTCGGCGAGCGGATGTCCCACGAATTCCGCAGCGACCCCCTGATGCTCGTAGAACTTGCGCTCGAAAGGCAACAGGCACAGCACCAGATCCACCGACTCGTGGATCGTGTGCACCCGGCGTTGGCGCCAGGCCCAGACCTGCGGGCTCACGTACTGCACGGTCGGGATGCCGACCTGGTGGAGCTTGCGTGCCAGACGCAGGTTGGTATCGGGCGCATCGATGCCGACGAACACGTCGGGGCGGGCGGCGATGAACGCAGCGCGCAGCCGCGAGATGAGGCGCCACAGCCGCGGTAGCTCGCGTAGAACGTCGAACAGCCCCATGACGGCGAGCGACTCGGCGGGCTCCCACACCTCACAACCGGCCGCGCGCATCTTCGGACCCGCGACGCCGAAGAACTGCGCATCGGGCTCGCGCCGGCGCAGCGCCTGGATGAGTCCGGCGCCCAGCGTATCCCCCGACGCCTCCCCCGCGACCAGTGCCACCCGCAGCGGATGCGACATGAGCGCCTATCGAACCAGGCTGCGCGAGCTTGAATGAATGAACTCGACGAACGGCCGTATCTCGGCCTCGGACTCGGCCGTACGATCGAGGCGATCGAGCGCCTCGTTGAGCTTGAGGCCCGATCGATACAACACGCGGTACGCGCGGCGAATGTTGCGGATCTGCTGTGCGCTGAACCCACGGCGCGTCAGACCCTCGACGTTGACGCTGTGTGGAACCGCCGGCCGCCCGACGGCCATGACATAGGGCGGCACATCCCGCGTCACCATGGTGTTGTGAGCGATGAAGGCGTGCGCGCCGATGCGCGTAAATTGATGCGCGGCAGAGAGACCTCCGAGAATGGCCCAATCGCCGATGTCCACGTGGCCGCCCAGAGTCGCGCAATTCGCGAGAATGATTTGATTGCCGAGGCGACAATCGTGTGCGACGTGCGAGTAGGCCATGAAGAGGTTGTCATTGCCGATCGTCGTCACGCCCGAGCCGGTGACGGTGCCGCGGTTCACCGTGACGGCTTCGCGGAACACGTTGCGATCGCCGATTTCCAGGCGCGTCACTTCGCCCTTGTATTTCTTGTCTTGCGGGTCCTCGCCGATCGAAGCGAACTGATAAACCTTGTTGTTCGCGCCCATGCGCGTGGGACCCTTTATGACCACATGCGGACCGATCCAAGTGCCCGGACCGATTTCGACGTCGCGGCCAATGACGCTGAAGGGGCCGATCTCCACGTCCGGAGCGATTTTCGCCTCGGGCGCGACGACCGCACGCGCATCGATCATCCGCTCTCTCCCCCATCCCGCGTCTTCGGGTTGCGCCCCTCGGCGGCGCCCTTGGGTCTCGCAACCGGCGCCTTGGTCTCGGGCGCAACCATGATCTCGGCGGAGGCGACCTCGGTGCCGTCCACCTCAGCGAGGCAACCGAATTTCCAGATTCCCTTGAAGGCGCGCTTGAGCGTGCACTTCAGCAAGAGCTGATCGCCGGGCTCGACGGGGCGCCTGAAGCGCGCATTGTCGATGGCGACGAAATAAAAGCGCGTGTCGGAGTCCGGCACCACCTCGACCGTCTTGAACGCGAGGATGCCGCAGGCTTGTGCCAGTGCCTCGATGATCATGACTCCGGGCATCACGGGCCGGTGGGGGAAATGACCGGGAAAGAACGGCTCGTTGAAAGTCACGTTCTTGATGGCGTGCACGTACTGACCCGCTTGGCAGTCGATCACACGGTCGACGAGCAAGAACGGATACCGGTGCGGCAACTGGTGCATGATCGCCTCGATATCCAAGCCGCATCGCTCCGCCATCATTGCTCCTTTTCGCCGAATCGGCGCAAGTGTGCCACCATCCGCCGCCACGCACGCGTCGGCACGGTCGGCATCCCGCTCGAGTAGCTCCCCGGCTCGCGGATCGAGGCGCTCACCAGGCTGCACCCGGTGATCACGACATCGTCCGCAATGGTCAGGTGTCCCGCGAAACCCACCATACCGCCCACCATGCAGCGCTTGCCTATCTTCGTGCTGCCCGAGATCCCGGTACAGGCGGCGATGGCAGTATGAGCGCCGATGCTCACGTTGTGACCCACCTGGATCTGATTGTCCAGCTTGGCGCCCTCGCCGATCAGCGTATCCCCGATTGCTCCGCGGTCTACGGTCGTGTTGGCGCCGATCTCGACATCGTCGCCGATGCGCACGCTCCCGACTTGGGGAGTTTTCACCCAGCGGCTGCCGTCCAGGGCGAAGCCGAAGCCGTCGGCGCCGATCACGGCGCCTGCGTGCACGAGGCAGCGGGCGCCGAGCTCGACTCCCGGATACAGAGTCACCCGCGCCACGAGGCGCGTCTCCGCGCCCACTCGCGCGCCGCGCTGCACGATGCAGCCCGGACCCACCCAGGAGCGCTCGCCGAGCTCGACATCGTCCTCGATCACCGCGAGCGCACCCACCGTCGCCGACGCGGGCACGCGCACGCCTTGCGCGATCACCGCGGTCGGGTGGATGCCCGGCGCGTATTCCGGCTCCGGATGCAAAAGTGCCGCCATATGCGTAAAAGCGAGCCGCGGATTCTCGGTCACGAGCGCCGCGACCGGGCATGCCGGCGCATCGGCCGGCGCGAGGACGACGGCGCTCGCCTGCGTCGTGGCGAGATCACGCCGGTAGCGCGAATCGGCGAGAAAGCTGAGCGAGCCTGGCGCGGCCTGCGCCAGGGTTGCCACGTGAGTGACCCGCGTATCCGGCCGGCCGCGCAGTTCCAGCGCGAAACGCACCGCCAGTTCGCCCAGGCTGAAACCCTCTAGCACTGGAGCACATCCCGTGCGAAAGGATCAGCAGGCTATTTGCTGCTACCGGTCGGCTTCGCCGGTGCCGCGGGCGCCTGCGACTTCGGCGGGCTCGCCGGAAGCGTGGCAGGCTTGCTCTGCAGCACCGTGAGCACGGCGGCCGTGATATCGAGGGGCGCCTTCGCGTACAGCACGCCGTCACCCAGCACGAGATCGAAACCCTGCGCGCTCGCGTAGGTCTGGATCTCCCCGAAGAGATAGCGCTGAACCTTGCCAAGCTCCTCGTTCTTGCGGGTCGAGGCATCGTCCTGGAACTCGCCGGCTTTGCGCGAAAATTCGCGCTGCTGGTCGCGGAAGGTCTTTTCGGCATTGGTGCGATCGGCCTCGGACATGACCGCGCCCTCCTTCTGCAACTTGTCCTCCTTGGCCTTCAGGTCCGTCTGCATGGTCATCAGCTCGCGACGGCGCGGTCCGAATTCGTTCTCGAGCGATTGCATGGCTGACTTGGTTTGCGGCGCCTCTTCCAGCAGCTTCTGGAAATTTACGTAGCCGATCTTGGTTTCCGCGCCGGCCTGACCAGCCGCGAGCAGGCCGCAGAAACTCAGAGCCAATAGGGCGATGCTTCGATTGAAAGTCGACATGTTTGCTTTTATGGACCTCGAGTGATGGTAGGTCAAAACGCCTGACCGATAGAGAACTGAAAACGCTCCGTTTCGTCGTTGAATCTCACCGTGTCGCCGGGATATGCATTCAGCGGGATGCCATACGAGAAGCGGAACAGGCCCAGGGGCGCGAGCCACTGTACCGCGATCCCGGTGGATCTCTTCAGATTATCATAACTGAAGTGGTAATTGACCGGCGTAATGTCGTCCTCCCCCAGGAATTTGACCTTGTTGCCCGTATAAAAGACGTTCCCCATGTCGTAGAACCAGCTGATCCGAGCCGCGCTTTTCCACTTATCCGGAACCGGAAACAACAGCTCGAAGCGGCTGATGACCCGGAAATTGCCGCCGAATGGATTGCCGATACCGATGTTGTCGCGGGGGCCCAGGGTGCTCTCGCGGTACCCGCGGACGCTGTCCGGACCGCCGGCGAAGTAATTCAAGTACGGCGGCAGGAAGGTGGTCTTGCCGAGCGAGTTGGCATAATCGATGCTGGCGTTATAGGAGATCAGCCATTTCTTGTACACGGGAATGTACTGCAGGAACTGAAAGTTGGTCGCGAAGTACTTGACCTCGCTGAACGGCAGCGCGTACCGGGCTGAAGCCGCGATGTGCGTGCCGCGGTCGGCGAAGATGGCCCGATTGCGCGAGTCGAAATTCCAGCCGCCGCTGAGCTCGTACGTGTAGAAATTGCTGCCGTAAACGGTATACGGGTTATCCAGCGAGTTGATGAGGCCGTCGCCGTTGGTGTCGTCCAGGAAGCGCGTAAAGGTGTTGCCGTTGTGCTGCACCCATGCGATCGCCTGCTGCGAGCTGTAACCCTGCGACACCACCAGCTCGTTCTTGTTGGCCGAGATGCCGGCCTGCAGGTACTGGTATTCCGTGATGGGGTAGGAAAAGCTGTTCGCGAGCGTCAATTGCTTGGTCGAGAACTTCGAGGCCGCCGCCACGAATTGCGTGATGTCGCGGTAGGTGAGTGAGAGCGTCCGCGCGACTCCGTCGATCGTGGTGTAGGGATCGGTCTGCGCAATCGTATAGGTCTTGCTGTACTTGCCGGCGTTCACTTCCAGCGCCACGCGGTCCCCGGTGCCCATGAAATTGCTATGCACGAAGTTGCCGTTGATGCTGAATTTCTGGGCTTCGGAATAGCCGATACCGCCGCCGAACTGTCCCGGCAAGCCCTCCTTGATGTTGTAGTCGACGTCGACGAGATCGGCGCTGCCGGCGACGGGCTTGGTCTCGAACTCCACCTTCTCGATGTACGGCAAACGCTGCAGACGCTCCTTGGAGCGCTCGATGGCGGAATTCGACAGCCATCCGCCCTCGAGCTGACGCATCTCGCGCCGCAGGGTCTCGTCGTTGATCGCGGTCGTGTTATTGAAATTGATGTGCCGCACATAGACGCGATTGCCGGGCTCGATGAAGAACGTCAGCGAGACCGTCTTCTTGTCGTTGTCCGGCGTCGGCACCGGATCGATCTTCGAGAAGGCATAGCCGTCGGCGCCGAGACGGTAGCTCATGAGCTCCTGCGAGCTCGTCACCAGCTTGCGCGAGAAGATCTCGCCGGGATGGATCAGCAGGAGCTTGCGCAGCTGCTCCTCGGGAACCACCATCGTGCCCGCCAGCTTGATTTCCGAAACTCGGAACACATCACCCGGATTGACGTTGATGGTGATGTACATGTTGTCTTTTTCGGGCGCGATCGTGACCTGCGTCGACTCGATCTGAAAGTTGGCGTAGCCGCGGTCCATGTAATAGGAGCGCAGCTTCTCCAGATCGCCCGTCAAGGATTCGCGCGAATAGCGATCATCCTGCTTGTACCAGGACAGGATGTTCGGGGTGTGCAGCTCGAAGGTGTCGAGGATCTCCTTGTCCTTGAACTTGGTGTTGCCCACCAGGTTGATCATCTCGATCTTGGCGCGCTTGCCTTCCTTGATGTCGACCAGCACGTCGACCTTATTGCCCGGCAAATCCGTGACCTTGGTATCGACGCGCACGGCATACTTGCCGCGGCTGAAGTACTGATCGGTGAGGTACTGCTTCACCTCGTCGAGCACCGATCGATCGAAGGTCTTGCCTTGAGCGAGGCCGACGTTGCGCAAGCTCTTGGTGAGATCCTCGGTCTTGATGTCCTTGTTGCCCTTGACCTCGAACTTCGCGATCGACGGACGCTCCACCACGACCACGAGCAGTATGTTTCCCTCGCGGCGCAGTTCCACGTCGCGGAAGAACCCGGTCGCGTACAGGGCGCGCATCGCTTCGCCGATGCGCTGCGCGTCGAGATGATCGCCGATGTTCACCGGCAAATAGTTGAATACGGTGCCCTCGGAGATGCGCTGCAGACCCTCGACGCGGATGTCCCCGACGACGAAGCCCGACTCGCCGATCGGCTGACCCGGCGGCTGGGGCGCGGCGGGCACCGGACCCTGCGCGGCGGGCGCGCCGGCGGGGGGGGGAACGGCCGGCGGCGAGCCCTGCGGTGCAGGCTGCGAGCGCAACGGAGCTCCCAAGGGCTGGATGGCGATCGCCACCAGGCAAATCAGCCGGGTTTTAATCCGCACGCGACGACCGCATGCAATCTCGATGGGCAGCGGCGCGCCGCCCAGGCGGCGCAAACTCGACGTAGGTCATGATGTCCCGTTAATTCAAATGTCTGGAAATATCGTTATAAAAGGCGAGGCTCATCAATACGACGAGCAAGGCGATTCCGACCTGCTGGCCGAAATTCTGAGCCCGCTCGGAGAGCGGGCTTCCCTTGACGGCTTCCACCAATTGATAAGCCACTTGCCCGCCATCCAGTAGCGGGACCGGCACGAGATTGAGCACTCCCAAGCTCACACTGATGATCGCCAGAAACGCGAGGAACGCCGTTAGGCCCAGATAGGCACTGATGCCCGCGAACTCCGCGATGCTGATCGGACCGGAGATGTTCTTCGTGGAAACCTCGCCGGTAAGGATGCGCCACAGCATCTGCACCGTGAGGGCGGACATCTCCCAGGTCTTGCGCACCCCCACGTCGAGCGCCTCCAGCGGACCGGAGCGATGCGTCTCGACATACCCCGCCGGCCAGCTACGCTGCCCCTCCGACAGCGTGATGCCCAATCGCCCGATGGCGCGGCCCTGTTCCACCACACGCGGAACGGCGGTGTCGAGGGTGAGCCGCTGACCGCCCCGCTCCACGCCGATCGCCAGCGTCCGGCCCGGCGCACCGCTCACTGCGGCGATGAATTGCGACCCGTTGGCAAGCGCCTGGCCGTCGACCGACACCACCTTGTCGCCGGCGCGCAGACCCGCGCGCTCGCCGGCGCTGCCGGCGGGCGCCGACTGCACCAGGGTGTCCGCCCGCCAGGTCGACAGATCGAGCCCCAGGCCCGGCAACAGGCGACCGGGCTCGGTGAGGTCCCGCGCATCCGACGCCAGGTGCACCGTCAAGGGAACGTCGGCGCCGGCTCGGCGCACCACGATCGGAATGGTCGCGTCGCCGGAGACGGCGCGCAGCAGATCGATTTGCAGCTCTTCCGTGTCGGCGACCTGGTAATCGCCCACGCGCACGATCTCATCGCCGCTTCTGACGCCGGCCGCGGCGGCCGGACTGTCGAGACGCACCTGGCCGACGATGGGCCTGACGACCTCCGTCCCCACCATCGCGAGAATCGCGTACAGAAGCGCGGCGAAGATCAGATTCATGGCGGGGCCCGCGAGCAGCACCGCGATCCGATGCGCCACGGGACGGCGCGTGAAGGAGCGATGCAGCTCCGCGGGATCGACGTCTCCCTCGCGCTCATCGAGGAGCTTCACATAACCGCCGAGTGGAATCGCGGCTAGACAGTACTCCGTACGATCGCGATCACGTCCGACGCGCTTCCAGAGGGGCTTGCCGAAGCCGATGCTGAAGCGCAACACCTTGAAGCCGAGTTTCTTCGCGACCCAGTAGTGCCCGAACTCGTGGACCGCGACCAATATCCCGATCGCAACCAGGAAGGCGGCGATAAAAATCACAATCTTCATGCGTGAGCTCCATGCGCAGGCTCTATCAAAGTGCTCGCCAGGCGCCGCGCGGCGGCGTCGGCATCCAACACATCCCCCAGCGCTCGAACCGGGCGTGCGTCGAGGCGCTGCAACACTTTGTCAATGACCGTGCAAATCCCCGTAAAGTTCAAGCGCCGCTCGAGAAACGCTTGCACCGCCACCTCGTTCGCGGCGTTGAGAACGGCCGGCGCGGTGCCTCCGGCGCGCGCCGCGGCGCGTGCAAGCCCGAGGCTCGGAAAGCGTGCGTGATCGGGCGGCTCGAAGTCCAAACGCCCGACCAGGCTTAAATCCAGCGATTGTACACCGGAAGCGACCCGCTCCGGCCAGGCAAGCGCATGTGCGATGGGCGTCCTCATGTCGGGCGCGCCGAGCTGGGCAAGGAGCGAGCCATCCGCATATTCGACCAGCGAATGCACGAGGCTCTGCGGATGAACGACTACGTTCACTTGCGTTTCGGGCAAGTTGAACAGGAGCGTCGCCTCGATCACCTCGAGCCCCTTGTTCATGAGCGTTGCCGAATCCACCGAGATTTTGCGGCCCATCTTCCAGCGCGGATGATCGCAGGCCTCATCGGGCGTGACGCCGTCGAGCCGTGCCAGATCCGTCAGGCGGAAAGGGCCGCCCGACGCGGTCAAGATCACGCGCACGACCCCGCGCGCTTCTTCGCCGGGAAGATAGCCCGCGGGCATGCATTGGAAAATGGCGTTGTGCTCGCTGTCGATCGGGATGATCTCGGTGTTGGCGCGCCGTGCTTCCTCCATGAGCAGCCGGCCGGTCATGACCAGCGCCTCCTTGTTCGCGAGCAGCACGCGCTTGCCGGCGCGTACGGCGGCCAGTGTCGGCATCAGTCCGGCGGAACCGACGATTGCCGCCATCACCACTTGAACGTTGTCGCCCGTGACCTCGGTGGCGAGGGCCTGCGCACCGCTCTCCACGCGGATGCTCGATCCCAAGGCGCTGAGTGCAGCACGCGCCCGCTCTGCGGCCTGGGGGTCCGCCAGCACGACCACGTCCGGCTTGAACTGCCGGGCCTGCTCGACCACCGTCTGCCAGCTGCTGTTCGCGCACAGCACCGCGACGCGAAAGCGCTCGGGATGCATGGCGATGACTGCGAGCGTCGACCGCCCGATGCTGCCGGTTGCTCCCAGAATGGCGATGCCCCGCGGAGCGCTCATACGATGACTCCTGACCCGAACAATCCCAGCGCGTAGAGCGGCGCGGCAGCCGTCACGCTGTCGATGCGGTCGAGAATGCCGCCGTGCCCCGGTAACAGCACGCCCGAGTCCTTGAGGCCGGCCGAACGCTTGAACATGCTCTCCGTCAAATCGCCGATCACCGAAAAGATACCCACCGCACAGCCGAACGCGATGCAGATCCTGACCGGCAAGCCAAAGTACGCCGCCCCGCCCCAGGCGACCAGGGCGACGGTGACGAGGCCCCCCGCGGCCCCTTCCCAGGTCTTCCCGGGGCTCACCTGCGGTGCGAGCTTGCGCTTACCGAAGCTCCGTCCGACGAAGAACGCGCCGATGTCCGCCGCGATGACCAGAAACACGAGCCACAGGACGATTTCCGGCCCGCGCATCGGCCCGCGGCTCGCCCGGTCGAGCCGGGCAAGCGCCACGAACGCCGGTACCAGCACGGGAATGCCGCAGAGGAGCGCGAGCCGCGGCTGGTGCTTGACCCGGGCGAACAGGAGCCAGAGAAAGGCGCAAGCCCACCAGGCGCAGGCCAGCGCGAGGAGCGTGAGCAGATGCGCGGGATCCTCCGTCCAGCGCCAGCTGAGAGCGAGCAGCACCGCGATGGCGGCCGCATAAGCACCACGGGCCGCCGCTGACTGCAGACCGCCGAATCCCGCCCACTCCCAGGCACCCGCCGTCATCACCGCCCCGAAGCCGAACGCCGTCCAGTCGGGCTTGAGCAAGAACAGGCCTGCGAGGAGCACGCAACCGAGGATGCACGCCGTGACGATTCGCAGCTTAAGCATCGGCCTTCACGCCGACCTGCGCAGAGGTCTTGCCGAAGCGCCGCTCGCGTCGCGCGAACAGCCGCAGCGCGGCATCCAACTCGACCGCACCGAAGTCCGGAAACAGGACGTCGGTGAAGTACAACTCCGCATACGCGAGATTCCACAGCAGGAAATTGCTGATGCGCAGCTCCCCGCCGGTCCGGATGAGCAGATCGGGGTCCGGCATGCCGGCGAGCGCCAGCCGCGATGCGATGTGCGCCTCGTCGATCTCCTCCGGTCGCAGCGTGCCGGCAGCGACTTCGCCGGCGAGCGAACGGCATGCCTGGGTGATGTCCCAGCGGCCGCCATAGGCAAACGCGACGCACAGCACCAGCCCGGGGTTGCCCTGCGTGAGCGCTTCCGCCTGCGCCATGGTGCGCGCGATCTCGGTCCCGAGCACACTGCGATCGCCGATGAACTTCATGCGCACGCGATTTTTGTGCAGGTCCGATACCTCGCGCGCGAGCGCCTCGAGCATGAGTTTCATGAGCATGCCGACCTCGTCCGGCGGTCGCCGCCAGTTCTCGCTCGAGAAGGCGAACAGGGTGAGGTAGCGGACATCGCGGCGGATGCAAGCCTCGACCACGCGGCGCACGACCTTGACGCTCGCGCGATGACCAGCGGACCTGGGCATGCCCCGAGAACGTGCCCAGCGGCCGTTGCCGTCCATGATGATTGCGACGTGTTGCGGCGTATCGGCCATCGTCGGGTCGAAGCTCATGCGGGTCGGCTAGACCTGCATCAACTCTTTCTCTTTGTCCGCCATCGCATGATCGATTTCGGCCACGTGCTTGTCGGTGAGCTTCTGGATCTCCTCCTGCGCGCGTCGGTCCTCGTCCTGGGCGATCAGCTTCTCCTTCAGCATTTCCTTCAGCTCGGTCATGACCTCGCGGCGCACGTTGCGGACCGACACGCGCGCGCTCTCGGCCTCCGAGCGCACCACCTTGGTGATGTCGCGCCGCCGCTCCTCGGTGAGTGCCGGCATGGCGATGCGGATCAAGGTGCCCGCCGTATTGGGAGTAAGTCCCAGGTCGGACTTGTAAATCGCTTTCTCGATCACCGCCACCATGGCTTTCTCCCATGGTGTGACCGTGAGCGTGCGCGCATCCTCGGTCGCGATGTTGGCAACTTGATTGAGAGGCATCTCGGAGCCGTAGTAATCCACCTTGATGTGCTCGATCAAGCTCGTATGCGCGCGCCCCGTGCGCAGCTTCTTCAATTGGTCCCTGAAAGCCGCCACGCACTTTTGCATGCGCTGGGTCGCGTCCTTCTTGATGTCCTCGATCATATCTTCCCCTCTCGCAGGTCGGCGGAGACGACCGTGCCCACATCCTCGCCCAACACGATTCGCATCAGATCTCCAGCGTTGAACAGATTGAACACCTGCAACGGTAAGTTGTTCTCGCGGCACATGACGATCGCCGTCGCGTCCATGACGTTGAGACGATCGTTCAGCACCTTGTCGTAGGTCAAATGCGTGTAGCGCCGCGCTTCCGGGTGCGTGAACGGATCGGCGTCGTAGACCCCGTTCACCTTGGTCGCCTTGAGCAGGATCTCCGCGTTGATTTCGATGGCGCGCAGACTTGCGGCGGTGTCGGTCGTGAAGAACGGGTTGCCCGTGCCGGCGCCGAAAATCACCACGCGGCCCTTCTCGAGATGGCGCACGGCGCGCCGGCGGATGTAGTCCTCGCAGACCTCGTTGATGCGCAGCGCCGACATCACCCTGGCATATGTGCCCAGCGCCTCGAGCGCGTCCTGCAAAGCGAGCGCATTCATCACCGTGGCAAGCATGCCCATGTGATCGGCGGTCACTCGATCCATGCCGGCCCGCGCGAGACCCGCACCGCGGAAGATGTTGCCGCCGCCGAGAACCACGGCCACCTGTACGCCCATCTGAGTCAGGTCGCGGATCTCCCCCGCGATGCGCTTGAGCATGCTGGGATCGATGCCGTAATCCTCATTTCCGAGGAGCGCCTCGCCGGACAACTTCACGAGGATTCGTCCGTAGCGTGGGGTAGCCGTTGCGTCCGTCATGATCTCGTACCCTACTATAAAAGACCCCGCCGGGGCGGGGTCTTTCGATTCAGTGCGATGCGGCTAGCACTTGACGGGGCCGGCTTTCACCTGCGCCATCACCTCGCCTACGAAGTCATCCTGTTTCTTCTCGATGCCGGCCCCTACTTCGTAGCGAACGAACTCGACCACCCGCGCGCCCGACTTTTTCAGGAGCTTCTCGACGGTGAGCTCCGGGTCCTTGACGAAGGGCTGGCCGAGGAGCGTGATTTCCGCGAGGTACTTGCGTAGTCGTCCCTCGACCATCTTGGCGATGATCTCGGGTGGCTTTTTCTCACCCTTGGTTTGCTCGGTGAGAATCTCGCGCTCCTTGTCGAGCACGTCCGCGGGCACGGCGCTCGCGTCCACATAAGCGGGATTGATGGCTGCGATGTGCATGGCGAGATCGCGTGCCAAGGCCTCGTTGCCGCCCTCGAGGGCAACCAGGCTGCCGATGCGCGCGCCGTGCAGATAGTCCCCGAGCGCGCCCGGGGCGCTTACCCGGACGAAGCGGCGCACGGCGATGTTCTCGCCGATCTTCGCGATCAGCGCGCGCCGGCGCTCCTCGATGGTCGAGCCGCCCAGCTTGAGCTGCACCAGCGCCTCGACGCTCGGCGCGGGATGCTCGAGTGCGGCCTGCGCCACGTCGCGCGCGAACGCCTGGAACTCCTCGCTCCGCGCAACGAAATCCGTCTCGCAGTTGACCTCGATCATGGCGGCGCTCGCGCCGGATCGGCGCACGGCGACGGTACCCTCGGCGGCAATGCGGGTGGCCTTTTTATCGGCCTTCGCGAGCCCGCTCTTGCGCATGAGCTCGGCCGCCGCATCCAGATCGCCCTTGGTCTCCACCAGCGCCTTCTTGCACTCCATCATGCCCGCGCCGGTGCGCTCGCGCAGCTGCTTTACCGTGTCTGCCGTAATGTTCATGGTGTCCTGCAAAGCGGCCGCATGCAGCCGCTCCCTCGCGTTGATCGGATGAACCGCGGCAGGCGAGCATTCGCCCGCCGCGGAGTGGAATCAAGCTCCGCGCGCCGGCGTGCGCCGGCCCGGCGGCCGACGCCGCGGAGCGCTGGCCGGGCGCTGCTCGGCGGGCGGCGTGTCGGCGGCGTCCACGTCGTCGCCTTCCGTCTCCACCTCGTCGAGCTGAACTGCGGCGGCCGCGACGCCCGGGATGACCGTGACCGGCACCTTGCGGCGCGGCGGCGCTTTCTTGGCTCGTGCCGCGGACGGCGCCGGCCGGCGGGCCGCTGCACGCTTGCGCGGGTTGCCCTCCTCGTCGAGCTCCACGAACTCGTCCTCTCCCACCGGCATTTGCGGAAGCGACGCCTTGCCCTCGAGCACCGAATCGGCAACGCCGCCGGCATACAAGAGAATGGCGCGCATTGCATCATCGTTGCCCGGAATGACATAGTCGATGCCGTCGGGGGAGCAATTGGTGTCGACGACCGCGACCACCGGGATGCCGAGCTTCTTCGCCTCGTGAATGGCGATTTCCTCGTGACCGACGTCGATCACGAACAGCGCATCGGGGAGCGCGGTCATCTCTCGGATGCCTCCGAGGCTGCGCAGCAGCTTCTCCATTTCCCGGCGCAGCATCTGCGCCTCTTTCTTGCCGCGGCGCTCGAGAGCCCCGTTTTGCGCCATCTCGTCGAGCTCGTTCAATCGCTTGATCGACTGTCGGATGGTCTTGAAATTGGTGAGCATGCCGCCCAGCCAGCGCTGGTTGACGTAGGGCATGCTGCAGCGTGTGGCTTCCTTTTGAATGGCGTCCCGCGCCGAGCGCTTGGTGCCCACGAAAAGAATCTTGCCCCCGTTGGCGGCTACATTCTTGATGAACGCCGCCGCATGGGAATAGAGGGGCTGGGTCTTCTCCAGGTTGATGATGTGGATCTTGTTTCGCTCGCCGAAAATGAAAGGCGCCATTTTCGGGTTCCAGAAGCGGGTTTGGTGTCCGAAATGGACTCCCGCTTCCAGCATCTGTCGCATCGACACGCTGGCCATACTAACTCCTTGGTTGGGTTGAGCCTCCGCGTATCCCGATCGGCAACCCGAGACCCTTGAAACTGCGGACCGAAGCCTGCAGATTCAAGGGCTTGTTCGGGCACCCGGCCGACCGTGACGACACGCGTGCGGGGTTGTTAAAAATAGCCGCGCTTTATACCATGACCCCAATCGAAAACCAAGTTCGAGCTGCCTTATGAATGTCACCGTCAAGACCCCGGATGAACAGGAAAAAATGCGCATTGCGGGGCGCCTAGCGGCCAGCGTGCTCGACATGATCGAGCCCTACGTGCAGCCCGGCGTCACGACCGAGGAGCTCGACCAGCGCTGCCACGACTTCATCGTGGAGAAACTCGAGTCCGTCCCTGCGAACCTCAACTATCGGGGCTTCCCGAAGACCATCTGCACCTCGGTCAACAACGTGGTTTGCCACGGCATCCCCGGGGACAAGCGGCTGAAGAGCGGCGACATCGTCAACATCGATGTGACCGTGATTCGCGACGGATTCCACGGCGATACCAGCCGCATGTATCTGGTCGGCACCCCGAGCGTGCTCGCGCGACGGCTTGCGCGGGCGTGCTACGACGCCATGTGGCAGGGTATCGAGGTGGTCAAGCCGGGTGCACAGCTCGGCGACATCGGCCACGCCATCCAGAGCTTTGCGGAGAGCAACGGCTTCTCCGTGGTCCGTGAATACTGCGGGCATGGCATCGGGCGCGTGTATCATGAGGATCCGCAGGTGCTGCACTACGGCAAACCGGGGACGGGGCTCGAGCTCGTGACGGGCATGACCTTTACCATCGAACCTATGATCAATGCCGGTCGGCGCGATGTGCGCCTCCTGAACGACGGCTGGACCGTGGTAACGCGGGACCAATCTCTGTCCGCGCAGTGGGAGCACACGATCCTGGTCACCCGGTCCGGATACGAGGTGCTCACTCTAGGCGCCGCAGCGGCGCAGGCCAGCGCCGCGGTCGCTTCTTGAGCGCCGGAGCCAAGTTACTCGATCACAGCGCTGATTGGGCCTATCTGTCGGCCGTTCCAGAGGACTTGCGCACCGGCGAGTATTCGCCCGCGGCATTTCGCCAGGTGCTCGAGGGCGGCACCGATCTGTTGCGCGAGCGCTTCGCCGCGGGCGAGGCGGTAGAGGATCTGGTGCGCGACCGCGCACGGCTCGTGGATGTGACACTGCGCGCCGCGTGGACTCGGCACGCGGGCCGCTTTGCCGGAGACCTTGCCCTCGTGGCGGTGGGAGGCTACGGCCGAGGCGAGCTGCACCCGTGCTCAGACATCGACATCATGGTGCTCCTGCCGAAGAGCGATTCGGCCGACTGGCAACCGGACATCGAGCGCTTCCTCACCTTCCTCTGGGACATCGGCCTCGAGGTCGGACACAGCGTGCGCTCGATCGACGATTGCCAGCGCGAAAGCCTCGCCGATATCGGCGTCGCCACCACGCTGTTCGAGGCACGACTCCTCGCGGGACCCGAGGCGCTGTTCGCCGGCATGCGGCGCGCGCTTGCGCCGGACCGCCTGTGGTCCTCGCAGGACTTCTTCGAGGCCAAGGTCAAGGAACAATCCGAGCGCCACCACCGCTACTTCGATACCGCATACAACCTCGAGCCCAACGTCAAATCGAGTCCAGGTGGACTGCGAGACATCCAGACCATCGGCTGGGTCGCCAAGCGCCACTTCGGCACCGACACGCTCGATGAGCTGGTCGCTCACGGTTTTCTGACGCGCGAGGAGCTGCGCAAGCTCAAGGCGGGCCAGGCGTTCCTCTGGAAAGTACGCTTCGGGCTGCACGTCCTCACCGGTCGACGCGAGGACCGCTTGCTGTTCGACTATCAGATCAAGCTCGCGAAGCTCTTCGGCTACGAGGATGCGAGCTTCACGTTGGCGGTCGAGCAGCTCATGCAGAAGTACTACCGCACCGTGATGGACGTGAGCCTGCTCAACGAAATGCTGCTGCAGCTTTTCCGCGAGGCCATACTGACCCAGAGCCGCCCGCCGATCCCCCTCAACGCGCGCTTCCAGATCCGCAACGACTATCTCGAGGTCGCGCATCCCGAGGTGTTTGCCCGTTACCCGTCCGCGCTGCTGGAATTGTTCGTTCTCTTACAGCAGCACCCGGAGCTGCGCGGCGTGCGTGCTGAGACCATCCGTCTCATCGGTACGCACATTTCGCTCATCGACGAGGAATTCCGGCAAAATCCGCGACACCACCGGCTGTTCATGGAAATTCTCTGCGCTCCGGTCGGAGTCACGCACGAGCTGCGACGCATGAACCTGTACGGGGTTCTCGGCCGCTACATTCCGGCGTTCGGGCGGGTGGTCGGTCGCATGCAGTACGACTTGTTCCACGCCTATACCGTGGATGCTCACACCCTCTTCGTCGTGAGTAACCTGCGGCGCCTGGCCATGCCGAAATACAACCACGAATTCCCGATGCTGAGCCAGCTCATGCAGTCCCTGCCGCGCCAGGAGCTCGCCTATCTCGCCGCGCTGTTCCATGACATCGCGAAAGGCCGCGGCGGGGATCACTCGGAACTCGGCGCGGTCGACGCGGAGGCGTTCTGCCTGGAACAAGGGCTCGGGCGCTACGAGGCGCGCCTCGTGGCGTGGCTCGTGCGCAATCATCTCATCCTGTCCATCACGTCCCAGAAGAAAGACATCAGCGATCCGGACATCATTCACGAGTTCGCGCGCCGCGTGGGCGATCAGGCTCACCTCGACTATCTGTACGTGCTCACCGTCGCCGATGTGCGCGGCACCAACCCGAAGCTATGGAACGCCTGGAAGGCGCGGTTGTTCGAGGAGTTCTATGAGCGTACCAAGCGCGCGCTGCGCCGCGGCCTCGAGACACCGGTCGATCAAGACGAATTGATCCGCGAGACCCAGCAGGCTGCGCGTGGCAAGATCCCTGCGCTGGAGCCCGAGCGCATCTCGCAGGTGTGGTCGCAGTGGACCGAAGCGTATTTCCTGAGATATACGCCCGAGGAGATCGCCTGGCAGACCGCCCTCCTCGCCGACCGGCGTCCCGACGACGAGTCGCCTCTGGTCGCCGTTCGCCAGCTCGCGGAGCGCGGCGGCACCGCGGTACTCACCTACACCCGGCGGCTCGCGCACAGTTTCGCCCGCACCACCGCACTGCTCGACCAGATGGGTCTCAACGTCGTCGATGCGCGCCTCATCACGAGCGCCAACGGGTTCACATTGGAAACCTACGTGGTTCTCGAGGACAACGGCGCGGTGATCGCCGACGCCGCCCGAATCCGCGAGATCGAGCGCGGATTGGCGCGCGCCCTGCAGCAGGAGCAGGCGCCGCTCACCGTGACGCGCCGCGCCCCGCGGCAGGTGCGTATGTTCTCGACGCCGACGAACGTCAACTTCAGCCTCGACACGCGCAACAACCGCACAATCCTCGAGCTGATCGCGGCCGACCGGCCGGGTCTTTTGTCCGAGGTCGGCAAGGTATTCAAGGCCGAGGGTGTCGACATCAACGGAGCCAAGATCATGACCGTCGGCGAGCGCGCGGAGGACGTCTTCTACATCACGGACATGGACGGCCGGGTACTCGATCAAGAGGCCTGCGCGCGCGTGCAGGAAGCGCTGGTGCTGGCGCTGGATCGCCGCGAATCGGGACGGTCGTGAGCGACATCGGCCGGCTGCGTGCGCTCATCGAGGGCGCGTACGAGGAGCGGGCGGAACTCTCCTCCGAGAATGCCTCGCGCGACCTGCGCGGCGCCGTCGAGGCCTTGATCGGCGAGCTAGATGCGGGTCGTCTGCGCGTCGCCGAGAAGCGCGACGGCGCATGGCACGTCAATCAATGGCTCAAGAAGGCCGTACTGCTCTCCTTTCGGATCACGCAGAACTCCGCGGCGAGCGCCGGGCCCATCCAGTTCTACGACAAGGTGCCTCTCAAGTTCTCGGCCTGGAACGAGGGACATTTCGCGGCCGCCGGCGTGCGCGTGGTACCTCCCGCCACGGTGCGACGCGGCGCCTTCGTCGCCCGCAACGCCGTGCTCATGCCGAGCTACGTGAACATCGGCGCCTACGTCGATTCGGGCACCATGGTCGACACCTGGGCCACGGTGGGCTCGTGCGCGCAGATCGGCAAGAACGTGCATTTGTCGGGCGGCGTGGGCATCGGTGGCGTGCTCGAGCCGCTGCAGGCGAACCCGACCATCGTCGAGGATAATTGCTTCATCGGCGCCCGTTCGGAGATCGTCGAAGGCGTGATCGTCGAGACGGGCGCCGTGATCTCGATGGGCGTGTTCATCGGCCAGAGCACCCGGATCTACGACCGCGAGCGCGACCAGATCCTCTATGGCCGGGTGCCGGCAGGCGCGGTGGTCGTGCCGGGCAGCTTACCGGCCGCGAACGGGAAGTACTCCCTCGCGTGCGCCGTGATCGTGAAGCGCGTGGATGAGCAGACGCGCGCGAAGACTTCCATCAACGAGTTGCTGCGCAATCTCGAATGACTCTGAGTGCGGCCGGGCGAAACGCCCCGCCGTCGCGCGTTGCGCGGCTACTTTGCTTTCTGCGCGCTCGCACCCTCGATCCGGACGACTTCGTTGTTTGCCAAAGAGTCCGGAGGGCTGTCGACCACGCGGTCGTTGGGCGTCAGGCCCGCGAGGACTTCGACGTCCGTGCCGAGATTGCGTCCCAGTCTCACCGGGCGAAGCTCGACGTGATTACCCGACCCCACCACCGCTACCTGCATTCCATCCTCACGAAAAATCAGCGCGCTCACGGGTATGCGCACCATGTGAGGATCATTGGGCAGCTCGAAATGCACCTCGGCGTACGTGCCGGGCTGCAACAGGCCGCTCGCGTCGTCCGCGTGAAGCTCGACCAGCAAGGTCCTCGACGATTCGTTGATCGCCTCGGAGGTCGTCGCCACCACCGCCTTGAAAGCCCTATCCGGGTATTGCGGTAGGTACAAATCCGCGGTCATGCCGGAATGGATGGGTGAGGAGATCTCCTGCGGCACCTGCACGAAAACCCGCATCTCATGGATATCGGCAACCCGGAAGAGCTGCGGCGCGCCGCCGGCCCCTGAGCTGCTCCCGGCATTGATGAGGGCTCCGATATCGGTATTGCGCTGGGTGACGACGCCATCGAAGGGCGCCACGAGGAGCTTGAAGCCCTCGAGCGCTTTCAAGTTATCGACCCGTCCCTGAGCCGAATTCACATCCGCCAATGACGCCTTGTAGCGGGCTTCCGCGCTGTCGAAATCGGCTTTCTTGGATTCCCGCTCCTGCTCGGACACGACGCCCGGCGGGGAATCCCGCCAACGGACATAAGTGGTCTTCGCAAACTCCATCTCGGCTTCGCGGACCCTGGTCTGCGCCACGGTCGATTTCAGGGTTGCCTGCGCGGCCGCGAGCTCGGCGTCGAGATCAGGCGTGTCGATCGTGGCGAGGATCTGACCCTTCTTGACGTGCGCACCGTAATCGAAGTACCAGTTCTTCAAGTAGCCGCTGACCCGCGAGTAGATCGGAGCCTCGTACCACGCTTGGATGTTGCCCGGCAGGACCGTCTGCAGACCGCTCGCCCCGCGTTGCGGTGTAAGCAACGACACGGTGGGAACGGCCTGTGCATCGGTCCACTTGGTCACTTCGCTGGCGTGATACCAGCGCAGGAGGAGCCCTCCCGCGGCGATGAGTAGTGCGATGACGGCGGCGATGAGTCCCATCCTCTTCAGGTCCTTGGGGGGCCCCGGAGACTCACGAGGCGGCATCGCCTCCTGCCGCTCCTGCTCCGCCGATGGGTAATTCTCGGTCAAGGGACTGTATCCAGTGTTCGAGGGGGCTCGTCCGGCGACCTAGGGGTATCGTCTCCCGTGCGGTGGTTACGGTGCATGAAGCTGAACACGGTAGGCACGAAGAACAGCGTCGCGACGGTGGCGACGGCGAGTCCGCCGATGACGGCGCGCCCGAGCGGGGCATTCTGTTCGCCACCCTCTCCCAGCGCAAGAGCCATGGGCACCATGCCGATGATCATGGCGAGGGCGGTCATGAGCACGGGCCGTAAGCGGGTGACCCCCGCATGGAGAGCAGCATCGGTGGCGTCGAGTCCGTTCGCCATTCCCTCCCGGGCGAAACTCACGATAAGAATGCTGTTGGCCGTCGCAATGCCCATGCACATGATGGCCCCCGTAAGCGCCGGCACCGACAGCGTCGTGCCGGTCATGAACAGCATCCAGACGATGCCGGCGAGCGCAGCGGGCAAGGCGGTAATGATGATGAAAGGATCGGTCCAGGACTGGAAATTGACGACGATGACCAGGTATACGAGAACGATGGCCCCGAGCAGGCCCAAATAAAGCTGACTGTACGCGCTGATCATAGTCTGCACTTGGCCGCGCAGCGTGAGGTAGGAGCCGCGTGGCAAGGAATGCTTCGCATCGCGAATGATGCGGTCGATATCGCTTGCGACGGCGCCGAGGTCACGTCCCTGGGTGGCGCCGTAGATATCGATGACGGGCTGGACGTTATAGTGCGAGACGACCCCCGGGCTGGGCCCCGGCGCGATGCGAGCGAGGCCACCGAGATATTGGGGGGTAGCGCTGTCCGCGGAAGTGATGGGCACGTTGGACAGGTCCGTCAGCGTGTCGATCCGGTATTGCGGCATCTGCGCGACGATCGGGTATGACACGCCGTTTTCGGTGTTGAGCCAGAAGTTCGGGTGCACCTGGGCGCTCCCGGAGAGCGTGACGAGCAGGCTGTTGGCCACGTCGCGCTGGGTCAAGCCCACCTCGCCGGCGAGCGTACGATCGACATCGACGTTGATCTGGGGATAGTTCAGAACTTGCTGTATGCGCAGGTCGGCGATTCCGGGCACACGGCGGATGCGCTTCAAGAGTTCCGTGGCGTAGGCGTAGTTAGCGGCTTGGTTGTTGCCTACGACCTGCAAATCGAGCGGCGCGGGCAGACCGAAATTGAGAATCTGAGACACGATGTCGGCCGGCAGAAACGAGAACGTCGCGCCAGGAAACCGCTGCGGCAGAACGGTGCGCAGCTTCTTGACGTACGCATCTGTCGGAGCGTGTCCCTCCTTGAGTGAAATGAGCGCATCGCCGTCCCCTGGCCCGATAGTACCGGTGTTCTGATACGCCATATTGATGCCACTGAATGGCAATCCGATGTTGTCGACGATGTTGTCGATCTCCGCGGGCGGAATCTGCTCGCGGATGGTCTGCTCCACGAATTCGAACAGCCGTGCGGTCTCCTCGATCCGCGTCCCAGGCTGTGCGCGCACATGCATCAGGATCTGCCCGGAGTCGACCGCGGGAAAGAAATTTCTGCCGAGAAACGGCGCGAGCAAAAAGGAGACCAGCACGCACGCGAGGAGGACGATCATGAAGGCGATCGGACGGGCGAGAGCAAGCGCCAGCAGCGATTGATAGCGATCGCGCAAACGCGTGAAGCGCGCCTCGAACCCCGTGTGAAACCGCGCGAGGGGCCGGCTCCATCGACTCGGAAGCTGCGATGCATGGTGGTGAGGATGCGCGCCCTCGTCCCGGCCACGCAGCAGGAAGTTGGCCATGGTCGGCACGAGCGTGCGCGACAGAATGAATGAACCGACCAACGCGAACAGCACAGCCTCCGCCATAGGCCGGAACAGGTAGCCGGCGACGCCGCCCAACTGAAACATGGGCACGAACACGATGCACAGACAGAGCAGCGTCACGAAAGCGGGGATGACGATCTGCTGCGCACCGTCCAGGATTGCCGGCTCGATCGGTTTACCGAGCTCCAGATGGTAGTTGATGTTCTCGATGGTGACTGTTCCATCGTCGACCAGAATGCCGACCGCCAGTGCGAGCCCGCCAAGCGTCATGACATTGATGCTCTCGCCCAGCCAGGACAGGGCGGTCAAAGAGAACAAGATCGCGAGGGGGATCTCGATGAGAATGATCACGGTCGAGCGCCAGCTGCCCAAGAAGATCAGAATCATCACGCCGACCAGCGCGGCCGCGAGCACCGCTTCGCGAATGACACCGAACACAGCGGCCTTCACGAACACCGATTGATCGCCGACGGGATGCAGGTCGAGGCCCGCCGGCAGGCTGGACTCCACGCGCGGCAACAACGCCTTGACGCCGCTGATGATGTCGAGGGTCGAAGCGGACCCCGCCTTGAGGATGGTCATCAGCACGGCTCGCGCGCCGTTGACACGCACGATGTTGGTTTGCGGCGGCGAGCCACGATGCACATACGCGACATCGTGCAGGAAGATCACCGTGCCGTTGACTTTCTTCACCGGGAGATCGTTGATCCGATCGAGCAGCACAGGACTCGCGTTGAGAGCCACATTCCAATCGAATTTTCCGATCTTCTCGTCGCCCGCGGGAAGGGTGAGATTCTGCACCGAGATGGCATTCACCACATCGTCCGCCGAAAGGGCATGGGCCTGCATGGCGTGCTGATCGAGGTCGACTTGGACATCGAGCACCTTGCCCCCGTACGGCGAGGGCACGGCCGCACCGGCCACCGTGGCGAGCTGCGGACGGATGAAATTCTGACCGGAGTCGAAGAGCTGCATCTCGGGCAGCTTCCTGCTCGACAACGCCAGCTGCAAGATGGGCACGCTCGATGCGTTGTAGCTCAGCACGTAGGGCGGCGTGATGCCGGGTGGCAGCAGCTTCAGCACAGTCTGCGAGGCCGCGGTGACCTGCGCCATGGCCACGGAGATATTGACGTTCTTTTGAAAAAAGATCTTGACTACGCCGTAGCCGTTGAGTGACTGAGATTCGATGTGCTCGACGTCGCCGACCTGTGAAAGCAGGGTACGCTCGTAGTAGTACACGACCCGACCCGACATGTCTCCCGGCGAGAGGCCACCGTAGGTCCACACCACGCTGATCACGGGGATGTTGATGTTCGGAAAGATGTCGGTGGGCGTCGTGATCGCCGCGCGCAGTCCGAATATGGCGATGAGCAACGCCAGGACGACGAAAGTGTAAGGGCGCTTGAGCGCTGTCTCGACAATCCACACGCCGGCGATCTCCGATGCTGAGCAATCGCGAATCTAAAGGAGCGCCGCAACACCGTCAGGAGTCAAAAGTCACGATTGAACATGACGAAAGTAACTTCATGATAGTGACGAAAGTCACTTTCGAACGACCCCACGCGAGCCGCATCATCGCGGGTGGAGACGTCATGAATCCTGCCACCGAGCCACATCACGCGCGCGCAGCAAAGCACTCCGTGGGATGGCGCGGTGCCGCCGCACGAATCGTCGGCTCGACGCTCCTTGCATCGATCCTGGTGCTCGGCGGCTGCGCAGCCGGTCCCAACTATCACACGCCGAAGCCGGACACCCCGCCTCGATTTGCGGTGTCGTTCCTTCCCGTAGGCTCGCCGGCTCCCGCCGACGAACAGGAGCTTGCCACTTGGTGGCGGGCGCTCGGTGATTCGGAGCTCGATTCGCTTGTTGATCGCGCCATTAGGTCGAACCTGGATATCGAGATCGCGTTGACGCGGCTCCAGCAGGCACGCACCTACGAATCGGTGGTTATGAGCGTCGCTTTGCCGCAGATCAACGCGAGCGCCGCCGCGGCGCGGGGCACCGGATCCGATCTGGGTCGCGCTCGCGCGGATCAGGCCCTCGTTTCCGCGACGAACACCGCCGGGCTCACACAAATCAACACTCTCGAGGGCTTCGATGCGATTTGGGAGCTCGATCTCTTCGGCAAATTCCGCAGGGAAATCGAAGCGACCAAATACGATGCGCAGGCCGCGGCTGCGGCGCGCTATGGCGTGATCACGACGGTGATCGCCGACGTGGTGCGTGGGTATATCGATTTGCGGGGTTTCCAGGTCCAGGCCGGCGTTCTGCGCCAAGCCGTCGATGTTCTGCGCGAGTCGCTTCGCCTCGAGAGCATCCGCTACCAGCGCGGCATCATCAATGAGCTGGACGAAGCGCTCGCCAGCCGAGAGCTAAGCACCGTCGAGGCGCAGCTCGCGCCGATGATGGCACAGGAGAAGGCAGCGCAGTATGCGCTCGCGGTGCTCGTGGGCGAGTATCCGGAGAACATGGTTCAAGAGCTGTCGAGACCCGACCTCGTTCCCTCCATGCCGGCCGCCGCTTCCGCCGGCACTCCCCTCGAGCTCCTCAAGCGCCGACCGGATGTTCAGGAAGCCGAGCGTCAGCTCGCGAGCGCGACGGCCCGTATCGGCGTCGCCACCGCGAACCTCTATCCTCAGGTCGGGCTCGTCGGTTCGATCGGCGCGCAAGGCCAGGGCTGGGGAACCAGCCCGGCAATCGGAAGCCACATCTGGTCGTTCGGTCCGGCCGCGCTGTGGCCGGTGCTGGATTTCGGCGCCCTCGATGCGCAGGTGGACGTCGCACGGCTGGGGCGGCGGGCCTACCTGCTCAACTATCGCCGCGCGATTCTGAACGCCGTGCAACAGGTCGACACCGCACTCGACGCCTATTCGGCCCAACAGGACCGGCTCAAGAATCTGGGCGACGGCTTGCTGGCCGCTCAACGTGCCGTCGATCTCGCCACTGCCCGCTACAACCGCGGAATGACGGATTACCTGAACGTCGTCGACGCGGAGCGGCAGCTCTATGACATCCAGGAGGAGTACGCGCAAGCACAGGTCGCCGAGGGCGAGCAATTCGTGCAGCTATACAAGAGTCTCGGAGGCGGGTGGGAGAATTATCAATCGGTGCCGGCTATCCAGCGTCCATTGCCGGCCATCATTGCCGCGTTCCGCCGGGCCGTCACGAGCTCAGCGCCTTGAACACGGCGATGACGGTTAGGTCCACGAAGGATCGTGGCTCTCACTCTGTCGCGTTACTGATTCCGCCGCTCGTCCGCGATTCGGCCAGGAACTAATCGGACTACGTATAATCCCTTACCGGGTGCATCATTTCATTATTGCGCAATTCCGCAATCGACCCTAGCGTGCATTCCTTGCGCACCAACTGGATTCATAGATGAGCTTTCGCGCTTTGTATCTCTGGCGAGCCCATGACGTCGCGCGGCCCGCGCGCGACGTTCTCGCGGCGCTCGCGGTCAAGGGGATTCTTCTGTTTGCCATCTATCTGCTGTTTTTTAGTCCCGCTCATGAGCCGCGCTCGGATGCGAGCGCCACTGCGCACGCACTGATCGGGTCGAGCGCGTCGAAGGAAACTCCATGAACTCTTCAAATCTGATCGACCTTTCTCGACTGCAGTTTGCCGCTACCGCGATGTACCACTTTCTGTTCGTTCCCCTCACCCTCGGGCTGTCGATCCTGCTGGCGATCATGGAAAGCACCTATGTCATGACCGGTCGCGCGATCTGGCGCGAGATGACTCGCTTTTGGGGAATCCTATTCGGCATCAATTTTGCCATGGGCGTCGCCACCGGCATCACGATGGAGTTTCAGTTCGGCACCAATTGGGCCTATTACTCGCACTACGTCGGCGATATTTTCGGCGTGCCGCTGGCCATTGAGGGTCTGATGGCGTTCTTCCTCGAGGGCACGTTCATAGGCCTCTTCTTCTTCGGTTGGGATCGATTGAGCCGTCGCCAGCACCTGGTGGTCACATGGCTCGTGGCCATCGGTAGCAACCTGTCGGCCCTTTGGATCCTCATCGCGAACGCGTGGATGCAAAATCCCACCGGTGCGCACTTCAACTCCACCACCATGCGCATGGAGCTCGATTCGATCCGTGACGTGATTTTCAACCCCGTGGCACAGTCCAAATTCGTCCACACAGTGAGCGCAGGATACGTGACCGGGGCCATTTTCGTGCTCGCCATCAGCGCGTGGTATCTGCTCAAGGGTCGACACATCGAGTTCGCGAAGCGCTCAGCAACCGTCGCGATCAGTTTCGGACTCGCGGCGGCTCTATCGGTTGTGGTGCTCGGCGATGAAAGCGGCTACAACCTGACCGAGCATCAGAAGATGAAGCTCGCCGTCATCGAGGGCGAGTGGCACACGGAGCCCGCGCCCGCGCCATTCACGATCTTCGGGCTTCCCGATGCGACGAGCCACGAAACGAACTATCGACTTCAGGTTCCCTGGATGCTTGGGCTCATCGCGACACGCTCGACGGATACCCCGGTTCCCGGAATCGATGATCTCGTGCAGCGCGCCAAGGAGCGCATCATCAACGGAATTCCAGCCGCCTCGGCGCTGAAGATATTACGCAATGATGCGAGCGATCCCGTCGCTCGGCAGACGCTCAAAGAGCATGCAGAGGATCTCGGCTACGCGCTCCTCCTTCGAAAGTACGTAGATGACCCCGCTCAGGCAACCCCGGCGCAAATCGACAAGGCCTCCTGGGATACGGTACCGTCCATCGCGCCGATATTCTGGTCGTTCCGGGTCATGGTTGGGCTGGGCTTCTTTTTCATCGCGCTCTTCTCCATCGGGTTCTATCTTGCTGCCCATCGGCGTATTGCTCAAAGCCGGGTGTTCTTGAAGACCGCCCTTTGGGCCCTGCCGTTCCCCTGGGTCGCTGCCGAGCTCGGCTGGTTCGTCGCCGAGCATGGCCGGCAGCCCTGGGCGATCGAGGGCGTACTGCCGACGTTTCTCGCGGTCTCACCCATCCCGACCTCAAGTGTGGCGCTGAGTCTCGCGGGTTTCGTAATGTTCTATACCTTGCTCGCGGTCATTGACGTCTTTCTTCTCAAGAAATACGTGAAGCTCGGACCTGGCTTGGGCTCACCGCCGCGTGACGTCGCGGGCATCGCCGCAGCCGGTTCCATTCCTGCCACCCTACATCGCTAGGAGCCATCATGTTCGACTACGAAACATTAAAGGTCATCTGGTGGCTACTGCTCGGAGTCCTCTTGATCGGCTTCGCGATCATGGACGGTTTTGATCTCGGCGTCGGAATGCTGCTGCCCTTCATCGCACGCACCGATACGGAGCGGCGCGTCGTGATCAATACCGTCGGTCCCGTCTGGGAGGGCAACCAGGTGTGGTTGATCTTGGGCGGCGGCGCGATCTTTGCGGCGTGGCCCGCGCTCTACGCGGCCAGTTTCTCCGGATTTTATTTGGCAATGCTCTTAGTGCTCGCCGCGCTGATCTTGCGGCCGGTCGGCTTCAAGTTCCGCAGCAAAATGCCGGGTCTGCGGTGGCGGAACAACTGGGATTGGGCGCTGTTCGTCGGCGGCGCGGTCCCTGCGCTGGTGTTCGGCGTCGCGATGGGAAATCTGTTGAAGGGGGTGCCGTTTAGCTTCGATTCAGAATTGCGCGCGACCTATGCTTTCGGCCTGTTCGACCTCTTGAACCCATTCGCACTCCTCTGCGGGATCGTGAGTGTCGCGATGCTCGTGACGCATGGCGCGGTCTATCTGGCGATAAAAACCGACGGGGAGGTCGCGCAGCGTGCGCGAACGATCTCGCGTTTTGCCGCGTTCGCGTGGGTACTCCTGTTCTCGCTCGCGGGCATCTGGCTGTGGAAGGGCCACTTCGGCTTCGCCATAACTGCGGGTGCGTTTCCCAGCGCGGAGTCCGATCCACTCGCAAAAACCGCGGTCGCCCAGAGTGGGGCGTGGCTCGCGAATTACTCCCTGTGGCCCGCTACCATGCTCGCTCCCGCCGTGGGTCTCGCGGCTCCATTGCTCGTGGCGGGGCTCGCAAAGTCGAGGCAGCGGCTTCTGGTTTTCATCGTGAGCAGTCTCGGCATCACCGGCGTCATTGGCTCGATGGGAGTCAGTTTGTTTCCGTTCCTACTGCCGTCCTCCTCGCATCCGCAAAGCAGCCTCACGGTCTGGGATGCCTCGAGCAGCCACCGGACACTCGGCATCATGTTGGTGGCCACCATCATTTTTTTACCGATCGTGCTCGCCTATACGGGCTGGGTGTATCGGGTCATGCGGGGGCCCGTGACCAGCGCCTACATCGAAGCCAATCGTGACACGAGTTACTGAGGAGCAGTCATGTGGTATTTCAGCTGGATATTGGGTGTTGGCTTGGCCTGCGCGTTCGCGATCCTGAACGCCATGTGGTTTGAATTGGACGCCGATCGACACGCCGCCGTCCGGCCGGCCGACACGATCAACCTGCCGTGATGGTGTCGGGCATGAGAGCTCAGGTGCTGGCATGAGGCACTTGTTGGACGCCCAAGACGAATCAGTGGAACGGGCCGCCCAGTTCTTGAGAACCGTCGCGCACGCGGGGCGTCTTAGAGTCGTCTGTGCCTTGATCGAAGGCGAGCGGTCGGCAAGCGAATTGGCGCGCGCTGCGCGCCTGCCGGCCCCCGCGCTTTCACAGCAGGCCGCGATCCTCGAGGCGAAGGGCGTCATCGCCCGGCGCCGCCAGGGACGCTCGGTACTGTATCGATTATCTTCGCCCGAAGCCAAAGCATTGGCGAAGCTCTTATATCGATTGTTCTGTAAAGGAACGGCCGGATCGGCTCGCAGGCCCGCCGCAACGAGGAATTTCCGATGACGAAACATGCGGCAGCGATCGAGACTTTGGAGCCGCGCAACAGGCAGTCCGAGGCGGGTCAGTGAAGCTCAGCCGAAGCGGCCCGTAATGTAGTCTTCCGTGAGCTTTTGCTGCGGGTTGGTGAACACCAGATCCGTCGGGCCGATTTCCACCAGATCTCCCAGATGAAAGTATGCGGTGCGCTGCGATACCCGCGCCGCCTGCTGCATGTTGTGCGTGACGATGATGATGGCGTAGTTCGCGCGCAGCTCGTCGATCAAGTCCTCGATTCTCGCGCTCGCGATCGGATCGAGCGCCGAAGTGGGCTCGTCCATCAGAATCACTTCCGGATTGACGGCGATCGTGCGCGCAATGCACAACCGCTGCTGCTGGCCGCCGGACAGACTCGTACCGGGTTGTGACAGGCGATCCTTCACCTCGTCCCACAGGCCGGCGCGCTGCAGGCTAGTCGTGACCAGCTCATCGAGGTCCGCGCGACTCTTGGTCAGGCCATGAATCTTGGGGCCGTATGCGACGTTCGCGTAGATCGAGTGCGGGAACGGGGTCGGTTTCTGGGAGACGATTCCCACGCGGGCGCGCAGTTGCGCCACATCCTGCGTGCGATCGTAGATGTCCTGGCCGTCGAGCGTTATTTTGCCCCCGACCCGCGCGCCGCGGATGGTGTCGTTCATGCGATTCAAGCAGCGCAAAAACGTGGACTTGCCGCAGCCCGAAGGTCCGATCAGCGCGAGCACTTGATTGCGGCCGACGTCGAGACTCACGTTGCACACGGCGTGCTTGTCGCCGTAGTGGACATTGACGGCACGCGCCGTTATCACCGGATCGTAGATGGAGTCGCGCGCCGGCGGCGTGCGGGTGGGTTGCAGCGAATCTTCCACGGCCTTCACGTCGCAAATCTCAGCCGAATCGGCCGGTGATGTAATCGTCGGTCCGGCGATTTTTCGGAGCGGTAAACACCTCGTTGGAGGGCCCGATTTCCACGAGCTCTCCCAGGTACATGAAGCCCGTAACGTTCGACACGCGCGCGGCTTGCTGCAGGTTATGGGTGACGACGACGATGCAGTACTTCTCGCGCAGCGCTTGCAAGGTCTCCTCGACTTTGAGTGTCGAGATCGGATCGAGCGCCGCCGTCGGCTCATCGAGCAAAAGCACCTCGGGCTGCACTGCGAGAGTGCGGGCGATGCAGACGCGCTGCTGCTGGCCGCCCGAGAGGCTGCGCCCGTCCGCATGCAGCTTATCCTTGATCTCGTCCCAGATCGCCGCGTCCTTGAGTGCGGATTCCACCCGGCCCGCGAGCTCGGATCCGCGGACTTCGCCGGCGAGCTTCAGGCCGAAAGCGACGTTGTCGAAGACCGACATCGGAAAGGGAGTCGGCTTCTGGAACACCATGCCGACCCGGTAGCGCAGGTCCGCCACGTCGACCGTGGGACCGAGAATGTCGTGCCCGCCGATGAGCACCTCGCCCACCGCGCGCTGATTGGGATAGAGCGCGTACATGCGATTGAGCACGCGCAGCAACGTCGACTTGCCGCAGCCGGAGGGCCCTATGAAGGCGGCGATCGAGCGATCGGCGAGTGCCAGATTGATGTTGCGCAGCGCCTGCATAGGGCCGTAATAAAAGTCGAGCTTGCGGATCTCGATCTTGGGCGGCCCCGCGTCGACAGGCGCGGGCGCCACGCGCGGATAGGGAGCGCGAGTCTTCAAGTGACGCGGCAGCTTCGACGACGGAATCATTGTGCGGGACCGCCCCCACCCCTCGATTGCAGCAAAGCCAGTAATATCCGTGCCGCGACGCTCAGAATCAAGATGGTCATCGTGATGATCAAAGCACCCGCCCAGGCGAGATCTTGCCAATCCTTGTAAGGACTCAAGGCGAATTGGAAGATGACCACGGGCAAATTCGCCATGGGCGCATTCAGGTTGCTGCTCCAGAACTGGTTGTTGAGCGCGGTGAACAGCAAGGGTGCCGTCTCGCCACTGATGCGCGCCACCGCCAGGAGAAGTCCGGTGACGATGCCGCTGCGCGCCGCGGGGTACAGGATGCTCAAGGTCGTGCGCCATGGGTATGCGCCCATGGCGGCAGAGGAGTCTTTCATACCCGCGGGCACGAGGTTCAGCATGTCCTCGGTGGTGCGCAAGGTAATCGGTATCGCGATGACCGCGAGCGAGAGAGCGCCGGCGAGAGCCGAGAAGTGCCCCATGCGCACGACGATGACCTCGTAGATGAAAAGACCGATGATGATCGACGGGGCGCTCAACAGCACGTCGTTGATGAATCGGACGACGACCGCGAGGCGCGAGTTGTGCCCATACTCGGACAGGTAGGTGCCCGCCAGGATCCCGATCGGCGATCCCACTAAAATGCCGAGCACCGTCATGGCGGCGCTGCCGTAGAGCGCGTTGAGGAGGCCGCCGGCGCTGCCGGGAGGCGGCGTCATTTGGGTAAAGATTCGCGATGACATTCCCGCGAGTCCGTGAGAGATCAGCGTCCAGAGGATGGCGGCGAGACAGGCGAGTCCGACGAGGGTCGCGAGCATCGAGAGCCCGAGGAACGCCCAGTTCTTGAGCTTGCGTAAAGGGCGCCGATTCATGTCCCGATCATACAGACGACAGCGCCCGGCGTTCGAGCCGCCGCAGCATCGCCTGCGCCGCGGCAATGACCGAGAACGTAATGATGAAAAGCAGGAGCCCGAGTCCGATGAGCGAGGAGGTGTAGAGCTCGCCCACCGCTTCGGTGAATTCGTTGGCGATGGCCGAGGATATCGTCGTGCCCGGCGCCAGCAGGGACGAGGAAATGCGGTGCGCGTTGCCGATGACGAAGGTGACCGCCATGGTCTCGCCGAGGGCGCGGCCGAGCCCGAGCATCACGCCGCCCATGATACCGGCTCTCGAGTGGGGCACTACCACGTTCCAGATGACTTCCCAGGTGGTGGCGCCGAGACCGTAACCGGATTCCTTGAGCATGGCCGGCACGGTGTCGAACACGTCGCGCGTGGTCGCCGCGATGAAAGGCAGCACCATGATGGCGAGAACCAGCCCCGCGGTGAGAATGCCGATACCGTAGGGAGGTCCCGCAAAAAGCCCTCCGATCCCCGGTATCGGGCCGAGATGCGCGATCAGCCAAGGCTGCACCTGGCGCTGCAACACCGGCGCCAGCACGAACAGCCCCCAGATGCCGAAGATGATGCTCGGCACCGCGGCGAGCAGCTCGACGGCCACGCCAATGGGTCGTTTGAGCATCGGCGGGCAGAGCTCCGTCAAAAATAGCGCAATGCCGAAGCCCGTGGGCACGGCAATCGCCATCGCGATCACCGAGGTCACCACCGTGCCATAGATCGCCGCCAGTGCACCGAACTTGTCGGTGACCGGATTCCAGACCGCGCGGGTGACGAACGAGAAGCCGAACGTCTTGAGAGCGGGCCAGGAACCGGCGATGAGCGCCAAGGTGACCCCGCCCAGGATCACCAGCACCAGGATCGCAGCGCTCAACGTGGCGGCGCGAAATATCCTCTCATAGACTCGCTGCCTGACCGCGTGCCGCGGATCGATAAGCGCCACGGTGAAGTGTCGCCGCTCGGCCCGACCCTCAGGGGCCGGCCCATACCGGATGGCCGCCGGATGTGATCTGGGTGGCCCAGGTCTTCTTCACTTGAGCGATGAGGCTCGCCGGCAACGGCACATAATCGAGCTCGGCGGCCATCTGGGCGCCGTCTTTATAAGCCCAGTCAAAGAACTTGAGTGCCTCCTTGACGGACGCAGGATCGGGCGGATCCTTGTACATAAGAATGAAGCTCGCCCCCGTGATGGGCCAGCTCTTCGCACCGGCCTGATCGGTGAGAATCAGATAATAGGAATCCGCCTTGGCCCAATCGGCGCTGGCGGCCGCCGCCTGGAAGCTCTCCGCGGCCGGCGCGACGACCGCACCCGATTTGTTGGTGAGCATTGCGTACGTCATCTTGTTCTGCTTTGCATACGCATACTCGACGTACCCGATGGCGCCATCCGTCTGGGTTGTCATGTTGGCCACGCCCTCGTTGCCCTTCGCACCGATACCCTTGGGCCACTCCACCGCAGTGTTTGCGCCGATGCTCGAGGCGAACTTGGGGCTTTCCTTCGACAGGTAATCGGAGAACAGGAAATTCGTCCCGGAACCGTCCGACCGATAGACCGGAGCGATCGCGGTCGACGGCAGCCCGACACCGGGGTTGAGCTTCTTGATGCGGGCATCGTCCCACTTGGCGATCTCCCCCATGTAGATGGAGGCGATCGTGGCGCCGTCGAGATGCAATTGACCGGGCGCTATACCCTTGAGGTTGACCACCGGGACCACCCCGCCGATGATCATCGGAAACTGCAGCAAGCCGGCCCCGTTCAGGTCCTCCGGCTTCAACGGCATATCCGATGCGCCGAACGTCACCGTTTTCGCCTTGATCTGTTTGATGCCGCCACCGGATCCGATGGACTGGTAATTCAAGCCCACGCCGGTGAGCTTTTTGTACGCATCCGCCCACTTGGCGTAAATGGGGTAGGGAAATGTGGCCCCGGCGCCCGAGATATCCGCCGCGTTCGCGGCCATATTCGCCGCACCCGCAGCCACCATGAAACACGCGCCGATTGCGGCAACGGCGAAGCGCTGAGCTACGTTCATCGATCGAAACCCCCGAGATTATTGCGGCGACGGTCTTGCAGGGCCGCCAGGATAGCTAACTTTTCATTGTCGCGGGGTTATATGAAGTTTTCATGACCGCAGTCGCGGCGCCCCAGGGCCGGCAAGTTCAAGCGTAATAGTCCGCCGAGACGGTCTCGTCGAGTGGTGCGCGCCGCCCGCGGATGCCGTTGCAGAGGGGCGTCAAGATTATCACGAGCAAAAGATTGAGGGCCAGTGTGTAAAGCGCGGAGTAACCGGGAAAGGTATATCCGGCGAGAGCGATGGTGTACGTCGGGGTAAGCTTGGAGGCGACGGCCATCGTTGTGCCGGCGAACGTGCCCACCGCCCAGCCCACGAGCAACGCCCAATCGTTGAACCATCGTGTATAAGCGCCCAGCATCACGGCGGGAAGCGTCTGGATGATCCAGATCCCGCCGAGCAGTTGCAGCTGGATTGCATACTGCGTAGGCACGAAAATAATGAAAATGAGCGCGCCCAGCTTGGCGACCAAGGACACCCATTTGGCCATCTGCGACTCTTGCTTGTTGGTCGGATTGCGATTGATGAACTCGCGATGGATGTTGCGTGTGTAGAGATTCGCCACCGCGATCGACATGATCGCCGCGGGCACGAGTGCACCGATCGCGATGGCCGCAAACACGACGCCGACGAACCAGGACGGAAACACGTGCAGAACGAGCGCCGGCACCGCGAAGTTGTTCTTGAACGTCTTGAACCCCCAAGCGTACTCGGGCAGATCGGTAATGCCCGCGGCGATGACGAACAATCCGACCATCGCGAGCAGGCCGAGCAGGAAGGAATAGCCCGGCAGGATGGCCGCATTGCGGCGGATAGCCTTGCCGCTGCTCGCGCTCAGTATGGCCGTCATCGAGTGCGGATAAAGGAAGAGCGCGAGCGCCGATCCCAAGGCCAGGGTGGCGTACGCGCCGTAGGCTCCCGTGGTGTGGGGACCGGGAACCGCGAGCAACGCCTTCTGCGGCGGGACCGCCGCGAATATCTTCCCGAAGCCGCCGAGCTTGATCGGCACAACGATGATGATTGCGAACGTCGCGATGTAGATCAGAGTGTCCTTGACAATGGCAATCGACGCCGGCGCGCGCAGTCCGCTCGAGTAGGTGAAGGCGGCCAGCACCGCGAACGCGATGATGAGCGGCAGATCAGCCGCGATTCCGCTCCCGGTGACGCCGAGCGCTCCGACCACGACCTGGATACCCACGAGCTGCAGCGCGATATACGGCAAAGTGGCGACGATGCCGGTAATCGCCACGGCAAGCGCAAGCCAACGATTCCCGAAGCGGCCCCGCACGAAATCGGCTGCCGTGATGTAACCGCGCTTGTGGCACACGTTCCACAATCGCGGAAAAATGAGGAATAGCAGCGGATAGATCAGGATCGTGTAGGGCACGGCGAAAAAGGCCACGGCCCCGGTTCCGAACGCGAGCGCCGGCACCGCGATGAACGTATAGGCGGTGTAAATGTCGCCGCCGACCAGGAACCACGTGACGACGGTCCCGAAGCGCCGACCTCCAAGACCCCATTCGTGCAACAGGTCGAGGTCACCCCGGCGCCAGTGCGCCGCTGCGAAGCCGAGCCAGGTGATGAAGCCGAACAGCAGGACGAAGACGACCAACGCAATCCCGTTCACCGGCGGCACGACGCTCCCCCTCGAAATCCCACGTGCACGTGCTCTATCGCGATTCCCGGGTCGCGAAATAGACCACGGCCGTGAACACCGCGCTCACGACGACCCAAAGAAGCTGAAACCAATAAAAGAAGGGGATGCCGAGCAGCGTCGGCTCCGCCTTGTTGTAGAGAGGCGGCCAGAGAATCACGAGGAACTGCACGACGAAGAGCAGGTACCACCAACTCCACTTGCGGCGTTTACTCGGCGCACCGTTCTCTGCGGGCATCGCCGCAATCTATACGGATATCGCGTCGCTTGCCAGCGGGCGCGCCGCTCACCCCAAAAATCCGGCAGCGCCAAAAGGTGAGGGTCTCAGGGTCGCAAAGACCCTGAGACCCGTGTCTCAGCCTCGACGCGAGCTCGATTAGAAGGAGTACCGCAGGCCGATGGTCGGATCGATCATCGTGGTTTCGAGATAGCCGTTGGCGAGGCCATGCGAAACGTTCGACCACATGGCGCCGGCATAGGAATCGAAGCGCTTGGTGAAGTGATAGTCGAGCGACACGGAAACCACGTTGAGGTTGCCGCTGCACTTACTGCTCACGACGCTCGAGCAACCCGCCTCCTTTCCGGTCGCGTAGGCATTCTGCTTCTCGCCGTAATAGGCAACTGCGGCGGTAAGGTGCTCGTTGAACGCGTAGCGCGCACCCGCCCAGTACACCTGCAGGATTTTGTCTGCGGCGGCATAGGCGGTATTGCTCACGTAGGCGAGCGTGTATCCGCCGATATCGTCGAATCCCGGTGCCAGGTTGATCGAGGGATTCATGTAGGTGATGTGCTCATAGGCGCCGTAGAAAGTCGCCGGTCCGAAGGCGTAGGAGGCCATCGCACCAAAGGCGGCATTGTCGGAGATCGTGCCGGAGAGAGAGTTGTCCAACACATAGCCCAACGCCGGCAATCCCGTCACCTGCGTGGCGCTCAGCGCGCCGACCGCTACGGCATCCCGCACCTTAGAGTAGAACACATCGACCGACGCACCCGCATACTCCGCACCCAGCGAAACCTGGGTCGCGGTGAATGCCTCGCCGCTGCCGGCGGTGGGGTATGTCTGCGCGCTCGCGTCCTGGAACTTGTAAATCAAGCCCAGGTGCACGATGTCGAAGAACTTGGCGGAGTACTTGAAAGAACTGTCCAGGCGACGATCCTGGGTAGCGCCGCCGCCGGCTGGGGTGCCGGACAGACCGATCAGCGAGAATGCGTACCCTAATTGCTGGGGGTCATATTTCGCGAAGAGGTCCGCGAGCGTCGAGTTCTGCCGGCCGAATGTGACCGTGCCGTAAGTCGGCGAACTGATGCCGACGAAGGATTGTTCGAATATCTGCCCGGCGATGCTCGAGTCGATGTTCGCGCTCTGTTCGTCCAGCGGCCGGCCATTGTTCTGCGTCACCGCTTTGAGCGCATCGGAGATGTTGCCCGTTGCCGGATTGAAGAAAGTCTCGAGCTTGAACACGCCCGAAAAATCCAGAAAGTGCAACGGCTCGCTACCCTGTAGGCCGACCCGCGACTGACTCATGTTGTTCGAGGTCACGCCGAAGACGGAATTGTTGCTGTTCTTTTGAACGACGTCCGAGCCGCCCGCAAACCAGTAGTCGTTGAAGGGCGCGCCATGAGTCTCGTACTGCACACCGGCATCGATGATGCCGTAGAGGGTGATACCCTTCCAGGTCAGGCCGCCGTCCTCGACCGCCGCCGGCAGACCGGTTTGCGAAGTGGTTTGAGCGAAGGCTCCTGCGCTCGTGAGCAACGCGATGGCCAGGCCCCCAGCCGCCAACCCGCGCACGCGCCTCCGCGTGTAGTTACCCGACGTGCACGTCGAGGCGATCGTTCGTTTCTCATTACTCACAGATGTCTCCAATAGTTGTTCGTGATTTGTTGCATCGAACCAACAGGAGCTGGATGCCCGTTGGCCCGTCGAGTCGATGTCTTGTTTTTGCCACATCGAGCGCCGCGCACCTGGGTGCGGGCGGCTAAGCCGGATCAGAGCCTCTCGCGAGCATTTAGTTCTGCTATTTTTTGCAAAGTTACGAGACTTTTTCGCCGTTTGTCAGCATGGCATGTTGCGCCACGCATGACCCGAGGCCGCTATGATGCGCACCGAATGTTACATTTATATGACGCGTTGGTATATCGCTACAACTCAGCGCGAGTCATCGAGCCCGATGAGGTTCTCGACTCCTTTTACACCCGGCACCTGACTCGCGACCGAAGAGGCAAGGCGAATCTGGAACGGGGTTCCCATCAATCCGTGCAGATAAACGACGCGGTGTACCGTCTGCACATCGAGCACGTTCGGCGCCTGCAATTCCGGGTACTGACCGAGTCGTGCTTTCACTTCGGCGGTGATACGTGCGTCGTCGCCCTCGGGCTGCCCTACGGCGGCACAACCCGACAACGCGCTCCCGAGCAGCATCGCCGCCGCAATCCCCAGCATTTGAGGTGCACGCTTGCACGGCATGGTTTCAGCTCTGCCTTCTCGATTTGAGAGCGAGCTCGGTTCGCGTATTCGCGTGCAGCTTGTCCATGATCCGGCTGACGTAGTTCTTCACCGTCCCCTCGGCGAGAAACAGCGTGTTGGCGATCTGGCGATTGCTCATGCCCTCGGCGATGTGCTGAAGAATCTTCTCCTCCTTGTCCGTCAGGGCATCGGCCTTATGAGGTGCCGGCGCGTCGGCCTTGGCTGCGGACGCGGTGCGGTTGTCCGAGGTGTGTGCTGGGGGGATCTGCCCGCTCGCGGCAGGCGCCGTCGCTGCCATTCGGCGGAATTGATCCATGACCTTGCGGGCAATTTGCGGGGTCAAGCGTGACTCGCCACGCTTCAGCGCCCGCACGGTCTCCAGCAATTCCTCCTCATCGGCATCTTTCAACAAATACGCGTGGGCGCCCGCGCGCACCGCTTCGAAAACCGTCTCATCGTCGTCGAGCGTGGTGAGGACCAGGATCTGCGTACCCGGCAGCGCCTGCGTAATCTCGCGAGTCGCGGCGACGCCCCCCTTCACCGGCATGTGCAGATCCATCAGCACCACGTCGGGGCGCAGCAGTTGCGCGAGCTCGATCGCCTCGACGCCGTTGCGCGCCTGCCCCACCACCTCCATGTCGGGCTCCATGGACAGGAGCAGTGCGGAGCCGCGGCGCACGATGGCCTGATCCTCTGCGATGACGATGCGGATCGGCGGTGAATTTGCGACCTCTTGCACGCGAGGCACCTCGAACGAAGCTCCAGCGGGAATCATGCCGCCCCGCCATCATGCCGCCCGCGGCGCACGGTTTGGAAGTGACTTTAGTCACCTGTTAACGTGCGCGCATATGCCGACGCCGGAGACATTCGGACACGCCCTCATGCGGTCGCTCGATCCGCGGCGCAGCCTCGCCGCCGGCGCCATGTGGCTGATCATCGGCCTCGCGGCCGCCTTTTCCATAGCCGCCGCCGTTTGGGTGGGTCGCATCGCGCGTGCCAACGTCTCCGAGCAACACATCCGCCGGCTGTCTCTAGAGACCGATCAGCTTGCCTCCGACCTCGGGCAAGCGCTCGCAGGCCGACTCGACGCCATCCGCGCGGCGGGCCGCATCTTGCAGACCGCCATGCCGCCCGAAAGGCGAGGCGGATTACGCGAGGTGTTCGGCGAGCTCACCCTCGCCTATCCACAGTTCGACTGGATAGCGCTGGCAGATCCGGCGGGTGTCGTTCTCTCCGCGAGCGACCCGCGGCTCACGGGAACCGATGTGCGGTCGCGCGATTGGTATACGGCTGGGATGAAAGGACCCTGGCTCGGGGTCATCGAGAGCGCGCCTGCGACCGGGGCGGGTGCGCCGGACATCCGCCGCGGCGCTCACGCCGACAGCGCCACACTCGGCGACATGGCCGCACCCGTGCGCGACGAAGCCGGACGGATCGTGGGCGTCATCGCCGCACACCTGACCTGGCGGCGGGCGCCCTATCACCCCGAGCGGCTCACGGACGAATCCGATCCGGCAACGCAGGCCTACGTACTCGACGGCAACGGCACGGTTTTGATCGGGCCGGACGACCTCCGCAACAAGCCGTGGAGCGGCATTCGCGACAAGGTTGACTCGCACGCACGAGGCAGCCGCGGCGAGGCCGTCAGCGCACCGCAATTCCAGCAGCTCCCGGACAGGCGCCGCGTCCTCGTCTCACGGGCGCTGCTTACCGCGGGGACCGAGGGCGCGGAGGCCGGCTGGCAAGTGCAGCTCAGCGAGCCGATCGACCGGGTGTTCCAGCGCGCCCGCGCCGTCACCTATCAGATATTGTGGGTTTCGATGTGCCTGGGGGTCGCCGCGGCGATCCTGGGCGTGCTCGGGGCACGCAAGCTCACCGGACGACTTCAGCGGCTGGCCGCCTCGGTGGCGTCCGTCGGGCAGAACGAATCCGAGCAGCTGGAAATACCGCCGGGCGCGGATGAGGTTGCCCAGCTCGCCCGCGCGTTTGCGAGGATTCTGACCGATCTTCGCGCAGAGCGCCTGGAGCTTCAGACTCTGAGCAACGAGCTCGAGCGGCGCGTGCGCGTGAGGACTCGCGAAGTGGAGCGACTCGCCGAGGAGTCGCGCTACGCTGCGATCGTCCGGGAGCGGCTGAAAATCGCCCGCGACCTGCACGACACGCTCGCGCATTCCATGATGGCTTTACTGAGCGAGGTGCGATTCCTGCGCCGGCTGCACGCGCATGAGCCCGGCGCCGTTGCAGAGGAGCTGGTGCGCGCCGAAGAGCTCGCGCGCACGGGCCTGCAGGAAGCGCGCTCGGCGATCAGCCAGATGCGGGTGAATGCCGTGCGGGACACGGGACTCGGCGCAGCGCTGTCGCGCGAGTTCGACCGTTTCGTGGATCGCACCGGCGTTGCCGGAGATTTCAGCGCCGATGCGGAATCCGCGCGTTTCGGCGATGAGCGCGCAGAAACGCTGCTGCGGATGGCGCAGGAAGCCCTGCGCAACGTCGAGCGCCACTCGATGGCCACGCGTGTCTCGGTGAGGCTGGAGTCGAGCGGCGCGCAGCTCGAGCTCAAGATCGAGGATAACGGCATCGGCTTCGACCCGCAGGCGCCGTGCCCGGATCACTACGGCCTCGTGGGCTTGCGCGAACAGGCCGAGCTCATCGGCGCTGAGCTCTGCATCGATACGGCGCCCCAGCTCGGCACGAAGATTCGAGTCACTCTGCGAGTCGCGCCGGCGGCCTTCGCGGCCTAGGACCCGCGCGAGCTCAAGGCAACGGTTGCGGCGACGCCGTCGGCGCCTGCCCAGGCCGGCTGGCTCCATTCAGCGGCGGACGGGAGGGGTTCTCGCTGTAGGCAGGTTCCTAAGGAGATGCTGTAATGATCGAGGGGAACCGTCCCCGGCGGAGATCGATCGATGCGTCTTCTACTCTCGATACCGGCACTCGCTCTGCTGCTCCTCGGCGCGACGGGAGCGTCGCGTGCCGAGACGGACCCGTGCAACGGCTATAAATGGGACGTGAGCACCGAGCGCGCGTTGTTTGCGACGCCCGCGAAGGCGGCTGCGGCGGGTAAAGACCTCGCCTCGGCGACGCCCGCGGTCCCGAACCAGCTCTACGCAGTCACGCTGCTGCCGGTGAGCGGGGTGTCGTTCCCGGCAGCGCCGGGCAGGACGCCGCCCTCCGGAAGCTTCGCCGGAATCCTCGCCCTCACGCTACCCGCCGGCGGAAAATACCGGATCGCCGTGGACGTGCCGTTGTGGATCGACGTCGTCGGCGGAGCGACGGTTGCGCCTGTGCTCGACTATGAAGGCCTGCATGAGTGCAGCGCGCCGCGAAAGGTGGTCGTATTCGACCTCCAGGGACGCACAGACTGGGCGCTCCAGCTGAGCGCGGCGGACCGCGTGACCGTTCGACTCGCCGTGACGCCGGTGAGATAATCGCATCATGGCGCAGGGCCTCCAGGTGCGATTTCGCGTCGATTTCGGCAGCCGATGCTCCGTCGGCGTCGGCAAAATCCAACTGCTCGAGGCCATCGCACGCACCGGCTCGTTGTCGAAGGCCGCCCGCGCGATCAACATGAGCTACCGGCGTGCATGGCTTTTACTCGCGGACTTGAACGCAAGCTTCAATCGTTCCGTAGTCGAGACCAAGACCGGCGGCAATGGCGGCGGCGGCGCGGTGCTCACGCCGTTCGGCGGAAGGCTCGTGGAGAGCTACCGCAAGCTCGAATCCGGCGTGCAGCCGCTTGCGACGCGCTTGCTCACCGAGGTCGAACAAAGCGTGGTCGACCGATCGGAGCGGCTCGTCGAGCGTGCCCCTTTGAAGCGCCGCCGGACCGCGGCGGGTTGAACTGATGACTTTATTTTCGGTCAAAAATGGTGACGAGGACCCTTCCGAGTGGGCCTTGGATTAAAGTAGGTTGTCCGCTACACGCTAATTGGTGAAGTTATGCAAAGTTCCGCGCCCGTCCCCAAGTTCTCCATCCTGATCGGCGGCCTGTTGAGTGCCGTCCTGCTCTCGACGAGCGCCTTCGCCCAGCACGGTGGCGGTGGCGGCGGACATGGCGGCGGTGGGCATGTAGGCGGCGGCGGACACGCGGTGGCCGGCGGTCACGGCGGCTACGGTGGCTACGGCGGATACCGAGGTGGGTACGGTTATCGCGGCGGCTATGGTGGCTGGCACGGCGGCTACTATGGTGGCTGGCACGGCGGCTACTATGGCGGCTGGGGGTGCTGCGGCTGGGGTTGGGGGTGGGGCGGCCTCGGGCTCGGCCTGTATTTCGCCTCGCTGCCGCTCTACTACGACACCTATTACTGGAACGGCGTCCCGTACTACTACGCGGACAACACCTATTACATCTACGACCCGAACGCAAAGCAGTACCAGACTGTGGCGCCTCCGAGCGGTCTTCAGGACCAGGTGGGTGGAGAGAGCGGCGGCGCGCCGGCCGACATCATCGCCTATCCGAAAAACGGTCAGTCGCAGGACCAACAGGCAAAAGATAAGTTCGAGTGCCATCAGTGGGCGGCGGGCCAGACCGGCTTCGACCCCACCCAAGGCTCCGCGGCTCCGGCCAATAAGCGCAACGATTACATGCGCGCGCAGGCGGCCTGCCTCGAGGGACGCGGCTACTCGGTCAACTAGCGGCCGAGCAGGATTTCCAGCGTGCGCCTGTAGGTGCGCCGCAGGCGGTCGATGTCCGCGACGCGCACGCACTCATTGGCCTTGTGAATGGTCGAGTTGACGACGCCGAGTTCGATCACCTGAGCCCCCGTCGGGGCAATGAAGCGCCCGTCGGAGGTGCCGCCACCGGTCGAAAGCTTGGGCGTCACGCCGAGCTCCTCCTCTACCGCTCGGACGGTTGCCTTTGACAATATCCCGGGAGCGGTGAGGAACGGATACCCCGAGATGAACCAGTCGAGTGAATGACGCACGCCGTGTTCGCGCAGGATGCGCTCCACGGTCGCCTGCAGCGACTCGATGGTCTGCTCGGTCGAGAAGCGCAGGTTGAAGCGCGCCTTGAGCTCGCCGGGTATGACGTTCGGCGCTCCCGTGCCCGCCGCGATGTTCGACACCTGAAAGCTCGTCGGCTGGAAATGCTCGTTGCCCCGATCCCAGATCCGCGAGGTGAGCTCGGCCAGCGCCGGGGCGAGAGCGTGGATGGGATTGTTGGCAAGCTGGGGATAAGCGACGTGCCCTTGCACGCCGTGCACCGTAAGCCGGCCGCTCAAACTTCCGCGACGTCCGATCTTGATGGTGTCACCGAGCGCAGTCTCGCTCGAAGGTTCTCCGACCAGGCAAAAATCGATTGCTTCCTTGCGTTCGCCCAACACCTCCATCACGCGGCGAGTGCCGTCGACCGAAGGTCCTTCCTCGTCGCTCGTGATCAAGAAAGCGATGCTGCCGCGATGGGCGGGGCACACCGCGAGGAAGTCCTCGCACGCCAGCAGCATGGCGGCTAGCCCGCTCTTCATATCGGCGGCACCGCGCCCATACAGAAATCCATCGCGCACCACCGGGGCAAAGGGATCGCTATGCCACTCCTCCAGGGGCCCCGGAGGCACGACATCGGTATGTCCGGCAAAGCAGAAGAGCGGGCCGGACCCGCCGCGCCGCGCCCACAAGTTGTCGACTTGACCGAAGCGCAGATTCTCGACGTTGAAACCGAGCGTCCGCAGCCGCTCGCCCATGAGCGCCTGACAGCCGCCATCGGCGGGACTGACCGAGGGACGCGACATCAAGTCGCACGTCAAAGCCAGCGTATCGGGCATTCAGAACCGCAGTACCGGAGGACGTCGTCGCAGATTGGCCCAAAGACCCCACACGGCGAGACACAGCGCTGCAATCAACACCCAGCCCGGCATGGAAAGCCCGAACAGACGCCAGCTGATCTTGGCGCATTCGCCCGAGCCGGTCAGTACCTTGACGATCACCTCCGGCAACGGCGAGACCTTCAGCATCCAGTCGAGGGAGGCCCCGCAGGCGGGCACCTGATCGGGCGGCAGGCTCTGGATGTACATGTGGCGGGCGGCGATGCCCATGGTCGCGAGCGCCGCCAGCGCAATCGCGGCCGCATAGAGCTTGCGGCCCCAACTGACGGGATCGAGCGCCGCCGCGAGCGCGAAGGCGATGGCGATCGCGAATATCCCGACCCGCTGAAAGATGCACAGCGGGCAAGGCTCCAGGTGCAGGACGAACTGCGCATAGAACGCGAAGCCGAGAAGCCCGACACAAGCGAGGCAGCCGAGACTATTCGCGGCGCGCGAGGTCATCAGCTGCAGCCGTCAGCGGCGAGCGACGGCGTGTGCGGCGTCGATTTGCTTGGCGACATCATCGAGCGAAGTATGGCGAATGTCCTTGCCGTGCACCATGTAGATCACGTACTCGCAAATGTTCTTGGCATGATCGCCGATCCGCTCGAGCGCACGCACGATCCACATGATCTCGAGCGCGCGGCGGATGGTTCGCGGGTCTTCCATCATGAAGGTGATGCACTGCCGCTGGATGGACTCGTACTCCTCGTCGACCATCTTGTCGTCCTGAGCCGTGCGCAGCGCGGCCACCGAATCCATGCGCGCGAAGGCATCGAGCGCATCGTGCACCATCTGTGCAACCTGGCGTCCGAGGTGCTTCACCTCGCGGTACTTGTCCGCCGGTCGCTCCATGGTCGCCAGGCGCGAGGCGATATAGCCGATCTTCTCACCCTCGTCGCCGATGCGCTCGAGATCGGTGATGGTCTTGATGATGGCGACGATCACCCGCAAATCTCCCGCGGCCGGTGCCCGCAATGCGAGGATGCGGCTGCACTCCTCGTCGATCGACACTTCCATGCCGTTGACCTTGTAATCGTCCGTGGCCACCGACTCGCCCAAACGGCTGTCGCCCTCGACCAGCGCCAATATCGCCTTGTGCAGCTGTTGCTCGACGAACCCGCCCATCTGCAGTACCTGGTTGCGCACCTTTTCCAGGTCCTCGTTGAAGCGGCGCGAGATGTGGTGACTGAGATCGGCCTTTTCCATGTCAACTACCTTGCAGCGGAAAGCATCCATACGCAGGAATACACACGTGCGTTTACATCCGATCGCCCCGCACGTCAACACATTCGGAAGGTTTTGTGATTTAGCGCCTCATGCGCTCGCGGCCACGTCCAGATGACAGATGCGTTGCGCCGGGAAATGACACGTGAAGGTGCTGCCTTTGCCTTCGACACTGCGCACCTCGAGCCAGCCGCCGTGGCGCTGCAACGCATGCTTGACGATGGCGAGCCCGAGCCCCGAGCCGCCCTCGCCCCGCGAACGGCCGGCGTCGACTCGGTAGAAGCGCTCGGTGAGGCGCGGGATGTGCTCGGCGGGGATGCCGATGCCGGTGTCGATCACCGAGAAGTAGGCGCCCTCCTCGTCGCTCCACCAGCGCATGCGCACGGTCCCCTCGGAAAGCGTGTACTTGAGCCCGTTCACGAGCAAATTGGTGAACGCAGATTCGATCTCGTGCGCGGCGCCGAAGAGTCCGTCTTCGCACTCGAGGTCGAGCAACACGTGATGCGGACGATCCCCCTTGGCGAGAGCGTCACGGTGCAAGCGCTCGAGCATAAGCGGCACGTCGATCGGCTCGCGCGGCGCCTCCCCATCCGTCGATTCGAGCCTCGATAGCTCAAGCAGGTCGGTGATGATGGCATTCATCCGCTGAGCTTGTGCACGCATGTCGCGAATGGGCCCCGCCCAGGCATGATCGATGCCCGGATCGTCGGCCAGCGTGTCCAAGTAGCCGGAGATCACGGTGAGCGGCGTGCGCAGCTCGTGCGAGGCATTCGCTACGAAATCCTTGCGCATGGCCTCCAGGCGCATCTGGCGCGTCACGTCGCGCGCGAGCAGCAGAAACTGGCCGGCGCCGTAGGGCACCACTTGCAGCGCAAGATACAGGTCGGTCTCGAGCGGCGGACGGATGACGAGGGGCATTGCGAAATCTTCACCGTGCAGATAACGCACGAACTCGGGCGAGCGGATCAGATTATCGACGCGCAGACCGATGTCGATCGGGCGCCGCAGCCCGAGCAGGCGCGCGGCCTGACGGTTGAACCAGACGATCTCGTTCTGGCTGCTGAGGATGATGACGCCGTCGGGCAGCGCCGCGGTGGAGCGCCGCAGCTCACGGAAAATCTGCACCAGCCGCTGCTTGTGGAACTGCTTGCGCCGATGCAGCCGCACGACCTGTCCGATAATGTCGCCCCAGATCCCCCCGATGGCGGGCGGATCGAGCTGCGAGCGCAGTCGCAGCCAGCGGTCCAACCGATAGAGATTGTGCAGCTGCCAACCGAGGTACAGACAGGCGGCGAGCAGCACCCACAACCACAGCGGCGGGATGAGAAGGCCGAGACACAGACCCACCAGCAAGATGCCCGCGAGCCGCGCGAGCGCGAACGTCCACATCGCTGCCATGGTCCGGAGAGCTGCCTCCGCTTATGAGTCTCGGGTGGAGAAGCGATAACCGGCGCCGCGCACCGTCTGGACCAGCCCTTCCAAGGTGTACGGCTCGAGCGCCTTGCGCAACCGGCGGATGTGCACGTCCACCGTGCGCTCTTCGACGTAAGTATTACCTCCCCAGACCCGGTCCAGCAACTGCCCGCGGCTGAATACCCGCTCGGGGTGCGTCATGAAGAAATGCAGCAAGCGGTATTCAGTGGGGCCGAGTGCGATCTCGCGCTCGCCGGCGCTCACGCGATGGCTGGAGTCATCGAGTTTCAGGCCCTGGACCTCCATCACGTCGGCGGCGCCTGCGGGTGCGGCTCGGCGCAGCACCGCCTGGATGCGGGCAAGCAGCTCGCGCGGCGAGAACGGCTTGGTGATGTAATCGTCGGCGCCGCCCTCGAGGCCTCCGACCTTGTCCTGCTCCTCGGCTCGCGCGGTGAGCATGATGACTGGAATCTCCTCCGTGTCCTTCGAGCGCTTCAGCGAGCGAGTCAGCTCGAGGCCGCTCATGTCGGGCAGCATCCAATCGACCAGCATCAGATCGGGACGCGCATCCGCGATGCGCGCGCGCGCCTCGCGGCAGTCCTCGGCTTCCTTCACCTCGTAGCCGGCGCGCCGTAGTCCGAAGGCGATCAAATCGCGTATCGCCTTTTCGTCCTCGATGATGAGAATGCGCTTCGCAGTCATCAGATCCCTTAATCCCTTGATTCTTCAGCCCACTATTACAGCGCCCGCACATGACAGTTCCATGACTGGTGCTATTTCGCCGCGCGATGCTTCGCAGCGCGACGCTCAGCCTCGGTCAGGGCAACTTTGTCGCGCACATATTCCGGTTTTAAGTCGGCGGGATCCAGTCCCTGACCCGCCGCAAACCGTAGCGCGCCGAGCCGCGCCATATCCGCGGCATTCGGCAGCGCCTCCACGGAGCGCGCATCCAGAGTGATTCCCGCAAGCGCGGCGAGCTCCGGGTACGCTGCGAAGCCTCGGCCGATGCCTCTATAGGGCCCCGCGCTCGGCAAGCGTACGCGACCCGCCGGCGTAACTTGCAGAGGCTCGAGGGTACGGAGTCCCAGCGCCGGATCGCGAGCGAAGCAGCCCCAGTACACCTCGCCCATGCGGGCATCGATACAGGCGATGACCCGATCCGCGCCGGCCTCGATGGCGGGAAATGCCAGCGCCTCGAGGCTCGTGATGGCAACGACCGGCAAGCCTGCCCCGTAGGCGAGTCCTTGTGCGACGGCGACAGCGATGCGCACGCCCGTGAATGTGCCGGGGCCGACGCCTGCAGCAATGCCGTCGAGTTGCGACAAGCGCACGTTCGCCTCGCCGAGCACCGCGTCGATCAAAGGCAAGATCTGTTCTGCGTGTCCCCGCGTCGTTTCCAGGCCTCGCTCGATCGTGCCCTGCTCGGTGCGCAGTGCAACCCCCAAGGCCTCGGCCGAGGATTCGACGGCGAGCACGCGCATACGTTAGCCGGAGGCAGCGCTCGGCGCGCGCTTGCGGCCCAAGCGATCCATTAAAAATGCCGCGCCCGCAGCGCCGTCCTCGACGAGCGGGCTCGGCGGCAGCGCGCTCAAGAACACGCTCCCATACGCCTTCGTGGTCAAACGAGGATCGCCGAGCACGATCACGCCGAAATCGTCGAAATCGCGGATCAATCGTCCAACGCCCTGCTTCAAGGCAAGCACGGCCTGGGGCAACTGATACTGCAAAAACGGGTTACCGCCCAGCCGGCGGATGCCCTCGAGGCGTGCGCGCAGCAGCGGATCGTCGGGTGAGGCAAACGGCAGCTTGTCGATGGCCACGATGGCGAGCGCCTCGCCTTTTACGTCCACGCCCTCCCAGAAACTGCCGGTGGCGAGGAGGACGGCGTTGCCGAGCTCGCGGAACCGCTCGAGCAGCGCCTCGCGCGGGGCTTGACCCTGTACCAGCACGGGAAATGGTGGGTCGGGGAAGCGTGCCTCGAGCGCGCTCACCCCTTCGGCCAGCGCGCGATAGCTGGTGAACAGCAAAAACGCCCGACCGCCGCTCGCCTCGAGCAGCGGCGCGCACGCCTCGATGAACTTGCTTGCATGAGACGGGTGTTGCGGCTCGGGCATGTCGCGCGGCAGGTAAAGGCGCGCTTGGCTCTTGTAGTCGAAGGGGCTTTCGATCTTGAGCGTACGCGCCTCGGGCAATCCGATGCGCGCGGCAAAATGTGCGAAGTCATCGCCGATCGCCAGTGTCGCGGAGGTGAATACCCAGGCGCTCGGACGCGCCTCGACGAATTGGCGCAGGCGCTCGGCGATCTCGAACGGCGTGAACTGCAGTGTGAGCCCGGAGGCATTGGCATCGACCCAGCGGATGCCCGCCTCCGGCGGAGTATTCGCGAGCTGCGCGAGCTGCGCGGCCAGGGCCGCCGCGCGCCGTGCGCAGCTGGCCGTGCCCGCGCCCGTGCCGAGGCCCTCGAGCTCCTCACCGAGCGCGTGCAGAGCAGCCTCGATCGGCGGCAGAGTATCCAAGAAGGCGTCCGATAGGCGCTCCCACTCGTAGCGCCCGGCGCCGCCTCCGAGCGAGTCGCGCAGTGTATCGAGGAGCTCCGACACGGTCGCGAGCAGATCCGCGACCGCCGGCGAGCGCACGGCGGCCGCCTGAATCTCGGCGGTAGTGTCTTTGACCAGATATTGCACCGCTCGCGCCGCCCAGCTTTGTCCGAAGAACTGTGCCGCGATGTCCGGAATCTGATGTGCTTCGTCCAGGATCACGGCATCGGCGCCCGGCAGTAGGTCCGCGAATCCCTCGTCCTTGAGCGCAAGATCGGCGAGCAGCAGATGATGATTCACCACGACGATGTCGGCGGCCTGCGCGGCGCGCCGCGCCTCCACCACGTGGCAGCGGGCGTAGTGTGCGCACTCCTGCCCCAGGCAATTCTCGCGCGTCGAGGTGATCGTCGGCCAGACGGGCGACTGCTCCGGCAAATCGGTGAGCTCTGCAAGATCGCCGGTCTTCGTCACCGCCGCCCAGCGCGAGACGCGCGTGAGGAGGCGTTGCGTGCCGCCTCCCGGCTTGAACAGCGAGCCCTGTTGCAAGGTGAGCTCGAGCCGATGCCGGCACAGATAATTCGCGCGGCCCTTGAGCAAGGCCATTTTGACGGGGGCGCCCAACGCGCGCGCGAGCGTCGGCACGTCGCGGCGAAACAGCTGGTCCTGCAGAGTGCGCGTCCCGGTCGAGATGATGACGCTGCGTCCCGACAGGAGTGCCGGCACGAGATAAGCGAAGGTCTTGCCGGTGCCCGTTCCCGCCTCGACGATCAGCGCCTCATCCAGGGCGAGTGCGCGCCCGACCGCCGCCGCCATTGCGGATTGTTCCGGGCGGTAGGCGTATCCAGGAATGACCCGCGCCAGCGGGCCTTGCGGACCGAACACCTCTTTGTAATCGCTGTCGATGAAGATTCTCGCTCGAGGGGTCACGGGGCTTGAGCCCCGAGTACTAGCCTACGACGCCACGGTGCGCGCGTCGCGCCCTATTTGACGATGGCACGAAAGCGCGCCAGCGCCATGGCCTTCGCCTTGAGGACGTGCTTGAGGCGCCAGCGGATATGCGTGTACTCGGCCGCGGTGGCCGTGCGCAGCTCGCCGCCGCCAGCGGCAGCAACCATGAGGTTCTCCGGGCGGTCGAAGGTGTGTCCACCGTCGATGGAATAGCTCACCTCGGCACCGGCGCCCACCGCGGAGTTGGCGATGTAGCGCATGTGTTCCGGAATCGCAAAATCGACGCTCGGCGGCGGCAGCGGCTGCGAGCCGCTGTTGCGAATTTCGAGCGTGTAGAACACCTCGTCGCCGGGTACCACGCGATCGGCCGGAACCAGCTCGCGGTCCTGACGTACGGCAGCCGTCGCCTTGACCTCGAGGGTCGCGGGGCGTGCGCCATCGGCCATGCTCAAAGAGCTCATCGCACTTGCAAAAACAAGTGCGCAGAGTACGCAGACAGAGCGTCCTTCGAGCTTCATGTAGCGCATGCCGCGAGTATACCTCCTAGCGCTAAATCATGTAGTTATGTCATATTTCTATAATCCCACAGAGGATCTACGCCGCGCCACGCCGGAACCGCCAGGGGACACCGCACAGGGGTTGGCGCCTCTCGAGCCATCTGTCATCCTTCCTTTTTTGAGAACGCTTTCGAGGGTATCCCTATGGCCACCGCTGCCCAGCACGTCCCATCACTTGGATCCTTGGATCGCGGGGTCGCGGCATGGGTCGAGGAGATCGCGCGCCTGACGCAACCGGATCGCATCCATTGGTGCGACGGCAGCGCCGCCGAGTACCAATCCATCGAGCGCGAGCTCGTGGGCAAGAAGGAGTTGTTACCGCTCAATCCGGTGAGCTTCCCCGGCTGCCATCTGCACCGCTCGCATCCGTCGGATGTCGCGCGCGTCGAGCACCTCACGTTCGTATGCACACAAGACCGCGCCGATGCGGGCAACAACAACCACTGGATCGCGCCCGCCGAGGCACATGCCAAGATGGACGCGCTGTTCGCCGGATGCATGAAAGGCCGCACCATGTACGTGGTGCCTTACTGCATGGGACCGATCGATTCGCCCTACTCGCGCTGCGGTGTCGAGATCACGGACAGCGCCTACGTCGTGCTCAACATGGTCCTCATGACTCGCGCGGGCCGCGCCGCGCTCGAGCGCATCGCTCGCGAGGGGAAGTTCGTGAAGGGCTTGCACTCGACCGGCGAGCTCGATCCGAACCGGCGCTTCATCATGCATTTTCCCGAGGAGCTGTCGATCAAGAGCTTCGGCTCGGGATACGGCGGTAACGCCTTGCTCGGGAAGAAATGTCACGCCTTGCGCATCGCCAGCTGGCAGGCACGCGACGAGGGCTGGCTCGCCGAGCACATGCTCATCGTCGGCATCCAAAACCCGCAGGGCGAAACGCATTATCTCGCCTGCGCGTTCCCCTCGGCGTGCGGCAAGACCAACCTCGCCATGCTGATTCCGCCCTCGAGCTACAAGGGCTGGAAGGTGTGGACCCTGGGCGATGACATCGCGTGGCTGCACCCCGGCAAGGACGGCAGGCTCTATGCCATCAATCCCGAGTCCGGCTATTTCGGTGTGGTCCCGGGAACCAATGCGAAAACCAACCGTAACGCCTATGAGACCATCCGCCGCAACACGATCTTCACCAATGTCGCGGTGACCGCGGACAACGAGCCCTGGTGGGAAGGGCTGCCAGAGGGCAGGCCGGTGTGCGACTGGCAGGGCCGACCGTATGATCCGGCCGACGGCCTCGCGGCCCATCCGAACTCGCGTTTCACCGTCGATGCGCGCCAGAATCCGGCGTATTCGAAGCTCGCAGACGCCCCGGGCGGCGTACCGATCTCGGCGATCGTGTTCGGCGGGCGCCGCCGTTCCCTCGCGCCGCTCGTCTATCAGGCGCGCAGCTGGGCGCACGGCGTGCTGATGGGGGCCGGCTTGGCTTCCGAGACGACGGCGGCCGCGACCGGCGCGGTAGGCGTCGTGCGCCGCGATCCGATGGCGATGAAGCCGTTCGCAGGCTATGACTTCGGCGACTACTGGGCGCACTGGCTCGAGGTGGGCGCGAAGCTCGCCGCAGCGCCCGCAATCTTTCAAGTCAACTGGTTCCGCCAGGACGGCGCCGGCAAGTTCCTGTGGCCGGGATATGGCGACAATCTGCGCGTCCTACGCTGGATCATCGATCGCAGCAAGGCAAGCATTCCGGCGCGCGAGACGGCCATCGGCTTCTTGCCGCGTCTCGGGGACTTGGATACGCGCGAGCTCGATCTTGCTCCCGCCGCGCTCGAAGAATTGCTCGCCGTGTCGCACTCGGACTGGCGCACGGAGTTCGAGCAAATCGGCGCTTATTTGTCGGAGGTCGGCGAGCGAGTTCCGCAGGCGTTGCACGCGGAACTCGGCGATGCGCTCGCGCGCACTGAGGCCTGAGCCGCTGCCGCCGCGCTCACTCCTCGCAGATGTAGCGGATCACCTGCGAGGAATTGCTGTCGGGCGCCTTGCCGAGTCCGATCAGGCCCTCGCCTCGAATCTGCATCGAGTCGCGGCGCACGAAGGCTTCCTCGCCGTCCTTGCCGATCACGAACGTGCCGTTGGTGCTCTGGTCGATCAACATGAACTTGTTGCGGTTGAGCTCCACCCGTGCGTGTAGGCGGGAGATCAAATTGCCCTTGACGACGAGATCGTTCTCCTCGGCGCGGCCCATGGAGATGTTGGCCCGCCCATCCTCCACCAGGATCTCCTGCCCCTGATAGCGCAACCGCATGCGATGTCCCTTGCTGGATCGGTCGCGTGAGGTCATGGCGATCGCCGGCACCATGCTGGTGATGTCCTCGGGCTGCCACAGGACCTCGTACAGGGCGACCTCGCTCGAGCGTCCCTTGAGCGTCGCGATGTCGATCTGACGCACGGAGGCGCGCCACTCGCTCGACAGATGATCCACCATGGTCTGCGTCGTGATGATCTGCCCCGCCTTGGCCTGACTGGTCATGCGGTTTGCGGTGTGCACGGCGGAGCCGAAGATGTCGCGGTTCTCGCGCACCACCGGGCCGAAATTGCAGCCGATCCGGATGGCAACAGCCTGCTCCTCGACCTTCAGCCCGGGGTGCAGCGTGATCTGCTTCTGCATCTGGGCCGCGGCGTTCAACGCATCGTCCGCGGTCGCAAAGGTGGCCATGACCTCATCGCCCATGGTTTTGATGACCGTGCCGCTGTTTTGGTCGGTCGCCCCGCGCATCACCTCGATGCAGATCCCGACCATATCGCGCGCGCGCAAGTCGCCAAGCAACTCGTAGAGCTTGGTACTGCCGACGACGTCGGCAAAGACGATGGCGAGTTCGACTTCCTTTCCCATGTTCCCCGGCGAATTATACTTGACCGGGCTGCCTGCGCTCGGGCGGTTTAGGCAGCCACCCCTTTCTCGAGCGATGATAGCGCGGAAAACAAGCTTTCCGGCGCCGCGTCGGGCCGCGCGGCGACGTCGGACAAAAATCGACGCCAAGCGCGCGCGCCTGCACATCCGGCCATCAGGCCGTGCAAGTGACGCGTGATGGAGTGCAGACGCACGCCCCGCTGGACTTCGGCACGCGCATACGGGACGAGGCGCTCCACGATCTGCCACGGCTCCGGAATTCGCCAGGCAGGATCGATCAGCGCCCGCTCGAGCTCGGCCAAGAGCGCCGGGCGGTGATAAGCGGCTCGTCCGAGCATAACGCCGTCCAGACCCGCTGCGACGTGCGCGCTCACGGCGCTCACCTCGGTCATGCCGCCGTTGAGGACGATGGGCAGGTCGGGATGGTCGCGCTTCAGGCGATGCACGTAGTCGTATTTCAGCGGCGGTATTTCCCGGTTCTCTTTCGGTGACAGCCCCGCGAGGATCGCAGCGCGCGCGTGTACGATGAGCGCCGACACGCCTGCGCGCGCCACCGCGGCCGCAAACTCCGAGAAAAACCCGTAGTCATCGCGTGCATCGACGCCGATGCGGCACTTCACGGTGACGGGTAGCTGCGTGCTCTCGCGCATGCGCTCGACGCACTCGGCCACCAGGGCCGGACGGAGCATGAGACAGGCCCCGAACGAGCCGCTCCTCACGCGGTCGCTGGGACATCCCACGTTCAAGTTGATCTCGTCGAACCCCGCCTGCGCGCCGATGCGCGCCGCCGCCGCCAGCTCGAGCGGATCGGCGCCGCCCAGCTGGAGCGCAACCGGATGCTCGGCCGCGTCGTGCGCGAGCAAGCGCCCGGCATTCCCTCGGACGATGGCGGCGGACACGATCATCTCGGTATAGAGAAGCGCGTGGGGGGCATAAAGGCGATGCACGAACCGACAATGGCGGTCGGTGCAATCCATCATCGGTGCGACGCAGAGCCGACGGTCGAGGGCGGCAAACCGGCTTGGCACGTTCGAGCTCCTAATGTCGCGAACCCCAGGCGGCCGTCGCGGTAAGCTTCACGCCAAGCGCGTGCATCACCTTGAGCACGGTGCCGAGACTTGGATTGCCATCCTTGGATAGGGCTTTGTAGAGTCCTTCGCGGGTCAATCCCGTTTCCTTGGCGAGCTGCACCATGCCGCGCGCGCGCGCGATGTCACCGAGCGCCGCGGCAAGAAGCGCCGGATCATCAGGCGCCTCTTCCAAACATGCCGCGATGTAGGCGGCCATCTCGGCCTCGGATTTCAGGTTCGCGGTGGCATCCCGTCCGGGACCGTCTTTGCGTCGCTTGCTTGCCATTGATCACCCTCAACAGTCACCGCACAGCCAGGCCGGGCTTGATTCGAAGTGTAGTCTACAGTTGACATCGTGTCAGCTATAGTTCACAACCCGCCCGAGCCGGGGTGGGTCCGCCCGCGCCCACTCCGCTCCGCTAGCGCGCTACACTGTCGCCCTTTGCGCAGGGCATCGGACATGAAGCGAGAGACCGTCGCGATACACGGGGGATTCGACTGCGACCCCGCCACCAAAGCCGTGGCCGTGCCCATCTACCAAACTGCGGCGTACTCGTTCGACAGCGCGGCGCACGGCGCCGCCCTCTTCAATCTCGAAGTCGAGGGCTTCAGATACACCCGCATCGCGAACCCCACCACTTCCATCCTCGAGCAGCGAGTTGCCGAGCTGGAGGGCGGAGTGGGCGCGCTCAGCGTCGCGTCGGGCCAGACGGCGCTTTACTATGCGGCGCTCAACGTCACGCAGATGGGCCGCAACATCGTCTCCGTGCCGCAGCTCTACGGCACGACCTACACGCTGTTCGCGCACCTCCTGCCGAGCCTCGGGGTGACGGTGCGATTCGCGAAGTCCGACCGCGCCGCAGACATCGAGGCGCTCATCGACGAGAACACGCGCGCGGTGTTCTGCGAGACGGTGGGGAATCCGGCCGGCAATGTCTGCGATCTCGAGGCGCTTGCGGACGTGGCGCATCGGCACGCCATGCCGCTCATCGTCGACAACACGGTGGCGACGCCGATCCTGGTGCGCCCGGTCGAGCACGGGGCGGACGTCGTCATCCATTCGCTCACGAAGTTCATGGGCGGGCACGGCACGACGCTCGGCGGCATCGTGGTCGACTGCGGCAGCTTCCCCTGGGCCCAGCATGCGGCACGCTATCCCATGTTTACCCAGCCGGATGAGTCGTATCACGGGCTGGTGTACACCGAGCACTACGGCCGCGCCGCCTTCATCGGCCGCTGCCGCAGCGTGCATCAGCGAACCATGGGCGCGGTGCTCGCACCGATGAACGCCTTCCTGCTCCTGCAGGGGATCGAGACGGTGGCGTTGCGGATCGAACGCCATGTGGAGAACGCACGCAAGGTCGCGCAGTTCCTGCGCAGCGATGCGCGCGTCGAGTCCGTGAACTACGCCGGCTTCGCCGACAGCCCCTACTATGGGCTGGTGAAGAAATATCTGGGCGGTCGAGCATGCTCACTGCTCACCTTTGACGTCCGCGGCGGCTTGCCCGCGGGCGTACGTTTCTATGACGCATTGAAGCTCTTCAAGAGGCTGGTCAATCTGGGCGATGCGAAATCGCTCGCCTGCCATCCGGCCTCCACGACGCATCGCCAGATGAGCGCCGCGGAGCAACTGGCGGCAGGAGTCGGTCCGGGCAGCATCCGCCTGAGCGTCGGCATCGAGCATATCGACGACATTTTGGCGGACCTGGATCAGTCGCTCGCGGCCGCAGCAGCCGGCTCCGGCGCGGACTAGCGGCGGCCATTCTCCAGTGCCCGAGCATGCCCTGCCTGCCGCCGTCGCCGCGCTGTTTCCGAGCTCCGCGGAGCGCGCACGCCTCGACGGCTGGCTGACGGGGGCGCTGCTCGACTCGCAGGGCCGCGTGCGCGCCGGCTCGGTCATTCCGACCATCGACATGGCGCGCTTCGCCGAGGAGCTCGCCGCCATGGACTTCGACGCGCCTCGACCCATCGAGCAGCTGCTCGAATGGACCCTCGAGCGCATGGAGCACGGAATCGTGCAGATGACGAATCCGCGCTATTTCGGCTTGTTCAACCCCGGCGCCAATTTTCCTTCGCAATGTGCCGACCGCATCGTGAGTGTTTTCAATCCGCAGCTGGCGAGCTCTGCCTCATCGCCCGTTCCGGTGGCGCTCGAAAGCCACGTCATCCGCGCCGTCGCGCGCCGAGCAGGATTCGGCGCCGCGGGGACCGGTCACTTCGCCACGGGCGGATCGGAGGCGAATTACACCGCGTTCCTGTGTGCGCTCACCGCGGCTCATCCGCGCTTCGCGCACGAGGGAGCCCGCGCCTTCACGGGACCGCCGACGCTCTATACCTCGCGCGAATGTCACATTGCCTGGCTCAAGATCGCGCATCAGGCGGGCGTGGGGCGCGATGCACTGCGTCTCATCGCGACCGACGGCACGGGACGCATGGACCCCGAGGCGCTCGAGCAAGCGATCCGTGCCGACCGTGCGGCCGGGGCCGTGCCGATCCTGCTGGTCGCGACCGCAGGCACGACCGGGGCCGGTATGATCGATCCGCTCGAGGCCTGCGCGGACATCGCCCGGCGCGAGGGTGTGTGGTACCACGTCGACGCAGCCTGGGGTGGAGCGGCCATCGCCTCCGAGCGCATGCGCGGGCTGCTCGCGGGCATCGAACGGGCCGACTCGGTCACGATCGACGCGCACAAGTGGCTCGCGACGACCATGGGTTGCGCGATGTACATCACAGCGCGCGGTCCGGTCCTGTCGGAGGCCTTCCACGCCTCCACGAGCTTCATGCCCTCGAGCTTCGCGAGCATCGACCCCTATCTCAACAGCGTGCAATGGTCGCGCCGATTCCTGGGGCTGCGGCTGTTTCTGTCGTTGGGCGCAGCCGGCTGGGCCGGGCTCGGTGCTCACGTCGAGCGCAGCGTCGCGGTGATCGCGCACGTACGCGAGCGATTGTCCGCGCTCGGCTGGACGGTGGCGAACGATTCAAAGCTTGCGGTACTCGATGTGCTGCCGCCCCAAGTGTGCGACGTGCGCGCGCTGGTAAGACGGGTGGTCGAGTCGGGGCGCGCGTGGGTCGCGCCGACCACGTTCGAAGGCCGCGACGTGGTGAGGATTTGCGCGACCCACGGCGAGACCTCGCAGAGGGACGTCGAGGAGCTGGTGGCCGCGCTCAGTGACGCCGCATGCTGAGCATTTTCTGCACCAACGACCGTATGGAGCCGAGCGATTGGAAATTCTCCGGCGTGATGTCGGATTGCGGAATGGCGATGTCGAACTCCACCTCGACGGCGAGCATCAGGTTGACCATCTTCAGCGAGGTGACGCCAAGGTCGCTCAGCTGCGTATCGACGGGGAACGGGCTCGGAAATACCGCTGCGGAACCGCTCACTTGCTTGACCAGGGTGATCAAGCGGTCGCACACTTCTTCCGCACCCAGTTTCACCCGATAAGCCCCCACCAAGCTAAGATTTTTGATCATACCGTGTAGCAACAACGCCGTCGAAGCTTTACATATGGCCGCAAAAGCGCGTACTGCGTCACCAAGCGGGCAAATTTCACGTTAACTTATCTAGTCGCTGGCGGCGCACCTGCCACATAATGTGCGCGCGCTCTTTCCTCAACGAACAGAGATCCCATGGAAGCCCAACGAATCGCAGATGGCGGCGCGCAGATCTTGCAGGCGTGCGGCACAGGCTACAGCACGCGCGCGCGCGTTGCGGCGCAGGCCGCCTTGCTGCATGCACCCTCGGTCGATGCCGCCGCACGCTTTCCGAGCGAAGCTTTCGCCGCGATCAAAGAGCAACGGCTGCTCGGCGTCATGGTGCCGGAGGCTCTCGGCGGGGAGGGCGCGACGGTCGCCGAGCTCGCAGACGTGTGCTTCATTCTGGGACAGGGATGCGCGTCGACCGCACTCATTTTCGCAATGCATCAAATCAAGATGGCGTGCATCGTCCGCCACGCGAAAGGCAACCCTGCGCTCGAGCGCATCCTGCGCGAAGTCGGGACCAAGCAGCTGCTGCTCGCCTCCTCCACGACCGAAGGACAAGCCGGCGGCAACGTGCGCTCGAGCGAGGCCCCCGTCGAGCACGTCGGCGATCAAGTGACTCTCGAGCGCAAGGCAACCGTGATCTCCTATGCGATGGAGGCGGACGGTATCGTCACCACCGCGCGCCGTGCGCCCGATGCGGCGGCCTCGGACCAGGTGCTCCTGGTGCTCCTCAAGAGGGATTACACCCTGGAACGGTTGCAGTCGTGGGATACCCTCGGGATGCGCGGCACGCACAGCGAGGGGTTCACGTTGCGTGCTCGCGCGTCGGCGCAACAAATTCTGGCCGAGCCCTACGAGAAGATCCACTCGCAAACGATGGTGCCGCACGCGCACATCTTGTGGGGATCGGTGTGGGCGGGAATCGCCGCGGCCGCCACCGCGAAGGCGCAGGCGTTCGTGCGCAATGCCTTGCGCTCTTCCGGCGGACAAATGCCGCCGGGCGCTGCCCATTTCACGCAGGCCGCATCGTCCCTGCGAACCCTACGCGGTGTCCTCAGCTCGGCGCTGCGCAGCTATCAGGCGGTGATGATGGACGAGAAGGCGCTCGGGGCCCTCGAATTTCAAACGATGATCACGCTCACCAAGGTGCAGGCCTCCGAGCTCGCCGCCGCCACCGTGCTCGCTGCGCTGCGCGCATGCGGGTTATCGGGCTACAGGAACGACAGCGAGTTCAGCGTCGGCCGGCACCTGCGGGACATTCTCTCGGCCCCGCTGATGATCAACAATGACCGTATTCTCGCCAACCTCGCGATGACTTCGGTAATGACCTCGCTGCCGACGTCGATCAGTGGTTGAAGAGGGCCGCTTCCACATGAATGCACCCCGTGCCGCCGTCGCGGCTTCGCCGAGCGGCGATCCGCCGGGCGAAGCCGTGCTCGCGCACATCGCGTCTGCCTTGTTCGTCCCGATGGGCGTCGACGGCGTCTATGCGCGCAGCGCCCTCTATGTACGCGTCTGCGAGGGCCTCGAGGGCTACATCACGAGCCTGCGCGAACCCGGCACCGAGCTCATGCGCTTTCCGCCCGTGATGAGCCGCAAGCAGCTCGAGAAGTCGGGATACCTGAAGAGCTTCCCCAACCTGCTCGGCTGCGTGTGCGCCTTGCACGGCAGCGAACCCGTCATCCGCGCGGCGGCCGATCGCCTCGAACAGGGCGGCGATTGGACCGAGGCGTTGTCGGCGTCCGATCTCGTGCTCTCTCCCGCGGCCTGCTATCCGGTCTATCCGATCGCCGCGGCGCGCGGGGCGCTACCGGCCGGCGGCTGGCAATTCGACATCGAGGCCGACGTCTTCCGGCACGAGCCCTCTCGCAGTCTCGACCGCCTGCAGTCCTTTCGGATGCGCGAGTTCGTGAGGATCGGTGCGCCGGAGGAGATCGTCGCGTACCGCGAGCGCTGGCTGTCCCGCGCCCCCCAGATCGCGGCGGATCTGTCGTTGCCGCACACGCTCGACGTGGCGAACGATCCGTTCTTCGGGCGCGTGGGGCAGATGATGGCGGTGAGCCAGCGCCAGCAAACGCTCAAGTTCGAGCTGTTGATTCCGTATTACGCGGGCGCGGTGCCGACCGCCTGCATGAGCTTCAATTATCACCGCGAGCATTTCGGCACGGTGTGGGGTATGAGGGACGAGCGCGGCGAGCCGGCGCACACGAGCTGCGTGGCATTCGGCATCGATCGGTTGGTCGTGGCGCTGTTTGCCAATCACGGCGTCGATCCAGCGCTCTGGCCCGCGGTCACCCGGCGAGCGCTCGGCATCTGAGCTAGGTGCCCGGAGCGATCTTGCCGCTCGATGCGCGGGTCAAGCGATTCCTCGAAGTGCTGGCGGCCGGAAACGCCGCCCGCACGCTCGATCCCACCGTCCTCGAGCGGCGCGAGCAAGTTGCCGAGCTCATGAAGCTCGGCGGCCCCGCGCCGCCGATCGGGCGCATCGAGACTCTCTCGCTGCCCGGCCCCGCGGGACCCTTGAGCGCCCGCCTGTATTCGCCCGTCGAGGCCGGAGCCGGCTTGTTGCCGGGCATGCTGTACTTACATGGCGGAGGCCTCGTCGCGGGAAACCTCGACACGCATGCTTGCATCGCACAGTCGCTCGCGCACTTCGGAGCATGCCGCGTGCTCGCGCTCGACTATCGGCTCGCGCCCGAGCATGCATTTCCGGCAGCGCTGGAGGACGCCTGCGCTGCCGTCAGGGTGATGCGCGCGCGCGCGGCGGCATACGGCATCGACCCGGCTCGGCTCGCCATCTGCGGCGACTCCGCCGGCGGTATGCTCGCCGCGGCAGCCTGCCAAGCCGCCGCACACGCTCAGGACCCGCCTCTCGCCCTGCAGCTGCTCATCTGTCCGATCCTCGATTACAGCCGAAGCTCGGGCTCCCGTGCGGAGTTCGCGAGCGGATATCTCCTCGATCAGGCGACCCTCGATCACGATCTGCGTCACTGCATGCCCGGCGGGGCCGATGCGATGGACACCCGCCTGTCACCGCTCCACGCGACAGACCTGTCCGGCATCCCGCGCACCATCATCCACACCGCTGAGTTCGATCCGCTGCGTGATGAAGGCCGGGAATATTTCGAGCGCCTCGCCCACAGCGGAACGGGCCTATCCTATACTTGCCATGCGGGTATGATTCACTTGTTCTACGGTCTGGGTGCCGTCATACCGTATGCGCGCACCGCGTTCGAATGCATCGGCCGTGAGATCAGGGCGGCATTGGCTTGAACTCGAGGAGTGCGGAGTGACGGAACGGGCCGCGGCAGAGCGGATCGTGCGCGAGCTACACAGGGCTCGCGTGAGCGGCGACCTCGCCGGCATGTGCCGTGTGTTCGCGGACGATGGCCGCTTCGAGATCGCCGGGGCGAGCGCGGACAAGCCGATCTCGATCCGGGCGACGGGCCTCTCCGAGTTCAAACCTTGGCTCGCGATGATGACCAAGGTCTTCAAGTTGACCGATTATCATCTGATCTCGCTGGTGATCGAAGGGCAGCGGGCCGCCGCTCACTGGCGCGTGAACATCTTCTCCAAGGTCACCGGTGTGACCGTGCCGACCGAGCTCGTCGATCTCATGGAGCTGCACGAGGAGCGCATCCGGACTTACAACGAGTTCTTCGTTCCGCGCTAGAGACCGAGCGAAAGCTGCGGTGAGTCCGGCACGGGCGGGCGAAACTTCGAAGTATCGAGCTCGTAGCGGTCATCCGAGTCCGCAAAGCCGAGTTTGCGCTTGGCGAGCTCGAAGCGCGCACGCAGCAGCTCCGCATAAGCGCCGGTGCCTTTCATCCGCACGCCGAACTGCGAATCGTAGTCCTTCCCGCCGCGCGCCTGATTGATGAGCGACATGACGTGCGCGGCGCGGTCGGGGTAGTGATCCTCGAGCCACTCGCGGAACAGGATCTTGAGCTCGTGCGGCAAGCGCAACAGGACGTAGCCCGCCGAGCTCGCCCCCGCCTCGCTCGCCTGCTCGAGAATCGCCTCCATCTCGTGATCCGTGATGGCCGGAATCACGGGCGCCACCAGCACTCCCACGGGAACCGCGGCCCGCGAGAGCTCGCGGATCACGCGCAGACGCGCGAGCGGCGAAGCGGTGCGGGGCTCGAGCGTGCGCTTGATGTCGTCGCACAGCGAGGTGATGCTCAGCATGACGGAGACCAGCCGGTCGCGCGCAAGGTCCGTGAGCAAATCGAGATCGCGCAATATGAGCGCGCTCTTCGTGACGATGGTCACCGGGTGGCGACAGCGGGCGAGGACGCGGAGGATGCCGCGTGTCACCTCGAGCCTTTTCTCGAGCGGCTGGTAGCCGTCGGTGTTGATTCCGAGCGCGATCGGCTTACAGACATACGAGCGCTTGGCAAGCTCAGCCTCGAGAATTTTGACGGCGTCGGCCTTGTAGAAGAGCTTGGTCTCGAAATCGAGCCCCGGCGACAAGCCGAGATAGGCATGGCTCGGACGCGCGAAGCAATACACACAACCGTGGCTGCACCCGCGGTACGGATTGATCGATTGATCGAATCCGACGTCCGGCGAATCGTTGGTAGTGATGATGCCCCGGGCGCGGTCCGGCAGTACCGTCTCCGCGACGCTGTCGGGCGTCTCCTCGCGATACCAACCATCGTCGGCTTGCTCGACCGATAGCGCATCGAAGCGACCCGTCGGATTCGAGCCCGCCCCTCTACCTTTGAAGGTTTGATGACCGATGAACTTCGACACCATAGACAAAACTCTACGCGGCCGTGGTGCCAGCGTAAATCCAGTAGTCGCAGGCGCCGAGTACTGTATGCGGCGGCGCCCCGCCACACCCCGGTCAGGTGGACGCGCCGGCGAGCTTGCGGGCGTGCCGCAGATCCTCGATGAGTGCCCTGCGCAGCTCGCGCGCCTGCTCGCCTTGCGCGCGCAGGATCGCGGAGGGATGATAGCTGGCGAGGATCCGCGCACCTGCGGAGTGCCGCAACTCCGCCCCCCGCCCCGCCGCAATCGTCAACGAAGCACCCGTGAGGGCGCGCAGCGCCGTGCCGCCCAAGGCCACGATGATCCCGGGAGCGACCTCGGCGATCTCCTGTTCGAGCCAGACGCTACAGGCGTTTATCTCGCGCAAGCCGGGCTTCTTGTGCAGACGTCGCTTGCCGCGCGGCTCCCACTTGAAGTGTTTGACGGCATTGGTGATGTACACGGATTTACGATCGAGTCCCGCCT
>Ga0187890_10000005_pt1 | contig 168279 bp, 162 predicted proteins | sample June2016WEW_21_1_FD_133005 | JGI IMG/M metagenome (GOLD analysis project Ga0187890, IMG submission 133005) | Peatland microbial communities from SPRUCE experiment site at the Marcell Experimental Forest, Minnesota, USA - June2016WEW_21_10 | ecosystem: Environmental > Terrestrial > Soil >... | reverse complement strand
GCCGACCCGTTGTGAGAGCTTCCTCGGTAGTGTCCACGTGTCCACCAAACCCACTTGCTAAGAGTGGGCGTAGCTTCCCGACATCCGGGGGCGTTAGGTAGGTGTGTTCACCGGCCGGTTACGTCCGATCAGCCGCCTGATGAAGTGAATCGATGGATTATTGCGCTCGGCGGGATGCCGATACGCCTATGCGGGATGCGTCAGCGCTTCGGACTCAAGATCGAGGCGGCCGGATCGTCGATGACGGCGGCGGAACTCGTCTCCGGCTCGACCTCCTTCAGGCGACTTACCTGCAGTTCACCCGCACGCTCGAGCACCGGATAGGCGACCGAGCAGATATGCGAATGGATGCGCTTCAGGTCGCGCAGGATGTCCAGATGCAGGGAGCTCGATTCGACTGTCTCCGAACGCCCCTCCCGCAGTCGGGCGAAGTGGCTTTCGGCCGCCGCGAATTCGGCGGCCCGGAGCGTCGCCTTCTCGGTGATCAATTGCCGAGCGATCTTGACGTCGCCCGACATGAAAACGCTGAATGCCAGTTTGAGATTGTCGACGACCTCTTGATGGAAAGCTTGCAATTCCGCCGCGCCCTCGGTGGAGAAGACGACCTTACGCTTGATCTTCTTCGCCGCCAGCTCCATCAAATTTTTGTCGATGATGTCTCCGACATGTTCCAGGTTGATCGAAAAGGAGATGATCTCCATCGCCCGGTGTCCGTCCTGTTGATTCAGGCTCTCCCGGGTGAGCTTCGTGACGTATAGCTTCACCGCCTCATCGAGCCGGTCCACCGCATCGTCCATCCGGCAGATTTCCGTCACCATCTTGCGGTCGTCGGTCATGAGTGCCGTCATCGTCCGCCGAAGCATGCCCTCAACGATGTCGCCCATGTGCAGCGTCTCGCGCGCCGCGCAGGCAAGCGCCACGGAGGGTGTGGCGAGCGCAGTCTCATCGAGATACAGAGGGGTCGACGGATCACTGGGCTTCACACGCTCCGGAAGTAGGCGGGTCAGCAGCGTCGCCAAGGGTTTCAGCGGAAAAATGAAGACGAGTGCCAACGCGAGATTGAACGCCGTATGGAAATCCGCCGCCATTCGCGAAGGATTCGGCTCGAGCAGAGCGAGGCCTTCGGCGATTGGATTCAGAAAAGGCAGCACGAGCGCGCATCCCACGACTCGGTTGAGCAGGTTGCCCAGCGGCAGGCGGCGGCTCGCGGGATTGTCGCCTCGACTGCCCTCGACCAGCGGATTGATTGCGCTGCCGAGATTGGCACCGAGGATGAGGGCCAGCGCCGCCACCGGCGTAATGAAACTGGAGTAGGCAAGAGACATCACCAAGAGAACCACGGTCACGCTGGAATGGGCCGCCCAGGTGAGCGCAGCCGCCATCAGCAGACACAGCAGCGGATCGCCGGTCATGGCGCCGAGCAGGGCGCGGACTGCCGGCGCATTCTCGGCCGGGGCCAGTGTATCGAGCAAGATGTGCAGCGATAGCACCATGATTCCCACGCCGATCGCCACTCGCCCAAGATCGCGGGTGCGGGTTTGACTGCCCCTCTTGAAGGTGATTACGCCTACCAGAAATAGTACCGGCGCTACGGCCGAGACGTTGAACGACAGGACTTGAACGATGAGCGTGGTGCCGACATTTGCACCCAACATGATCGCGAGGGCGGGGATCAAGTCGACCGTACCTCCGGTGACGAAGGAGGCGGTCATCAATCCTGTCGCGGTACTGCTCTGGAGAAGCGCGGTGACAAAGATGCCGGCCATGAACGCCGCAAACCGATTGCGCAGCGCCATTCCGAGAAAGCGCCTGAGATCAGACCCGAACGCGCGCACGATGCCGCTGTGGACCATATGCAGGCCCCACAATAGCAGCGCAACGCCGCCGGTCAGATCGAGAAGAATCATGCTTCCCATGCGCCCATCCTATATCTCATGAGCCGCCCACGGGACAGGAACCGGTTCGCGTATTACCTCCGCGGCTCGCGCTCAAGGCGGCCGATGACAGACCGCCTCGATATTGTTGCCGTCCGGATCGAGCACGAATGCGCCGTAGTAGTTGGCATGGTAGTGCGGGCGTAGTCCGGGTGCGCCGTTGTCCTTACCGCCGGCCTTCAACGCGGCCTGGTAAAAGGAATCGACCCGCGCTCGAGAGCTTGCGGTGAAGGCAATGTGCACGGGTCCGCTCGGCCGGCCGTGATCGCCGATCCAGAAAAACGGCTTGCCGTCGGCGCCGAATCCCGCGTGGGCACCGCCGCCGCTCTGCTCGGCAGTGACCTCCATGACCAGGGTGATCCCCAGGCCCCGCAGCGCCTCGACGTAAAAGCTCCGCGAGCGATTCATGTCCGAGACCGTGAAGCCGGTGTGATCGATCATAGCGGCGTCTCCTTGTGGCGAGTTCCTCAGGCGAGTGGCCGCCAAGTCGGCGATTTCGTCAGGCGGTACGAAAATATCGAAGGTCAACGCACCCTCGTCTGCGCCGGGAGGCTCGAGCACCGCGAGCTGCGAGTCGAGCAGCGTGTTCGCGGGCCTTCCAGGTAAATGAATTTAAGGTCAGGCGTCCTCTCGTGCAAGCGGTCCCGGTAGCTGCTCTTCCAGGAGCCGGAGACGCCCATGACGACAATTTGAGCTGCGGATCGTGCGCTTCGCCTCGGGAACTTCGCTGGACATTGTGAACTCCGTCGCGCGTGTCGAGAAAGCAACAACATATACTGAAACTTGGTCGATTCGCCTATGAGGTGCCGTGTGATCGGTATTGCCATCGCATTGGTCGTGATCGCCGCCCTGATCGTTTACATCGCCGCCCTCTACAACGAGCTGGTAGGCCTGCGCGAGAACGTCAAGGTGGCGTGGGCAAACATCGACGTCCTGCTGAAGCAGCGCCATGACGAGTTGCCGAAGCTGATCGAGACTTGCAAGCGTTACATGCAGTTCGAGCAGGAGACCCTCGAAAAAGTCATGCGCGCGCGGGCGTCGGTCAGCGACGCGAGCGCGTCCGGGAATGTCGCGGCCGTCGGCGCGGCCGAACAGCAGTTACGCGCCGGCATGAACCGCCTGTTCGCAGTCGCCGAGAGCTATCCGCAACTGAAAAGCGACGAGACCTTCCAGCAATTGCAGGCACGCATCACCGCGCTCGAGGAATCTATCGCGGACCGCCGCGAGCTCTACAACGACCAGGTGAATCTCAACAATATCCGCGTCAAGGTCTTCCCCGCCGTCCTGGTGGCCGAGCACTTCGGGTTCACGACGGCGCACTTGCTCGAGTTCACGGCCGACGAGAAGCACGACGTCGACGTCGGGGCGCTGTTCCGCGCTTGAGGTTGCCGACGGCGATGTCCGAGAAAGATCGCCTCAAGTTTCTGTTGCTGATCCTCGGCGTCGCCGCCGCCACCGTGTATTCCTTTTGGTACGCATTTAAAGCGTGGCGCGAGAACCGCGTGATCGCCGACACACCCACCTCGCGTGTGCGCTCCGCCGCTCAAGGCTACGTTCAGTTCAGCGGTCACGGGCTGCTGATGTCCGAAAAAGAGAATAGAGCCCCGCTGAGCGGGATACCGTGCGCCTGGTGGCGCTACAAGATCGAGGAACGCACCCAAAGCGGCCGATCCCGTGGATGGTCCACCGTCCAGAGCGACACCAGCGCGCTGCCCTTTCTTCTGGATGACGGCACGGGTCAATGCGTGATCGACCCACGCGGGGCCGAGGTTTTCCCGAGCGAGAAGGATGTTTGGTACGGTGACACGGAGTGGCCGGAGGTGCACCTCCCCAAAGGACAGGGGATCATCGGGCAGCTCGGCGATTTGCTGACGAGCTGGGGCCGCTACCGTTACACCGAGTACCGCATTCAGCCGCATAAGCCCCTCTACGCGCTGGGGGCCTACCGCAGCGGCGCGGCGCTGAGCGAGGAGAATCCGGACGGCGCCGTCGCGGAACTGCTGCGGACGTGGAAGCAGGATCAGAAGAGCTTGCTCGAGCGATTCGACAGCAACCATGACGGCGTACTGGACAGTGCCGAGTGGGAAGCTGCGCGCGCCGCGGCTCATCGGCAGGTCGTCGAGACTATGCTCGTCAAACCTCGCGCGACGGATGTCAGCGTCATGTCGAAGCCCAAAGACGGACGCGCGTTCCTGTTGTCGGCATCCGATGGCGACTCGCTCGGCCGACAGCTGCGCTTCAGGGCCGCTGCCGGTCTTGCCACATGTCTGGGCTCGAGCGCGCTGCTAGGTTGGTTGGCAACGCACTTCTGAATCCGGCAGATTTTGCCCTGGGGCGGGAGCTGTTGGCCCCCGCCCGCCTTGGCTTGCGGATCGAGACCAGCCGATTTGCCTCCCTTGCGGATATCAACAAACAGGCCGCGGCGGTCAAGGCCTATATCAAGGAGGCCATTGCAGTTGAGAAATCCGGCGCCGAGGTGGCGATGCGCAGCGTTGCGCATTTCGATGTGCCCGAGGAGTTTCTAAAGCGTTTGGATGATGACCCTGAGCTGGCCGAAGCCTTTCATGCGCTCACCCCCGGAAGGCAGAAAGGTTATTTGCTGCATTTCGCCGGGGCGAAACAATCGGCGACCCGCACGGCGCGTGTGGAGAAACATGCGCCCAGGATCTTGAAAGGGCTGGGGCTCGATGATTGAGCCCCATGAAGCGCACGTCGGGCTGCGGGTAAAACGCTCGGGTCTATTTGCGAATTACGCTTTTGGCGATTTCTTTTACGCGTCGAAATCCACGTTTGGCTCGAGCTACCGAATTCTCGGCCGGCATCAATATGTGGCCACGCATCCATTCGTCCGGCCGGGCCTTGAAAATCGTGGAATGTACCACCCCAGACCAAGCGGGGGGCGCTTCCTCGGTGTAGTAATAAGTCGCGAATGACTTGCGCATGACATCCGGCGGACAAGAGAGGGGGGTAACCCCATGAAAGCTGATCTCACTGGTCGCAAATCCGCAGGCTCGATTAAATATCGGTGCGAACGATCCGTAGCACTTCTTGACATCTTTATCCCAGATATCAAGATAGCCCCCGTATTCTTCTTTCCAGTCTTTGTTGAAGTAGATCAGGATGTTCAGGCGCCGATGCCAATTCTTGCTTTCGATGTAATTGAAATCGACATGAACATCTAAACGACCTCCGGAATTCGTTTCGTGTATCCCGCCGCCGGTCAATTCGGCGTCGGAGATCAAAAGCGGAATATCCATGAGGTCCGACATCATTTCCGTAAAGTCCGGCGATGCCAGCAATCGATTGAGCTTTGCAATGGGTCCTGCGAATTTGGCCGAATCGGTGATTTGGATTTTCCGCTTTTCGTTGACGGCGTCGAATTCGTTACCGATTTGCTTTGCTTGCTCAAACGACGGAAAAGACCGGTAAATCTCGTTCGCAAACTCTTCATTCAAGAAATTATCGATGCAGAAATGTGGGAAAGGCCTGGCATCCTTGATCCGTTGTTTCAATGCATTTCGGTCGAACGGATTGATGAGTTCCATAGAGGCCAGCTACTGGTTAGATCTCGCAGAAAACAGCCAAGAAGATAGCAATCTGCGCGCAATTTCGAATCCGTAAAACTACCTACGTGCTTCTGCAGGACGGGCGTCGCAGGCGGCCGAGCAGGAATAAGTCATGTGATGCGATGCTTCGCCCCGACACTCCGAAGCGCCCGGATTTGAAATGAATCGCCCATCAAGGGCATCATCACTGCAGAAAGCCACAAGAATTCTGGATACCTTTGTGCGCAACTTGTCGTTCGCCTACGCGCTGCACCGCGCGCTGATCAAGGAGTCCACGCGCGGCACCGTCGCATTCGTGCTCGAGCTCGATTGGGCACGTATCCCCGGCCTTGACCGATACTGCCGGCACGGCATATGAGCGCGCGCAGGAACCAATACGACCTGCCCATCGGCCCGCCAGTTGCGGGATGGACCGAACGTTCCCGCCCGCCGCGGCAACCGGTGCCCGGACACTATTGCCGCCTGGAGCCCGTTGACCCGAGGCGCCACGCTGCCGATCTCTTCGCCGCCTACATGGAGGCGCCCGACGCACGAGACTGGACCTACCTGTTCCCGGAGCGACCGGAGACGCCCTCCTCGTTCCGGGACTACTTGATCAATCTTGCAAAGGGCGAGGACCCGCTGCACTACACGATCGTAGATACGAAAACCGGGAAGCTGTTGGGCACCGCCGCCCTCATGAGAATCGACCCCGTGCACGGCGTCATCGAGGTCGGCTCCATCGCGTATTCGCCGCGCATCAAGCAGACCCGTGCGGGGACGGAGGCGATGTATCTCTTGATGCGGCTCGCGTTCGATGAGCTCCGTTACCGGCGCTACGAATGGAAGTGCGACAGTCTCAATGGACCTTCGCGAGCGGCGGCGCTCCGATACGGATTCACATTCGAAGGGATTTTCCGGCGCGCCATCGTCTACAAAGCCCGCAGCCGGGATACTGCATGGTTTTCCATCATCGCGGAGGAATGGCCGCGTATCAGGTCTGCTTTCGAGACCTGGCTCGACCCCGCAAACTTCGACGCCGACGGACGGCAAAGGCGCCAACTCGCGGCCATTCGTGCATCTCTCTGAGCCACTTCGTGCTCGAGCTCGCCGGCAGTCCGCATCGCCGCCTCGGCTCTGGCAGGACTTTACCCGTCCATTCGCGCGGCGCGCTGGAGTGTGCGAGAAACGCTCGCAGGCCATCTGACTTAATCTGCTTGGCCCGCAGCGGGGATCGGCTCAGCGCGCGGCGAGGGCCAGGCGCCGCCAGCTCCAGTATGCAAGGACCCGAATCGACACGAGGGCGATGAGGCCCCAGATCAAGAAGGCCTGGCCGTCCGGGGAGGGTCTCAGAATGGCGAAATCTCGCGCGGCGTGAGTGTCGTGCTGCGGCAAGCCTACGATGTTGATGACCTCCATGGCGCCGGTGATGAGATAGAGCACCAGGTAGACCATTCGCGATAGTTGGCGGGAAAACAGCCGGATGTCGGCCGCTTGAGCGGGTGGGCAGGTCAGCAGCCACCAACGGAACCGCGCCACGATCAAGCCGCAAAGCAACAGACCGAACAGCGCATGCACCGCCGTCCTCGACTCGACGAGCGGGGTGAGCCAAGAATCGGGCAGGAGGCCGAGCACGCCCACTAGGACAATCAGCCCTCCCAGACCGCAATACAGAGCGATGTCTCGCTGGCCCCAGTGGGGCTTGCCATCCAAGGAGATCAGAGCGGTATTGACGTCGGCATGCATAGTGCGGCTTCCCGGCTCCCACATCGACGGGGCTGCAACTACATCACATCTTACTTTGTAATGCAAAGAAAGATGAGGTTGCGATGCGGGCGCAAAGATTGTGCAACAAATGGCTACCGCGCCGCGTGCAGCTCGATGCCGCGCGGCTCGATGCGCATAGGGTTGCGCTCCAGCAGGGCGCTGATCTGCGTTCCGAAATAAGCCTGCGGTTGCGAGGGCGTCTCGTGCTCCTGCCGCTCGCGCTCGGCGATGGCGGCCTTGGCCGCGGCGAACGCATCTTGCAAGGTTCTCGCGCGCGGCAGCGCGTCGCGATAGAAGGCCTCCCCGAAGTAGGTCATGTCCCTGTCGTCGGAGCAGCCGAAGGAAGTTCGGTCGGGCGCCGCGGCGGCGATCACGATGGTGTCGGGATCCTCGAGCGGCTGGATGAACGCGCCGGCATAGCAGGCGGATATCACTATGATGCGGCGTCGGATGCCGGAATCCCGCAGCGCGGCGGTGAGGTCGTCGTCCGTCAGCTGCTCGAGCTGCAAGCCGCCACTCGATACCGAGAGCGATGCGTCGTCGGCACCGTGAGATGAGATAGCCAGGAACAGGATGTCCCGATCCGGGTTCATTTTTTCCGAGATCGCCTTGAGCGCATAGGCCAGCCCGCTCGCCGTGGCGATCGGATAGGTATCGATGTCGCGGCGATCATTGATCAGCAGCAACTGATGGCCGGCGGTCGCGAAGCGGTCGTCAACGACGTGCGCGGCGAGCTTGATCTCATCGGCGAACACGTGCTCTTCGGCCACACCGGCAAACCCCACGAAGTACACTGCGGGAGAGCCGCCGAGATCGGGATGCATGGCGTCGACGACCTGGTCAATCTGCGTGCGCTCGTCGAACAAGAGCGACTCCGCGACCAGCGGCGAAAGCTGCGAGTCATTTGTCTCGTCCGCCTCATCGTTGACGGCCGCGGGCGTCCACAGCCAGGGGCTCAAATCGGCGGTGCGGCCAAATGGCAGCAACGCGGCGAGTGCCACCACCAGCACGAGCGCGGCGCGGGGTTGGAAAGCGCCCGAGAGCACGCGCGTCGCGTTCGCGAGGTACGCGATGCCGTACAGGACCAGGAGCGCGCAAGCGACTCGCGCGGCCACACCATCCCACCGCGCATCGATGATGAAACCCGCGGCGATCACGACCGGCAGGAGAGCGACCACGATGAACAGAACGCAACGGAAATCGCCCCGCGGCCGCAGGCTCCGTGCCAGGGCGAACGCGATGCCGAGCACCGCACAGGCATACAGCGCAATGATGGCCACGGCCGTCGGCTCGAAATGGGCGCCCGGTCCCGCGCGGCGGTAGTCGAGTCCGATCCAGAGGGCCAGCGAGACGAGGGCGCACACCGTGACGGCGCCGTCGGTCGCGACGCGCGGTATGTCGCCGGCCGGCTTTCGCAAACTCAAAAGGCGAGAAACTAGCGGGAGCCAGGCGAACAGACGCGGTGAGCCCATGACTTGAAAGTATATACTTGCCTCACCGGAGAGCCCTTATGACCTCGATCGCACCTCGAAGCGCCGAATCTCCCGCAACGCGCGGAGTGTCGAGCCTTCTGACCCCGCAGCAAATCGCTCACTACGCGAGCAAGGCCTGGGTTGCGGTCCCGGGCTTTTTCTCGCCGGAACAGACGGCGCAGATCTCCGCCTGGGTGGAGGAGCTCGAGCGCCGGCCCGAGCGGCCCGGCGCCGAGATGGTCTACCACGAGCCCAAGCTCAACGATCCGTCGGTGCGCCTGGTGCAGAGAATCGAGAACTTCTGCGCGTTTCATTCGGGGTTCCGGGAGCTCGTGCAGGATCGGCTGAAGGGAGCGATCGAGGTGCTGATGGGCGAGCCGGCGTTGCTGTTCAAGGACAAGATCAACTTCAAGATGGCGGGGGGCGCAGGCTTCGAGGCGCATCAGGACCAGCAGGCAGGATGGTCGGTCTATGCGCCCTTGTTCGTGACCGCGCTCGTGTCGATCGACGCCGCGACGCTCGCCAACGGCTGTCTCGAGATCGCCGATGCGCCGCGCGTCGCCGGCTTGATCGGAGAGGAGTGGAAGCCTCTCACGCGTGCCCAGCTGGCGGGCTACCCAATGATTCCGGTTCCGTGCGCGCCGGGCGACGTGCTGTTCTTCGACAGCTACGTGCCGCATGCCTCCAAGGCCAACGAGACGGACAGCGCGCGGCGCATCCTTTATTTGACGTACAACGCGGCATCGTACGGCGATCATCGCGCGCAATATTTCGCCGACAAGCGGGCGAATTTCCCCCCCGACATCGAGCGCAAGCCCGGAACGGATTATCGTTTCAGGGTGTGAACTTCCGCGCGCCGCCGCGCGCGGTGAGGCGTGCGCGGGCCGGCCTACACGAACCGGCCTAGGCCGCCCGGTCAAGCCTCGCGGGCGTGCAGGAAGCGGAAGAACTCGACGCCTTCGCGCAGACGCCGCTTCGTCATCTCCCAGCTCCTCATCATTTCCGTCGTCATTTCGACGATCTTGCGCGGCCGGAAATAGAAGCGCCGGTAGAAGACTTCCACCGACTTGTAGATCTCCTCGGCATTCAGACCCGGGTAGCTGAGGGGCGAGAGCTGTACGCCCTGCTTGTTGACGAGCTTTGCTGCATCGGTCTCGGTGAGCCAGCCGTTGTCGACCGCCTGCTTGTAGAGCTCCGTACCGGGGTAAGGCGCCGCCAGCGAGACCTGGATGGTGTGCGGGTTGATGTCCACGGCGTACTCGATGGTCTCGCGGATCGTCTCCCTCGTCTCGCCGGGAAGGCCGAGAATGAACGTTCCGTGGATCGCGATGCCGAGCTTGCGGCAATCCGCAGTGAAGCGCCGCGCGATGTCCGTCCGCAGCCCCTTGCGGATGTTGTGGAGGATCTGATCGTTGCCCGACTCGTAGCCGACGAGAAGCAGCCGCAGCCCATTGTCCTTCATCACTTTGAGCGTCTGATAGGGTACGTTCGCCTTCGCGTTGCAGGACCAAGTCACGCCGAGCTTGCCCAGGCCGCGAGCGATTTCTTCGGCGCGCGGACGGAAATCGGTGAAGGTGTCGTCGTCGAAGAAAATCTCCTTCACCTGCGGCATGTTCTCCTTGATCCAGCGCACCTCGTCGATGACGTTTTGTGGGCTGCGCACGCGATAGCGGTGACCGCCCACCGTCTGCGGCCATAAGCAGAACGTGCATTTGGAACGGCAGCCGCGGCCGGTGTAAACGGAGACGTAGGGATGCTTCAGATAGCCGATGAAGTAATTCTCGATCTTGAGATCGCGCAGATAGACCGGGGCCACCCAGGGCAGAGCATCCATATCCTCGATCATGGGGCGCGGCGGATTGTGCTGGAGGCTCCCGTCCGCGCGCCTGAAGCTCAATCCCGCAATGCCGTCGAGGGGGAGGCCGTCGGCCACGTCTTTGCAGGTGTAGTCGAATTCCTCACGCGCGACGAAGTCGACGGCTTTCGAGGCGGCGAGGGAACCCGCCGGATCGACCGCCACTTGTGCGCCCACCATGCCGATGAGCAACTGGGGGTTGGCTTCCTTGAGCAGCTCCGCGACGCGTCCGTCTTTCAGGAACGACGGTGCGCTCGTGTGCATGATGACAAGGTCGTAGTCCTTCGCCACGGCGAGCACATCCTCGATCGGCGTGCCGTCCGCGGGCGCATCGATCAGCTTGCTGTCCGGGATGAGGGCCGCCGGCTGCGCCAGCCAGGTCGGATACCAGAACGAGCGAATCTCGCGCTTCGCTTGATAGCGCGAGCCTGCTCCGCCGTCGAATCCGTCGAAAGAGGGCGGGTGAAGGAACAAGGTTTTCATGGTGCTGCTCTTTGAATTTCCATCGTATATCTTCGCCGCCTCGGGAGCGGCTCGCAAGCCGCAGCGCGGCGGGCCGTCAGACGCTTCTGACCGATCGAACGCGCTCGGGGTTCTTCACCGACCACCAGTCATCGACGCTCGCGCTGATTCCAGCGAGATCGAGGCCGGCCGCGGCGAGGCAAGTCTCGCGCGAGCCATGCTCGATGAACCGGTCCGGTATGCCCAGCTGCAACAAGGGCACGAGCACCCCGCGGGCCGCGAGCACTTCACCGACCGCAGAGCCGGCGCCGCCCATCACGGCGTTTTCCTCGATCGTGACGATGGCGCGATGCCGCGTCGCGATTTCGACGACGAGCTCTTCATCCAGCGGCTTGATGAAGCGCATGTTGACGAGCGTCGCATCGAGGCGCTCGGCCACCTTGCGGGCGGACTCCACCAGCGCGCCGAACGCGAGAATGGCGAGCCCGCTGCGCCCCTCGCGCCGATACTGCGCCCGGCCGACAGGGAGTGCAGTCATTTCGGCGACGATCGGCACGCCCGGGCCGGTGCCGCGCGGGTAGCGCACTGCGGACGGCACGGACAGGGTGGTACCGGTGTAGAGCATCTGGCGGCACTCGTTTTCATCGGCCGGCGCCATGATCACCATGTTCGGAATGCAGCGCAGAAAGCTCAGATCGTAGCTTCCCTGATGTGTGGCGCCGTCACTGCCGACCAGACCCGCTCGATCGAGGGCGAACACCACCGGCAACTTCTGCAACGCCACGTCATGAATCAGCTGATCGTAGGCGCGCTGCAGGAACGTCGAGTAAATTGCCACGATCGGAATGAACCCTTCCGCGGCAAGGCCGGCCGCGAAAGTCACCGCGTGTTGCTCCGCGATAGCCACGTCGAAGTAGCGGTCGGGAAAGCGCTTCGAGTACTCGACGAGGCCCGAGCCCTCACGCATCGCCGGTGTGACGCCGATGATCTTCGGCTCGATCTCGGCCATGTCGCACAGCCATTGCCCGAACACTTGCGAATAGGATGGCCCGCTGCTTGCCTCCTTGAAGATCTTGCCGCTGGCGGGATCGAACGGACCGGGGCCGTGCCATTTGATCGGATCCGCTTCTGCAGGGGCATAGCCTTTGCCTTTGCGGGTGACGACATGCAGGAACTGGGGCCCGCGCAGCTTCTTCACGTTGCCGAGCGTGCTCACCAGTGCTTTGATGTCGTGGCCATCGACGGGTCCTATGTAATTGAACCCCATCTCCTCGAACAAGGTGCCGGGCAGCACCATACCCTTCAAATGCTCCTCGGAGCGGCGCGCGAGCTCCCACACCGTCGGCATTTGCCGCAGCACTTTCTTGCCGCCTTCCCGCAGCTGCGCATACATGCGCCCGGAGAGGGCGCGAGCAAGGTAATTCGACAGCGCGCCGACGTTCTCGGAGATCGACATGTCGTTGTCGTTCAAGATGATCAGCAAATCCGTCGACAGCGAGCCCGCGTGATTCAGCGCCTCGAACGCCATTCCCGCCGTGAGAGCGCCGTCGCCGATGATCGCAACGGCCCGGCGGTCCTCTCCGCGCTTGGCCGACGCGACCGCCATGCCGAGGGCGGCGCTGATCGAAGTGCTCGAGTGACCGACGCCGAAGGTATCGTATTCACTCTCGCCACGGGCTGGAAAGGGTGCGAGGCCGCCGTGCTGCTTGATGGTGTGCAGCAGTTCGCGTCGCCCGGTGAGCACCTTGTGCGGGTACGCCTGATGACCCACGTCCCACACCAACCGGTCGTAGGGCGTGTTGAAAATGTAATGCAGCGCCACGGTCAGTTCGACCGTTCCCAGACCGGCTGCGAAGTGGCCCCCGCGGGTCGAGACGCTCTGAATGAGGAACTGCCGCAGCTCATCCGCCACGGCGGTAAGCCTAGAGGCCGGCAACCGCCGTAGATCCTCGGGCACGTGGATGGACTCGAGCAGGGGATAACTATTGGGCGGGGGGGTCATTTATGCCAGTTTATACCAGCCGCCGCTCCGGCCGGTATCGGCATACGCTCTTTTGTCGCACAGGCGCCACCGTCGTGAAGCGACGTTGCGGCAGCGCGGCCCTACCCGCTATAGTTACGAGTGGGTTACAGGCAGCTCCCCTCCGGATGGTTGTGGGTATTAGGCGCCACACCTGGCCCACAGGTGTCATTGCGCTGACTTTCCGAGATACTGCTCTTATGGTGGATTCCGGCATCACCGATGAAGGTTATCAAGACCAGATCCTGCCCCACGTCTCGCGCACGTTCGCGCTGACGATCCCGCAGCTCCCGGCGCCCCTGAAGGCGGCGGTGACGAATGCCTATCTGCTGTGTCGTATCGCCGACACCATCGAGGACGAGCCGGCCCTGTCGCCGGCCGATACGCTCGCACTCCTCGAGCGTTTCAAAGCGGTGGTAGCGGGGCGCGGCGACGCTGCCGCGCTGGCCGCAGACGTCGAGAAACGCCTTTCCGGACGCACCCTCGCGACGGAGCGCGACCTCATCGTGAACATGGCGCGGGTGCTCAACGTCACGGCCTCGCTGTCGCTGCCGCAGCGCTCGGCGATCCAGCGCTGCGTCGATCTCATGTGCTACGGAATGCCGCGTTTTCAGTCGGCGACGAGTCTGGAAGGCCTCTCCCGGCGGAGCGATCTGGATGAATATTGCTATTACGTGGCGGGGGTGGTCGGTGACATGCTGACCGAACTCTTCTGCGAATACTCGTCGGACATTGCCAAGAACCGCGCGCAGCTTTCCAGGCTTGCCGTGTCCTTCGCGGAGGGGCTGCAAATGACCAACATCCTGAAGGATGTCTGGGAAGATCGCAGCCGCGGCGCCTGCTGGCTGCCGCGAGAGGTCTTCGCGCCTCACCACGTGGATCTCGGGCGCCTTTCGCCCGAGACCGCCGGCCCCGGATTCGATGCCGGTATGCGTGAGCTCATCGGCGTGTCGCATGCGCATCTGCGCAACGCCTTGGATTACACCTTGTTCATTCCGGCTGCGGAGACCGGCATCCGGCGGTTTTGTTTATGGGCGATCGGACTCGCGGTGCTTACATTGCAAAAAATTCATAATAATCCCGGCTTTACGGCCGGATCTCAGGTCAAGATCTCGCGCTCCGCGGTGTCTTGGACGCGTTTTTTCGCGAACCTCTCGGTCCGCAACGATTGGCTGCTGCGCCGCCTGTTCGCGTGGGGCGCACGTGGACTGCCGCTCGCCGGGCTCTCCGAGGTGCGTCGGCCGCAGCCCGGCCGCGCCGATGTCGAGGCTCGGCCGATCGATGAGTTTGCAGCGGTTCACGGCGCGGAGCCGGTGCGCCGCCGCTCCTACGGGAGCTCGGGAACATGAGTCGCATCGCAGAGAAACCCTCACCGGTCCCGGCGCCAAGCCCCGCACGCGGCGACGTCGTCGCTCTGACACTCACCAAGACGGTCTCGACGCTGCTCGACCGAGCCATCGCGAACGCGCGCGATGCGATGGTCGGTCGACAGAGCGCCGAAGGCTATTGGCTGTTCGAGCTCGAAGCGGACTGCACGATCCCGGCGGAGTACATCATGATGATGCACTTCCTGGACGAGATCGATCCCGTACTCGAGACCAAGATCGCCGCGTATCTGCGCGCGCATCAGATGCCGAACGGTGGCTGGCCGCTGTACCAGGGCGGCGACTTGAATATTAGCTGTACGGTGAAGGCCTACTATGCGCTCAAGCTCGCCGGCGACGACATCAACGCGCCGCACATGGCGCGGGCGCGGGCCGCGATTCTCGAGCGCGGCGGCGCGGCGCGCTCGAACGTCTTCACGCGCATTGCGCTCGCCCTTTTCGGCCAGATTCCGTGGCACGGGGTGCCGTACATCCCCGTCGAGATCATGCTGCTGCCGAAGTGGTTCTTCTTCCACCTCGACAAAGTCTCGTACTGGTCGCGCACTGTCATGGTGCCGCTGTTCGTCCTGTGCTCGCGCAAGCCTCTCGCAAAGAATCCGCGCGGGGTGCATATCCGCGAGCTGTTTACCAAGCCCCCCGAGAAGGAGCGCGATTACTTCCGCGACAGCAAGAAGCTCGGCGGGTTGCTCGGCCGGGTCATGCTCGTGGTCGAGCGTATCGGCCGCCGTCTCGATCCGCTCATCTCGAAAGCCATGCGCGAGCGCGCGACCAAGCGTGCCGAGGAGTGGATGCTCGAGCGCTTGAACGGTGAGGACGGATTGGGAGCGATTTTTCCCGCCATGGTCAACGCAGTCGAGGTGATGACCATCCTAGGCTACCCCGCCGATGACCCGCGCCTGGTCACGGCGAAGCGTGCGCTCCAGAAGCTCCTGGTGGTCGGTCCGGCGAGTGCCTACTGCCAACCTTGCGTCTCTCCGGTGTGGGATACCGCGTTGACTGTTCGCGCGATGCAGGAGGTGGGAGACGATGTCGCGCTCGAGGCCGCGACCGCTGCGCTCGACTGGCTCAAGGACGAGCAGCTGCTCGACGAGCCCGGCGACTGGCGGGTCGACCGTCCGCACCTCAAGGGTGGCGGCTGGGCGTTTCAATTTGCCAACGACTACTACCCCGATCTCGACGATACCGCCGTGGTCGCCTGGGCCATGCATCAAGCGCCCAATGCGGCCGAATACACGGAGAGCGTGTCGCGCGCGCTCGACTGGCTGGCGGGCATGCAGAGCAAGAACGGCGGATTCGCCGCGTTCGACGCCGACAACACCTCTTACTACCTCAACAAGATTCCCTTTGCCGATCACGGCGCTTTGCTCGATCCACCGACCAGCGACGTGAGCGCCCGCGTCGTAACGGTGCTCGGCCTCATCGGCCGCCCGCAGGATCGGCCCGTGCTCGAGCGCGCGATTGCCTATCTGCGCGCCGAGCAGGAGGCGGACGGCTCGTGGTTCGGACGATGGGGCACGAACTACATTTATGGCACCTGGTCGGTGCTCACGGCGTTCGCGCAGGCGGGCGTTCCCGGGGACGATCCGGCGGTGCGGCGGGCCGTGGATTGGCTCCTCACGAGGCAGAACTCGGATGGCGGGTGGGGCGAGACCAACGACAGCTACTTGAAGGGCGGGCGCGGCCGCCGAGTGGCCAGCACGCCGTATCAGACCGCCTGGGCACTGCTCGCCTTGCTGGCTGCCGGGGAGGCGCAATCCGATGCGGCGCGGCGCGCGGTGAATCACCTGTTGCGCAGCCAGGAAGCGGATGGCCTGTGGAGCGATGCGACCTTCACGGCCCCCGGGTTCCCACGCGTGTTCTATCTGAAGTATCACGGCTACTGCGGCTACTTCCCGCTCTGGGCGCTCAGCAGCTACCGCACCTTGATTCGGGCCGGGACCGCGAATTGAATGCGGCGGGCGTCGTCGCGGCGCTGGCCGCGGAGGCGCGAGTGCTCGGCCCTTCGCAACCTCGGGGCGAGGGATTGGCCGTGCTCGCGGACGGCAATCTCGTGGCCGTGAGCGGCATGGGGCCCAGGGCGGCGCGTAGTGCCGCACAACGCCTCATCGACGCGGGTGCCACCTCACTCGTAAGCTGGGGATTGGCCGGAGGCCTCGATCCCGAGCTCGAGGCAGGCGCGGTGTGCGTGCCGCGCGAGGTCATTGCCGCGGACGGCAGCCGTTTTCGCACGGCGCGTTCCTGGCAGGAGTCCCTTTCTTCCTCGGTTCCGCGTGGCAGTTGCGTCGGCAATGACGCGCTGCTCACGGCCGATCACGCCCTCGAAACCACGGCGGACAAGAGTGCCGCCCGGCGCGCAACGGGCGCCTGCGCCGTCGACATGGAAAGCTCGGCGGTGGCGCAAGTGGCCGAGGCCCACGGCGTGCCCTTCATCGCCGTGCGCGTCATCGTCGACACCGCGCGCGACAGCGTTCCGCCGGCAGTGGCCGGAGCGAGCCGTGCAGGGAAGGTTCGACTCGGCCGATTGATCCTCGGCATGATTCGCTCACCGGTGCAGATCGCATCGCTCCTGCGCCTGGCGCGCCGCTACCGCGTGGCGCTGCGTTCGCTGCAGGCGGTTGCCGCCGTGGGCAAGCTCGAGCCGCCGTCTCCAGGCGCGAGTCGAGCGTGAGAGCGCTGGTCTCGGGCGCCACGGGTTTCGTCGGCGCCGCAGTCGCGAGAGCGTTGCTGCGCGAGGGCTGGCAGGTGCGGGCGCTCGCGCGCACGGGTTCCGACCGCAGCAACCTCGAGGGCCTGCGGCTCGAGATCGCGGTGGGCGACCTCAACGATCCGCTCTCGCTCGAGCCGGCGATGGCGGACTGCCGCGCACTGTTCCACGTCGCCGCCGACTACCGGCTCGGTGCGCGCGACCCCGAGCCGCTCTACCGTACCAACGTCGAGGGGACGCGCAACATCCTCGCGGCGGCACGGCGTGCGGGCGTCGCGCGCAGCGTCTACACGAGCAGCGTTGCGACAATCGGGATTCCCGCGGATGGCACGCCCGGCAACGAGGCGACGCCGGTCGGACTCGAGGCCATGATCGGCCATTACAAGCGATCGAAGTTTCTAGCCGAGCGCGCGGTTCTCGAGGAGGCGCGCGCGGGGCTGTCGGTGGTCATCGTCAACCCGTCGACCCCGGTCGGCCCGGGAGACGTGAAGCCGACGCCCACCGGTCAGGTGGTGCTCGATGCGGCGTGTGGCCGGATGCCGGCGTATGTCGATACGGGGCTCAACATCGTGCACGTCGACGACGTCGCCCGCGGACACCTGCTCGCCTTCGAGCGCGGCCTCGCCGGTGAGCGCTACATCCTGGGCGGTGAGGACATGAGCTTGCGGGAAATACTCGCGGTGATCGCGCGCCTGGTGGGCCGCGCCCCGCCGCGCGTTCGTCTGCCCTACGCAGCGGTGCTGCCCATCGCGTATGTCGCGGAAGCGTTGTCCGGACTGTCCGGACGCACCGGCCGCATCACCTTGGAGGGCGTGCGCATGTCGCGCAAGCGCATGTTCTTCTCGAGCGTCAAGGCGCAGCGCGAGCTCGGCTATGCGTGGCGGCCGCCGGTCGAGGCGTTCGCAGATGCGGTGCAATGGTTTCGCGAGCGCGGGCTCATTCCGGGTCGATGATATCGCCGACGAGCGCGCGACGGCCTTCGACGGCCTGCGAAATCACGAGGATGGGTACGCCGAGCGCAATGTCCCGCGCCCGCTTCAACAAAGAAACCGCGAGCCCGAATTCCGGCCCGACGCCTAAAAGCGGCGCGAGAAGCGCGTAGGACGCTTCCTGAACACCCAGTCCGCTCGGAACGAGCACTGCGGCACTGCGCACTGCGCCGACGAAGGCCTCGACCGCGATCGTCGACAAGGGATCGACGTGCGCCCCCATCAGGCGAAAGGCAATCCACGTTCCCGCCCCGCTCGCGATCCAGGCGGTCAGATGCAGCGCGCACGAGACTGTAACGCGTGAGCGCGTAGCGTGAATGGCATCGAGCTCCGCGCCCACGGCACCCGTGTGCGCGGCGGCCCGCGGCAGGAGGCGGGCGGCGATGCGGGAGGTGAGGCCGTGGCCATAGCGCTGCAGGGCGAGCAGCACCGCACCGGCGAATACCGCCATCGCAAGCCCGATCAGGACGAATTTGCCGAGCGAGGCTGAGAGGGCCGTGGACGGCACGTGCTTGCTCAGAATGCCGAGACCGAGTCCGATGAAGGCGATTTGCGCGAGCAGCTCCGTGGTCACATCGACGATGGTCGATGCGAAGGCGAGGGGGGCGGGCACGCCATGCAGGATGGTCGCGCGCGCGCCGAGTGCGATGCCGCCGATATGCGAAAAGGGCAAGAGGTCACCGGCCGCTTCCCGGACCATTCTCGCCCAGACGAAAACGCCGAAATACGGCCCGCCGCCGCCCGGCAGCAGGACGATCCACGCCGCCGCGAGGAGCGGAGACATCGAAAGACCGTAGAGGCACAGCAAGCCGAAGCCGCCGAAGCCCGTGCGAGCCACGGCCGAGGCGACCGTGCCGAACCCGATGTGAACGACGACGTAGAGAGCGAGGCAGACGCCCAGAGCGGCGACGATGGCGACGCGCCACTTCACGCCGTGCCCTCGTCAAGCCGCGCGATGGAGAGGGGCATCCTCCGCCCGCGGACTCGCGAAATCGCCGAAGCCGCCGAGCTCGACCGCTCGCCCACGACAGGCCGCCGCAACTTCCGGCGCGGTCAGCGCCTCGAGCTCCTCGCGGTAGCGGTATCCGGGCGCGCAGCCCGGGTAGGGGCCGGTGGCGGGGTGCAGATAGAGCTCGCTCGTCCCTGGCGGCAGGTGCGTGATGAGGCCGCACAGCCGATCCCGCGTCATGGCGCCGGACCACTGCAACCCAAACACGCGGTCGCAAGTGAACAGTCCGGCGGCCCGAAAGCGCCGCCGCAGCAGGAGCGCCCATGGCGCGAGGGCGAGCGAGGGCATGCGCGGCGTTCTCGGCTCGATCTTGCGCAGGACCGCGACAGGCTCGAGCGGCACGCGCGCTGCGCGCAGCCCGAAGCGGCGTCCGATGCTCGCGATCAGGCTGCCGACGAGCGGATGCAGGTGATAGTGCTTGTGGGCGTTGCAATGATCGAGCGTGAGGCCTGTGGCACGAAATGCCTCGAACTGGGCTGTGATCTCGGCGGCGAGTTGACGCCGGGCTTCCCCGCTGGTCGCGAACAAGGCGCCCATCGTGGTCATGTCGCAACGGAACGATCCATTCGAATCCACCAGCCGGGAAATGCAGTCGGGCGGCAGTACCGGGCAGCCCTCGACCAGCACCACATGCAGTCCCACCCGCAGAGTGGGGTTGCGGCGTGCGCGTGCCACGGCGTCGTCCGCCGCCGGCCCGCTCACCATCAAGCTCGCCGCAGTGAGAATGCCCGCTCGATGTGCCGTCTCCACGGCCTCGTTCACTTCGAGCGCGGCTCCGAAGTCGTCCGCCGTGACGATCAGACGCTGCACGCCGCGGGGCCCTCAGGCCGATGCCGCGGCGGCCGCTGTCGCGACCGCGGTCATGGCGCGGCTGTCATTGGGTAATTCTCACCACCGGCTGCACCGAGCCGTCGCGGGTCACGCGGAACCGATCGTCACGCCAGTGAACTCGACGCGTGACGAATCCCCAGGCCCAAAGTCCCAGGCTGAGCGCTTCCCGAAGCGGCAGCACCGCGAAATCGCGCGCAACGCCCGATACCGTGCCGCGCACCCGCAGATGCAGCACGATCCGGCCAAGCGCGGTGACGACGAGCAGCAGAATCGTGGGCCACGCGCCCGCCGAGAGCGCGCAACCGAGCAGTGCGACCGGAACGCTGAACGTGATGAACGACAGGCTGTAGCCGAGCGGGCGCACCGTGCGGATGGTGCGGAGCCAGCGCAGCTCGTGCCTCACCAGATCGCCGAAGCTGCGCTCATCGACGCACGTCTCGACCACCACGTCTGATAGAACCGTGCGCAACCCGCACGCACGCGTGAGCTCGCCCAGGCGGTAATCATCCGCGAGCTGATTCGCGATGGCCGCAAACCCGCCGATGGCCGCGAGCACGTGCCGGCGCAGCGCGATGGTGACACCGAAGGCGAATGCTCGCGATCCGGACAGGGCTGCAACACGCACCGAGGGAATGAACCAGTCGTTGATGAACATCGAGCCAAGAAGCGACCACAACCCGCCGCGCGGCACTCCCCGATAAGGACAGGTGACGATGCCGACGTCGGGATCGAGCAGCGGCGGCACGATCCTCGATAGATAGTCGCGGGGCACTCGCACGTCGCTGTCGGAGATGACGAGAAAGTCGTGGCGGGCGATCGCCATCATGTTCATGAGATTGCTCACCTTGCGGCTGCTTCCATGCTGACGCCGGTCGACCACCAGCTTCAAGTCGAGATCTGGAAACTCACGCTGCAGCCGGCCGACCACCTCGGCGGCGGGATCGTCGCCATCGGCCACGCCGAACACGATCTGAAGTTGCGGATAGTCCTGCTCGCAAAAGGAGCGCAGGCATTCGTAGAGCTCGTGCTCGTCGCCGCACAGGGGCTTCAGGACCGTAACGGCGGGGGCCTCGCCGGGGTGCACCCCGTAGTCCGCTTTCAGCCGAACGCGCACCGCGATGGCGGCGGCCACCGTATACGCCGCGGCGCTCGCTGCGGCTGCGATGCCGCACCAGTACATCCACAAGTGACTCGTCATCAAGCGAAAACTCTAGAGTTGGCAAACCCTGGCGCTGGCGCGAAAGTTTCGCAAGAAGCTATGATCCGAGTTCGTTGTAGGCGGTGAAGCAAGCCGGTCGGGTTATTGGTATGGATGAGCTTAGGCATGTGAATCGTCTCGGTGACGATGGGATTATGGCAGATTTGGATGCCTTGATCCTCGTCGACGAAGCCGATCGTCGACTGGGGCACTTGAGCAAAGAAGCGTGCCACGAAGGACGCGGCGTCCTGCATCGTGCATTCTCATTACTGATTTTTAATTGCCGCGGCGAGTTGCTGGTGCAGCAACGGGCGCCGTCCAAGCGTCTCTGGCCGCTCTACTGGTCCAATAGTTGCTGTAGCCATCCGCGCATCATGGAGAGCATGGAGGTCGCCACCCGGCGGCGCCTGCTCGAGGAGCTCGGAATCCGCTGCCCCCTGCATTTTTTGTTCAAATTTCAGTACCACGCGCAATTCGACGAGACGGGTGCGGAACACGAGCTCTGCTCGGTCTTCATCGGGCGCTGCGACGGCCCCCTGGACGTCAACCGCGGAGAAATCCACGACTGGCGCTGGATCAGCCCCGATGTCCTACAGCGGCACATGTCGGGGTCCGACAGGTCCCGGTACACCCCCTGGTTTGCGTTGGAATGGGCCAGAATCTGGCAGGATCACCGTCCCGCCGTGCTTGCCCTGACCTCTTGATGAGTCAATCTTAATGTCGCGCCGGACACCCGCTGCGCGGTAACATACAGTATGGCAATTCCTCTCCTGCAAGTTTACCGGGTGGCCAAGTACCTGGCCGGGCGCAAACTTCGTGGCGTAAAGCGCTACCCTCTCGTGCTCATGCTGGAGCCCTTGTTCCAGTGCAATCTCGCGTGTGCGGGATGCGGAAAGATCGACTACCCGAAAGAGATCCTGCAGAAGCGCGTGAGCGTCGCGGATGCCCTCAAGGCGGTCGATGAGTGCGGCGCACCGATGGTCTCCATTCCCGGCGGCGAGCCGCTCATCCACAAGGAGATGCCGCAGATCGTCCAAGGTATCGTGGCGCGCAAGAAGTTCATATATCTGTGCACCAATGCGATCCTGCTCGCGAAGCACATCGACGAGTACCAGCCTTCTCCATACCTGACGTTCTCGATTCACCTCGACGGCAACCGCGAGCGGCACGACGAATCCGTGTGTCAGGAAGGCGTTTACGACAAGGCCATCGCCGCCATCCAGCTCGCGCGCAGCAAGGGTTTTCGCGTCACCATCAACTGCACGCTGTTCAACGGCGAGGATCCGGATGCGGTAGCCGATTTCTTCGACACGGCCATGGGCCTCGGAATCGAGGGCATCACGGTCTCGCCGGGCTACAGCTATCACCATGCGCCGCGGCAGGATGTGTTCCTCGGGCGTCACGCGAGCAAGCAGCTGTTTCGCGAGATCTTCAAGCGCCGCCGCCGCTCGTCCAGCAAGTCCTGGTCCTTCAATCATTCAAGCCTGTTCCTGGACTTTCTCGCGGGTAACCAGGCCTATCAGTGCACGCCCTGGAGCAATCCCACGTACAACGTGTTCGGATGGCAGCGGCCCTGCTATCTGCTCACGGATGAGGGCTATGCTCCAACCTACAAATCGCTGATCGAGGAGACCGAGTGGGAGCGCTACGGCGTCGGCAAGAACCCCCGCTGCGACAACTGCATGGCGCACTGCGGTTTCGAGGGTACGGCCGTCAACGATGCATTCAGTCATCCGCTCAAGGCGTTCTTGACCTCGTTGAGGGGGCCCAAACTGGCGGGTCCGATGGCGCCCGAGCTGCCGATTCGTTATGCCGAAGGCACCGCCCATCCCACGGTTGCCGCGATCCCGGTGAGCGAGATCAAGCACCTGAACCGCGAGTCCGAGGATTCCGCGGGAGTGGCGGCGACCCGCTGAGGGCGCCCGCCGCGGCGGCCGGAGAGACCGGGTGAGCGAAGCAAGTCGCCGGACCGGCGAACAGCCGAGCGATACGTTCGCGGCGGACCTCAAGGCTTGGCAATCGCGCATGGAGCGTGCCCTCGACAAGCGTCTTCCGGGGGCCGACGAAGTCCCCCAGCGTCTGCATCAGGCGATGCGCTACAGCGTGCTCGGCGGCGGCAAGCGCATCCGGCCCGCGCTCATGTTTGCCACTGCGCGAACGCTCGGTCTCACCGAGGATCAGGTCGAGGCGGCTGCTTGCGCGGTTGAGCTGATCCACGTGTATTCGCTGGTGCACGACGACCTTCCGGCCATGGACGACGACGATCTGCGCCGCGGGCGGCCCACCTGCCACAAGGCCTACGACGAGGCCACGGCGATCCTGGTCGGCGATGCGCTCCAACCCCTCGCCTTTCAGATTCTCGCACGCGATTCCGCGCTGCCTGCCTCGCCGGCGGTGCGCCTGCGCCTGATCGACCTGTTGAGCGAGGCGAGCGGCACGTTCGGCATGGCGGGTGGCCAGGCCATCGATCTCGAGGTGCAAGGCAAGCAGCTCGATATCGCAGAGGTCGAGGACATGCACGCGCGCAAGACCGGTGCCGTCATTCGCGCGAGCGTGCTCATGGCCGCGCTATGCGCCCCGGATCTGCCTGCTTCGCACCACGCCGCATTGACCCGCTTCGCGGCTGCCATCGGCCTCGCCTTTCAGATCCAGGATGATCTCCTCGATCTGCTGGGCGATGTGTCCACGCTCGGCAAGCCGACGGGCGCAGACCGCGAGCACGCCAAGCCCACGCATCCGACGGTCATCGGCATTCCGGCTTCGCAAGAGCGCGTGCATCTGCTGCACAACCAGGCGCTCGACGCGCTGGTTCCGTTCGGCGAGCGCGCCGCGTCATTGCGCTCGCTCGCGAATTGGCTCCTGACTCGCCACTACTGAGTACCTGATCGGCGCGTGAAACGCGCCGCAGCATCACTGTCGGTCATTGGCAACGCCATTGACTCCGTGGGATCCTTACAGGAGATTGCCCGGGGAGGGAAGCATGGTTCACCCCATCAGTCACGCGCGCTTGATGCGCGCGTCGACCGACCGCGTCGAGGCGGCGCTCAAACACGGCGAAGCCGGCGAACAGCTCATCGCTCGTCGCATCCTGGAGAGCGCGACGAGCTGGGAGCAGTGGGAGCGCGCGCATTCCGATCTGATGCGCCGGATCGCGAGCCGCAATGCGCGCCTCCAGGTCGAGGAGCTCAAGCAAACCACGTTTCGGCTTCTGCACGGCAAGGCCCTATTTCAGCATCTCAGTCGAGCGGAAGTGCGGGGCAAGGCGCGCATGCGCTTGCTGGCGCATTTTCGTCCCGGACGCAGCTTCGAGGCGGCGCTGATCTCCGAGCACGGGGAGTACCTGCGCAAGGCCCTGAGCTTTCTCTGCACCAATCATCTCGGCGCGGAGGTGATCGGCGATCCGGCCTTCATCGACCCGATGCAACGCTACGAGGAGCTGTACTGCGAGTACTTCGATTTATATTGCCGGTCTTTGCTGGGCACTCCCGAAGAGACCGATTCCCAGCGCGACCTCTTGCCGCTCCTCAAGCATCAGCTCGGTGAGCATCGCGCGGCGATACTCGATCCGCGCGGCCCGCAGACGTTCTTGAGGCGCGAGGCGGCGTTGCGCCGTCCCACCGGCGACACTCAGCGCCTGCCGTCCCTGGGACGCCCGAAGCGCAGTTAACCCCGTCACACGCGCTCGCGCGCTTTGTTAAACTGCGCCGCGAGAAGAATCGGTCCGGTGGTTTGGGGTGCATGGGGCGCCCGCATGCGCGCGCATGCATCCACACGCGCGGCCGTTGCGAATAAGTAAGGTGGGTATGAGTCCGACGGTCCTCCAACGCATGGCAAGTGGAGATCCCGCCGCCGTGCGCGAGTGCATGGATCGGTATGGAGCCCTGGTATGGAGTCTCGCCAGGCGTTTGTCGCGCACCGCGTCGGACGCGGAAGACGCGGCTCAGGAAATCTTCTTGGACATCTGGCGCAGTGCGGCCCGCTACGATGCCTCGCGGGGCTCCGACAAAGTGTTCGTGGCGACCATCGCCCGCCGCCGCCTCATCGATCGCATGCGCAAGAAGAGCGGGGAGCCGCCGATGGAGCCCGCTGAAGCGCTTGAATCGGTCGCGTGGTCCGATGCGGGCAGCCTTCCCGAGACCGCGATCGACGCTGCGCATGCCGCACGCGCGCTGCAAGAGCTGCGTCCCGAGCAGCGGCAGGTGCTTGAGTTGGGTTTGATGCACGGACTCAGTCAATCGGAGATCGCATCGCGGTTGAACATGCCGCTGGGAACCGTCAAGTCGCTCATGCGACGGGGTCTCCTGCGGGTGCGCGAACACATGAACATCGACAGCGAGAGCGTCGCCGGGAGGGCCGATGGCTGAGACCGGTCCGCACAAGGAGCCCGACGAGGCCATGCTGGACTTGCTGATCAAGCAAGTGACCGAGGGCCTCTCGCCTGAAGAGCAGCGCGAGCTCGACGTCCTCGACAATGAGGTCGCGAGCGCCTACGCACGCGACCTCGAGCACGCCGCCGCCGCGATCTCCGTCGCCGGCACCGGGCATCCCGAGCCGATGCCTGCCGCCCTGCGCTCGCGCATCGAGACGCAGCTCGAGGCCGCCATGGCTGCCGCCGCACCGACGGACGAGGCGCGCTCGACCACGGTCCGGAGTATCGGTCGGGCGCCGCGCCCACGGGCGCGAAATGCCGCCGGCTGGTGGGCCGCGGCCGCATGTCTCGTGCTCGCAGTGCTCGGTTGGCTGCGCTCGCCCCCGCTCGTGCACGCGCCGGGCGCCGCGCAGACACCGGCGCAGCAACGCGAGGCATTGCTGGCGCGGCCCGGTACCCTGCAGATTCAGCTCGACACGACGGCGGAGCCGGCGGCAGCCGGCGCCAAGGCCGACGTGGTGTGGGATCCACACACTCAGCAAGGCGTCGTGCGATTCGTCGGGCTGAAACCGAACGATCCGTCGCAGCATCAGTATCAGCTCTGGATCTTCGACGGCGACCGTGATCAGCGCTATCCCGTCGACGGCGGCGTCTTCGACGTGCCGCCGAACGCCGCTCAGGTGGTGGTGCCCATCCACGCCGAGGTGCCCGTGCACGCGGCGAAGGCTTTTGCCGTGACGATCGAGAAGCCGGGCGGTGTCGTCGTCTCCGAGCGCGAGCACGTGGTGGCGATCGGCAAGGCGGGCTGAGGGACCGAGCCGCCCGCCGCGGGCGGCCCGCGCGCTACTGGATCGCGAGCTTGCGCTCCTTCGCGGACGGCGGAGTCCACTGATAAATCCAGGTCTCCGTGAGCGGTCTGCCCTCGATGCGCAAGTACATCCTGAGGTCGATGGGCTCGACGGAATCGTCCGTCGGTCGGATGTCGAACAGCGCCCGATAGCCGCCGAACTCCGGGACGTAGTGCGCCGTCACGTGCTCGGTCGTGCCGCGCGAGGTCGTGACCACGGCCATCACCTCCGAGTCTTTCGGCAGTGCCCCGAGCTCACCGCCCACGAAGTCGACGGCAAAATGCCAGGAGTAGTACTGACGCTTCACGCCGACGGTGCCGCCGATCCCCGTGCGCGTCGCGACGGTCTGACCCAGAGGCGAGGAATAGGGCATTTTCTCGCCCCAGTACAGACGATAGCTGAACAAGAGCTCCTGTCCGGGCTTCGGCTTGTCGGCGGGATTCCAGAACACCACGATGTTGTCGAAGGTTTCGTCCACGGTCGGTATTTCGACCAGCTGCACGGCGCCCTTGCCCCACCCTCCGTTGGGCCCGGGCCTCGGCTCGACCCACAAGCTCGGGCGGCGCTCGTAGTACACGCCGTCGTCCTGATAGTGATCGAAATTGCGGTCGCGCTGCAAAAGTCCGAAGCCGCGTGGATTGTCGTCGAAATAGGAATTGAGATGCAGCTGCGGGGGATTGACCAGCGGACGCCAGATCCACTCGCCCGCACCCGTCCACATCGATAATCCGTCCGAGTCGTGAATCTCGGGGCGCCAATCGTTTGCTATGCGACGGTCGTTCTCGCCGTAGAAGAACATGCTGGTGAGCGGCGCGATGCCGATGCGCTCGATCGGCTTGCGCGGGTAGAACGCGGTGTCGATATGCATGATCTGGGTCCCGCCCGGCGTGATCAGAAACCGCACCGCGCCGGCGACGCTCGGTGAGTCGAGCAGGCCGTACAGCGTCAGCGTGCCCGCCTCCTTCGCCGGCCGCTCGAACCAGAACGAGGTGAAGCGCGGAAACTCCTCGGGCCGCGGGAATGCGGTATCGACGGCGAGGGCGCGCGCAGACAGACCGTATTGACGCGTATCCCCGCCGACCGCACGGAAGTAACTTGCGCCGAGAAACGCCGCCACGTCGTCGCGCCAGTCGGTGACGAACTGCACTCGAAAGCCGGCAAACCCCGCGCGATCCTTCATGAGGGACGGATCGACGCCGCTCTTGTCCCACTCGAACATCGCGGGATCGTAGACGATCTCGTGCGCCTGACCGTCTATGACCTCGTACATGTGCACGGGCTCGGTGAAATTGCGCCCGACATGGAAGAACTGCACGCGAAAGGCGAGGCCCGCGTCGGCCCACAGCGCGTGGTCGCCGCGAAAGCGAATGGATTGGTACTCGTTGTAGCCGAGCTTGCCCATGGCGGGTGGCACCACATCCTTGTTGGGTTGGAAGGCATTGCTCGCGAGCCAGTGCGCCTGCCCCTTGAGCCACGCGAAATCAAACGGCTGCTGCGCGCTCGGTGCGCCGGGTACGGGTACGGGTACCGGTACCGGTCCGGCAGCCGGTGTCGGTGCGGGCGTTGGTTGAGCCGCGCGCGCGAGGGAGCCGTAGGCGAGCGTTCCGCCCGCAAGTCCCATGGCCAACTTCTTGATTGCGGCGCGTCGGTCTTTCATTTGCTCAGGATCCTTTGGGGAACGGTGCGGTTTCATATCAGGGAACGCTGCGCGTCGGGGAGCTGCGAGAGCAGGGTGAGCAGCTGCTCGCTGCCCGCCACCTCGACCCGCTCTATCCGTGTGAGCCACCCGACGGCCTCCTCGAGCGAGTGTGCGTCCAGTAGTTTCTGCCGCGCGGTGAAGAAATTGGGATCCGGTTGGCCCGGCGGGTCGGGCGGACGCGGCAAGTTGCCCTCGATGTGCGCCAGCCGCGCTTCGCGGTTGCGCGCGAGATACTTGAGCCCGTCCTCGGGCAAGGCGCGCGCTTCTCTGACGAGATCCGCGCGGCGTCTCACCAGAGACGGCACGCTAACCTCCTCCGGCGTGCGCAAGAGCCCGACCTTGGACAGCGCGCCGCCGATCACTCGCGACCCGCTCGCGCGCGACAAGGGGATGGCGAGCAGCAACCCGAGCAGGGCCGGCGACACCCAGGCGAGCAGTGGCGGCGAGAGAAACCAGAGGATTGCAGCCGTCATGGCGGCGATCAGGGTGTCGCGCATATGGTAGAGGCAGGCTTCGCCCCAGCTCGTGCCGCCGTCGTCACGGCGCTGCGGATTCCAGCCGGAGTCGCGTCCCATGAAGATTTCGAAGACATGTCGGCTCTGGCTGAGCATCATCACCGGCGCGTACAGCGCCGATAGCACGACCTCGAAGAGGAAGCTCGCGCTCAAGCCGATGATACCGCCCCCGTCGCGGCGCATGCGCCGCGACAGGAGCGCGCGCAGCAGTCCCAGAAACTTGGGCACGAGCAATATCACCATGCTGAACCAGAAGAGCGCCATCATCAGCTCGACGTTGAACCGCGGCCAGGTCGGAAACATCTGGAAGTCGTGATTGAAATACTCGGGGCGTATGAGGTGGGACTGCACGGCGAGCGCGAATCCTATGCACAGCATGACCAGCCAGAGCGGCGAGGACAGGTAGCTCATGATGCCGATGCCGAGATGCATCCGGCTCGCGAAGCTCAAGCCGCGCGCGCCGATGATCTTCATGTGCTGCAGATTGCCTTGTGCCCAACGCCGGTCGCGCACCGCGACGTCGATGAGCGAGGGCGGGGACTCTTCCCAGGATCCGCCGCAATCGGTCGTCAAGCGCACCTTCCATCCCGCGCGGCGCATCAATGCCGCCTCGACGAAGTCGTGCGACAGGACGTGGCCGCCGAAGGGCTTGCGTCCCTCGAGCTGCGGCAGCCCACAGCTCTGGGCAAACGCCTGCACGCGGATGATGGCGTTGTGTCCCCAGTAATTTCCGCTGTCGCCCGACCAGGCCGCCAAGCCGCGCGAGATGACGGGTCCGTATACGCAGGCCGCGAATTGCTGCAGCCGACCGAACAATGTGCGGGCACCGATGAGCTGCGGAGCGGTTTGCAGGATGCCGAGGCCCGGGTCGGCATGCATCATCTGCGCGAGCCGGGTAAGAGTCGTCGCGTCGATCAGGCTGTCGGCATCGAGCACGATCATGTGATCGTAGCGGCCGCCCCAGCGCGAGACGAAATCCTCGACGTTGCCCGACTTGCGTGCGACGTTGCGCCACCGGCGCCGATACCAGACGGGGATGACGCCCGCGAGCGCACGCCGCAGCCGCTCGACGGCCGCCGTCTCGCGGATCCACGCATCGGCATCGGTCGAGTCGGAAAGCACGATGATCTCGAAGGAGCGGTTCGCGCCGACTCTCTGCAGCGCCTCGCCCATGGCCTGCAGTGCCGCGGTGGTGCGGGTCGGATCCTCGTTGTAGATCGGCATCACCAAAGCGGTGAGCGTGTCGCCCAGCCCGACCGCGGGGTCGGGGCGCAGATCGCGGCGTTTGGAGGCGCCGGCAATCACCGAGCCGGCGGAGAACGCGATCCACGCAAGGGACACGCCGAAGAAGAAGATCATCAGGCCCTGCAAGAACGTCATGCTCGCAAAGCGCACGACTTGCAGCATCTGATAGACGCCGTAGGCCGTGATGCCGAGGCTCATGGACACGAGGATCATGCGGGCGAACCAGACCGCGGCGTGGGCGGGATCCATCGGCAGACGAGGCGGCGCATAGTCGAGATCCTGCGAGGGCATGCCGAGACGGGCCTCGGCGGGCATGCCTCCAGAGCTTTCCGCCGGGGCAATGCGTACGGCCGTGCTCAAGGGGGCGTCCATCGGTACAGCCATGTCTCGCTGACCGGGTGATCGCCGCGCATGATCCGTAACCGCATTTCGATCAGCTCCGCATTGTTTGGGTCGATATCGAAGCTCGCGCGCAGACCGTGCATCGCCGTGTTCGACGTCAGGGCGACGTTCGAGATCTTGCCGGCCGAGGCGGATGCGTCGACCGTGAGGCCTTCGGTCTTCTCGCCCGCGCCGACGATGTCGAGGATGAATACACGCCGCTTGCCGTCGAGACTGGCACCCGAGCGGGTCGCCATGACCTCACCCAATCCCTTCGGCATCGCGGGCTCGCCCAGCCAGCTCAGGCGGTAGGCATACTCTGCGGGATGTCCCGCGGCGAGACCTTGCGCCGGACGCCAGAAAGCAACGATGTTGTCGTTGCTCTCGCGGCCCGAGGGGATCTCCACGAGCTCGACCGCCCCCGGGCCCCAATCGCCTTTGGGTTCCACCCAGGCGCTCGGGCGCCGCTCGTACAGATCATCGAAATCCTGAAAATCACTCTGATCGCGTGAGCGTTGCACGAGCCCGAACCCTTCGGGCGGACGAGTCGTGAACGTGGATACCTGGAGCTTGGTGGGATTCGCGAGCTGGCGGAAGATGTGCTCGCCCGTGCTCGAGGTGATTTGCAGCCCGTCCGAGTCGTGCACCTCGGGGCGATAGTCGTCGAGCCGGCCGCGGTTGGTCTCGTCGAAGAGAAACATGGAAGTGAGGGGTGCGAGTCCGACGACGTGTAGATCGGTGCGCGGGAATAGGGTGCACGTCACGTCCATGACCGTGGCGACGCCGGGCTCCACGGTGAGGCGGTAGGCGCCCGTGATGGATTCGCTCTCGAGCAGGGCATCGATCACGATGGCGGTCGCATGCGGCGCCGGCCGCTCGATCCAGAAATGAGTGAACGCGGGGAATTCCTCACCCGCGGGCTCGGCCGTATTGATGGCGAGTCCGCGCGCCGACAGCCCGTACAAGAGGCCCTTCGCGACGCCCCGGAAATAGCTCGCACCCTGGAATACCAGGAACTCATCCCAGATCTTCTTCGAGTTGAGCTGGGTCACGATGCGAAATCCCGACAGGGGCAGCGAGACCTTGTCGCCGAGTTGCGTGAGCGAGGGTGCGATCTGGAACATGGCCGGAGTGGCGATGAGGTCGCGTGCGGTGCCGTTCTGGACCGTCGACACGATCACCGGCGGCGCCTTCTGGTTGAAGTACGCCCGCAAGAGCTCGAGGCGGAACGGCAAGCCTTCGCTGCGCCAGATCGCGGCCTCGCGATCGAAGTGGATGCTGCGGTATTGTTCCGGGCTCAGTTTATCGATGCCGGCGGGCAGGGTGCTGCGTTGCGGAGCATAGGGTTTTGCCGCCAGCTGCTTCGCTTCCTCGAGGAGGATCTCGAAGCTGAATTGATAGCCCGCCCCCTCCTTCTCGGCGCTCGGCTTCTCGGCGCGCGCATTCGCGCCCAGGGTCGGGACGCTCGACGCCGCGGTCAGCACCGTCGCGAGAACGAGTTTCTTCACTGCAAGCGGCAATTCGTTTCCCTCTCATTTCCTCGAATGCGCGCTCGCGATCTCAAAAGACCCGGCGCCCGAGCTGTCTCGGGGCGGGCGCCTGATCCGGCGCGCAGCCTGATATAGTTTAGCTTGATGCTCGTATCCGCGCCCCACAAGGAACCGCAGAGCGCAGCGGCCGTGCTGATGGTGCGGCCGGCCCGGTTCGGATTCAATCCGCAAACGGCCGCGAGTAACGTGTTCCAACAGGACACCTCCCCGCAGGGCGCGGAGGCAGCCCGTATCCACGGGGCGGCGCTCGCCGAGTTCGACGCGTTGGCCGGGGGCCTGGCGCGTGCCGGTGTGCAAGTCGTGGTCGCGCGCGACACGGTGGAACCGGCGAAACCGGACGCAATTTTCCCAAACAACTGGGTGAGCTTTCATCGCGACGGCACGGTGGTGCTCTATCCGATGATGGCGCCCAACCGCCGTCTGGAGCGCCGCGACGAGGTGCTCGCCGAGCTCGCCGCCGCGGGTGCGTTTCGCATCACGCGCACGGTGGATCTGACTCATCGCGAGGAGCTCGGCCAGTACCTCGAGGGCACGGGCAGCCTCGTGCTCGATCGGCCGCGGCACCTCGCCTACGCGAACATCTCTCCGCGCACCGATCTCAATGCATTGGGCGAGTTCGCGCAGCAGCTCGATTACGAGCTGGTGACGTTCGAGTCCGTCGACCGCGGCAAACCCGTCTACCACACCAACGTCATGATGGCCATCGGCGAGAGCTTCGCCGTGATGTGCGCCGAATCGATCGTGGATACGCGCTCCCGGGACGCCGTTCGCGCGACGCTCGCTGCGAGCGGCCGCGAAATCGTCGAGATCTCCCTCGGGCAGATGCAGGCTTTCGCGGGCAACGTGCTCGAGCTCGCGCCGCCCGGCTCGAGGGTGATCGCCCTGTCAACCACGGCATGGGGATGTCTCGACGCACACCAGCGGCGCTCGCTCGAGAAGCACGGCAACGTGCTGACGGCCGAGATTCCGGTCATCGAGCGATTCGGCGGAGGCGGCGTGCGCTGCATGCTCGCCGAGGTGCATCTGCCGCCACGTCTCTAGCGGCGAGCTCTGGTGTCATAATCACCGTATGCTGGAACTCTCGGTCAAGACGCTCCTCGCGTATCTTTTGGGTGCACTGCTCGGAAGTCTCGTGCTCGGGCGCTTGCACGGCGTCGATATCCGCCGCGCGGGCAGCGGCAATGCCGGTGCCACGAATGCGTTGCGCACGCAAGGCAGGCTCTTCGCTCTCTCGGTGCTCATCATAGACATCGGCAAGGGGGTGCTCGCGGTGCTGTATCTCCCGCACGCGTCATTGCCGGGCGTCCCCATGGACCCCGAGATCCCTCGCGCATGGCTCACGCTTGCCTGTGGGTTGGCCGTGATCTTCGGCCACGTATATCCGGTGTGGTTCGGCTTTCGCGGCGGCAAGGGTGTCGCGACCATGGTCGGGGTCGTGGGTGCGCTCGACCCGCGGCTGCTCTTGCCCGTCATCGGAAGCTGGTTCGTCGTGCTCGTGCTCACGGGCTACGTGGGACTCGCGAGCATGCTCGCGGGCGCCGCGCTCGTCGTCTTCGTGTACCTCATCGAGCCGGGAAACGCGGCTCTGCTGTGTTTCTGCGTGGCCATCGAGATCTTCGTGGTCTTCACTCACCGTGGAAACATCGCGCGCATGCGCGCCGGCAACGAACATCGCGTGCAACGACTATGGCTGTTCCGCTCACGCACGGCTTAGACCTCAAGCGCCCGTTGCTCGCGTTGCTCGCGCAGAGCGAGCCGCGCTCGGGCACGTGGCTCGCGCGCGCCCTCAATACCACCGAGCTCGAGATCGTTACCGGCATCGAGCAGCTGCGGGCACTCGGCATCGACATCGCCGTGTCACCGCAGGGCTTTCGACTTGAGGTAGGCACCCGTCTCGAGCTTCTCGATGCCGATGCAATCCGTGCAGCCCTGGGCAAGGAGTCCGCGGGCCGGCTGCGCCGGCTAGAGGTCGTGTTCGAGGTCGACTCGACCAATAGCCGGCTGCTGGCACAGCCCAGCCCCCCCGCCGGCTTCGCGGACGCCGCACTGGCGGAGCTGCAGTACGCGGGCCGGGGAAGGCAGCAGCGGCGCTGGGTCTCGCCCTTCGGCGCGAGCCTCGCACTGTCGGTGGGGTGGACGCTCCTGCGGGCCACGCACGACGTGTCGAGCCTGAGCTTGGCCGTGGGCGTGGCCGTGTCTCGCGCGCTCAGCGGGCTTGGGGCGCGCGGCATCCTTCTGAAGTGGCCGAACGACGTGTGGTTCGAGGACCGCAAAATCGGCGGTGTGCTGGTCGAGACCAAGAGCTGCGGCGGCACGGCGCACGTCGTCGTCGGCGTGGGGCTCAATTTATATCTGTCCGAGGCATCGAAGCAGCGGATCGCGAGCGATGGGCTGGCCGCCCTCGACGAGACGTGCCCGTCGCCCATCGGGCGCAACGCTCTCGCGGCGGCACTCTTGGATCAGCTTTTGAGTATGCTGCCCCTGTTCGAGCGCCACGGCTTCGGGGCGTTCCGGGACGAATGGCGCTCTCTCGATGCGCTCAGGGGCCGTCCGGCGCGAGTCCTGCTCGCGCAGGGCGCCGTGGAGGGCATCGCGTGCGGCGTGGACGAGGACGGTGGATTGCTGCTCGAGAAGGGCGGCCATCTCGACAAATTCATGTCCGGGGAGGCGAGTTTGCGTTTGCTTGCGGGTGAAGCGTGACCCTGTTGAAGAGCATCGTGGTGCTTCTGGCCCTCGCGAACGTGGGCTATTTCCTCTGGACGCGGGGCATCGCGCATCGCGAGGACGCGAACCCCGAGGCGGCCGCGGCCACCCTCAAGCTGACCTCCGAGGTTCCCGGGTCGCAGCGTGGCGCCGCCGCAGCGGATGCCGATCAGGCGAGCTCATTGGGCACAACCGGCAGCTCCGTTCAGGGCATCGCCGCGCCGGGCCCCGCTGCGTCGGGTTCGGGATCCGCCCTGCTCACGAACGTGAAGCGCTGCATCAGCGTGGGACCTTTTCGCGACGTGTCCGAGACCGCGCATGCCGCGAGCACCTTGCGCAGCGGCGGCTACGATCCCCGTCAGCGAGTCGCAGAAGGCGAGGTCTGGGCCGGCGTTTGGGTCTACTTGCCGATTGCGCCCTCCCACTCTAGCGAGCAAATGTTAGCCAAGCTCAAGGCCGCTGGAATCGAGGATGCGCTGGAAATGCCGGGTCCCAACGAGAGCTCGGTGATATCGCTCGGGCTCTACGGCGATCAGAAGCGCGCGCAAACGCGGGTCGCGCAGGCACAGGCCCTCGGATTCAATCCGGGCATCGCCGATCGAAAGCGCACCGGCGATGTGTACTGGATAGACATCGATCTGAAACCCACGGACAGCGTGCTCAAGCCGAGCGATCTGCAGAATGAGACGGGACGTATTCAGCGGCTGGAAGTCAAAGGCTGTCCCAGCGCCGGAGCGACGCCACCGTGAGCGCCCGTGACGTCGTCTTGCGGGTGGGCAGCGTGCTGGGCGCGATCGTCGCGTACGGCTATCTGATCGCGTTCCTCGGCCTCGTGGGGTTCCAGGTCTACCGCTGGTTCCAGAACGGCGAATGGACGCACGTCGGTGTGAACGACGGCCTGCGCGCAGCGCTCGCGCACTTCGCGGGCCCCGAGGGCTTGACGGGGTGGCGCGCGGCGCTCGCCCAATGGCTCGACGCACCCGTCACCTGGCTGGGCCTGCACCAAGTGCTCGAAGTGCTGCCGGCCTCGCTCGCGCTGTTTGCCATCAGCATTCTGGGCAACAGCCTATTCATCTACACCACGGACCGACTACGCGAGGAACGGCCCGCGCGGCGCAGCTCTTACGGCGGCCCCGAGACGGGCGGGGGCTCGCCTGTCCAAAGATAGGCCACGCTGTTGCGGGGCGGACGATACCAGCCGGGATCCCGGTAATCGCCCGATGCGATGTCGGGCCGGATCTTGACCATCGTGAACATGCCGCCCATTTCGATACTACCGTAGGGGCCGGTGCCGCCCATCATGGGCAGCGTGTTGTCGGGCAGGGGCATCGGCTGGTCCATGTTCTGCATGTCGCCGCCGCTCATATAGTTCGGAACGAGCGCTGCGATCTTGCGCTCGAGATCGGATTGATCGACGCCGATCATCGTGGGCACCCGATGGCCCATGGCATTCATGGTGTGGTGACTCTTGTGGCAGTGAAAGGCCCAGTCGCCGGGTGCCGACGCGGTGAATTCGATGGCACGCACCTGGCCGACGCCGATGTCCGTCGTCACTTCGGGCCATCGAGCGCTCGGCGGGATCCAGCCGCCCCCGGTGCCCGCGACCACGAACTCATGCCCATGCAGGTGTATCGGATGATTGGTCATGGTCAAGTTGCCGATGCGCACGCGCACGCGCTCGCCCTGCCGCGCGACCATGGGGTCGACTCCGGGAAACGCACGGCTGTTGAAGGTCCACAGGTTGAAATCCAGCATAGTGCTTACCCGGGGCGTGAAGCTCCCGGGATCGATGTCATAGGCATTGAGAAGAAGCACGTAGTCACGGTCGACGGCCATGGCATGCGGATCGGCCGGATGCGTGACCCACGAGCCCATCATGCCCATCGCCATCTGCGTGGTCTCGTCGGCGTGCGGGTGATACATGAAGGATCCCGCGCGCTCCGCGCGGAACTCGTATACGAACGTCTGCCCGGGCTTGATGGACGGCTGATTGAGGCCCGACACGCCGTCCATGCCGTTGGGCAGTCGCTGGCCGTGCCAGTGAATGCTGGTGGCCTCGGCAAGGCGATTGGTGACGAACAGGCGTACCCGATCGCCCTCGACGACCTCGATGGTCGGTCCCGGCGACTGTCCGTTGTAGCCCCAGAGATTGGCTTTCATCCCGGGCGCGATCTCCCGCACCACAGGCTCGGCCACCAGATGAAATTCCTTCACTCCGTTGCGCAGGCGCCAGGGAAGCGTCCAGCCGTTGAGCGTCGCCACCGGTCTATAGGGTCGGCCGCAGGGCGGCACCAGCGGGGTACGCGTGGCCGTTTCGGTCGAGGAGACGATTTCGGGGAGTGCCGCCAGCGCGGACTTGCCGACCGCTGCCGACGCGAGGGCGGCCATGCCGGTGAACAGATTTCGTCGTGTCACCATGGGTTCTCCTAAAGCTGCGGCTGGGAGCCGGCGAGGGCGGCGTCGAGCGATGCACGGGCGACCCAGAAATCCCGCACGCTTTGTATGTAATCACTCACACCCGCAATCTCCGCGCGCGAGTCGGCGAGTAGCTCGAACACACTGGCCTGGCCGGCGTCATAGCGCAGCCGGTCTTGCTCGGCGATGGATTTGCGCAGCGGCAACATCTCGTCGTGTTGGCGCAGCGCGATGTCGTGCGTCGCGGAGAGACGCGCATAGGCCTTGCGCACTTGCGCGCGCGCCTCGATCGCCGCCTGGCCGTAGCGCGCCAACGCCTGGGCGTAGCGGGCCTCGGCCTTGCGCACCCGCGGCGCACCGGTGTCGAAGAGGGGCATCTCGAGACTCACCTCGAAGCCGCTCTCGTACGGCGCCGAATCGGGACCCTGCTGGACGCGGGTCGGCCCGGCGTCGAGAACGTTCACGAGTCGGGTCGCACGGGTGAGGTGCAAGTCCCTTGCGAGGGCCTCGAGGTTCGCGCGCATCGCCTTGAGGTCGATGCGGTTGTCGAGCGCGGCGCGCTCGATTTCCGCGAGATCCTCGATCGACGGCGGCACGTCGGGCAGATGGTCGGCCAGCTCTAGATTTGGCGGCTCGATGTCCACGCCGAGGGATTCGATCAAATCCTCGCGCGCCAAAGTCTCGGCAAGCCGTGCGCGGTCGAGCTCGAGCGCAGCTTCCGCGTGGAAGCTGCGCTCGCGCGCCTCATCGAGCGGGCTCCAGTTGCCCGCCTGATGCATGCGTTGCGCGAGCTCCGCGGCGGCGTCGGCCGCTTGCGCGACTTCGCCCCAATCGTGGGCCGTTTCGCGGGCCGCGAGCGCCATGTAATAAGTTGCGCGCGTGCGCGCCGCCAGTCGCACGATATCGGCTGCACAGCTTGCCTGGACGGCGGCGAAGCGCTGCTTCTCGATGCCGTGAATGTAAGGCGCGGTGAGCAGCGCAAGCACGCTTACCGTGACCGTTTCCTCGACGTCGTTCAGGCCTTGCGCGCTCGAGCGGCGTACCGTGAAGCGCGGATTCGGGAGCCTGCCGGACTGCACCACATCGGCTTCCGCGATGCCGAGCTCGGCGAACGCGGCCTGGAGGGATCCATTATTGAGGAGCGCGATCCGAACGGCGTCGTCCGCCGACAGCGGTCGGGCGAGCAGCTCTTTGGTATCCCGGTCCGCTGCGGCTCGATCTTGCGGCGTGCGCTTCCATAGCGCTGTTAGTCCGATGCGGGGCTCGGCGGTGCGGGCCACGGCGTCGAAGCCCCCGTCCTGCGAGAAGTGGGCGCAAGCGGCGAGCGAGAGTGCGCTCGCAAGCGCGCCCACCGTCGCGATTCCTCGCATGGACGGGATACGAATGTTCATGGGCCTTCCTCATGCAATCGAACGACATGCCATGCGCGGCGCGCACGGCGTCTCTCGCGTCAGGCCGCTGGGCGCGGCGGACGGTCGAGTCGATCGAGAGTGAGGACGGGAGAGTGGCCGAGGAGTCTCGCGATGACGGCGGACGGAGGGTCGTGAGGCAGCGCCCAGATCGAGGAGGCCGCGGCGACGGCCATGCAGCAGCAGTCGCAGGCGGCGCCGTGGGTGCTTAGCGAGCCATGCTCGCAGTGTGTGCCGTGATGGGCGGCGGCGTAGTCGGCGTGCGTCGCGGGCGACTCGCAGGAAGCTGCATAGACGCGCAGCGGCAGCGAAGCCGCGAGGAGGAGCACGAGCAAGAGCTTCGATAGTCGATGGAATCGCATTGGCCAAAACATAGCACTCGTGCGGCGATAATACACGCGTGTCGGGCCATTCTCGGCTAGGCTTGAGAACTGCGTCCCCCCACGGCGCTCACCGGAGGGTGAATCATGATGAAAACTACGTGGCTCGCGTGCATCGCCGCGGCAGGGCTGCTGCCTCTTGCGGCGCTCGCGCATGCGAAACTGCTGAGCACCGCACCGGCGACGGGCGAGCAACTGGCCGCTGCGCCCAAAGCGCTGACGCTGCGGTTCAACGAGGCCGTGCAGATCGGGGTGCTGAAGGTGTCCGCCGACGGCAAGGACGTTCCGATCGAGCTCGATCGAGGCGCGGCGGCTTCACCCACGGTGACCGTGGCGCTGCCGGTGCTCGCTCCGGCCACGTATCGCGTGCAATGGAGCGCGCTCACGGTCGACGACGGTCACGTCGTCAAGGGCACGTTCTCGTTCGTCGTGACCGGCGGACACTGACCACGCCTCGGGAATCAGTCCTCAAGTGAACGTCGGCATCTGGGATGGTGCGGCGGTGCTCGTGAAGGCCGCGCTGTACGCCGCCACGTTGGGCGCGGCGGGTGGCGTATTTTTCCTCGCGTATAGTCACTCGCTCCTCGAGCCTTCCGATCGGCTCGCGATCGCGCGACCCCTTTGGATTCTCGTCGCAGTCGCGCTCGCGGCCAGCGCGGCGCGCGTGCTGATCACCGCCGCCTCCATGACCGAGGACGCGGCGGGTATGCTCGACGCTCGGCTGCTCGCGATGGTGTGGCACGGCGGGGAGGGCGGCGCGGCGGCGATTCGCTCAGGTGGATTACTGCTCACGATCCCCGCTCTTGCGGGCCACGGCCGGGCGCGGTGGCTCGCGATCGTAGGTGCCGCCGTGGCCGCTACCTCGTTGGCCTGGGTGGGGCATGCGCGTGCCGCGGGGCACGTGACGTCCTTGCTCGTCGGCGTGCACGTTCTGGCAGTTGCCTTCTGGCTTGGAGGGCTCGGGCCCCTGGCGATCCAGGCGCGCCGCCGTGAGCCGCTCGAGCTCGGCGCGGTTGCCGCGCGCTTCGGCCGGATCGCCGTGGGCCTGGTGGGCCTATTGCTGGCGGCGGGGACCGCGGTTCTCTGCATCCTGCTCGCAAGCGTTTCCGAGTTGTGGACGAGCACCTACGGACGCCTCGCCTGCCTGAAGATCGCGCTCGTCGCGTGTCTTCTCGCCCTGGCCGCGTGGAACAAGCTGCGGCTCGTGCCGCGCATCGCCGCCGGTGATCGGCTCGCCGTACGCAGCTTGCGCCGCTCCATAAGCGCCGAGATGTTCGTGGCGGGACTGGTCCTTCTGGTCACCGCGGCATTGACGACGCTCGCCGGACCGCCCAGCATGCAGTGATGCGCGCCATGCAATTGCGGCAGCCGCACACCCCGCTCGTTGGGGTCGAGCTGCTCGATCGAGAACCCGGGCGAAACGAGATTCGCATCGACGTGCACGCCTGCGGCGTGTGCCGGACGGATCTGCACGTGGTCGACGGCGAGCTCGAGCATGCGAGTCTTCCCATCGTGCCGGGTCACGAGATCGTCGGACGGGTCGCCGCGCTCGGACGGGATGTGAGCGGCTTCGAGGTCGGCCAGCGCGTCGGCGTCGGCTGGCTGGGATCGACCGACGGCACTTGCCGCTACTGTCTGATGGGTCGCGAGAACTTGTGCGACCGGCCGCAGTTCACCGGCTACACGCGCGACGGCGGCTATGCCACCGCCGTCCTCGCCGATGCGCGCTTCGCGTTTCCGCTGGGCGAGCGGGGAAACGATGCATCGCTGGCCCCGCTCATGTGCGCGGGATTGATCGGATGGCGGGCTCTGGTCAGCGCGGGCGAGGCGCCGCGCCTCGGCCTTTACGGGTTCGGGGCGGCGGCCCACATTCTCGCGCAGGTCGCGCGCTGGCAAGGCCGCTCGGTGTTCGCATTCACTCGCCGCGGGGACTCGCGCACGCAGGAGTTCGCTCGCTCGCTCGGTGCCGTATGGGCGGGCGCATCCGAGGATGCGCCGCCGGAGCCGCTCGATGCCGCCATCATCTTCGCTCCGGTCGGTGAGCTGGTGCCTCTCGCTCTCAAGGCTGTGCGCAAGGGTGGCCGGGTAGTGTGCGCGGGCATTCACATGAGCGACATTCCCGCGTTGCCGTACCGCTTGCTGTGGGAGGAGCGTGAGCTTCTCTCGGTGGCGAATCTCACCCGCAAAGACGGCACGGACTTTCTGACATTGGCGCCGCAGATCGGCATCGAGACGCGCACCACCCCCTATCCCCTCGACAGAGCGAACGAGGCGCTCGCGGACTTGCGCGCCGGCCGCTTCGAGGGCGCCGCAGTCCTGTTGCCCTAAGACGCCGTGGTGGCGCGGCGACGCCCGGCGCGGCGACGCCCGATCATCTCTCCAGCTGCTTGCGTAGCTTCAGAAGCTCCTGCCGGCGCAAGGCGGGCGATAGCGGATATTTGAGATTCATATCGGCGAATGTCTCGAGCAGAACTTGGGAGACGATGAGGCGAGCATTGAGCTTGTCATCGGCCGGCACGACATACCAGGGCGCATGCTTCGTGCTGGTGGCAGAGAGGCATTTCTCGTAGGCCTTGGTGTAATGCTTCCAGTACTTGCGCTCCTGAATGTCCGCCTCGCTGAATTTCCAGTTCTTTTCCGGGTCATCGATGCGCGCGATGAAGCGCTTGCGCTGCTCTTCCTTGGAAAGATGCAGAAAGAACTTGAGGATGCGAGTGCCGTTGTGCACGAGATGCCGCTCCAGGCCGCGGATCGAGCGGTAGCGCTCTTCCCAAACGGAGGGTTTGTCGATGCCGCCCGGCGTGCCTTCCGCGCGCAGGATGTCAGGATGCACGCGCACGATCAGCACTTCCTCATAGTAGGAGCGGTTGAAGATCTCGATCATGCCGCGCTCGGGCAGGGGAAGAACGGTTCGCCACAGAAAGTCGTGCTTGATCTCGATCGCCGTCGGATGCTTGAAGCTGTGCACGTTGCAGCCCTGCGGATTGACGCCCGACATCACGTGTGAAATCACGCCGTCCTTCCCGGCTGCGTCCAGGGCTTGAAAAATCAAGAGCACCGCGTAGGAGCTCGATGCGTAGAGGAGCTCCTGCTGCTGGCTCAGCTTCTTGACGTGATCCGTCAGCAATCTCTGGTAGTCGTCGTCGCTCTTGTAGACCGGAGCGACGCGCGTGGGCCAATCCTTCAGATCGACGCGGCTGTCCTCGCGAACCCGGTATTTTTTCGTATTGATAGCCATTTTCCGCCTCGGCGACGTGCTGGAGACCCCAAGCCTGGCACGGCCGGCACCCGAATTGCCAGACTCGAGCGGGCCGGGGTATTACGGCGGCTGTGCACGTCGGCTATGCGGGCGATTACTACGAGCCCTGGGGGTACGACTACGGCGGCTGGGGGGGCGCTATCGCGTCGGCCCGCCGCCCGGCGGGCACTGGCACGACGGCGGCGGTCATCCCGGCGGGGGAGGCCGTCCCGTGGGCGGAGGTCGACCTGTGGGAGGCGGGCACGGTGGTGGTGGCGGCCATCCTGCTCCGTCGATTCCCGGTCGGCCGCGCTGATGGGCGCGAGCCACAAGCCCGGCGATTTCATCAAGATGAACAACGAGGCCCTGGCACCGTCGGCCGGCTTCCAAGCGAGCGATCGCGGCAGCGATTCGCGGCGCGGACGCGCTAAGCTGAGGAATGACCCCACTTCCCACCCGCCGCATTCTCTTCGCGAGCATGATCGGCACGACCATCGAGTTTTTCGATTTCTATATTTATGCGATGGCCGCTGTGCTCGTGTTCCCGACCCTGTTCTTTCCAAAGGGGGATCCGACAACCGCGACCTTGCAATCGCTCGCGACCTTCGCCCTGGCCTTCATCGCGCGTCCCATTGGATCGGCCTTGTTCGGCCATTTCGGCGATCGTATCGGGCGCAAGGCGATGCTCGTCACCGCGTTGCTCACCATGGGCGTGTCGACCGTGCTCATCGGCCTCCTGCCCACCTATGCCTCTATTGGAGTGTTCGCGCCGATACTGCTGGCGCTGTGCCGATTCGGCCAGGGTTTGGGATTGGGCGGCGAATGGGGCGGAGCGGTGCTGCTCGCAACCGAGAACGCGCCGGCCCAAAAGCTCGCCTGGTACGGGAGCTTCCCGCAATACGGAGCGCCGCTCGGGTTCATCTGCTCGAACGGCGTGTTTCTCTGGATCACTGCGCATTTGGGCTCCGCGGAGATCCTCGCCTGGGGATGGCGCATCCCGTTCCTCGCGAGCGCAGTCCTCGTGCTGGTGGGGCTCTACGTGCGGCTACAGCTCGTCGAGACCCCGGAATTCCGACGCGCCATCGAGCGCGGTGAGCAGGTGCGGGTACCGCTCGTTACCGTGCTCTCGCGGTATCCGCGCGAGCTCCTTCTGGGCACGCTCGGCACAGTCACGACGTTTCTCGTGTTTTATCTCATGACGGTGTTCGCCCTGAATTGGGCGACCACCGCTCTCGGCTTCGCTCGCGGCGATTATCTGATCCTGCAGATGTTCGGTGTGCTGTTCTTCGGATTGACCATCCCGATCTCGGCCGCCGTTGCCGATCGTATCGGCGGGCGCGCGATGCTCATCGTTGCCACCGCGGGCATCATCGCGTTCGGCTTCGCTTTTGCGCCGCTGTTCGGCGCACACGACACTGCTCGGGTGAGCGCATTCCTCGTGCTCGGGTTTGGCTTGACCGGCCTCACCTACGGACCCACGTCCAGCGCACTCGCCTCGCTGTTTCCGACCGCAGTCCGCTATACCGGCAGCTCGCTCACGTTCAACCTCGCGGGCATTCTCGGCGCCTCGCTCGCGCCCTATATCGCGAGCCGCCTGGCGACGGACCACGGCGTGGCCTTCGTGGGATTGTATTTATCGGTCACGGGACTCATCACGCTGGCGGCGTTGATTGCCACGACGCCCGGCAACCTGTCGACTAGGGGTTTGCGCTAGTCGACAAAAAACCGGCTATCGAATCGACCACCCCCGGCGCAAGCGGCAGATCGGGGTCGGTATAGGTGGCGGCGTTCGTCTTTCTGTCGTCCGACGCGACGGACTTGAGTACGTGATTGACGTCCGGCAGCAGCATCAGTGTGGCCTTTGGGTCGGCTTGCCGAAGAAGACGCGCGTCGGCTTCCGGGACCTGTATGTCGCGTTGACCCTGGAGGATGAGAACGGGCTTCGCGTAGCCTCGAAGCAGCTGAGCCGGATCATAGGAGAACGCGCTGATCAAGAAGCCTTGCACTTGCGGTGCGAAAAGGCGCTGCAGAGGCGGTTGCATGAGCGCGACGTCGACCCGCTTGCCTGCCTGCAGCGCGTCGATCACCGCGCCTGCCTCGCTCGCCATGGACGGATAGGCTGGATGGGCCGTGAGCTGCTCGCGCAAAACCTCGCCCATCGGCCTACCCGCGGCCGCGATGAGCAGCAGCCCGCACACGTCGGGCTCTTTCTGCGCGGCCGCCATCGCGACCAGTCCGCCTTCGCTGTGACCCAGCAGCCAGATGCAGGACGCTCCGGTCCGTTGCCGGATGACGGTCGTCCAGGAACGCACGTCGGCGACGTAGTCCTCAATGGTGACTGCATTGCCGTCGGGTACCGCGGCCGAGCTGCCGAACATGCCCCGTTTGTCGATGCGCACGGTGGTCACTCCATGGGCGGCGAGACCTCGCGCCAATAGCCGGTAGGTCGCTGCACGCAATCCCTGTCGATTGTCACCGTCGCGGTTGGTCGGGCCCGAGCCGGGAATCATGAGGACCACCGGACCCCTGACGGGCAGGGGACCCTGCAAGGTGCCTTGCAGCGGACCAGCTGGTCCCGGCGCCTCGATCAACGTTCCAGGATCGACCTCCGGGATCGGGCCCGCTTGCACGGTCAGGCAACAGCTCGCCAGCAGGCCCGCGATGTGAATGCGCACGCGCGGAGTCAAGGGGAAATATGCTGCCGCACGAAAAGCTGGCTCTGATTGCGCTCCATCGGGCTAATAGGCCAAACCCACCACCTGACGGCGCATCGCGCCGCAGTAACCCGGCAGGCCGCCGGAAGTTTGCTAGAGTAACACTCGCGTCAGAACAACAGGAAAATCGCATGGACGCGCCAAAATACCGCGCCTTCATCAGCTACAGCCATCGCGACGCGCGATGGGCGTCCTGGCTGCACGCAGCGCTCGAGAGCTACCGCGTCCCCAAGCCGCTCGTCGGCAAGATTACCGAGCGTGGCGAGGTGCCCAAGCGACTGACGCCGATTTTCAAGGATCGGGAGGAGTTGCCCAGCGCTGTGGATCTCGGCGCGCTGGTGAATGCGGCGCTCGAGGATTCCGCCTGTCAGATCGTGATCTGTTCGCCGAGCTCTGCGAAGTCGCGTTGGGTCAACGAGGAGATCCTTGCGTTCAAGCGGCTGGGGCGAGAGGACCGGATCTTCTCCCTGATCGTCGCGGGCGAGCCGAACGCCGCCGACATGCCTGGGCGCGAGGAGGAAGAATGCTTCCCGCCGGCGCTACGTTTCAAACTTGGCGCGGATGGTGCCCTCGGCGATCTACGCACCGAGCCGATTGCGGCGGATGGGCGTCCCGGCAAGGACGGCAAGCACAGGGCAGCGCTCAAGCTGATCGCCGGCCTTCTCGGGGTCGGCTTCGATACGCTCAGGCGGCGCGAGCAGCAACGCCGCAATCGCCGGCTGTTCGCTTTCTCCTGTGCGGCGATGGCGGGCATGGTGGTGACCAGCGGCCTTGCCGCGTTTGCCGTCGTGCAACGTGAGAGGGCGGAGCGCCAAACGGTACGTGCCGAGGCCGAGGCGCGCACCGCGCGGGAGACGACGCGCTTCCTCGTCGACCTGTTCAAGATCTCCGACCCGAGCGAGGCGCGCGGCAATACGGTTACGGCACGCGAAATGCTCGACAAGGGTGCGGCGCGGGTGCAAAGCGAGCTGGCGAAGGAGCCGGCGGTTCAGGCGCGCCTCATGGATACGCTTGGCACGGTTTACATGGGACTCGGTCTCTACCCCCAGGCCCGACCGCTACTCGATCAGGCGGTGGCGACGCGTCGCCGGCTGCTGGGCGCAAACCGTCTGGAGCTCTCGGACTCGCTCAGCCATCAAGGCACCGTGCTGGAGTTACAGGCCGAATACGACGCAGGCGAGAAAGCGTACCGCGAAGCGATCCGCATCGCCGCCGCGATGCCGAATGACCGCCAGGCTCAAGTCGCGCTCGCAACCGCGCTCTACGGACTCGGTTTGCTGCTCGACCATCAAGGACGCGCTGCGGAAGCGGAGACGAGTCTGCGCGCGGCATTGAAGCTGCAAGAGACCTTGTTCGGCCGTGTCGATCCGGCTATCGCGCGCACGATGAAAGATCTCGCGCGAGCGGTGGCGGACGGGGGCAACCTCAATGGCGCGATCCCGCTGATGCGACACGCCGTGGCCATGCAGCGCGAGCTGTATGGCAATCAACCGCACCCCGATCTCGCTGAAGTGCTCAATGACATGGGGCTGCTACTCGATGAGCGAGGCGATTTGGACGAATCCGAAAAGTTCTATCGCGAGTCGCTGGCTATGTATCAGCGACTGCTCGGCGATAAACACCCCTTCGTGGCCACGGCGCTCGAGAATGTCGCGCTCATTTTGCAGGACAAAGGCGATCTCGCCGGCGCCGAGACTCTATATCTACAGTCGCTTCACATGCGCGCCGAGCTGGTCGGGGAAAATCACCCCGATTACGCGATCACACTCTTCAATATCGCTTTGCTGCGGTACGACCAGGGCAAACCCCAAGAGGCTTTTGTCAATCTGCGGCAGGTGCTCGCCATTTACCGCAAGGTGTCCTCCTCCGACCAGCCCGAGACCGCGCGAGTGCTGAACACCATGGGTTTTTGGCTGACTATGGCGGGCAACCGCGATGAGGCCGACCGGTATCTCGAGGAGGGACTTTCGATGCGGCGCCGGCTGTTCGACGAGCACCACCCGGACGTCGCCTCGAGCCTCATGATGCTCGCCATTCTCAGAGTTTCCGAGGAAAAGTACTCCGACGCGCTGCAGCTCGCGCAAAGCGCGAAGAGCATCTACACGGCGGCGCTGTCGCCCGACCACTGGCGCACGGCGATCGCGGAAAGCGCAGCGGGCGCGGCGCTCACGGGTCTCGGCCGCTACCCGGAGGCGGAGACAGAGCTCACGCACAGCTATGGAGTTTTGAGCAAAAGCGGCGGGGCGCCCCTGGTTTATCGAACTTTGACGCAACGATATTTGGATGTGCTGCACCGACGGGAAAGTCATGCAGGTGGCGCACCATCGCCCACGGTTTCGGTGCGCGGCCGGACATAACGCGTCGAGGTGGCGCGCTTTACGGTCCATGTGATAGCGTCCTTGCGCACTGCGGTACTACCGCTGCCGGCGGGAAGGGAAAAATCCCGGTAGCGGATATCTGCCCGCAAGACTCTTGAGGGAAGAGGTTCCGGTAGAGCGCTCGGGATTCAAAAGTAACTCCACCTGAGCGCCGAGTCGAACCTTGTCGACGCCAGAGATCGAACAACAATTTACGACGGCGTAGTGACGGCCGGCGCGCGCGACGCTCGTAATGTCTGGAGCTGCAATGGGGTGCAAGTTGCTGACGAGGCTTTCAGCCTGCGGGGCGGTTCTATGTGCTGCGGGGACCCTGACCCTTCTGACGGCCGGTCCGGGCGCGGCCGCTCCGGTCACGCCGCAGCAGCTCACTGTGACCGCGGCGAACGCCTTCGGTAACTCCATCTACGACATGACGCTGACGAGCGGCGCGAGTCCGGGAACGGCGCTGATCAGCGGCGCGACCAACCTCAATACGGACGGTGCCCGGCACGGCATTTTCGATGCGATCGTCTGGGTTCCAAACTCAAAGACCAACACGCTTGACCTGGTTGCAGCCGACCTCTTGAAGGGACAGCTGGTGCGATATGCGGGGCCCAATTACGGGACATCGACCGTCATCAGCAGCTGGAGCCAACATGGTGCGGGCCCGCAGCCGTCGACGCCCGTGGGACTCTCGGTCGACGCCGCCGGTGACTTGTTCGTGATATCGCCGGTCGGGCCCTGGGAAACGAAGCCCGGGCTGTGGGTTCTGCCGTTCGACAAGACGAGCGGCGCTTATGGCGCGCCGCTCCTCGTCGACGATACCTTTGATCGAGTGCGCACGATCGCTCTCGCCGAGCTTCTCGTGGCGAGCAGCGGCGCGACGCCCAACGGCGGCGCGCCCGCATGGAATCCCGGCGATCTCGTGGTGCTGGTGGGCGATACCACTTACGCGCGCGTAATCGTGTATGCGAAGGATGCAATCACCAACGTCATCGACGGCGGCGGCCCGGTCGCGGGCCCGACCTCCACCGCGGTGACCCAATCGATGTTCCAGGGCGTCGGCGCGCTGCCGATCGGAATGGACATCTGGCCGAGCGATGCGACCCACGGCGTGAGCCTCTTGTTCACTACGGCCGACGGCCGCATCCTGCGTTTCGATTCCGGTCAGAACGAATTCGTCGCGAACTTTGCGGGCGGTCTCGGGTTCGGGCTGCAGAAGATCAGGGTCGGCACGTATGCGAGCACGCCCTATGCCTTCGTCACCCAGCTGTCGCTGCCGTTTTCGGGTGCGATCTTGCAATTCGGCGCACCGCCCGCGAGCGGCTCCAACAAGCCGCTCGCAACCGTTCGGAAGGGCGTCAACGAGCCGGTGGGCCTCGCCGTCACGAGCTCGGGATCGGCACCGGCGTCAAGCTGCATCGGGCCTCCCGGCTGCAGCCCAGTCGGCAACCAGACCAATCAGCAGTTCACAGGGCCCGGCACGAGCAACATTCCTCCAGGCGCCAGTGTGCTGCAGCAGATTTGCGTCGTGCCGGCCGATCCGCGTGCCGCTGTCGTCAACGGCACCTGGAGCTGTCTCGGACCGCAGATCAATGTTTGCCCGCCCGGGCAGACCACCGGCTGTGTGCCGCCGACCCTCGACATCGCCCAGTTTTGTCCGGGCTTTCCCAGCACCGTGCTGCCGCCGTTTCTTTGCGGACACTCCGGATCGACCGGCACCGGACTCGCCGTCATGGAAGAGACCGCCATCGTGGTCGATGAGAACGTCAACAACGTCTTCATTCAGACGGGTTTGAACGCCGATGCCACGGTACCCGGGCCTTATAACCTCAGCTGTCCGCAAGTTCCGCTGGCCGCCTGGGCGCCGCGCTCGGACCTGCCGTCGGTGGAGGGCGTCATCCCCGAGGATCAGGCGCTGCCCAACACGTTCATCGACCTCACGGCCTACTGTGAATCCCCGGGCACTCACTCCCATTCGGCTTCCATGTATGCCTACGGCATTGCGCTCAACAGCGCCGCTAGCGGATTGGGCAGCGGACCCGGCGGCGGTCTGTACGGTTTCGTCACGAACAAATTCACGAACCTCACGACGACGCTCAACGACGCGATCAACGAGTCGCAGGTGAACGGCACCGTCGCCTCGACCCTGCAGGGCTACATCAGCCAGAGCCAGGCCTATTTCAACAGCGGTTATCAGAACGACGCCCCCGGCGACTACAGCTGCGCGCTCAACTCCCTTGCATCGACCGAGAGCTACTTGCAGGCGAATACGAACGCGAGCAATTTTTTCTATGTGCAGCCGCCGGCCGGCAATCCGAACGTGGCCGGCGACCTCGACGGGCGGCTGGGCAACCTGTTCCTCACTATCGGTGCGGATTTCCTCGATCAAGTGCCGAACACGACTTGGCCGACGACCAATGTGCCGCCCTGCGTCACGCTTGCGGCCTCGCCCGCAACCGTGGTCGCAGGCAATGCTTCGGCGCTGAGCTGGGGTGCGGCCACTCCCACGTACGCGTTGTCGTTCCCGCCGGCTGAATGCTCACTTTCCGCGAGCGACGGCAGCTTCTTGGTGCCGAGTCCCGAGGGCCCGAGCGGAAAGTCGGTGTCGACAGGGACGCTGACGGCGGTCGGCACGTACACCGCGTCGCTCGAATGCACCGGCTCAGCAAGCGATACCCTGCCTGGTCTTGCAGCCACGACGGTGACCGTGCTGCCCGCGCTCACGGCCATCACGCTCGCGCCCACTCCGGCCTCGACGACTGTCGGATCGACCCAGCAGTTCACCGACACAGGCACTTTCTCGAACGGCACCGTGGGCCCCATCACGGCGAACTATCCGCCGGTGATGTGGAGCTCGAACAGCACGTTCGCCTCCGTCACCGCGGCCGGACTCGCTTCTTGCACCGGACCCGGTACGGCGACGATCACGGCGGTGAGCGGCAACATCACGGGGTCGGCCACGCTGACCTGTGTTGCGTCATCGCCCGTGATCATCTCGGTGACGCCGGCTCAAGCCGCCATCGGCGATTTCTTCAACCAGCAGTTCACGGCGACTGGAATTTATTCCTCCGGCCCCACGCAGAACATCAGCAGCACCGTCACTTGGAGCGCTGCGCCGAGCGGCGTTGCCACCATCTCGGCGGTCGGTCTCGCGTTCTGTCAGGCCACCGGCTCTGCGACCATCACGGCCACCAGCGGCGGCGTCAGCGGATCGACCACGCTCACGTGCCAGCGGGTAGTGAGCGACCTGAGCACGTTCGCGGCGGGTGGCGTCACGCAGATTGCGGTGGGGGGTACGGTCCAGATCACGGCGAGCGCCGCCTACACGGACGGATCCGTGGCGAACGTGAACAACACCGCCACTTGGCTGTCGACGAACCCGGATGTCGCCGTCGTATCCAACGGTCTGGTCACCGGCATCAGCGCGGGAACGACCAACGTCTCGGCGTCGCTCGGCGGGGCGTCGTCCGGTGTGCTCACCATCACCGTCACCGGGCCAACATTGCAGATACTGAGTGTGACGCCCAATACGAGCCAGTCGCTCGGTGCAGGAGGTACGGTCCAGCTCACCCTGACGGGCGGCTACTCGGACAGCTCCACGCTTAACCTTACGAACGTCGCCACGTGGACTTCCTCGAACACGGCGGTGGCGACGGTCTCCGGCGGTCGCGTGATGGCGGTGGGCTCGGGGTTCGCCTACATCTACGCGAATGTCGGCGGTGTATCGCCGGTCAATGTCCTCGTGGTCGTGTCGGCACCCGCATCGGCTGCCTTGAACGGGCCGAACGATCTCAAGCTCGCCGCGAACGGCGACCTGTATGTGGCGAACTACGGCGCGGGGCAAGTGCTGGTCTACTCACCGAACGCATCCGGTCAGTACACCTCGCCGCCCTCCGCGCTGACTTCGAGTCTGGTGAACCCCGTCCGGCTCGCTTTCGGCCCGAGCGGAACGAACGTGGCGGGCGAGCTCTTCGTGGCCGACGTCGGCAGCAACTCGGTCGAGGTGTTCGATACCGCCGGCAACCTAGTGACCAATGCGGTGATCACCGGTCTCACGCGGCCGCTCGGCTTAACCATCGACGGCAACGGCCACGTCTATGTGGCGGAGAATCAGGGCAGCGTCAACGACATCAAGGTGTTTGCGTATAATTCGGGCCCCACGAGCGCACCGCAGCTTCTGACCACGCAGACACAGGACGCGAGCTCGCCGACGCCCGTGCTGTTCACCTCCGTGGGCGCGCTCGCCTACAACGGTTACGACATCCTGGTGGGAATCGGGAGTCCGAGCGCCATCGGTTTCTACACTCCAGCGCAGATGGGCGGGCTCGCTCCGCCGCCGCCCGCACAGGCGCCGATCACCAACGGCATCAGCGGACCGGTGGGCCTCGCGTTCGACGCAGCCTCGAACCTCTATGTATCCAGCTACTACACGAATAGCGTCACGCAATATACAGCGCAGTCGGGGACGGTACCGACGTACGCGACGACTCCCACCACCTTCACGCTCACCCTGCCGTCGGGGATGACCCCGGCGCTGCAGACCCCGGAGGGCGTCGCCGTCGATGGATCAGGGAATGTCTACGTCGACAATAGCCCGAACAATTTCATCTACGTGTACGACTCCGCGGGTGCATACCAGTACACGGTGGGGGTGAAGGCCTCCCTTGCCGCCACCAGTCCGGTGCCGCCGGACGGCGCCTCGACGCTCACCTGGAGCGTCACCGGCTTGCCCGCGGGCACGCTGTGTTCGATGACCTCGAGCGACGGGACTTATCACGCGCAGTCGGTGGCCGTTTCGGGTTCCGAGAACACGAACGCGGTGACCACGCCCGGCTACTACCAGGCGACGCTCAACTGCCCGGGCACCGCGCCGGTGGTGGCGACGTTCCTCGTGCAATGAGACGTTCGAATTAGGAGTCGATTTCTACATTGTCGATCAGCCGCGTCGTCCCGAGCGTGCCCGCAGCCAGCACGACGAGCGGTGCGCCCGCGCTCGGCTCGAGCAAGTCATCCTGTCGGCGAATCGCCACATAATTCGGCGTCCACCCCAGTTTCGTCAAAGCGTCAATCGCCGCTTGCTCCAAAGCGCGCCACTCGCGCCTGCCGAACCGGATTGCCTCGGCGGTTCGCCGCAGAGCGGCCTGCAATTGTCGCGCCTCGGCACGCTCGGCGGAGCTCAGGTACACATTGCGCGACGACATCGCGAGTCCGTCCGATTCGCGTATGGTTTCGCCGCCGATCACCTCGATCGGCAGCGCGAGCTGCCGCACCATGTTGCGGATCACGAGCAGCTGCTGATAGTCCTTCTTGCCGAACACGGCAAATCCCGGCTGCACGATGTTGAAGAGTTTCAGAACGACCGTACAGACGCCTGCGAAAAATCCCGGCCGATAGTGACCTTCGAGCATATCGGCGAGTTCCGGCGGCGGACGCACGACGTAGCTTTGCGGCTCCGGATACATTTCCTTTTCCGACGGCGCGAACAGGATGTCGCAGCCCTCGGCTTCCAGCAGCTCGATGTCCCGGGACAGCGTGCGCGGATACCGGTCGAAGTCGTCGGTGGGTGCGAACTGCAGCCGGTTGACGAAGATCGTGGCCACGACGGGTCGCCCGAGGCCGCGTGCAATGCGGACGAGGGACAGGTGTCCTTGATGCAAGCCTCCCATGGTCGGAACCAGGGCCGGCGGCGGCGCGGCGGCGAGAATCGCGCGCAGCTCTTTGATGGTGTGTGCAATGCGCATTGGCCGCGAGGTCAGTATCCGTGCAATGCGTCGTCCGGAAACCGGCCGCTCTTCACCTCGGACACGTACAGCCGCACAGCGGCGTCCACAGAGTGCCCGGACGACACACCCGACTCGGCAAAATTTCGCACGAAGCGCGGCTGCTTGCCGCGCGTTATCCCGAGCATGTCGTGCAGGACGAGAACCTGGCCGCTGCAGCCTGCTCCCGCGCCGATTCCGATGACGGGGATCGACAATGCGGCCGTGATCGCGCGCGCGAGCGCCGCCGGCGTGAGCTCGATCACCAGCATTGCCGCGCCGGCAGCGGCGAGTTCCTGGGCGTGCCGCCGCATGGTGCTCGCTGCCGTCTCCTCGCGTCCCTGTATGCGGTAACCGCCCAGCGTATGTACCGATTGCGGCGTGAATCCGAGGTGGGCGCAGACCGGCATGCCGCGCTCCACCAGCGCACGCACGCTCGGCGCGGTCCAGCCGCCGCCCTCGAGCTTTACCATGTGTGCGCCCGCCTTCATGAGCCGCGCGGCGTTGGCAACCGCCTGCTCGATGGACTCGTGATAGGAGCCGAACGGCATGTCGGCGATGATCCAGGCGCTTCCGGCGCCGCGGGCCACACATCGGGTGTGGTATTCCATATCCTCCATCGAAACGGGCAATGTCGATGGATGACCCTGGATCACCATCCCGAGCGAGTCGCCCACCAGCAGGACGTCGACGCCGGCCTCATCGAGCGCGCGGGCGAACGATGCGTCGTAACAGGTGAGCATGGCGATCTTCTCGCCGGTACGGGACATCTCTTGGAGTCGCCGCAGCGTTACGGGCTTGCGGGGGGTGGTTTCGCTCATTGCCCATTTTAAACGCAGGCGGGTCAGGGCACCACGCTGCCGAGCCAGCGCACGAGCCGGCCCGAATCCATGGCTCCGGATTGCCTCGCCAGCTCCTTGCCGTGACGAAATACGATCAGCGTGGGAATGCTGCGTATATTGAGCTTGTTGGCGGGAGCCGGCTCGTCCTGAGTGTTGAGTTTCGCGAATCGCATCTTGGGCTCGAGCTCGCGCGCGGCCGTCTCGAAATGCGGGGCCATGGCAAGGCAGGGGCCGCACCAGGGCGCCCAAAAATCCACGACCAGGGGCAGATCGTTGCGCTCGAGGTGCCGGGCAAAGCTCGCCTCGGTAAGGTTCAAGGGCTTGCCCTCGAACAGCGCGAAGTGACATTTGGGGCAATGCGGTGTCTCGCCCAGGCGTGCGGCAGGCAGGCGTACCACCGACTCACAGTGGCCGCAGACGACGTGCAATGCGTCGCTCGAGGTGTCGTTCATCGACAGCTCCTGGGGCGGCCGCGGCGCCCGCCGGCGTCATAACCGATTTGCAGCGCGTGTTTCATAAATGTTAGTTCCCTAAGGCATGATCCGTCGGGGATGATCTCGTTTCTTGCGGCTGTCCGCGCTTTTTACAAGGGAGATGAGATGTCTTTACGGTGGGTCGGCATCGTGGTGGGTGCCGGCGCGCTGGTCGTCGGCGAAACGAGCTTTGCCGATCCGGCGGCGGACAAGACGGCGGAGGCGGGGGGACTCGAGGAGATCGTCGTCACGGCCCAACGCCGCGAGGAATCGGCGCAAAGCGTGGGGATCGCCATGGCGATATTGCCCGGGAACAGCCTCGAGGCGAAGTCGATCGCCAACGTCAACGACCTGCAGAACGCGGTCCCGAGCCTGCAGATCGAGCCGGCTTTCGGCAGCAGTCAGCCGCAGTTCCGGTTGCGCGGGGTCGGCTTCATCGACTACACCTCGAACAACGCATCCCCGGTGGGGGTGAGCATCGACGATGTCGCGCTCGCATTGCCCATCCAGACTCAGGGTCTCTTGTTCGACATCGACCGGGTCGAAGTCCTGTACGGGCCGCAGGGCACGCTGTACGGACGCAATACCACGGGCGGCGAGATCAATTTCATCACCAACCGGCCGACCGCGGACCCGCACGCGGGCGTCACGTTCGAGTACGGCTCCTTCAACCAGTTCACCGGGCAGGGATTCGTGTCCGGCGGCATCGCCGATGGGTTGACGGGGCGGCTGTCCTTTGCGACCGAGCAGGGCGGGGCCTGGCAGCACAATCGCCTGAACGGGGACAGCCTGGGCAACAAGGACCAGGTTGCCCTGCGCGGGCAACTCGAGTTCGATCCCACACAGGCGTTCAATTTCCGGCTGGAGACCTACTGGGCGCAGGACAAGTCCGAGGAGATCGGCTTGCACCTCCTGGATAACTACCCGGCTTCTCCGCCGGGTGCGGCCACACTCATACCGGCGGATACGGATCGCTATGTGACCGGGTGGCAGCTCAATCCGACTTTCGCCAATCTGATCGGCATCAGCCCGAACTCCAAGCCGGGTCTCGACAATGAGAACTACGGCGTCAACTTTACCGGCAACATCGATTTCGGCGCCGCCAAGATCACCAGCATCACCGCATGGAACCGGATGATCCGGCGCGAGTACAGCGATTGGGACGCGACGCAGTATGACAACTCCGACGAGTATTTCCGCAGCTACCTCAACGTCATTTCACAAGAGTGGCGCATTGCCTCCGTCGGTACGGGACCGCTCTCGTGGGTTGGCGGAGTGTTCTATTCGGATCAGCGGCTCGATGAGAATTTCTATTCGGACTTGAGCGACTCGTACGGCGGGATTGCACTCACGAGCTACGGACAGAACGCGAATTCCTTCGGCGAGTTCGGTCAAGTCAACTACCGATTCAACGACGCATTCAAGGTAACGCTCGGGGCGCGCGAGGATCATGAGACGCGCGAGCTGGTGAATTTAACCAGCGGGTTCATCGAGCCCGTGGTTCCATTTAACGCCGACATCAACCACTCGATCACCTCCAACCTGCCCTCCGGAAAGTTCGAGGTGGATTACACCCCGCGGGCGGGGACTCTCGTATATGGAAGCGTCAGCCGCGGCGTTAAATCGGGCGGGTTCACCGCGCACAACACGGTTGCGGCTCCTCAAGCCGATCCCTTCGAGCCGGAGAAGCTCACGGCCTACGAGGTTGGCCTCAAGTCGGACGTGACTCCGACGCTGCGAATCGATGCCGGGGCCTTCTACTATCGATATCGGGATCAGCAAATCCTCGGTACGATTTACGATCCCGTGTACGGTCTCATCGGCCGTTTCGTGAATGCCGATTCGAGACTGGACGGCGGGGAGCTTGAGCTGGATTGGCATCCGCTTCCCGGCTTGTCGGTCTCCCAGTATTACGGATTCGTCGAGGGCTATTACACCAGCAACCTGATCGATAATACGGTGCAGCCGCCCGTCAATTACAACGGACGGCCCGAGAGCATTCCCAAGCACACCTACGGGGGCGACCTCAGCTATACATGGAGGGCGGGTGATTATCAGTTGACCGCAGAATCGAACTACAGCTTCCACGACACGTACAGCCAGTTCTTCCTGCTGGGCAGCAACGCGTTCACCATCCCTGCATACTGGCTCGCCAACGCGAACCTGTCCCTGTCCCCGGGCTCAGGTGGGCCGTGGACCCTGACCGTGTGGGGAAGGAATATTTTCAACCGGGACTATGACCTCACCCGGAATTTCTTCTTGAACACGGCGAACGTCGCTCAAGCGGGCGATCCTGCCATGTTCGGCATTCGCTTCAACTACAAGTACTAGTATGGGCCGCTTGGCAGGCGACCAGGAGCGCTGATGTGAGAATTCTCGGCATCATCCTTGCGATATTGGTGCTGGCACTCGTGCTCGCCTGGCTCACGTTGCGCGGGCCCGACATTCCCTACGAGGCGCTGGAGGCGAAATACACCGGTGGCGCATCGCGCTTCGCGGACCTGCCGGGCGGCTTTCGCGTGCATTACGAGGACGAGGGAAATCCGGCCCTGCCGCTCCTGGTGTTGCTGCACGGTTTCGGGGACTCCTACACCAGCTGGGACGGGTGGGTACGCGAGCTCGGCGGCAAGTTTCACATCATCCGCCTGGACTTTCCCGGACACGGTTTGACGCGCGCGCCCGAGGGGTACCAGCTGAGCGCAGATAACCTCGCGGATCTCGTCGATGCGTTCGCCGCGAAGCTCGACTTGCCGAGATTCGCCGTGGCGGGAAACTCCCTGGGCGGATCCGTCGCCTGGCAGCTGGCGCTGCGCCATCCGGAGCGGCTCAACGCGCTCATTCTCGTCGACGCGGGCGGGTTTGCCAACGAGACGCCGCCGGCCAAGATCCCGCTGGCGTTCCGGATCTTGCAGTATCGGTGGGGTCGTGCGCTCTTGCGCAACATCGACAACCGGCCGCTCATCGATGAAGGCCTGAAGATCGACGTGTACGACAAGTCGGTGATCACGCCCGCCTTCGTCGATCGCTGGGCGGAATTTCAGCGCGCGCCGGGGCACCGCGCGATTCTGATGTCGCTCAACCCAGCAAGCGTCAATCGCGCGTCGGCGGCCGCTCTCGGCCAGATCAAGGTGCCGACTCTGGTCATCAATGGCGAGAACGACGTGCTGGTCGAGCCGGCGAGCGCACGCAAGTTCGCGGTCGCCATCCCGGGGGCAAAGCTCATCACCTACCCCCAGGTGGGCCATCTGCCGCAGATCGAGATTCCAGAGCGCTCGGCGGCCGACGTGGCGGACTTCCTTCAAGCACGGCCATAGCCGGTCCTTCGCGACCGCCCGAAGAGCGCCGCCGCGCCGCGGCTTAGGTATCATCGATCCATGCCGCGAGACTGTCTAGGCAACGCCCTGAGCGCCGCATCCCCCGGCACCTTGCGGGCGGTGGACGACTTCGTCGCAGGATTCCTCGCTTACGAGAAGCGCGCGGAGCGCGTCGTGCGTGCGGCGGACGAAGCAGAGGACTGTTGCATCGCCAATGTGTACGCCGGCTTTCTCTGGATGCTGCTCGAGGCGCCGCAGGCGCCCGTGCATGCCGCCCGGTACCTGGCGGCCGCCGAGCGCACAGCCCCTGACGCGACGCGCCGCGAGCAGCTCAACGTCGAGGTGCTGCGCGCGTGGATCGTCGACGATGTGCCGCGGGCGCTCGCCGTCTGCGCGCAGGTGACGGACGAGTTCCCGCGCGATCTCGTGCTCCTCAAGCTCGAGCAATACTTTGAGTTCAATGAGGGCGACTTTCCGGCAATGCTGCGGGCGGCGCTCAAGGTGCTCGAGCACAACGTCGACGTTGCGTACGTGCACGGCATGGCCGCTTTCGCCTTCGAGGAGTGTCATTTGCTGGGCGAGGCGGAGCGCGCGGCTCGGCGAGCGCTCGAGCTCGAGCGCAAGGAGCCCTGGGCGCAGCACGCCCTCGCTCACGTGATGCTAACGCAGGGCCGCATCGAGGAGGGAGCGCGCTTCCTCGAGGACGTCGCGTCGACCTGGACGGATCTCAATTCCTTCATGATCACGCATCTCTGGTGGCACGCCGCGCTGTTCGATCTCAGCCGGGGGCGCTTCGCCGGCGCCCTCGAGATCTACGACCGGCATTGTTGGGGCGTCGCCAAGGAGTACTCGCAGGATCAGGTGGGCGCCGTGTCGCTGCTCGCACGCATCGAAATGGCGGGCGTCGACGTCGGACCGCGCTGGCAGGAGCTCGCCGATTATCTGGTTGCGCGGGCCGAGGACACGGTGCAGCCGTTTCTCACGCTGCAATACCTCTACGGGCTCGCACGGGCCGAGCGCGCTGAGGCGCGCACGCTCCTCGAGGCGGTGCGGCGGCGAGTGGGCAGCGCGCCGGCCCATATCCGCGAGGTGTGGCGGGACGTCGCATTACCCGCGAGCGAGGGCCTCTATGCGTACACGCGGCGCGATTATGACCGGGCGTGGCGCGAGCTCGGTCGAGCGATGCCGCGGATGATCGAGGCCGGGGGCAGCCATGCGCAGCGGGACTTTTTCGAGCAGATTCTGCTGCATGCCGCGATCGAGAGCGGTCGTTTTGGCGCCGCACAGCAGATGCTGGAGCTGCGCCGGGCGGCGGATCCGGATGGCGTGCCGGTCAATGCCGCGCTCGGGCGCGTCTACGCGAAACTCGGGCTCGCGACGCTCGCGGAAGAGGCGCGCGGCCGGGCCGCGGCGGCCCGTGCCCGGTATCCGGGGTAGCGGATGGCCGAGCTCTCCTTACGCGACGATCTCATCGACCGACTGCGCAGCTCCGTCGAGGAGCGCCGCGAGGAGCTCGTCGATCTCACCCGGGAGCTGATTCGCTTCCCGACGGTGAATCCGCCGGGGGAAGCTTATCGCCCCTGCGCGGAGTTCATCGGCCGCCGGCTCGCGTTACGCGGCTTCGAGATTGCGTATGTGCGTGCCGAGGGTACTCCCGGCGACAGCGAGCGGTGGCCGCGCCTCAATGTGATCGCGCGCCGCGAGAGCCGGTTGCCGGGCCCCTGCGTGCACTTCAACGGCCATATCGACGTCGTGCAAACCGGCGTCGGCTGGACCGTCGATCCCTTTGCCGGAACCGTGCTCGACGGCAAGCTATTCGGTCGCGGTGCGTGCGACATGAAAGGCGGTCTCGCGGCCGCGATCGTCGCCGTGGAGGCTCTCATCGATTCGGGCACGCCGTTTCCCGGCACGCTCGAGATCTCGGGCACGGTGGACGAGGAATCCGGCGGCTACGGCGGCGTCCATTATCTGGCCGAGCGGGGGTTCTTCTCGCCGCCACGCGTCGATCACGTCATCATTCCCGAGCCGCTGAACGTCGACCGTGTCTGCATCGGCCATCGCGGCGTGTGGTGGGCGGAGATCGAAACCCACGGGCGCATGGCGCACGGCTCCATGCCGTTTCTCGGCGACTGCGCCGTGCGCCACATGAGTGCCGTGCTCGAGCGCTTCGAGTCGCAGCTCTACCCGACGCTCGCGGCGCGCAGGACCGACATGCCCGTGGTGCCTTCGGGTGCGCGCCACTCGACGCTCAACATCAACTCGATTCACGGCGGCCTGCCGGAACACGGCGGCGGTGCCTTACCCTCGTCGTGCGTCCCCGACTCCTGCCGTATGGTCATCGATCGGCGCTGGCTCATCGAGGAGAATCTCGATCAAGTGAAGGCGGAGGTGCGCGAACTACTCGAGCGACTGGTCGAGGAGCGTGCGGGCTTCAGCTACACCTTGCGGGACATTTTCGAGGTCAAGCCCGTGATGAGCGACCGCAACGGCCCCGTCGCGGTAGCTGCAGCCGCCGCCATCCGCCGCGTCTTCGGCCGTGACCCCCAATTCATTTGCTCGCCGGGCACCTACGATCAGAAGCACATCGACCGCGTGGGAAGGCTCCACGACTGCATCGCGTACGGACCGGGGATTCTGCAGGTGGCTCACCAGCCCGACGAGTACGTGGTCATCGACGATCTCGTCGCCTCCGCCCAGGTAATGGCACTCGCCGCCGCATCGCTTCTGTCAAGGAGCGCATGAGGTCGAGGCGGCCTTGCGCGGCACTGCTCGGCGCGTTGCTCGGGCTGCTCGGGCTCGGATGCGCCGCGCAGGCCGCCCGCGCTTCGGACTCCGTCACCGTCGGCATGCAGCTCGAGCCGCCGGTGCTCGACCCCACGGCAAATCCCGCAGCCGCCATCTCGGAAGCTTTGTACGGCAATCTCTTCGAGGGGCTGGTGCAGTTGGCCGCCGACGGCTCCGTGCAGCCGTGTCTCGCCGCGTCTTGGGACATCTCGGCCGATGGCCTGGTGTACACGTTCCATCTGCGCGACGGTGTGCACTTTCACGATGGCACCCGCTTCGATGCGAACACTGCCAAGTACTCGCTCGAGCGCGCCCTCGCGCCCGGCTCGCTGAATCCGCAGCGCGCCAGGATCGAGGCAATCGGCTCCGTGCAGGCGCTCGATGCGCTGACGTTGCGTGTGTCGCTCCGCCGGCGCTCCGGTGGCCTGCTGCAATCGCTCGGCTGGGGGGCCTTCGTCATGGTCGAGCCGCGATCGGCCGTGACCAATGCGACGCGGCCGATCGGCACCGGCCCTTTTCGCTTCGTCGACTGGCGGCGCGGCGATGCGCTGGTCCTCGAACGTAACGATGCGTACTGGGGCCCGCGGCCGCGTCTCGGGAGGGCGATATTCAAATTCATCTCCGATCCGACGGCGGCGTATGCGGCGCTGATGGCCGGCGACGTCGATGCGTTCTCGGCCTACCCCGCACCCGAGAACGTCGCGCAATTCGCCGCGGACCGTCGCTTCAAGGTGTTCGTAGGCAGCACGGAGGCCGAGACGGTGCTCGCTCTCAATAACCGGCGACCGCCGCTCAGTCTATTACCGGTGAGGCGCGCGATCGCACACGCTCTCGACCGCCGCGCGCTGATCGATGGTGCCATGTTCGGCTACGCGACGCCCATCGGCAGCCACTTCCCGCCGCACAGCCCGGATTACGTCGATCTTACCGGGATGTATCTGCATGACATTGCGCAGGCGCGCGCCCTCCTGGCACAGGCGGGTTACCCGCAGGGTTTCTCGGCCACGCTGAAGCTCCCGCCGCCGAGCTATGCCCGCCGCGCAGGCGAGATCGTCGCTTCGCAGCTCGCGGCGGTCGGCATTCGCGTGACCATCGAGAATCTCGAGTGGGCGCAGTGGCTCGACCAGGTTTTCACGCGCCGTGATTTCGACATGAGCATCGTTGCGCACGTCGAGCCCATGGACTACGACATCTATGCCCGCGACGATTATTATTTCGGCTACTCGAATGCGGACTTCAAGGCGCTGATCGCCGCCCTCGACGATACCATCGACCCGGCACGGCGGCACGAGCTGCTCGGTGAGATACAGCGCAAGCTCGCGCAGGACGCCGTCAACGGATTCTTGTTTCAATTGCCGCGACTCGCCGTCTGGAACGCGCACCTGCACGGCGTCGGGTTCGAAAACCCGTTCGGCACGGTCGAGCTCGCCGCGGCGTACGATGATCGTCCGCACGCGACCGGCGCCGCTCCCGCGCGGGTCGCGGCGGTGGCGCATGGCGCGGCGTGGCTCGCGGCCGCCGCAGCGCTGCTGCTCGTCGCGCTCGCGGCGCGGCGCTTCGGTGCCGTGGCCTTGAGCGAGCGTCTCGCGGTACTGCTGTTGACGCTCGTCGGCGCCACCGCTGTCGTGTTCGTCATCGTCCAGGTCGTACCCGGCGACCCCGTGCGCTACATGATGGGGTTGCAGGCGCAGCCGGACACGGTCGCCGCAATGCGCCGCGTGCTCGGTCTCGATGCGGGGCCGCTCGAGCGCTACGTGCACTGGGTAGCCGGTCTCGCGCGCGGCGACTTCGGATTGAGCTACACCTACCGGGTGCCGGTGAGGTCGCTGATCGCCGAGCGGCTGGAGGTATCGGTGCCGCTTGCGCTCTATGCGCTCGTGCTCGCCACGAGTGTGGCGTTTCCGGTGGGCTTCGCCGCGGCTGCGCGGCGCGGACGCGCGAGCGATGCGTGGCTCACGAGCTTGACGCAGCTCGGCCTCGCCATCCCGAATTTCTGGCTCGGGATGCTGCTCGTACTCGTGTTCGCGATCGGGCTGCATGCGACTTCGGCCGGGGGGTTCCCCGGTTGGGCAGCGGGATTCTGCACGGGACTGCGCGCGCTGACGCTGCCCGCCGTGGCACTCGCCATGCCCCAGGCGGCGATCCTCGCGCGGGTCCTGCGCAGTGCCTTGGTGGATACCCTCCACGAGGATTACATCCGGACGGCGCGTGCCAAGGGCGCGAGCGAGCGTCGCATCCTGTGGCGGCACGCGTTGCCGAATGCGCTCGTCCCGGTACTCACCGTCCTCGGAATGCAATTCTCCTTCCTGCTCGCGGGCGGCGTGATCATCGAGAACGTGTTTTTCCTGCCGGGGCTCGGGCGTCTGGTTTTCCAGGCGATCGAGCAGCGCGATCTGATCGTGGTGCAAGGCGTCGTGATCGTGCTCGTGCTTGCGGTAGTGTGCGTGAGCTTCGTCGTAGATCTTGCCTACGAGCTCGTCGATCCGCGGCTGCGTGCGCGAGTGTCGGCGTCATGAGTGGCGCGCGCGCCGGCGCCGCATTCGCCGCGGGCTCGGCGATCACGATTGCATACCTCACGATCGCGCTCGTCGCCTGCGTGTGGACGCCCCATGACCCCACGGCCATTTCGATTGCCGAGAAGCTCCAGGCGCCGAGCGTGCATCATTGGTTCGGCACGGATCAGCTCGGCCGCGACGTGCTGTCGATGATCATGGCCGGCGCACGGAACACCGTCGGCGTGGCTTTGCTGTCGGTGCTCATCGGCGCAGCCGTCGGGATTCCGCTCGGGCTGATCGCTGCCGCCGAGCGCGGGGTAGTGGACGAGCTCATCATGCGCGCCAACGATCTGACGTTCGCATTTCCCGCGCTCCTCCTCGCGATCCTGATCACTGCCGCGCTCGGTCCCGGCGCCGTGAACGCCGTCATCGCCATCGGCGTGTTCAACGTCCCGGTATTCGCGCGCGTGGTGCGCGCAGGCGCGCGCAATCTCTGGACCCGCGACTACGCTCTTGCCGCTCGGGTGGCGGGCAAGAGGCGCGCGCGCATCTCGCTCGAGCACATCTTGCCCAACCTCGCGACTCTCCTGGTGGTGCAGGGGACCATACAGTTCTCGCTCGGGGTCATCGCGGAGGCCGGTCTCTCCTATGTCGGGCTGGGCGCACAGCCGCCCACTCCGAGCTGGGGGCGCATGCTGAACGAGGCGCAGTCGCTCACCGCGCTCGATCCCGCGCTCGCACTGTTCCCCGGAGGAGCCGTGGTGCTGCTCGTGCTGGGTCTCAATCTCCTCGGCGACGGTCTGGGTCGCGGGAGAGGTCGCTGATGGCGCGCGAGGTGCTGCTCGACATCGAATCGCTCGGCGTGTCGATCGGCGCCGCGCGTGTGGTCCATGACGTCTCCCTGCAAGTGGCGCGCGGCGAGATCCTCGGACTGGTCGGCGCATCGGGATCGGGTAAGTCCATGACGGCCCTCGCCATCATGCGGCTCCTGCCCGTCGCGGCGCGTATGACGGGGTCGGTATATCTCGAGGACCGATCTCTCGGCGCGATGAGCGAGGCGGAGCTGCAAGCAGTGCGCGGACATCGCATCGGCATGATCTTCCAGGAGCCTATGACGGCGCTGAATCCCTTGATCCGCGTCGGCGATCAGGTGGCCGAGACGGTGAGGCTGCACGTTTTGGCCGGTTTGGCCGAGGCGAGATCGCGCGCGCGCGAAGCCCTCGATCGAGTCGGCTTGCGCGCCGTCGAGCTCGACCGGCTGCCCTACGAGTTGTCCGGCGGGCAGCGGCAGCGCGTTGCCATTGCCATGGCCCTGGTGCTGTCGCCTCCGCTGGTCATTGCCGATGAGCCTACCACCGCACTCGATGTCGGGACGCAGGCGGATGTTTTGAGGCTGCTCAAGGAACTGGTGCGCTCCGGCGGCTCCGGCATGATCCTGGTGAGCCACGATCTTGCGGTGATCTCGCAAGTCACCGACCGGATCGCGGTCATGCGTCACGGAGCGATCGTCGAGCAGCTGCCGACGGCGGAGCTGCTCACCCGCGAGCATCACCCGTACACCCAGGCGTTGCTCGCTGCCGCGCGGCTCGGGCCGAAGCGCACGCCTCGCCGACTGGACGGCGCGGTACCGGTCCTCGAGGCGCGCGACATCATCCGCGAGTACCCGCGGCGCCGCCGTTCGTTCGTACGGCGCTCCCCGCCCCGGCGCGCGGTCGATCGTGTGTCGCTGGACGTTCACGCGGGCGAGACGGTGGGCCTCGTGGGCGAATCGGGTTCGGGCAAATCGAGCTTGCTGCGTGCTCTACTCGCGTTGGAGCGGCCGCAGGGCGGCGAAGTGCGCTTGCTCGGCGAGGACTTCGGCGCGGCGCGCGGTGGAGCGTTGCGCCGTCTGCGCCGCTCCATCCAGGTCGTGCTGCAAGATCCCGTTGGTAGTTTTGATCCTCGCTGGCGCGTCGAGCGGCTCGTCGCAGAGCCTTTCTATGCGCTCGACGACAGACCCGATGCCGCAGTGCAGCAGGCGAATGTCGCCGCCGCGCTGGAGGAGGTCGGTCTCCGCGCGGCGGACGCTGCGCGCTATCCGCACGAGTTCTCGGGCGGCGAGCGCCAACGGATCGCGATCGCGCGTGCGCTGATACTCAGGCCCGCCGTCATCGCCTTCGATGAGGCCGTGTCGGCGCTCGATGTGCTCGTGCGCGCGCAGATCCTCACGCTTCTCGCCGAGCTCGCCGAGCGGTTGCGGCTTGCGTACTTGTTCGTCTCGCACGATCTTCACGTGGTGCGGGCGATCGCGGACCGAGTCTACGTCATGCAGGAAGGACGCATCGTCGAGGAGGGTCCCACGGAACGCGTGTTCCGCTCACCCCAGCATGCATACACGAGAGCGCTTCTGGCCGCGACGCCTCAACTCGCCTGAGCCATCTCCGCGACGCGCTCCCAGACCGTCGCGCGCATGCTCGGACGACTCTGCATCCGATCCATCCAGCGCACGAGATGGGGATTTTTTGCCGTGAGCGGGGACCATTCGGGCGTGGCGGTAAAAAAATCGAGCTGCGGGGCTATCATCACGTCGGCGAGACTCAGCGAGTCGCCGCCGAAGTAGTCGGCCTCGCCGAGCTCGCGCGCGAGCGCATCGAACACGCTGTGCGCCTTGGGCATCGCCGCGACGATGGCCGCCTCGTCAGGCGCGAGGCCCATGAGCTTCGGGGCCACGACGCGTTGAAAGCCGATGACGTTGCTCACGCCCTGGAACACATAGCAATCGTTGACGTTCATCAGCTGATCCATGCGCGCCGCCCCACGCGGATCGGACGGCGTCAGATGAGTTCCGGGCAGAACCCGGTCGACGTAACGCAGAATCGCCTGAGTTTCGTAGAGACGAAAATCACCGTGTTCCAGGACGGGGATGCGGCCGAACGGATGGCGCGCCAGATGCTCGGGCGAGCGCAGCGTCTTGGGCGCAACGGCAACGAGCCGGTAGGGGGCGTGCTTTTCTTCCAGCGCGATCAGCACCGCCCGCCCGTAGGGGCTCCCGGGAATACTGTGAACCTTGATGTCGGTCATGTGGGTCTCCCTTCTCTTGATATTTCCTCGGCGAACATCTCGAGGATCTTCGCCCACCCGCCGTCGACCTCGTTGCGCATCTTCTCGCCGCCGGGCGCCGCCATGCGCTCGAAGTTCCGATGTTCGAGCTCGACGCGCGTCGTATTTGGACCTTCGGGCAGGAAGCGCACCTCGACCTCGGAGGCGAAGGCCGCCCGCGCATCCGATTTCCAATCCGCGCTGATCTCCCATGAGCAGACGAAACGGTGTGTCGGTTCCCAGACGAGCACGTGGCCCACCACGGCCTCCTCGCCGTTGGCATGCCGGCTGTACCACCGGCCGCCCACGAAGGGCTCGATGATCGATTCCTGGACCGGCCCCTCACCGATGCCGTGGGTCTTGGGCCACCATCGATCGATGCCGGCCGTGAATACCTCGAACGCCTTCTTAGGCGTTGCCTTGACGACGAGGGTCTTGCGCACCGGCGCGATTTGCAGCGAGGGCTTCATTCGGGGTCCTCCTTATTCGAACGCTCCACTTCGCGCTTGAACGCGTCGAGCGCCTCCGTCCAGAACTCGTCGAGCCAGCGCCGCAAGGGGCCGAGCCCGTCGGGATCGATGAAATACACCCGCCGCGTGCCCTGCGCTCGATCATGCACCAGGCCTGCTTGCTTCAAGGCTTTGAGGTGCTGCGAAACCGCCGGACGGCTGACGGGGAGATCCGCTGCAATCGCGCCCACGGGACGTGGACCCGCACGCAGCGACTCGAACACCGCGCGGCGCGTAGGGTCTGCGAGGGCGGTGAGTGCCGATGAGTAAGTCATAGCTTACCGTAAGTTATAGCTAACCTACTGTCAATATGTTCAGCGGCCGCCCGCTTGGGTGCGCGGCCGACATGCTAAGCTAACACCATGAAAGATCAGGTAAAGCACCGCCTTACGGCGGTGGCTGCGTTTTGCGCGGCCCTGTGGCTCGCAGTCGGCCCGCCTGCTCATGCGACCGTGTACACCCTGACGCATCCTGAGGACGCGGTGTTTGGCGAGGACGAGACCGTGATGACCGTCTACGAAGACACCCTCTACGACCTCGCTCGTACGTACAGCCTGGGATCGGAGGAGCTCATTCGCGTCAATCCAGGCATCGATCCCTGGCTGCCCGGTGCCGGCAAGATGGTCGTCATCCCGGGGCGCCATATCTTGCCGCCCGGCCCGCACGAGGGGCTCGTCGTCAACCTGCCGGAGCATAGGCTCTACTACTACCCGAAGCCGAAACGCGGTCAGCCCCAGCAAGTGATCACCTATCCGGTGAGCATCGGCAAGATGGACTGGCGCACGCCGCTCGGTCTGACCCACGTTATTTCGAAGCAAAAGGATCCGACCTGGTATCCGCCGGCTTCGGTGCGCAAGGAGCATGCGGCAGCCGGCGACCCGTTGCCCGCGAGCGTTCCGCCCGGTCCGGACAATCCGCTTGGCGCCTACGCGATGCGCCTCGCCGCCGGCAACGGCACGTACTTGATTCACGGCACGAACAATCCGATCGCCGTCGGGCTTGCCGTGACGCATGGCTGCATCCGCATGTATCCCGACGACGTCGCGGCCCTATTCCCGCTGGTACCGGTGGGAACGCCCGTGCGGCTCATCAACGAGCCCATCAAGGTCGCTTGGGTCGACGGGGAGCTGTTGCTCGAAGCGCATCCGCCGGTCGATGCAGAAGGACAGAGTTTCGAGCCGAACGTCGATCAGTTTTCGGAGCTGCTACAAAAGGCGGTGGGAGACACGGTCGTCGCGATTCACTGGGACTACGCGCGCGAAGTGCTGCAGAAGGCCGACGGGGTCATTGCCACGGTGGGACTGGAAGCCGAAGCGCCGCCGCCGTCGGCACAAACCACGGGACCCGAAAGCCGCTGATCGACAGATCCGCGGTGCACGCGACGACTCCGAGCGTCGTGTTCGCCCCGGCTTGCAGGCGGCCGAGCTCTGCGAGGCGCGAGTAGTTCGCGAGGGGATCGCTCAAATCCATGCCGCGGCCCGGGGGCGTGGCGCCTCCCAGCTCTCCATCGAGCTCGAACGCCCAAGCCCAGTAGGTCTTGCCGTCCGGCATGAACACCGAGCCCACGGAATTTACGGCGACCAGCGCCCCGACGATGAGGCCCTCGCCGAGATCGAGTGAGGCGGAGCCGATAGCGCCCTCTCGAAGGCCCGCTTGCGCGCCGCGTCCGGCGCCCGCCGAGCCGAGCGCGAAATCCACGCCGGCCGCCTCACTCGTCGGCGGCATGCCCGACCCGCAGACCCGGAACGTCGGTGATCAGGTTGCGCGCGGCCGGCCGAGGCATGCGCGGCTAGCCGGGCTGTCCCGCAGCGATGACGGCCAACCCCTGCAGCACGAGGTCCGGCACGATCTCGCCACGTGTGCGCATGGTGCCCGAGATCATTCCCGCATCGCCGCCCGTGATGAAGAGCTTCGGCTTGATCCCCGTGCTCTGCTCGATCACCTCGGCCGCCCGATCGGCCAGGCCTGCCAGCGCGAACACGGCGCCTCGCGACACGGCTCCGATGGTGTTATTGGCGAGCACGCCCGCGAGCGAGGGTGTGCTGTGCTCGGCGGCCCGGGCGATGTCGCTGGTCTTGCTCATGAGCGCCTCGCGCATCATGTGAATGCCCGGGACGATCAGGCCACCGAGATGGTGGCCCGATGCATCGACACTGTCGACCTTCACCGCCGTACCCACGTCGACCACGCAAAGCACCGAGCGCGCTCGGGTCCACCCACCGATCAGGGCGAGCCAACGATCGGCACCGAGCAGCTTCGGATCGAGATAGCCGTTCACCAAGCCGTGATACTCGGGCACCGCGGAGACGAACTCGACTTCCACGTGAAACGTCTTCTTGGTGAGTCTGGTCAGGGTCTTCGCCATCTCGGGACCGGCGACGTTCGACACGAGTACCCGCGATGGTTTCTGGCCCGAGTCGAATAGGGCCGCCGTCCACATTCCGGGTTTCGCATCACGATGCACGACGGCCTGCTGATCGGACAGGCCGGTGCTCGTCAGCCAGGCCCATTTCAAGCGGGTGTTGCCCACGTCGATGACCAGAATCATGAAGGACCCGCTTGCTCCGGATGCTGCCGCCGACCGCGGTAAAGCGCGAAAGCATAACATCTTGCCACCACGGCAGATGGCTCAGGCCGACGGCAATGCTTCGCCCGAGCCTTTCGGCGTCAGGGCCGAAATCACGTGCAGGAGCGCCTGCGACATGCGCTCGTCTATCTCTGCGGCATGGGGCAAGTGCACCGGATAGCGCACGTGCGCGTCCACGCCTTTGACGGAGTAGCTCAATTGCACGGTCGGCATCGTATCGCCTCCGGCGCTCGACAGTGTGGTCCTTTGCAATTCGCGTGTCTGCCTCTGGATTTCTTCGCGGTATTCGGCGAGCGTTTCATTGGCGGCGGCGAACAACTTCTCCTTGGTCGTCGCGTAGTCCACTCCCGGGGGCAGGGCGAGCGTTATGTCATGCCATGCGAAGCTCACACCCGGAATCTGCTTGAACAAACCGGTCGTAACTTGAAACACCACGGAGTTGGGAAAGGCGGCGACGCGTCCCGTCGGCACGAGCGAGCCGCGGCTCGCGAGCTCCATCAAGTACATGCGCACCATACCGAGCTCGATGATCTCGCCGCTCACCTCCCCGATCTGTACTCGATCGCCGATGCGAATCCCGTATTTTCCGATGAGGAAAAAGTAACCGACGATGGAGACGAGCACGCTCTGCATTGCGACCGCAAGACCCGCGGTGATGAGACCGGCGAAGGTCAAGATCGAGCCGAGCTCGCTCGCAAACGTGAACCCGATGATGATGACCACTAGAGTCCAGAGTGCGATCTTGCGCAACAGCAACAGCTGATAGCGCCTGCGCGCATCCTGAACGTATTTGAGCACGCCGCGATGCCAGAGCTCGGCAAGGGCGAACACCGCACCCAGGATGAGCCCGAGCACGCCGACTCGAATTCCCAGAGATCCGAGCGCCCTGCGCGACTGGACTTTTACGGCATCCCGCCAGTTTTTCAGGTTGCGCCGGTACTGATCCAGAAGCGCCGCCTGCTTCTTCAAGGGCACGAACAGGATCGAGGCCTGTTTGAACTGACTGGCCAGGGTGTCGAGCTCATCGCGCGTCACGCCGAGCGCCGCGCTGTCGGCGCTGTCCGCCCGTGTCATGAGCGCGTCGCCGCGCGCCGAAAGCGCGCGCAGTTGCGCGACAAGCTTGTTCTGTATCTGCAAGAGCGCGGACTGCAGGGCGTCGGTGCGCCGATCGATCGCGTCGATCGAGGAAGCCCTCTCGGAGAGCTTGAATACGTCCGCAGCCTCATTCCAGACGCCGAAACGCGAGGTCGCGGCCACGGTGCTCGATGCCGCCGTGCCGGGCGGGTGTTGCGCAGCAGTTCCCGCAGCCGGCTGCGGCGCGCCGGTCGTCGTTCCCGGCAGTGCGACCGCCATTGCGTCGATCTGAGAGCGCAGCGAGCTCACGTCCGTGGCATCGCTGCCGTTCACCGCGGTGACGAGGCTGCCGAGCATGCTTTTCTTGGCGTTGAGGAGGTCCAGCTCGCCCTGCAGCTCGGCGACCTTGGCTTGCAACGCTTGCTCGGCCTTCTTTGGCGCACCCGCGAGCTGCGCGCGTGTCGAATCGATCTCCTGCTGTACGGACAGCACCTGCGCGTCGAGCTTGTGCTGCCGCGCGGCGAGCGTTTGCGCCGAGTCATTCCCTCGATTGCCCGAAGCCGCGCTCGTCGCACTCTCGACGAGCTGGTCGGCGCTCACCCGCGCGACATCGAACGCGAGGCCCGCGACTTGATTGGCTATCTGGCGATTCTCGGAGACGATCAAGAGATCGCCCGGCTCGTCCGCGATCTGCTGCTGAGCGCCGAGTGTTCGATACCAATCCACCGTCTCATCCAGCATCTGAATGACTTCCGCCGCGCTCATCGGTGCGGGCGGTGCGGCGACGGATCCCGCGGCGGCCGAGGCAGCCGGCGCGGATGAGGCCGGCGCATTGGCCGCGAGGGCGAGCGACGCGGCGAGTGCATAAGCACCCATCAAGATAGTGGCGATTAGTGAACGAGCGGGGCGCGGCACGGGCGCATCCTACCGCAAATCGCGCGGCACAAGTCGCGCGAAGTATTTGTGCGTGAGGCAGTGAAACTTTCTAAAATTCACGGCATGCTTGCGCATCGCGCGAAGACCGCGCCAACCATGTGAGTTCTTTCAAGTGAAAATGACGATACCCAGAGCAGGCCTCCTGCTGAGCTCGCTCTTCAGCGGTATGGCGGCAATCTCGATCTGCGCGGCAGCCGAACATGCCGCTGCGGAACATACCGCGGCCGATGCGGCCGACCCCAAGGCTTTGAGTGCCGAGGCGCTGAGCGAGTCGTCGCGCTTGCTGCACGATGCGCAGCAGACGACGCAAGGGTCGATCACCGTCGAAGGACGGGCGATCGCCTATCAGGCAGAGGCGGGCGTGCTGGTGGTCCACGTAAAGGATCCCATGGATGATGACCCGCCGCCGCCGCACGATGAGCACGGCAACCCGCCGCCGCCGCCGGCCGAGGCGAGCATGTCCTATGTGGCCTACTTTCGCGGCGACAAGGAAGATCCGCATCGTCCCATCACATTTTTGTATAACGGGGGTCCGGGCTCCTCCACGGTTTGGCTGCACATGGGTGCCTTCGGTCCGAAGCGAGTCCGTACCGCCGATGACACGCACAGCGCGGCCGCGCCCTACCGCGTGGTCGACAACGAGTACAGCCTCATCGACGCAACGGATCTCGTGTTCATCGACGCGCCGGGCACCGGCTTCGGTCACTTGCGCGGTGCCGACAAGGAGAAGGCGTTCTACGGCGTCGACCAGGACGCGCATGCGTTCGCCAATTTCATCGTCGAGTTCCTGTCGCGGCACAAGCGCTGGAACTCGCCGAAGTATTTGTTCGGTGAGAGCTACGGCACGACGCGCTCGGCGGCGCTCTCCAGCATTCTCGAGAACGAGAAGGACCTCGATCTGAACGGCATCATCCTGCTCTCGCAAGTATTGAACTTCGACGACGGTGCGGATGCGCCTCAGTTCAACCCGGGTGTCGATCTTCCCTACATGCTCGCGCTGCCGACCTTCGCGGCCACGGCCTGGTACCACCACAAGCTACCCAATCAGCCGGCGCAGCTCGAGCCGCTCTTGCGCGAAGTGGAGAATTTCGCGCTCAACGATTACTCGCAGGCGCTCGCCGCCGGCGATACACTGAGCGCGGAACGGAAGTCGCAGATCGCGGCCAAGCTGCACGAGTACACGGGCTTACCCGCCGACTACATCGAGCGCGCCAACCTGCGCGTGAACGGCGGGGAATTCGAGAAGAACTTGCTCGGCAGTGAGACGACCACCGGCCGTCTCGATACTCGGTTCTCGGGCCCGACGCTCGACCCGATGAGCAAGGAGGCGGAGTACGACCCGCAATCCGCGGCGATCTCCTCGGCCTACGTCTCGGCCTTCAATGACTACGTGCGCAATACGCTCAAGTTCGGGGACAAGATGGCCTACAAGCCCGAGATCGACGTGGAAAAGAGCTGGGATTTTACGCATCAGCCGCCGGGCGCTCCGTTCAAGCTGCCCGTCACGACCAACGTCATGCTCGATCTCGCGGCCGCGATGAAGCAGAACCCGAAGCTCAAGCTGCAGCTCAACGGCGGTTACTACGATCTCGCGACGCCGTATTTTGCCGCGATGTTCGAGCTGCGGCAGCTCCCGATCGAGAAGTCCCTGCAGGACAACATCGAGATGCATTTCTACACTTCGGGTCACATGGTGTACGCGCACGAGCCGGATCTGAAGGCGTTGCATGCCAACGTGGCCGCGTTCATCGAGAAGACGAAGAGCGGCATGGCGGGGCAGACCTCATGACGGCGCGGGCGGCACGGGAGCTCAAGGCGGCGATTGTCGATGTGCCGGATTTCCCGAAGCCGGGAATCCTGTTTCGCGACATCTCGCCGCTGCTGAAGAGCCACCTCGCCGCCACCATTGAGGCGCTCGAGGGATTGCTCACCGAGGCGGAATGGGGCGGGGTCGATGCCGTGGCCGGCATCGAGTCCCGCGGCTTCATTCTCGGCGCCGCGCTCGCGCTCAAGCGCGGCAAGGGTTTCGTGTTGGTGCGCAAGCAGGGGAAGCTGCCGCCGCCCGTGGTCGATGTGTCCTACGATCTCGAGTACGGCTCGGGCGTGCTGGAGATGCAAAGGGGGCAGGGAAGCGTTCTCCTGATCGATGACGTGCTCGCCACCGGCGGAACCTTGAGTGCCTCCGCGGAGCTCTGCGTGCGCGCTGGCTACTCGGTCGCGGCGCTCGCCGTGCTGATCGATCTCAAGATCGTGGCCGATTACCGTTGGCACGATGTGCCGTTGCGCGCCGTCGTCTGTTACTAGGCCGGCGGGATTACATGAGCGAGCTACCGCGATTACTCGTCGTCATGGCCCTTGCGGCCGAATCGGCAGGCGTCTTCGAGGAGGCGCGCATCCCCGTGCTCTATTGCGGCGTCGGCAAGGTGAACGCCGCGATCGCTCTGACGCGCGAGCTGCGCCGCTACGCTCACGCCTCCGAACCCGCGCCGCTCGTGCTCAATTTCGGCTCGGTCGGCAGCCGCGTGCACGACACCGGAACGCTGGTGGCCTGCCACGAGTTCGTCCAGCGCGACATGGACGTCACGGGCCTGGGATTCCCGCTCGGGGTCACTCCGTTCGACGATACGCCGGCGCGCCTTTCGTTCGGGCCGCTCTTTGCGCACTTGCCGCCGGCAGTCTGCGGAAGCGGCGACTCCTTTGCGATGAACGCCTGCGCGGTCGAGTGCGACGTCGTCGACATGGAGGCTTATGCGCTCGCCAAGACGTGCCGGCTCGAGGGCGCCCAGCTCGCCTGCGCGAAATACGTCACCGATGGCGCCGATCATGCCGCGGCGGATCATTGGCGGGATAACGTGCACAAGGCCGCGGAGGCCTTTCTCGAGCTGTACCGTGCCGCGGAGACGAAGGCTCAGAAGCCGCGGTAATGCAGCAGCGCCACACCGACCGCAGCCACGAGACAGTACACGCCGAATAAATACCAGCGCCCGCTCTCCAGCCAACGGCTCAGCCACTTGAGCGCGAGTAGACCTGCGATGAAGGCGAGCACGGCGCCGAGCAAGCTCAATAGTGCGACCGACTGCAGGCTTCCTTGAGCCGGCGTGGCGACGCCCGGCGGCGCGTGCGCCAGACGCAGCGCCTCGCGAGCCACCACGGCCGGCGTGAGCACCACGGCGAGCGCGAAGCCGAAGCGCTCGGCGCGCGGTTTCGACACGCCGATCAACATGCCGGTCGAAATGGTGGCGCCGGAGCGCGAGAAGCCGCGAAAGGGTAAACACAACCCCTGCACGGCCCCGATGATGCCGGCGTCGGTGAGGGTGAGCTCGCCCGAGTCGGAACGCGCGGCTCGGCGAAGACGCCTCTCGCGCAGCCCCGCGATGAGAATGAGCAACCCCGCGGCGGCTAGGGCCGGCGCTATGAATTCCAGATGACCGAACAGATCCTCGATCTCCGCATGCGGCACGTCGCGCAGGACGGTCCTCTCCAAGACCTTGACGATGGCCTCGCCCACGATTCCGGTGATCGCGGTCGCGACCACGAGCCGCACGGCGATGTCCTTGAATGCAGCCGCGGTGCTGAAGTATGTAGCGCGCCACTGCTTCCAGAAGTATGCGATGACGGCAAACATCGTGCCCGTGTGCAGCATGACGAGAAGTAACGTCATGGGCGGCGAGGACGGGTCGAGTCCCAGCAGCTTCTCGACCACCACCACGTGTGCGGAGCTCGATACCGGCAGGAGCTCGGCCAAACCCTGTACGATCGCCAAGATGAACACATTGAAGAGCGACATCGAGTGATTCTATCGCAATGAACGCGGCGCTGCTCCTGGGGTTGTCGTCGGCCTTGTGCTACGGGATCACGGATTACCTCGCGCGCGTCGCCGGGCGCGCCGTCGGCATCTGGCGCAGCATCTTCTACGGCGATCTCGCGGCGTTCCTCGTCTTGAGTGCTTGGTTCGCGCGCGCCTCCGGAACGGCGCAGATCTTCACTTCGCATGCCGCTGCGTGGATCGCCTCGTTCGTCGCGGGCGTCATCCTCCTGGCGGCTGCGGCATTGCTCACGCGAGGACTCACGCGCGGCACGCTTGCGGTCGTGGCGCCGGTGACCGCGAGCTACGGCGCGATCGCGGCACTTCTGTCGGCCGCGACCGGCGAGCGGTTGTCTCTCAGGGCCGGCTGGGGGATTTTTTTCACGGCCTGCGGGGTGTGCCTCGTGTCGCTTCCCGCCGGCGGCCGCCGCGAATTCCGGAAGCACCTGCATGCGAGCGGCTTCGGCTGGGCGGTGGGCGCCGCCGTTTGCTACGCCGTGGGCTTCTGGCTGCAGGGCGTCTTCGCGGTGCCGACGCTCGGCCCGTTCATTCCGGTATGGCTCTCCTATGGAATCGTCGTGGCCGCGATTCCCATGCTCATGCCGGTTCTCGGCCTGCGTCTCGCGCCTCCGCGAGGGAATCAATGGGGGGCGGTGCTCGGTGCGGGACTTTTCAGCGCGACCGCTTACGTTGCCCTCACCATCGGTCAGTCCACGGGCTGGGTTGCGATCGTGGTGGTACTGAGCACGCTCGCGAGCGCGGTCACCGTGCTGCTGTCACGCCTCATCGATCGTGCGGCCATCGCCCTGCACCAGTGGCTCGCCATGGGCGTGATCATCGCCGGCTTGATTCTCATCAAGGGCTAGCGCCGTCAGGCAGTGGCCCTTCCGGCAGACGTTGCCAGGTCTGGTTTCTACCGAGCAGCGAGAAGCCGATGTAGCCGCGAACCACGAGACGCGTGTCACCCTCGACGTGCATCTTGCAGTGATAGACCGAGCCGGTGTCCGGATCGAGAATGTCGCCGCCGCTGTACTCATCGTCCGTGTGCTTCATGTTGCGGATGATGATGAGGCCAAGCATGGGCTGGTTCTTGCGCTCATCGGTGCACACCGCGCAGACGCGGTGCTCGACGCCCGGCGTAAAGCTGCCTTCGATCTTGCCGAAGAGCCGGCCGTTTTGCTCGTAAATGCGCACGACGGCACGCGCCGCGCCGGTCTTGTCGTCGAAGGTTTTCCAGCGGCCGATCGGGGAGTCGGCGGCTGCCGGCGCGGCAGCGGCCACTGCGGGAAGCACGGCAAACGCGAGGGCGACGGAAACGGCGAGCGAGGCGAGACGGATCATCGATCTCATGGCTGATTCCCCTGACCGGTTCGAGCGCTACAATTGCGCGCATCTTAAACGAATCGCAATTCTCGGTGAAAAAAAGCACGCGCATGCACTCGAACGATGAATGATCCGGTCGATGAGGCGGCGATTCTCGCGCTCAATCGCGCCCACGTCGCGGAGACCTCGGCGCTCGACGCGGTGGAGCTGCGGTCTCTGCTCGCGCAGGCTTTTCACGTGGGATCGTGCGATCGCGGACGCGAGGCGTTTCTCATCGCGCTGGACCAGGACGCGATCTACTCGAGCCCGAACTTTCAGTGGTTCAAGTCGCGCCACGAGCGCTTCGTCTACATCGACCGCGTCATCGTCGCGTCGTCCCAGCGTGGACGCGGCCTCGCGCGCCGGCTCTACGAGGAGCTCGCCGCCGCCGCCGCGCGGGCGCACCACGTGCTCATCGGTTGCGAGGTGAACCTGGAGCCGCCGAACCCTGCCTCGGACGCTTTTCACGCGGCCCTGGGGTTCTCGGAGGTCGGTCGGGCGATCCTGCCGGGAGGTGCAAAACGGGTGCGCTATCTCGCGCGCGAAGTCCGGCTTGCAGATCGACGGCAGGAATGTCAGCGGCGGCCGGAATAGAAGTAGTAGTCCGCCGAATAGGCAACGCGGGTCCGTTGCGCGGCGTGCGCGGCGTCGCAGGGGCTTTGCGGCGCCAGTCCGCCGATGGTGTGTAGTCGCTGAATTGACTGGACCTTGGCGAACATGCCCTTGCCGGCGTTCGATTTGGCTTGTAGCAAGAGCCACGGAATCGCCTTCGATGCGGGCGCGTCGACGTGAGCGACGACCTCGCCGACCACCTTGCTGCCATCGTTAGCCTCCCACGTGGGCCCCTCGTAATGGCGTCCGACGTCCTTCCCCGAACGGTCCGATAGATCGGCCGCGGGCGCCTGCAGCACCCAGCCATAGCGCGGTGGATTCTGCGAGCTCGCCGCGCACTGATAGATCTGCACGCCCGTGGCGTGCAGCATGCGCGTCAGCTTCTGACCGGCCGGTGCCTGCAGAGCCGGTGGCACATCCGGGGGCGGCTGCGGCCGGTCATGGGCGCAGCCGACGAGGAGCGTCGCGGCGATCGAGGCAGCCATGTGCGCGCAAGCCCTACCCAGCCCGCGTCTCGTCCATTTCGTGATCCCTTGCGTCGTCATCGATGAATTATACTGAACGCGCCGTGCGATCCAATCTATCTCTGACCGAAGGCTCGATTCCGCGTGTCTTGCTGCTGTTTTCCCTGCCCATCCTGCTGGGTAACTTGTTTCAGTCCGTCAACGGATCGGTGAATTCGATCTGGGTGGGCAAGTTTCTCGGCGAAGCGGCACTCGCCGCGACGGGTAACGCTAACGTCCTCATGTTCCTCTTGTTCGGGGTTCTGTTCGGGTTCTCCATGGCCTCGACCATCATGGTCGCGCAGTGCGTGGGCGCCAAGAACATCGACGAGGCGAAGCGCGTGGTCGGCACCGCCGCAGTCTTTTTCCTCGGCCTGTCGATGTTCATGAGCCTCGCCGGACTCGCGCTCGCCGATCACTTGATGCGTTGGCTGGGTACGCCGCCGAATGCGCTGCCCCTGGCGCTCGCCTACATGCGGATCATCTTTCTGGCACTCCCCTTCATGGGCGGATTGTTCTTCATCATGGCAGTGCTGCGCGGTGCGGGCGACTCGCGCACACCTTTCATCTACTTGGCGATGGCCGTGGCGCTCGACATCGGCTTGAATCCGTTGCTCATCTTCGGCTGGGGTCCCGTGCCCCGTTTGGGGATCGCCGGCTCGGCCCTCGCCACCTTGATCGCGCAAGGCGTGAGCTTCGCCGCCCTGGTGCTGCATCTGTACCGCGTGCGTCATTTCCTATGCATTCGGCGCAACGAGCTGCGCCTGTTCGTCGTCGACTGGTCGCTCGTGCGGCTCCTCGTGACCAAGGGCGTGCCGATGGGGCTGCAGATGTTCGTGGTGTCCTCGAGCATGCTCGTCCTCATGTCGTTCGTGAATCGGTTCGGCTCCGAAGAGACCGCCGCGTTCAACGCCGCATTGCAGCTGTGGAATTACGTGCAGATGCCGGCGCTCGCCATCGGGGCCGCGGTCTCCTCCATGGCTGCGCAAAACGTCGGTGCCGGCCGCTGGGATCGCGTCAACCGGGTCGCCGCGACCGGTGTGCTCTTCAATCTGTTGAGCGGCGGAGCGCTGATCGCAATCATCTACGCGCTGGATCGCGCCGCGCTCGGCTTGTTTCTGCCCGCGCACGGCGCGGCGCTCGCACTCGCGGTACACCTCAATGCGATTGTGCTGTGGTCGTTCGCGTTGTTCGGCATATCGCTGGTCCTGTACGGCGTGGTGCGCGCCACGGGCGCCGTCGTGCCGCCGCTCATCATGCTCGCGCTCGCGCTGTGGGGGATCAGGGTACCGTTCGCCTATGCGCTCATCGATCACTGGGCAGCGGATGCGATTTGGTGGAGCTTTCCGGTCGCCTCGATCGCCTCGGTGATCATGGCTAGCCTGTACTATCAGCTCGGCAACTGGCGCTCGGTGCGCCTCGGTATCGCCGAACGCCGAGATCCGGTACCGAGTGCTTGAGTCCGAGACCCCTCGTCATCCGGTGCGGCGCATTCGGCGACATGGTGCTGATCACGGCGCTGATTCGCCCGCTCCACGCGCGGTTCGGTGAGCCCGTCGACATCTTGACCTCGGGACCCTGGAGCGTCCCGCTGCTCCAAGGGCAACCGGGCGTGGGAGAGATCCTGTGCGTGCGCAGCCGCAAAACCCCCTATTGGCTCGCGCCGGATCAGCATCGCGCAGTGCGCCGTCTGCGCTCATGCGGCGTCCGGCCCACCTGGTTTTGCGACGGGAACGATGCGGCACGGCCGATGCTCGAGCGTGCCGGCATCCCGAGCGACTACATCGTCGACGTGAAGGATCATCCGCTCAAGACGGACGAGCACGCGACCGAGCAATGGCGCCGGCTCGCGGAACTCAATCCGCGAGGCCTGAGAGAGCCTCCTCCGCCGGCGGGCGTGGTTGCGCCGGGGGCATACCTCGAGGTGAGCGCGCGCCAGCAAGCGGATCTCGACGACTGGCTCGCGGCCCGCGGCCTCGCGGGCGCGCCGCTCCTTCTCGTTCAGGCGGGCAATAAGCGAACCATGCGCTGGGGACTGCGCCGCCTTGCGATCAATCACAAGTACTGGCCGCCCGAGCGCTGGGCTGCAGTGATGCTCTATCTGCGTGCGCGCTGTCCGGGGCATCGGATCGTGCTGCTCGGCACGGGGCCGGAATACCGACTGAACGAGGAGTTGATCGCGGCCGCGCGCATCCCCGACGTGTGCAACGCCGCCGATGATCTGCCGATACCGCGACTCATCGCGCTCCTGTCGCGTGCCGCGGGACTCGTCACCGTCGACTCGGGGCCTGCGCACGCGGCCGCCGCGGTGGGATGTCCGCTGGTCGTTTTATTCGGTCGCGCCTCACCCACGCTCTACCGGCCGCGGGGAACGACCGCCGCGGACGTGAAGGTGCTCACGGGGCGCATCGATGGCGAGCCGAGCATGCTCGGCATCGCCGCCGCCGAGGTGATCGAGGCCTGGTCGACGCTGCGACTTAAGGGCGGGGGCGCAACATATCCGGGGTCACCAGCACCACGCCGCGCTTGGTAACGAAGAAACGGGCCTGATCCGCCTCCGGATCGTGGCCGATCTGCGTGCCGTCGGGCACGACGCAGTCCTCGTCCATGATGCAGCGTCGGATCTTGCAGCGCCGTCCGATGGAGACGCCCGGCAACAGCACCGAGCTGTGGATGACGCTCTGGTCCTCGACGCGCACATCGCTCGACAGGAGCGATTGGCTCACGTGCGCGCCGGAGATGATGCAGCCGCCGGCGACCATGGAATTCACCGCCATGCCGCGGCGTCCCTCCTCGTCGAGAACGAATTTCGCGGGCGGATGCTGGGCCTGATAAGTCCAGATCGGCCATTGATGGTCGTAGATGTTGAGCTCGGGGTTGAGCGCCACGAGCTCCATGTTCGCCTCATAGAAAGCATCGACGTTGCCCACGTCGCGCCAGTAATTCTGGGCGCGTGTCTCGACATCGTGAAAGGGGTAGGCGAACACGCGCATCCGACCGATGGCCGGCGGAATGATGTTGCGGCCGAAGTCGTGCTTGCTCTCCCGATCCTGGGCGTCCTCGTTGAGCACCTTCTCGAGCCTGTCCAGCGCGATGACATAGATGCCCATCGAGGCGCGCGCCAAGTCGTCGTGGCCAATGATGGGATCGGGCTTCTGCGGCTTTTCGGCGAACTTGACGACGCGATTCGTGTCGTCGGTGGTCAGGATCCCGAACTCCTGCGCACGGTCGAGCGGCACATCGACGACGCCCACCGTGATGTCCGCCTCGCATTGCTCGTGATAGGCGATCATCGGACCGTAGTCCATCTTATAGATGTGATCGCCGGCGAGAACGAGCACGTGCGTCGGATCGTGGGAGCGGATGAACTCGAGGTTCTGATACACCGAGTCCGCGGTGCCGCGGTACCAGTGCTCGCCGATCTGCTGCTGGGCGGGGATCAGCTCCACGAATTCGCCGAGCTCGCCGCGGAGATAGCTCCAGCCGCGCTGGATGTGCTGGATCAGCGGCTGCGCCTTGTACTGGGTGAGCACGGCGATCTGGCGGATGCCGGAGTTCACGCAGTTCGACAATACGAAATCGATGATGCGGAACTTGCCGCCGAACGGCGTCGCGGGCTTGCACCGATTCAGGGTCAGCGCCTTGAGGCGCTCGCCGCGGCCTCCGGCCATCACGACCGCCAATGTCCCGCTCGTCAATCGGCTGACGTAGCGTCCGGTGTTGGTCCGAGCGGCGTGTCGCATACTGCATCCTTCGAATCCGCTCTCAGCCTGCCACACTGAGCGGCGCGCCGCATCAGCTTTTTAGCGACGGGTTCGACTCACGCTCGAAATCGCGTTTGCTAGACTGGTGCCATGCCTCCGCTCAAGGTTTGCATACTGAGTTCCGAGATGATGCCCTTCGCCAAGACGGGCGGTCTCGCCGACGTGGTCGGGTCGCTGGTGCGCGAGTTCGCCCGGCTTGGGCACGAGATCCGCGCCTTCATGCCGCTCTATGCCGCCGTGAGGCGCGCGAATCCGGGCACGCAGCCGGTGCTAGGGCTGCAGAACGTGGGAGTTACGATCGACGGTCGCGCGTATGCATTCTCGGTACGTACCACCCACGTGCCGGGCACGGAAATCACGGCCTACTTCATCGACTGTCCGGAGCTCTTCGATCGCCCGACCATCTACACGCGCGACCCGGACGAGCATCGCAGGTTCCTCTTGTTCACCCGCGCGGTGGTGGAGAGCTGCCTGCGCCTGGGGTTCGCACCTGACATATTTCATTGTCATGACTGGCATACGGCCTTCTTGCCGCTGCTCCTCAAGTCGACCTACGCGCCGGTTCCGCTGTTCGCACGATCGCGAAGCGTCTTGACCATTCACAACATCGGCTATCAAGGCGTCATTCCCGCCGCATTCGTCAGCGACCTCGGACTTGCGGCCCCGGAGGCGCAGCTCGATGCTGCGGATCTCCAGTTCGGAGTGATCAACTCCCTGAAAACCGGGATAAAATTTGCCGATACAGTGACCACGGTGAGCCCCACTTACGCCCGGGAGATCACCGAGACACCCCTGGGAATGGGTATGCAAGCGGCCTTGCGCGCGCGCGCCGAGCCCGTGGTCGGCATCCTCAACGGCGTTGATTACCAAGAGTGGGATCCGCGCCATGATCGCAACCTCGTGCAGCACTACTCCCGCGAGGATCTGCGCGGCAAGCGCTCCAACAAGGAGCAGCTCCTGCGCGCGCTCGGCCTCGAGCTTGCTGCTCGCACCCCGCTCATCGGCATGGTGTCTCGCCTCGCTTCCCAAAAAGGCATCGACATCCTCGTGGATGCGCTACCGCAAGCGCTCGAGACCCGCGATTTCGGACTCGCGGTGCTGGGCAGCGGCGAGGAGCGCTACGGTGCATTCTTCACCTCGCTCGCTGCCCGCTATCGCAACCGCGTGGCATTTCGCCCTGGCCACGATGAGCCGCTGGCCCATCTCATCGAGGCGGGGAGCGACATGTTCCTCATGCCTTCGCAATATGAGCCGTGCGGCCTCAACCAGATGTACAGCCTGCGCTATGGAACCATACCCATCGTGCGCCGGACCGGCGGTCTTGCCGATTCGGTGCGGCATTTCGACCCGGTGAGCGGCGAGGGGACGGGATGCGTATTCAACGACTACGACTCGCCCGCCGTGCTGTGGGCGATGAATACGACGCTCGATTGGTTCGACGACGAGCGCAGCTGGCTGCGCTTGATACAAAACGCCATGCGCGAGGATTTCTCGTGGGGGCGAGAGGTCGAACGGTACGTCGAGATGTTTCGCACCACCGCTCAGCGGGACGCTTCGAGCAGCGCGTAACGCCGGCCGTTCGGCAGCGCATAGCGATGCGCGACCTTGAGCCCTGACGCCCCGATCCAGGCCGGAAGCTCAGCGTCGAGTGCGCTCGCACTTGCCTTGAAGCGCTCGGCGTTACGCAGGAACGCTCCCACGAGCTCGCGACCCGGCAAGAGCGTGACGACCAGCGCGTCCGGCTCGCGCGCGAGGCGTTCCCGCAATTTGGTGAGCGCGGCGGTATCGAGCGGTCCCCGGACGAGCTCGGCGTCGGTGCGTGCATACATGTCGACGATGGCCTGAGTGGTCTCGTCGGGCGCCATCAGGATCAGTGGTCTGCCGCGCGCATCGGACTCGATTGCCAGCGCCACGCTAGACAGGTCCTGCCAGGCATCCACCTCGCGGTAGAGCGGCCATGCCGGGACGATCAAGAGCACGCAGTACGCGAGCAGGAGCGCGAGCTGCGCGCGTTTCGGCTGCGCGTGCCGCGTCGCCGACTCGGCGCCGATCGCGAAGACGGCCGCAGCGACAAGGCCGAGTGCACCGATCGCGAGGGTGCCGCGAGGCGCGCTCGGGCCAAAGAGCACGCCCGCGGCAGCGGCGAAGACGAGCATCGCCGCGAGCATCAAGTACGCGGTGCCGCGGAGCGCCCAACCGTCCCAGCGGTCGCGGGAATCGAGCGTCGTCCACCAGCCGAGGAGCAGCGCGAATCCCGGCAGCGCCGGAGCGAGGTAGATGTTGCGGGCGGTGGCCGCGAAAGATAGAAGAGCGAGCGAGGGCAGTGCGGCCGCGAGCGCGAACCTCACCGGGCGCAGCTCCGCCGTGACGCCGGCGCCCGCAGCGCGGAACACCCGCCACGCGCGCCTCAGGGCGGCGACGACGAGCAGCGTCCACGGCCACAAGTACATGGGCAGCTCGGTCAGGTACTTTCCGGGGCGGTTGCGATGACCGAGGGCGTATTGCAGCTCTTGCGGAGCTTCCACGTGCGCGAACCGTCCGGCGAGGTTGTTCCAGAAAAACACCTTGAGGTGTTCGATGCCGTCGGGTCCCCGGTACACGGCTGCGACCCAGGCGAGGATCACGACCGCCTCGAGCAGAAGTCCGGCATACAGCTCCCAGCGCGCCAGCTCGCGCCAGCGCCGTTCCCACAGCACGAGTACCGGTATTGCGAGGGCGGGCACCATCCAGGCGACCGCGCTCTTGCTCAAGAAACCGATGGCGAGCGCCGCGTGCATGACGGTATAGCCGCGCAGCCGATCGGCGGTTCGCTCGGCATAGAACCCGGTGTAGGCCCCGTAGAGTGCCACCGAAACGGCGGCGAGGAGCGGTGCGTCGGTCGCCAGCCACACGAGCACCTGGTACGACAGGAGAAAGGTCGCGAGGCCCGCCGCCGCCGCGAGCCCGGCCTCGCGCCCCACGCTCCGCCGCGCGAGCAGTCCCACGCCGAGCGCTGCGATGAGCGCATAGAGCAGGTTCGGCAAGCGCGCGGCCCACGCGCCGGATCCGAAGGCTCGAATGGACGCTCCCGCCACCCAGTAGGTCAACGGCGGCTTCTCGCAGAACGCCTCGCCGGCGAGGAGTGGCACCGCCTTGTCGGCTTGCCAGCTCATGCGCCAGGCGATATCGGCCTCGCGCGGCTCATCCGGCGTCCAATAGTCGCGGGCAAATAGGCCAACGCTCCAGGCGCCGAGCAGCGCGACCGCAACGAGAGCGATCCGAATGCGAGCCGCACGCCGTAAGGCACTATAATCGGACGCTCGATAAGGAGTATGCATGACCTCTGCCGACTATACTTTACACGGCGCCGTCGCCGTCATCCGGCTCGACAATGCGCCGGTCAATGCACTCAGTGCGAGCGTGCGCAAGGGCATCGCCGAAGGACTGGAGCGTGCCGCGGATACGCAGTCCGTGACCGCCGTGATCCTCACGGGGGCCGGCTCGAACTTCTGCGGTGGCGCGGACGTGACCGAGTTCGGCACGGCACAGATGCTCGCCGCGCCCAATCTCCACGATCTTTTCGATCTCGTCGAGGGCTTCGAGAAGCCCGTGATCGCCGCCCTGAACGGCACCACGCTCGGTGGCGGATTGGAGCTCGCCCTGTGCTGTCATTACCGCGTGGCCCTATCGAGCGCGCCGCTCGGGCTACCGGAAGTGAAGCTCGGGCTCTTGCCGGGCGCCGGTGGGACGCAGCGGTTACCGCGACTTCTGGGGGCGGAGCGCGCGCTCAACATGATCGTAAGCGGCAATCCGGTAAACGCGCACGAGCTCGCGCAAACGGCGCTGCTCGATCGGGTGGTGGACGCCGACGTCGTGGCGTCCGCTCTGGCCCTTGCTGAGGGTGCGGCTGACGGCAGGCTGCCCCTGAAGAAGGCGCGCGAGATCTCGGTCGTGTTGCCGAACGCCGAGGCTTTCTTCGATTTTGCGCGCGGCGCGATTGCGCCGCTCGCGAAGCATTACCCCGCACCCGGCAAGTGCATCGACGCCGTCGAGGCGGCGGTGCTCAAGCCTTTCGATGAGGGCATGAAGGTCGAGGCCGCCGCCTTCGCGGAGCTCTTGCACGGCACGGTGTCCAAGGCGCTGCGGCACGTCTTTTTCGCCACGCGTGCGGCGGGCAAGATTCCGGACGTTCCCTCGAGCACGGTGACGCGCCCCATCCGATCGGTGGCCGTGATCGGCGCCGGAACCATGGGCGGGGGCATCGCCATGAATTTCGCCAATGCGGGTGTGCGGGTGACGATGCTCGAGACCGCGCAGGCGGCGCTCGACAAGGGTCTCGGGGTCGTCAAGAAGAACTACGAGAGCACGCTCAAGAAGGGCCGGCTCACGCCCAGGCAATTCGACGAGCGCCTCGCTCTCATCACCGGCACGCTCTCCTACGACGACATCCGCGGTGCGGACCTCGTCATCGAGGCGGTGTTCGAGGACATGGAGGTGAAGAAGCAGGTCTTCGAGACTCTCGATCGCAAGGCGAAGGTCGGTGCCATCCTCGCCTCGAATACTTCCACCCTCGACCTCAACCAGATCGCTGCCGTCACGCATCGACCACAGGATGTCGTCGGTCTACATTTCTTCAGCCCGGCGAATGTCACCAGGCTCCTCGAAATCGTGCGCGGGGCGAAGACTGCCAAGGACGTGCTCGCCACCGCTCTCGCGGTCGCCAAGCAGATCAAGAAGATCGGCGTGGTCGCGGGCGTGTGCGACGGTTTCATCGGCAATCGCATGCTGAACTCCTATTTTCGGCAAATGGATTTCTTGCTCGATGCAGGCGCGCTGCCTCAGCAGATCGACCGGGCGCTCGAGAGCTTCGGATTCGCCATGGGACCTTTTCGAGTCGCCGATCTCGCGGGCAACGACATCGGCTGGGCCATCCGCAAGCGGCTGTACGTGCAGTATCCGGATCGACACTTTTCCAGGATTCCCGATCGCATCTGCGAGCTCGGGCGGTTCGGTCAGAAGAGCGGTGCGGGATGGTATGACTACAAACCGGGAGAGCGCGCCGCCCTTCCGTCCGAGGTGGTCACGAAGATAGTGCTCGAGGAATCCGAGCGTCTCGGACTCAAGCGCCGCAAGGTGAGCGACGAGGAGATCGTCGAGCGTGCCCTCTACTCCCTCATCAACGAGGGCGCGCGCATTCTCGAGGAGGGTGTTGCCTCGCGCTCCTCCGACATCGACATCGTGTACATCGCAGGCTATGGCTTTCCAGACTTCCGGGGTGGTCCGATGTTCTATGCCGATACAGTCGGCCTCGCGAATATCGTGAGAGCGATGCGCGGCTTCGCCAAAGGGTATCGGCCCGACGCGTGGCAGCCCGCGCCGCTCCTGCAGCGTCTCGCAGCCGAGAATCGCGGTTTCGCAAGCTGGGGGAAGTCGTCATGAGCGACGTCGTCGTGGTCTCCACCGCCCGTACGGGACTCGCGAAGTCCTGGCGCGGCTCGCTCAATATGTCCCATCCGGTCACCTATGCCGGTCACGTCTTGCGCCACGCCATCGAACGCGCGCGCATCGATCCGGGCGAAGTCGAGGATGTTCTCGTCGGCGCGACTTTCCTGGAAGGCGCCGCCGGCGCAAATGTCGCGCGCCAGGTGGGATTGCGCGCGGGCTGCCCGGTGACGACGGCGGGAATGTCGGTGAATCGATTCTGCTCCTCGGGACTGCAAACCATCGCGCTCGCCGCGCAACGGGTCCTGTCGGGCGAAGGCGAGATCTATGCCGCGGGCGGTCTGGAATCGATCAGCTGCATCCAGAATCAAGCGAACGTGCGCATGCTCAAGGAGCAATGGGTCGTCGAGCACAAGCCTCAGGTCTACTGGAACATGCTGCAGACGGCGGAGACCGTCGCCAAGCGCTACGGCATCTCCCGGCAGGCGCAAGACGAGTACGGTGTGCGCAGCCAGCTACGTGCCGCTGCCGCGGCGCAGGGGGGGCTATTCAACGAAGAAATCGTGCCGTTCGAGACCACCATGGCGGTGGCCGACAAGGAGGCGGGGGCGGTCGGCATGCGGCAGGTCACCCTCGGCGTCGATGAAGGGATCCGGGCGGACACCACCTACGAGGGCGTCGCCAAGATTCGTTCCGCTGTGCCCGGCGGCGTGATCGCCGCGGGGAATGCCAGTCAGTTCTCCGACGGTGCCTCGATGTGCATCGTGATGGACGCCAAGCGCGCCGAGAAAAAAGGACTCGCGCCTTTGGGGATATTCCGCGGGTTCCAGGTTGCGGGATGCGAGCCTGACGAGATGGGGATCGGTCCGGTATTCGCCGTGCCGAAGCTGCTTGCCAAGGCCGGACTGCGGGTCGACGACATCGGGTTGTGGGAATTGAACGAGGCGTTCGCCGTGCAGGTGATTTATTGCCGCGACCGGCTCGGCATCCCCGACGAGCGGCTCAACGTGAACGGCGGCGCGATCGCGGTCGGACATCCGTACGGCGTGAGCGGCTCACGTCTGGTGGGGCACGCCCTCATCGAAGGCAAGCGCCGGGGCGTCAAGTATGTGGTGGCGACCATGTGCATCGGAGGCGGCATGGGTGCGGCGGGATTATTCGAAGTAGCTTAGCGATGCTCACGCTATACGGTTATCCATTGAGCTCCGCCGCCTACCGCGTGCGCATCGCGCTCGCTCTGAAAGGCGTCGAAGTGAACACCGTGAACAAACAACTGCGCCGCGGCGAGCATCGTCACAAGGATTATCTCAAGATCAATCCTCAAGGTTTCGTTCCCGCGCTGGCGCTGGAGGACGGCACCGTGCTCACCCAGTCGCTCGCGATCATCGAATGGCTCGACGAATCCCATCCGCAGCCGCCGCTCCTGCCCACGGAGCCGTGTGCGCGTGCGCGCGTGCGCAGCCTGTGCCAGCTCATCGCGTGCGACATTCACCCGCTCAACAACCTACGCGTGTTGCAATATCTCGAATCGACCGTAGGGTTAGCGCAGGCAGGCCGCGACGAATGGTACCGGCACTGGATCGCGATCGGATTTACCGCGCTCGAGGACGCACTCGGCCGCGATGCCTCGCGCGGACGATTTTGCTTCGGCGACCAGCCGGGAATGGCCGACGTGTGTTTGGTGCCGCAGCTCTACAATGCGCGCCGCTACTCCGTCGACTTGACGGCTTATCCGCGCATCGTGGCAATCGACGCGGCCTGCCGCGAGCTGCCGGCATTCGAAAGCGCGGCGCCCGAAAAGCAGGTCTAACTCGAGTCCTACAGGCATCATCTCCGCCGGCGACCGACAGGAGGTTGTTCTCGCGATGTTGCCTTAACCTTCCTTAACATTGTAGAACCCAGGGCTATACAAGGGTACGGTAGGCCATACACCGGTGCAGGGGAGTTCGTCCATGAGAGTCATCATTGCGTTGATCGTTGCCGCCGGCGCCCTCTGCGCCTGCAACTCGCAGACTCCGCCCGCGCCATCGCCCGACCAGAGCGCTTCCACCGCTGCGCCGCCCGCCGAGACGGCGCAGGCTCCGGCCGAGGCTCCTGCCGAATCGAACGTCTCGGAGGAGACCTATACGCCGCCACCGCCGCAGCAGGTCGTAAGCGTTTATCAGGATCCTCCCGATTCGCAGCCGCCGCCTGAGGAGATTGGCTGGGCGCCCCCTCCCATGCTGGTCGAGCCGCCGCCGCCGCCGCCCGGACCAGAGTACGTCTGGACCGGCGGATACTGGGGCTGGTATGGCAACTGGGTGTGGATCCACGGGCGATGGGCACCACCACCGCGCCCCGGGTATCACTGGTTTCCACCCTACTATGAGCATCGCGGGCCGCACGTCGTGTACGTGGGAGGCTTCTGGGGTGCGCCGAGCGTCTCTTTCGTCGCGCCGGCGCTCGGGTTGAGCTTGGCCTTGGCCGCGGTTCTCCCCGGTATCCTGCCCGGACCGCCCCCCATGGGCCCGGAAGGTGTGTTCGTCCCGCCGCCGCCCGGCTCGAGGTTCGGCCTCATCGTGCCGGCGCCGATCGGGACGTCTCCGGCCGTCGTCATCGGCGCACCGCCGGTCGTCGCCGAGGGTATGCGGATCAGCAACACCAATATCCGCAACACCAACATCACCAATACGACGATCAATAACACCACCATCAACAACACCACGATCAACAACGTGACCATCGTGGCCCCGGCGAGCGCCACCGCGAACCACGTGGCCGTGAACGCGACGGTGCCGGCGGCCGCCCATCTGGCCGCGGCCCAGACACCCGTGGTGCGCGTGCCGGCGCCGCCGCCGTCGAGCACCAAGCCGCTGCCCCCGTACACGCCGAACCACCCAGTCAGCTTGCCCCCGCCGGCAGTGGTGCACGCGGAAGTGCCGGCCGAGCTCGTGCGTCCGCGCGCTGCGGCCCCTGCGATGCAGGCGCGCCCGGGCGAGCCTGCGATGCGCCCCGGCGAGCCTCAGCCTGCAGGGCGCCCAGCCGCCGGCGCCAACCCTGCCGAGGAGCGCGCGGCCCAGCAACGTGCGGAACAGCAGCAGCGCGCCACGCAGGAGCAGCAGCAACGCGAGGCGCAGCAGCAGCACGCGGCGCAGGAGGCCGAGGCGAAGCGTAACGCCGCGCAGGCCGCCGCCCAGCGCAGCAAGCAACAACAGGAGGCTGCCGCCGAGGCGAAGCGCAACGCCGCGCAGGCCGCGGCCGAGCGCAGCAAGCAACAGCAGGAGGCCGCCGCGGAGGCGAAGAGCAAGGCGCAGGAACAGGCTCTCGAGCGGAACAAGCAGCAGGCCGCGGCTGCCGCCGAAGCGAAGGAGAAGGCGGCCCAAGCGGCTGCGGCGAAGAAGGCCGCCGACGAGAAGCGCAAGGAAGCTCAGGAGCACAAGCCCCCGCAATAGCGGGGCTTTCAGAGAAGCGGAATCCCAAGCCTCATGTCCGCGGAGTACGTCGGACTCTCGTCGGCGATGCGGCCCCGCTCGCTGACGTATCCGAACGTGCGCAGCTCCTCGAGCGGGTAGCGCTGATCGAGATACCCGATGCCGTAGAAGTATTCGGGCATGTAGCCCGACAGAAGCACTCGGTAGCTGAACGGCAGGCGTCGCACGATACGTTTGAGCATGCGGTAGAGCACGGTCGTGCAGTTGCCGGTGATCGTGTGATAGAAGCGCGGCTCGCGCGCCAGCGCGTTGGCTTCCGCCACGTATGCCAGAAAGAGCGCGCGCATCACCTCGGGCTGGAAGCTCATGCGGAACAGGTACGTGTCCTCACGCCGCACGTTGGTGCGCAGGCGCACGATGTCGCGCTCATGCGCCGCGATGACGATGAGCTCGAATTCCTTGAAGAAGCCGCCGATCTCCGAGAAGGTCTGGTGCTTCTGCCGCCGGATCTCCACCGAGAACACGACGTGGTTGTTCTCCCCGAAGCCGAACGAGATCAGCATGTGCGCGATGGATGGCCGCGCCCAGTACGAGACGATCATGTCGAGCGATCGCAGCCGCGTCAGGTCATAACTGCGAGTGGTCCAGCGCGGGGTGTAGTCGGTCTCGCTCCGCCAGTCGAAATCACGCACCTTGTCGAGCGTCACCACGGTGCCTTCGATCTTGCCGCGCACCGTCTGGGCGACATCGTCGGTCCAATCGCGATCGTTCGAGGGCGTGAGTCTCCTCCACCAAATCAAGAGCAGGCCGTGTGCCAGCGCGAAGAGAGCGACACCGGCTCCGCGGTGCCCCCACCAGAGACCGCCGACTGAGGCGAGCCCGAAGACCATCCAGAGCGTCGCGCAGAGCGCCCTGATGCCGCGGCGCAATTGATACCAGAGTGCGAGCGCGCCCCACGCCGCGACCATGACGACGATCAGACTAAGGAGCAGTGTCGCCAGGATCGGGATCACGGCGCGGCGCTATCGAACGCTGCGCTCTCGGAGGAACTCGCCGAGGAAACGTGCGGTGTGGCTGCGGCCCGTCTTGCGGGTGATGCCGTCCGGATCGCCCTCGGCGACGACGCGCCCGCCATTCGAGCCGCCGTCGGGGCCGAGATCGATGATCCAGTCGGCCTCGGCCATTATGTCCAGATTGTGCTCGATGACGACCACGCTGTTCCCCGCATCGACGAGCCGCTGCAACACCTGCACCAGCTTCTCCACGTCCGCCATGTGCAATCCGACGGTCGGCTCATCGAGCACGTACAGGGTGTGTTGCCCTTCGCGACGCGCGATGTCGACGCCGACCGCATCGGTGCGCGACTTGGCGAGCTCCGTGACGAGCTTGATGCGCTGGCTCTCGCCGCCCGACAGCGTGGGGCTCGGCTGACCGAGACTCAGATAGCCGAGGCCGACGTCGGCCAAGAGCTGCACGCAATGATGCACGGCACGATGCGCGGCGAAAAACTCCACCGCGTCGTCCACCGATAGTGCCAGGGTCTCGCCGATGCTCTTGCCCTTGAACAAAATGCTCAAGGTCTCGGAGTTGAAGCGCCGGCCGCCGCACACGTCGCACAACACTTGGACATCAGGCAGAAAGCTCATCTCGATCCGCTGGATGCCCTGGCCCTCGCACGCTTCGCAACGACCGCCTGGCGTGTTGAACGAGAAGCGGCTCGCCGTGAAGCCACGGATGCGTGCATCGGTGGTATCGGCGTACAGGCGGCGAATCGCATCCCAGAATCCGATGTAGGTCGCCGGGCAGGAGCGTGGAGTCCTGCCGATCGGAGTCTGGTCGACTTCGAGCACCCGGCTCACCGCTTGCCAGCCCTCGAGGGAGACGCATCCCTCCACCAAAGGTGCCGGGCCGCGCCCATTGGCCGCGGTGCCGCGCGCGAGCAGGCGCTTCAAGTTGCCGAGAAGCACGTCGCGCGCGAGCGAAGACTTTCCCGATCCGGATACGCCCGTCACGACGGTGAGCCGGCCCAGCGGGATACGTGCGTCGACCTTGCGCAAGTTGTGCAGATCGGCGCCGCGGATATGGATGGACGGCGTGTCGGCGCGCACGGCGCGTCGGCGAGTGCGCGAATGCTCGAGCGGCGCGGCGAGACAGCGCCCGGTGGGAGAATCCTTCATGCGCTCGAGCTCGCGGGCAGTGCCTTGCGCGACCAGCTGTCCGCCGCGCGTTCCCGCGCCCGGACCGAGGTCGATAACGTGGTCGGCACGGCGAATGGTTTCCTCGTCGTGCTCGACCACCACCAGAGTGTTGCCCTTGCTGCGCAAGTGCTCCAGGGTATCGAGAAGCGCTACGTTGTCGCGCGGATGCAGGCCGATGGTCGGCTCATCCAACACGTAGCATACGCCCTGAAGATTGGAGCCGAGCTGGGCGGCCAGCCGGATACGCTGTGCCTCGCCGCCGGACAAGGTGGTCGCCGCGCGATTGAGCTGCAGGTACCCCAGGCCCACGTCGTGCAAGAACGCGGTGCGGGCCGTGAGCTCGGCGAGCAGGTCGCGGCCGATCTCGGCCTCGCGGCCCGTCAATTTGAGCTTGGCGATGGTCGCCGCGAACTCGTCGACGGCGAGGTCAGTGAGCGCGCCGATCGAGCGGTCGCGAAACAGCACGTTGCGCGCCACTGCATTGAGGCGCTCGCCGGCGCACGCGGCGCAGGTCGCGGGGCCGCCATCCGCGCTCTCCACCGGCTCGCGCCACTGCGCTTCTTCGCCGGTTTGCTCCGCGTCGAATTCTGCCAAAGCGAGCCCGGTGCCGAAGCAGCTCTTGCACCAGCCGTGTCTCGAGTTGAAAGAGAACAATCGCGGATCGAGTTCCGGAAAGCCGGTGCCGCAGTTCGGGCATGCGCGCTTGGTCGAGAACACCGCGGGAGTTACGGGCGCCGCGCCACCGGCCGCCACCCCGTTGGACGCGCTCTGCACGTGCACCACGCCGCGACCGTACTCGAGGGCGCGGAGGAGCGCCTCGCGGAGCTCCTCCTCGCGCGCCGCGCTCACATCGACCGTCGCGACGGGCAGATCGATGTTGTGCTCGACGAAGCGGTCGAGACGCGGCCATTTCGCCGTCGGCAGGAGCTTCCCGTCCACCCGAAGCTCACGAAATCCCTTGCCGCGGGCCCACTTGGCGAGCGCGGTATACAGCCCCTTGCGCGCGACGATCAAGGGCGCGAGCAGCGTGATCCTCTTGCCCCGGTAGTCTTTCAGCAATCGCGCCGTGATCGCCTCTGCGCTTTGCGGCTCGATGCGTGCCTGGCAGGTCGGGCAATACTGTACTCCGAGCTTTACGTACATGAGGCGCAGGAAGTGATAGATCTCGGTCAGCGTCGCCACCGTGCTCTTGCGTCCACCGCGGCTGGTGCGCTGCTCGATGGCGACCGTGGGCGGGATGCCGAATATGGCGTCGACGTCGGGCCGCGCCGCTGGCTGGACGAACTGCCGGGCATAGGCATTGAGCGATTCGAGATAACGACGCTGGCCCTCGGCGAACAGGATGTCGAAGGCGAGGGTGCTCTTGCCGCTCCCGGAAACGCCGGTGATGACGGTGAAGCGATTGCGCTTGAGATCGACATCGATGTGCTTCAAGTTGTGCTCGCGAGCACCGCGGATTGAGATCGTGGCGGGAGCGAGCGATAGCGCGGCAGGATGCGCCGCGTCGCGCACGCCGCGGGCGAGCAAGGCGCCGCCCGCCTGCGCCGCCTCGATCAAAGCGCGCCCTGTGTGCGAGGCGGCGATGCGCATGATTTCCTCCGGCGTACCGGCGCCGATCAGCTCCCCGCCTGCATCGCCGCCCTCGGGACCTAAGTCGATGATCCAGTCCGCCGCGCGCACGACGTCGAGGTTGTGCTCGATCACCAGCAACGAGTGCCCCGCCTCGATGAGGCGGCGGAATGCGCGCAGGAGCTTTGCGACATCATCGAAGTGCAGGCCCGTGGTCGGCTCGTCGAACAAGAACAGCGACCCGCGCGCAGAGCCTTGCTTCCTGGACGACCCTTGTAGGGCATTGTCCGCCAAATGACCTGCGAGCTTCAGCCGTTGCGCTTCGCCCCCGGAAAGCGTGGGAACCGGTTGGCCGAGGCGCAGATAATCGAGTCCGACCTCCGCGAGAGGCGCCAAGCGCAGGCAGACTTCCGCGTCGGCGTGAAACACTTTGAGCGCCTCGGAGACCGTGAGCTCCAGAACATCGGCGATGCTCAACGGAGCAAAGCCCTCGCGGCTCAGCTTGCATTCGAGAATCTCCGCCCGGTAGCGTCGTCCGTTGCAATCCGGACAACGCAGATACACGTCGGACAGAAACTGCATCTCGACGTGCTCGAATCCGTTGCCGCCGCATCCGGGGCAGCGTCCGGTTCCTGAGTTGAAGCTGAAGGTGCCTGCGGTGTACTTGCGCTCGCGCGCCTGCGGCAGGCGTGCGAACAACTTACGAATGGCGTCGAACGCACCGACGTAGCTCGCGGGATTCGAGCGGGTCGTGCGGCCGATGCTCGTCTGATCCACCATGACGACGCCGTCGATCTCGCGCGCTCCCCGCACCGTGCGGTGGCGGCCGGGGTTGTCGGTCGGCTTGCCGTGCGCCCGCCTGAGCGCCGGATAGAGCACATCGTGCACCAGGGTGGATTTGCCCGAGCCGCTGACACCCGTCACGCAGACCAGGCGGTGGAGAGGGATGTCGACATCGATTCCCTTGAGGTTGTGCTCGGCCGCGCCTTCGATGCGCACGCAACCACGGCTCGGCGCCGGACCGCCGGCCGCCGGACCGCCGGGCGGCGGAATCTCGACCCGCCGACGTCCGAGCAGATAGTCGGCGGTGAGCGAGCCGCGCGCCTGCGCGAGCGCTGCGAAGCGGCCCTCGAATACGATTTCTCCGCCATGCTCTCCGGGGCCCGGGCCGATGTCGATCAAGCGGTCGGCAGCCTGCATGACCTTCGGATCGTGCTCCACCACGATGAGCGTATTGCCGGCATCGCGCAGCCGCTCCATCACGCCGATGATGCGCCCCACGTCCCGTGCGTGCAGCCCGATGGACGGCTCGTCCAGCACGAACAAGGTGTTGACCAGCGAGGTGCCGAGCGCCGTGGTGAGATTGATCCGCTGCACCTCGCCGCCCGATAAGGTGCGCGATTGCCGATCGAGGTTCAGATAGCCCAGTCCGACGTCGGTCAAGTACTTGAGACGCGTGCGCACCTCCGTGAGCAACAGGTCTGCCGCTTCGTCGAGCGGCGCGGGCAACGCGAGCCGCGCGAAAAAATCGCGCGTCTCGTCGATGGGCTTGAGCATGAGCTCGCGGATGTTGAGGCCGGCCTCGCCGAGACGCCACAGCAGTGCGTCCGGCTTCAATCGGGCGCCCGCGCATGCCCCGCATTCGGTATAGGAGCGGTAGCGCGAGAGCAGCACGCGGATGTGCATTTTGTACGCCTTGGTCTCGAGCCAGGCGAAGAAGCGCTTGACGCCGTACCAGACGTTCTTCGTCCATTCGCCCTCGCCTTCGATCACCCATGCGCGCTGCGCGTCGCTGAGGTCAGCCCATGCCACGTCGATGGGAATGCCGCGCTTCCGCGCGAACTTGATCAGATCCGTCTGGCATTCCTCGTACGAGGCGGTCTGCCAGGGCTTGATCGCGCCGTCGCGCAGCGAGAGCGCCGCGTCGGGGATCACGAGGCCGTAATCGACGCCGATCGTGCGCCCGAAACCGCGGCAGGTGTCGCACGCCCCGATGGGAGAGTTGAAGCTGAAAGTACTCGGGCTCGCTTCCTTGTAATGGATATCGCAATCCGGGCAATGCAGCGCCGTGGAGAATCGCCAGGGCGGCCGCGTCGAGCCGTCGTCCTCTTGCGGATAGACGTCGAGCCGTCCCTGTCCCACCTTGAGCGCGGATTCGATCGCATCGCCGGCGCGCGCGGGCTCCACGGCCGACCAGCGGAAGCGGTCCTGCAGCACCTGCAACGCGTCAGCCCGCTCCTCGTGAATGCGCGTATACCCCTGGCCTGCGAGCAACGCCTTGATTTCCTGCGCGCTGAAGCTCTTCGGGATCGGAACCGGGAAGGTCAGCAGCAGGCGCGGGTCGCCGCCGTCGGCGGCGCGCTCCTCGAGCATGGCGCGGATGCTGTCGGCGCTGTCGCGCCGCACCGGGTGCCCGCAGCCTCGACAATGCAGCACCGCTGCGCGCGCGAACAAGAGCTTCAGGTGATCGTTGAGCTCGGTCATCGTGCCCACCGTCGAGCGGGACGTGCGCACGGGATTGGTCTGATCGATGGCGATCGCGGGCGGAATGCCCTCGATGGCATCGACTGCGGGCCGGTCCATCCGGTCGAGGAATTGCCGCGCGTAGGGCGAGAAGGTCTCCACGTAGCGGCGCTGCCCCTCCGCGTACAGCGTGTCGAACACGAGAGAGGACTTACCCGACCCGCTCACGCCCGTGACCACGATCAGCTCGTTCACGGGGATGTCGAGGTCAAGATTCTTGAGGTTGTTCTGACGCGCGCCGCGAATGCGAATCGCATCCGCGCGTAACGGATCTAGAGGCGGCATGGACCTTTCAGTGTACGGGAAGCCATCCGGCCCGGTGACAGGGACCGAAACGGCTCGGAGGTGGAACTGCGCACATTATATACCGGCCGGTTGCCAGGCGACACCCGGTCTAAGAACATAGGGGGATGAACATTCCTGCCGGCGTCATCGAGGGATTCTTCGGCAAGCCCTGGGGCTGGGCTGCGCGCCGGGGCACCGTCGATTTTCTGCGCGAGTTCGGCTATGACTTCTACATTTATGCGCCGAAAGGTGATCCCTATTTGCGGCGCAAATGGCGCGAGCCCACACCTCTCGACACGCTCGAGCATCTCGCTGCGCTCGGCGCGCGCTGCCGGGATCGAGGCATCGACTTCGGCATCGGGCTTACGCCCTTCGAGATCTACCTGCGCTACGATGCGGCGGCTCGCGAGTGCTTGCGTGCCAAGGTGCTCGAGCTCAACCAGACGGGCGTCGGCACCCTCGCCATTCTCTTCGACGATATGCGCGGCGACGTCCCGGGAATCGCCGAGCTGCAGGCGCGCGTGATCGCCGAGATCTGCGGCTGGAGCAGCGCCCGGCACTTCATGGTTTGCCCGACTTTTTACTCCTACGATCCGCGCCTCACGCGCGAGTTCGGCGCTCCGCCCAAGGCCTATCTCGAGGATCTCGGCCGTCTCCTCGATCCGCGCATCGATTGCTTCTGGACGGGTGAGAAAATCATCTCGAATGGATACTCGGCGCGGCACCTATCCGATGTCGCCGCCGATCTCGGGCGCAAGCCCTTCATCTGGGACAACCACATCGCGAACGATGCGAAGACGCGCAGCAACCATCTCTATCTCGATCCGTCCGCCGCCTCGTGGAGTTTGGCGGAGGAGGCAGCGGCCGGACTCGCGATCAATCCCATGAACCAGCCGCATCTGTCGCGCATCGCGCTCCTAGGATACCGGCACCTGTTGACGGTCGGTCCGGACCTTCGGAGCGCGCTTCGCGGCATCTATCGTGAGTTGGCCGGGCCGCGGCTCGCGCAGCTCTTGAGCGAGGATCTCGAGCTCTTGCAGAGCGAGGGATTGAGCCGGCTCGACGAGGCCACGCGGCGGCGCCTCCTCGAGCGGTACGAGAGCGAGAACGGCAACTCCTACGCGGACGAGGTCGCGGCCTTCCTGCGCGGAGAGTACGTTTTTGACCCGGAATGCTTGACGAGCTGAGAGTGTCGTCGCCCGGCCGGTGCACGAGTATCGAGGCGAAGAGGCCAGATTTAAACGTAGACGAGGGTGGCGGCGGTGGCGGATATATAGCTGAGAGAAAAACTGCTCAGCGCCCAAGCGATGGTATGTTCACCTGGATCCCCGGTGCTCGACTGGGGGATGCCGCGTCGGGTCGCGTGCCGGAAGGCTCGAGTACACCTCAGCGGCGCGTGAAGTTCAGCTCGAACACCGTATCCTTGCCGGCCTCGGTCTTGGTCCACCGCTCGGAGAAATGGTCGCGATCGACGAGGGTCATGGACATGCGGCGCATGTGCGGTGCGCCCGGATCGTGCAAGTTGGTCGATCCGACCAGGACGAATTCTAGGCGGTCCGGAGCTCCGTGCAGCACGGCGGCACCGGCCGAGGCAATAGCGAGGAGGAGAAAAGCGGTGCGCATGCGTCTACCCCGGCAGCTCATTTCCCGCATCGATAGGCGACACCGGTCTGCGTGATGAAGGTGGATGTGATGAGAAGCACATTGCCACCCAAACCGACAACCTGATCTCGCATCTGATTGACCGCGTCTTTCCGACCCTCATAGGGCGCTCGCCCGGCTACCGAGCCGAGGACGATGCATCCCGAGATGTCGGCAGTGTTCTTGGTCACTTTCACTCGGTTTGCGCCTGCGGCATGTGAAACGCATCCCGTAGCGAAAGCGCTAAGCGCGACGAGACCCAGCCCGACTCCGCGGCGCTGGAACCCTGCGGCGAGATCTCTCGTTGTCACTTGCGCGCGATCTTCTGCAGAAGATCGAGATCGTAATCCGAAAGGGGTCGAGTCGCCGCGCCCTTTTTTACCAGCCCGAACCACGCGTGATAAGACCACGGGGCACCTTCGTTGATGAAAAAGGCGTCGTGCTTCCACGGACCGGTTACCGGGACCACGCTTAAGGTGGCCCGTGTCCCATCGCTATGTCGGAGATTGAATTGGAGTTGCACAGGCTCAGGAGGGCCGTTCGCCTCGGTCGCAAACCAGCCCTGGTGATTCCACGAAAGCCAGTGAGCCAGCGCTCGCAGCTGATCTAGCGAGAGCTCTTGCTGGAGCCCTACATGATGATCGTCAAACGTGGTCACCTCACCGGACTGGATGGGCGGCGACTCAAAGTCGATGCTGCCTGCCAGTGCGGTGGTCGCTACCAACGAAATGACCCCGGCTTTCAATAGTCTTCGCATTGACCCTCGCTCGCGGCTCGTTTACTAACGACCCTGTCGCAATCTCGGATCGATATCAGGGCCGCGCTCGTTCCCGAGCTCTGCCACATAGGAAGTCTTTACGCCGACGAAAGTACCGCGGCCGGACGTTCTATAGCTACCCTCGGTCATTTCGAACGCAATTTTCGAACCCATTCCGTCGAATTGCTCGAGAACCAAATCGAATCCCGATTCGCGCAGTGCCTGGAAGAGGTACTCGCGCTGAACCCAAAAGGACTTGCGATTATTCCACGCGGCCCAGCGCCGGTTCTCTCGATCGCGGTAAGCACGCTCATTGCGAAATTCGGAAAACCAGCGCCCGGGCAGCCCTTCGTTCTCGGATAGGAAAGACAACTTGTGGGTCGTGGTGGCGGTATTTCTCAAAGGGAGGATGCGCGCGAGCGCGCGACGCAGGCGCCGCGGATGGATGAAACTGGGCGAGTCGCCGGCCTGCGAAAAATGCGTTTGGAGAATGAGTACGCGCTTGGTTACGCTCGACAAAACCTTCAGAAATTCACGTGGCCGGTCCAAGTGATATAAAAGGCCGCAACAAAATACCGCATCGAATGTGCCGTAAGCCGGAAGATTCCATACATCGTCCCGGACAAATTCGAGGTTGGGCAGCGCCACCTTGGATTTGACGTACCGACAAGCCTCGATGTTGGCCTCTCGAACGTCGAGCCCCAGCGTCTGATAGCCCAGTCTGGCGAATTCGACCGAGTAGCCACCCTCGAGGCAGCCCAAATCGGCAATCCGCACATGCTCCTTGCTTGCCGGAAACGTCGCGTCGAGCATGCGCTTCGCCGCCAGGAACCACGGATGCGCATCCATGGAAAACCCGACATCCGGCTTGGTATAGGTGCCGTCGTCCAGGCGAATATTGTGCGAGGTAAAATTGATCAATTCGCTCTCTCCGAACAATCCGTGCTGCAGAAGGGCGGCAGACGTTGGGCCGGACGCTCGAAGTCGGCCGCTTCCTGGTCGTTTATCTAAGATGCCGCCAAGGCGCTGCATCTTACCTCAGTCTCGCTGCGCGCCTGCGGTCGACGCCCAGTATCCAACCGCGGCCGCCGCGCCTACGGCCCGCTGGATGCGCGCGGCTTTCGCTTCGCAGGATTGGGGCATAAACTCTACCGCATGAGCTTTTCTCTTTATTCCGCCGTCGTACCCTCGTACCTGCAAATACTGGACGGCCTGTCCGGCTTGCTCGACAAGGCCGAGTCCTTTTGCTCCGAGAAGGCAATTGCGCCCGAGCAGATCATTGAGGCCCGGCTCGCCGAGGACATGCAGCCTTTTGCCTATCAAGTGAAATCCGCCGCCGTGCACTCCCTCGGTGCCATCGAAGGGGTTCGCCGCGGCGTCTTCTCGCCCGACATGACGAAACCGCCGGGCAGCTTCGCGGCTCTCAAGACGCGGATCGCCGAAACGCGTGCGGGCCTTCAGGCCGTCGCGCCGGGTGAGCTGGACGGCTTCGTGGGCCGCGACATGCGTTTCTCTTTCGGGGAGCGCCACCTCGACTTCCGGGCGGAAGAGTTTCTTCTGTCTTTCTCGCAGCCGAATTTCTACTTCCACGCGACGACCGCCTACGACATCATGCGATGGAAGGGGGTCCAGATCGGCAAGCGGGATTTCCTCGGACGCACGCGCCACCTGCGCATGCAGCAATAGACCGGGTTTCGCGCCGGGATCGCGGCGTTCGTCGCGCAATAGGTCGGCGTTAGGCCGAGCGGTACCTGAACGGCAGCGCTAATCGGTGACGGGCAGCGCCTTGTCCCAGAGCTCGAAGCTCGAGCGGCGCCCGTATCCGCGCGCGACATAGAAGTCCCGCGCGCGCGCATTGCCGGACCCGAGTTGCAGCTGGAGTCGCTTGACCCCGCTCTCCTGCAGCACGCGCTCTGCATGCCTCAGGAGCGCGGCACCTATTCCCTGCCCGCGATAGGCGGGGGCCACGAAGAACTCGTCGATCTCGGCCATCATGCCGCCATGCTCGAGGCTGAACACGAGCACGGCGAGGAGGTAACCGGCGGGCTCGCCCGCCTGTTCGGCCAGCCAGCACCGCGCGTGACCGTCCGCGCACAGCGCGGCTCGTAGCAGCCCCTCGATCCGGTGCGAGTCGAACTCGGAGATGCCTTCGAACGCCCAGTATTGCTCGACGAGAATCGCGAGTTCGGATACATCATCCACGGACGCGGCGCCGATGACGGGTCGGATAGAGCTCATGGCACACCATACCCCTTGCGGCCGAGCGAAGCAGACGTCATCGTATCTGATCATGGCGACCTTCGTGCTGGTTCACGGTGCAGTACACGGCGGGTGGTGCTGGCACAAGCTGGTGCCGCTCCTCGAAGCCGACGGCCATCGTGCGATTGCGCCCGATCTGCCCGGCATGGGGACGGATCGAACACCTTTGTCCACGGTGACGATGGGCATGTGGGCGGCCTTCATCGCCCAACGATCGCGTGATGCGGGCGAGCCGGTGATTCTGGTCGGGCATAGCCGTGGCGGCGCGGTGATCAGCGAAGCGGCGGAACTCGACCCGGCGGCGATGCTCGGGCTCATCTATCTCACGGCGCTACTGCTGCCTGCCGGAAAACGACCGTTCGACGCGGCCGTGGCGGAGGATGCTCGTAGCGCAGTCGAGTCCCGGACGGCGACATCTGCTGAGATCTCGCTGCGCGTCGCGCCCGAGGCTGCGCGCGCGCTATTTTATAATCGTGCGAGCCCCGAGGAGGCGGCCTGGGCGAGCGCGCAACTTTGTCCGGAACCGATCGCGCCGAACATCGTTCCCTTGACGGTCAGCCAGGAGCGCTGGGGACGGTTGCCGCGCGCCTACATCGAATGTCTCGACGACCGTACGTTGCCGATCGGCTTGCAGCGGGCCATGCAGGCCGTTCTGCCTTGCGATCCCGTGGTGACGATGGACAGCGATCACTCGCCGTTTTTATCTGCGCCTCGAGTCTTGGCCGCACATCTCGCGAACATCGCCTCGGTATTTTCGGCGCGCTGACCGAAAGAGCTACCGCCCCGCGAATTGCTCCATCATGAGTCCGGTCCCACCGCGCGTGACGTGAGCGACAACGGCGGTGCGGCGGTGGATCTTGGTGATCAATCCAAGATTGATCGCGAAGGCGAGCTGCACTTGCTGTCCTTTGCGCAGACCCAGATTCTCAGTCTCGACGAACACGCCGTTGGCGCTCAGATTCTTGGCCTTGCAGATTCTGCTCTTGCGTCCCGACAGGATCACATACACGGTGGTGCGTGCGCGGTGGCGAGTATGCAGACGACGCTCCATCCTTCGATCCTGGATTTCTTCTGTGGTGGGGGCCCCATTATGCACACGGAAACCTGCTTCGCGAAGCGCTTCGTGGCACATCACTCGATAAGTAAAATCGGACAAGCGCGGCCTGCAGGAGCGGGGTTTTTGCGCGGGTCGGGCGCCGCCGCAGGCGGGGGTTAGGCGACGTCTTTTCTGCGAATCGCGAGCTGCTCGGGTGCCTCGATTCCCATCTTGATGCGGCGCCCGGTGCCGCCGAGCAGCGTGATCAAAATCGGCCCGTTCGCAAAGAGCTGCGCAAGCGTCATGCTTTCGTCCACACCATCCGCAGGTTGGATGACGATCGATTCGTCGGCGCGGCGGCTGAGGACGAGCATAGTCAGGCCTTTGCGAGGGCTCGGTGCGCCCGGGCGAGGGTCTTGCCCTGGGCGGTATAGGTGAGGGGCGCCGCTCCCCGTACGACCCCGAGAAGCTGTTGGAGCTGGCTCTGGCGCGTATGGATGATGTAGCCGTTCACCTGGTTGGCAGAGCGGCAACCGGCCACGAGATCCATGAGCATGCGCCAGCGTTGGGCGACTGTCGCCGCCATGCCGGCCTCGCGGGGGACGCGCGCGCCCGGCAACGCTTGGTCGGCGGCGCTTGCGAGGGCGCGCCGCTCATCCTCCATGTTCTCCAGGCTCGCGAGGAGCCGCAGTTTCTCAGCCGTCCGCTTCTCGACATTCGCGGACGATGACCCGGTCAGGGCGGCGCGCTCTTCGTCGAGGACGGACGCGAGCGAGCGGACCGCGTCGATTTCTCGATCGAGCAAGTCCTCGAGACGTCGGCGCGCATCCTCGCTCATGGCCGTTACTTGAGTCCGCGCTCGGCCTGGAGGATCTTGTCGGCGATGCTGGAGGCATCGATCGAGTAGCTGCCGCTGCTCACGGCCTGCTTGATCGAGGATACTTTCGCGGCATCGACCACGGGCGCCTGCGCGATTGCTTCGGACAGTTTCTGCAACGAGCGGCCGGAGGTGGTCAGCGTGACCTGATCTCCCGTCTGCGCGGGCGCGCTCGCGGCCGGCGAGTCCGTCGGCGTCCTGTCAGCAGCAACGCCGCCGGTGTTCGAGCCCTTGGGGGGCGCGAGCGGCTCTGACGCTGGCAATCCACTGATTTTTGATGGCACCGAAATCACTCCTCGGCTGGGCCCTTGCCCTGGTTATCGTCAAAGACGGGAAGGACTTTAGCCATCCGACCCGTCGACCTTCTCATGCAAGTATCGGCTGAGACGCGCATCACTGAAGGGCTATTGCAAAACAATTTCCACCACCTGCTGAGATCGCGCCACGCCCTCGACGACCTTGCCGGATGACAGATTCTCGACCTTAACCCGTTGATTGATGAGGGCGTCGCTCAGTGCCCGGCCTTCCATCCGGATGCTCATCGCGCCGGAATCGGCGACCAGGGTCACCGTCTGGCCGCGCTGCACCGCCTTCGCGCCCACGAGAAATTGATTGGTGATCACGGCGCCGCTGGAGATTGGCCGCGCTGCGGTCAGCCCGATGGCGACGGTGGGATCGTCGAGATAGCCCGCCGGCAGCTCCGGCATGTCGCGTTGCTCGATGCGCAAGTCCTTGTCCGTCAGTACCGATCCCGTCACGATCGCCCGCGCCGCGATGGCCACGGGCGTGGTACCCACCAACCGTACGGGGACATAGATGTGCCAGGCGGGCGCCCCCGGGCAGCGCAGCTCGACCAGAATCCGATCGCGCATGTGAGCTCCGGCGCTCACGACGGGGCTGACCGGCCGGCTGCAGCGTTCCAGCCTTACGTGCGCTTCGATCGGACCGGCAATGAGGCGCTGCCGTTCGCTGAGCGGCGCTAGGTGCAGGGCCGCCTCCTTCTGCGCCAGGGATTCCAGTCCTCTCAGATCCTCGAGGTCCGCGCTCGCGGTAGCCCCGCCCAGCGCGTCCACCGCGGCGAAGGCCGGAAATACGCATGCCAGCCCAAGGATCAGGAGGCAATGACGAATTCTTGACGGAGTGCGCATGGTATCCAGTGACAAGCAAGGGACGTGCCAGACCCGCTGCGCGCGCCGGTGCCCGCGCCCGCTGCGCGCGCCCCGATTGCCGCGCTGCCGCCCCCGGCAAGGGATTGCCGCCGCTCAACTCGCCGGCGGCGAGAGTTGCCCTTCCAGCGCGGCCGGAACGGTCCATTTGGGCCTGCCGGCCGCCCGGATGCGAGCCCAACGTCGTTGGCATAGCTCTTGCTCTAGTCCCCAGCGAGGAGATCCGACCCATGTTCGAGAATGTTTTCGGGATACACGAGCAGGCGCTTTTAGTACACGGGCAACGTCTCGGTGTGCTGGCAGCAAACCTCGCCAATGCGGATACGCCAGGCTACAAGGCCCGCGATATCGACTTCGCCGCTGTGCTCGCGCACGAGCAAGGCGAGACGCACATGCCTCTGCAAGTCACGCACGTCGCGCACATCACGTTCGACGATGGCGACGCGCCTCTCGGCGATCTGAAGTACCGCAATCCCTACCAAGCTTCGCTCGACGGCAACACGGTGGAGATGCCGGTGGAGCAAGCCGCATTCTCGGAAAACAACGTCCGCTACCAGGCCAGCCTCAACTTTATCAATACGAGAATCGCCGAGGTGCAGCTCGCGATCAACGGCTCGTAACGCAGGAGACGATCGATGTCGCTATTCAATGTGTTCAATATCTCTGGCAGCGCGATGAACGCCGAGACCATCCGTCTCAACGCGACAGCGAGCAATCTCGCGAACGCGGAGAGCGTCAACGGCGACGCCACCAAGGTTTACCGGGCGCGGCATCCGGTCTTTGCGGCGATGATGGACAACGAGGGGAGCCTCGACGATCAGGATGCATCGGCGGGCGTGCGCGTCCTCGGTGTGGTGGAGAGCACTGCGCCGCCTCTCAAGACGTATCAGCCCGATCATCCGCTCGCGGACAAGGACGGCTATGTCTATACCTCGAACGTCAACTCGATCGAGGAGATGACCAACATGATTTCCGCCAACCGTTCCTTCTCCACCAACGTCCTGGCGGTCAACACCGCCCGCGATCTACTGCTCAAAGTCATTTCGATGGGTCACTAATCATGCTTACCAATATACATGCAGCAACCCAACCCGGTGCCGGGGCGACGACCGGCACCGGCACGGGCGCGAACGCCAGCACGGCCAGCGGCAGCAGCGGCTCGAGCACGAGCGCAAACGGCGTGACCCTCGGCGGCACGGACTTTCTGACGCTCATGCTCGCGCAGCTGAAGAACCAGGACCCGACCAGCCCGGTGGACAGCAACGAGTTCTTGAGCCAGCTCGCCTCATTGAGCGAGGTACAGGGCATCACGCAGCTCAACACCTCGTTCGCGGCGCTTTCCAATTCGCTGGTATCGGGCCAGGCATTGCAGGCGTCGTCGCTTCTCGGTCACCAGGCGCTGGTCGCGAGCTCGACGGCCACTCTCGGCACGGCCGGCGGCGCGGTCAACGGTGCGGTGAGCGTGCCGCAGACGAGCTCTGCGGTCGTACTCAACATCACCAACAGCGCGGGCGTGCTGGTGCAGTCGATCAATCTTGGACCGCAATCCGCCGGTCTCGCGAATTTCTCGTGGAACGGACAAACGAGCAGCGGCTCGGCGGCGCCCGCAGGCACTTACAACCTGACCGCGCAGGTGGCCGGCGTATCGGGCGGCACCGCCGTCAGCACGCTGGTGAGCGGGACGGTCGACAGCGTCACGATGGGCTCGGGCACGACCGGGTTGACGCTGAACATTGCCGGTCTCGGCAGCGTGCCATTCAGCAGCGTTCAGCAGATTTCAAATTAGTTCATAGGAGCTTGAGTCATGGCTACTTTTAGTATTGCGTTGTCGGGTTTGACGGCCGCCAGCTCGGGGTTGGACATCACCTCGAACAACATCGCAAATGCCGACACGACCGGTTTCAAGAATTCCCAGGCGGAATTCGGCGACGTGTTCTCATCGAGCGCGGTGAATCTCAACACCTCCACCTCGGGCGAGGGCGTGCAGCTCATCTCCTCGGCGCAGCAATTCACGCAGGGCGATATCACGACGACCTCCTCGCCGCTGGACATGGCGATCAGCGGCAACGGTTTCTTCACGCTGAACAGCCCGAGCGGCTATGTCTACACGCGCAACGGCGAGTTCCAGGAGGACCAGAACGGCAACGTCGTGAGCGCGACGGGGCAATTCCTGCAAGTCTATCCGCCGCTCACGAACGGCGGCTTCAATACCGGAGCGCTGCAGAACCTCAACCTCAACACGGCTCAGAGCGCGCCGAACGCGACCACCACGGGCAATGTGACCTTGAATCTGCCGTCGAACGCCACGGTACCGACCGCGGCGCCGTTCAATCCGACCAATCCCGCTACTTACAGCCAGTCGACGTCCACGACCGTTTACGACTCGCTCGGGAACTCCTATCCGGCGACTTTCTACTTCTCGCAGACCGCAACGCCGGGACTGTGGAACGTCGATATGACGGTGAACGGCACCCAGGTGGGCGCCACGCAAACCCTGCAATACTCCTCCTCCGGCGTGCTGACTGCGCCGGCGAGCGGCAACCTCGCATTCGGCGGCTACAACCCAACCGATGGCGCCGCCACGATGAACACGAGCTTCAACTTCAGCAACACGACGCAGTACGGGACGCAGTTCGGCGTGAGCGCGATCACCCAGAACGGCTACACGACCGGCCAGCTGAGCACCGTCTCGGTCGATACCAACGGCGTCGTCTCGGCCGTATATACGAATGGCCGCTCGACCGACCTAGGTCAGCTCGCCATCGCGAATTTCCCGAACCCGCAGGGCCTGCAGCAGCTGACCGACACCAACTGGGCGCAGACCTTCTCGTCCGGGACGGTAGTGCAGGGAACGGCGGGAGCGGCCGGCTTCGGCACCGTGCAGGCGAGCGCTCTGGAGAGCTCGAACGTCGACCTCACCACCGAGCTCGTGAACATGATCACCGAACAGCGCGCGTTCCAGGCGAACGCCCAGGTGATCACGACCGCGGACCAGATGTCGCAGACCGTGATCGGTATCGCCACCAATGGATAGAGGGCTCTATGTGGCCATGACGGGCGCCAAGCAGATCATGCAGGCGCAGGCCGTCAACAACCACAACATCGCGAACATCAACACCGTGGGCTTTCGCGCCGACGCCGTATCCTTCGTGAGCCAGCCGATCTACGGGCCGGGGTATGCGACGCGCGTGAACGCGGTCGCGAGCGACGCGGGCACAGACTTCTCGAGCGGCGTGATGCAGGGCACGGGCCGGGACCTCGATATCGCCGTGAACGGCAGCGGCTACATCGCGGTCATGGGGAGCGATGGCACGGAGGCGTATACGCGCGCGGGTGACTTGCGCGTCGGCGTCGACGGCTCGGTCACCACCGCGGGCGGGCAGGCGGTGCTCACCGAATCGGGGCCGCTCAATATACCGCCGGCCACGACGGTCACCATCGGCAACGACGGGACGATCTCCGTGGTGCCGCTCGGCTTGAACCCGATCGGCATCTCCCCGACCGATCGCATCAAGCTGGTGAATCCGCCGCAGAAAGATCTGCAAAAGGGCAGCGACGGGCTGCTGCGTCTCAAGAATGGCGGTAAGGCCGAGACCGATCCGACCGTGACCGTGACGTCGGGTGTGCTCGAGTCGAGCAACGTCAACGCCGCACAGTCTCTGATCAACATGATCGAGCTGCAGCGCCTGTACGAATTTCAAGTCAAGAGCATGAACTCGAGCGATCAGAACGAGCAGACGGCCGAACAAATGATGTCGAACGTATCGTAGAGGAATTGAACCATGAATCTCGCACTTTGGTCCGCAAAGACCGGTCTCGACGCCCAGAACACGCAGATGGCGATCATCTCCAACAACCTCGCGAATGCCAACACCACCGGCTACAAGTCGCAGCGTGCGGCGTTTCAGGATCTGATGTACCAGAACGTGCGCCAGGTCGGCGCGCAGAGCACGCAGAATACGCAGTACAGCACGGGTCTCACGCTCGGCACCGGCGTGCGCATCGTCGCCACCGAGGCGAACTACGCACAGGGCAGCTCGACCACCACGAACAATCCGCTCGACCTGCAGATCTCGGGCCGGGGATTCTTCCAGATCACGCTGCCGGACGGCTCGCTCGCGTACACGCGCGACGGCTCGTTCACGCTGGACAACCAGGGGAACGTCGTCACCGCGAGCGGCTACCCGATCCAGCCCGCCATCACGATTCCGGTCGGCACTCAATCGGTGACGGTGGGAAACGATGGTGCGGTCACAGCCGTCTCTGCGAGCGGCAAGACCACCCAGATCGGACAGGTGCAGCTCGCGGATTTCATCAACGAGCAGGGGCTGCAGAACATCGGCAACAACCTCGTCATCGAGTCCGCCGCGAGCGGCTCGCCGCAGACCGGCACGGCGGGTGCCAACGGCCTCGGCACCATCCAGCAGGGCTCGCTCGAGACCTCGAACGTCAATACGGTGACCGAGCTAGTGAACATGATCGAGTGCCAGCGGGCCTACGAGATGAACTCCAAGGCGATCACCACCACCGACCAGATGCTCCAATATCTCACGACCAACCTGTCATGAGCACGCCCCGCATTCGCATGAGCACCGCGGCCATCACGATCCTCGTCGCGACCGGGCTCGCCGGCTGCTCCTTGCTGCCGAGTCACGATCACAAGTCGGAGCCCGCCACCACGCGCGCGTTGCCGCCGCCCGTACCGCGCACCGACGGCGCGATCTATCAGGCGGGCCAGGAGATGGCGCTGTTCGCGGATCTGAAAGCGCGCCGCGTGGGCGATGTGCTCACGGTCGTGCTGAACGAGGCGACTGCCGCGAGCAAGAACGCAGCCACCACGACTTCGAAGACCTCGGCGGTGACCGACACCGGGCCGACGATTTTCGGCAAGTCCATCACCACCAAGGGTGTCCCGATTCTCGACACCACGCTTTCCGGCTCGCACACCTTCGACGGCGAGGGCACCGCATCGCAAGGCAACAGCTTCGTCGGCGCCCTCACCGTGACCGTCACGGAAGTGCAGAGCAACGGCAACCTGGTCGTCGTGGGCGACAAGACCCTGAAGCTCAATCAGGGAGATGAATTCATCCACATCTCGGGCGTCGTGCGTCCGGCGGACGTCGCCACCAACAACACCGTCACGTCCGACAAGATCGCCGATGCCCACATCAGCTACTCGGGCAAGGGCGTCATCGCCAACGCGAACCGCATGGGCTGGCTCACGCGCTTCTTCAATTCCGTCCTGTCGCCTTTCTGAGTATGCGATCCATGTCGAAAATCGTGTCGAAGCTTTCGATTCTCGTCGGCCTCGCGGGGCTCATCGCCTTCACGGCGAGCCCTCCCCGGGCGCACGCGGAGCGCATCAAGGACATGGCCCAGGTACAAGGGGTGCGTACCAACCAGCTGGTCGGCTATGGCCTGGTGGTGGGTCTCGACGGCACGGGAGACCAGACGAGCCAGGCGCCGTTCACCATCCAGTCGCTTACCAACATGCTCGCCCAGCTCGGTGTCGTGGTGCCTTCGAACGTGACCCCACAGCTCAAGAACGTGGCCGCCGTGTCCGTGCACGCCGTGATGCCCGCCTTCGTCAAGCCGGGACAGACCATTGACATCACCGTGAACTCGATCGCCAACGCGAAAAGCCTGCGCGGCGGCTCGCTCCTCGTCACTCCGCTGCACGGACTCGACGGCCAGATTTACGCCATCGCGCAGGGCAATCTGATCGTCAGCGGGTTCGGCGTACAGGGCAACGACGGCTCCAAGCTCACAGTCAACGTGCCGAGCTCGGGGCGCATTCCGAACGGCGCTACCATCGAGAAGGCGGTTCCCACGCAGCTCGCGCAGGGCGATGCCATCGTCCTGAACTTGAACGACCCCGACTTCACCACGGCCACGCGCCTGGTGCAAACGGTGAATCGCGGCATCGGCGAGGACATTGCCAGCATCATCGACGGCGGGTCGGTGCACGTGCGGGCGCCGCTCGACATCACGCAGCGCGTCGCGTTTTTGTCGACCGTCGAGAATCTCGAGATCGATCCGGCGAGCGGCGCGGCGAAGGTGATCATCAATTCACGAACCGGCACCGTGGTGATCAGCAGCAACGTGCGCGTGAGCCCGGCGGCGGTCTCGCACGGCTCGCTGACGGTCAGCATTAAAGAAGAGCAGAAGGTGAGCCAACCCTCCGCGTTTGCGAGCGTCGGCACCACCACCACCACCACCAGTTCCACCATCAATGTGGACCAGGGCTCAAATCGCATGTTCTTGTTCAAACCGGGCGTCGAGCTGGAACAAATCGTGCATGCAGTGAATGAGGTCGGAGCTGCGCCCGGTGACCTAGTCGCCATTTTGGAAGCGTTGAAGGAGGCGGGGGCGCTCCAGGCCGAGCTGATCGTGATTTAACTTAGCAGAGGAGCCGGGAATGACTGCGCCGCTGTCCACTTCGCTCTCACCGATATCCGCTGCGCCGGCGGCCTCGGCGCAAGCGAATACCTATACGGACCTGAATGCGCTCGCCGCGCTCAAGAACGCACCCACCTCTGCAGCGACCATCAAGGCCGTGTCCGAGCAGGTGGAGGCGCTGTTCCTGCAGATGATGTTGAAGAGCATGCGCGATGCGAGCGAGGCGGCGGGTGAACCGGCGAGCAACGAAACCGGCATGTACCAGGATATGTTCGACAAACAAGTGGCGCTCACCTTGAGCAAGCGTCAAGATCTCGGCATCGCCCGTCTATTCGAGCGGCAGCTCGGCGGCGCGAAATCGCCGGGCGGGCAGGCCGCCCCGGCGGCGTCGGGAGCGCTCAAGCTGGCGCCCCAGCCCCAGCCGACCCCCCAGAACCCCGATTCACAAGGACGCGCCGCCCCTGCGGCAACGAGCGCCAACTTTCCCGAGCGGGCAGCGGAGTTCGTGCAGCAGGTGCTGCCCACCATTCGGCAGGCTGCCGCCACGCTCGGCGTCAACCCCCTCGGCATGCTGGCCCAGGCAGCGCTCGAGACCGGTTGGGGACAGCGCATGCCGCGCACCGCCGAGGGCAATTCGAGCCTGAATCTGTTCGGCGTGAAGGCGGGCAGCGAGTGGAGCGGCGCCCGCGCCGTGGCGGATACCGTGGAGATCAGCGGCGGCGTCGCCAAGCAGAGCCGCACGGCCTTTCGAGCTTACGGCTCCGTCGAGGAGAGCGTCGGCGACTTTGCCCGTCTGCTAGCGAGCTCCCCCCGCTATCGCGAGGCGATCAGCGCGGGCGGCGATGCGCGCGCCTACGTGCAGAGCATCGCCAAAGCCGGCTACGCCACCGACCCCGACTATGCGAATAAGTTAAATGAGGTGCTCGACAGCGGCACCTTGCGCACGGCGCTCGGTGCCCGCCTGGTCAAGCTTTAGAAACACCGGCGCCTGCCGACACAGCAGGATGTAAATCCCGGCATCGCGGAGAAGAACACCTTGTCGAGCATATTTGGAATCGACGTCTCGGCACTGCAGGCCTTCCAGCAGGCCATCGAAGTGACAAGCAACAACGTCGCGAACGCGAGCACGCCCGGGTACGATGAGGAATCGATCAATCTCGCCGCCGCGCCTCCGCAGGAGAGCGGCAGCATTGCGATCGGCGCGGGGGTCGTAGTCGAGGGTGTGCAGCGCGCCTACAGTCAGGCGGCCGCAATTCAGCTCAACACCTCCCAGAGCAGCCTCGGACAGCTCAATGCGCTGCAGAACTACACGAGTCAAATCGACAACTTGTTCGGCACCACGGCCGGCGGGCTGACCTCGGCGCTGCAAACCTATTACAGCGGATGGTCGGCGGTAGCGGACGACCCCACGTCCCCATCTGCGCGCCAGGCGCTATTGGGCGATGCCACTGCGCTCGCGGCCAACCTCAATTCCACGAGCTCGCAGCTCCAGAGTCTGAATTCGGACGTCAACACCCGCATCACCGCGGACGTCCAGCAGATCAATTCCATCGGGTCGCAGATCTCGAATCTGAACTCGCAGATCACGCAAAGCACCGGCCTCGGCCAGACGCCGAACCAGTTGCTCGATCAGCGCGACCAGCTGGTCTCGAATCTCTCGCAGCTCGTGGGCGTTACGACCACGAGCAACAGCGACGGCTCCATCAACGTCTATGTGGGCAATGGGCAGCCGCTGGTGCTCGATCAAAACACTTATGCGCTGAGCACGGTCAACAATACGTTCAACGCTTCGCAGCTCGAGGTGGCGAGCACGGCTTCCAACGGCAACTCGATCTCGAGCTCGATCACCTCCGGGGATCTCGGTGGGCTTTTGGCCGCGCGATCCCAGGCCATCGATCCCGCGATCAGTCAGCTCGGACAGATCGCCACCGCGGTGGCGCAAACCGCCAACACCCAGCAAGCCTCCGGTCTCGACTTGAACGGCCAGCTGGGCGCGGCGTTGTTCTCCGTCGGCGCGCCTCTGGCGACTTCCTCGAGCGCCAATACCGACGGCACCACGGCGAGCGTCACGTTGACCGGCCTCGGGGCCCTCACTTCGGACAACTACCTGCTCTCGTACACCGGGGGCGCGTACTCGCTCACCGATGAAACCACCGGCGCGAACGTGCCGCTCACCGGTGCCGGCACCAGCGCGAGCCCGCTCACCGCGAGCTCGGCGGGGCTGTCGATCGTGCTGTCGGGAACGCCCGCCGCGGGCGACCAATTCCTGATTCAGCCGACGGCGCAGGCGGCCTCGACCATTGCCGTCGCGCTCAACGATCCTTCCGGCCTCGCGGCGGCGGGAGCGATCCAGACGTCGGCCGCGGACACCAACAGCGGGAGCGCCACGATCAGTGCGGGTACGGTGCTCGATCCCTCGAACCCGAATCTACTCGCCACCACGACCATTCAGTTCCTGACGCCGACCACGTATTCGATCAACGGCGCGGGTAGCTTTGCCTACACGTCGGGCGGTAACGTGGACGACAACGGCTGGCAGGTGCAGATCAGCGGCACTCCCGCCGCGGGCGACTCTTTCACCGTGCAAAGCAACGCGAGCGGCACGGGCGACAATACCAACGCCCTCGCCGCCGCGAATCAGCAGACGGCGAGAGTTCTATCGAACGGCACGCTGAGCATCTCCGGGGCCGTGGCCGCGATGATCAGCGGCGCGGGCGCGCAGGCGCAGCAAGTGAACACGGCTCAAACCGCGCAGACGGCGGTGAACACTCAGGCGCAGACCAACGTGCAATCGGTGTCCGGGGTGAATCTCGACCAGGAGGCCGCCAACCTCATGCAGTGGCAGCAGGCCTATCAAGCCTCCGCCCAAGCGCTCTCGGTCGCGAACAGCCTGTTCACGACCATGCTCGACTCGATCAACGGCACATACTCATAAGGCACCCGGAGCACCCGATGCGCGTCACGCAAAACATGGAGCAGACTCAATTCCTGAGCGCACTGAATCAGCTCGAGTCGAGCATATCCAGCACACAAGACGGCATTTCGTCGGGCCTGGCATTTACGACCGCGTCGCAAAATCCGGTAGGCGCCGGGCTCGTCGCCGGCTACGATCAGGTGCTCGCGCAGAGCCAGCAATACACCGCCAACGGCAACAGCGCGAACGACAGCCTGAATACCGAGGACAGCGCACTCACGCAGCTGCAGAACCAACTGCAGAGTCTGCGCGACCTCGCGCTCGAGGCCAATAACGCGACCGAATCACCGGCGAACCAGAGCGCCATCGCCACCCAGGTGCAACAGATTCAAGGGAGCCTCTTGTCGATCGCCAATACTCAGGACGGCGCCGGCAACTACATCTTCGCCGGCTATGCGACCCAGACCCAGCCTTTCGCGCAAAGCGCGACGGGCGCGACGTATAGCGGCGATCAGGGCCAGCGCCAGGTGCAGATCGGCGCCGGTCAAACGGTGGTCATCGGCGACAACGGCGATCTGGTGTTCAACCAGATCAAGACCGGCAACGGCACTTTCGACGTCACCCCTGCGAGCACCAATACGGGCACCGGCATTCTCGGCGCCACCACCGTGACCGACCCTGCGACCTACGCCGGCGGCAGTTTTTCGATCAACTTCACGGCCCCGAACACCTATCAAGTGGTCAATTCAGGCGGCACGGTGATCGACTCGGGCACCTACACGAGCGGACAGGCGATATCGTTCTCCGGCATTCAGGTGACCCTATCCGGTCAGCCCGCCGGCGGCGACTCCTACGCGGTGGCGCCGAGCAGCGATCAGAGCGTTTTCACCACGGTGCAGAATCTCGCCAATGCGTTGCAGCAAAGCACCGCGACCCCGGCGGGACAGGCCCAGCTCAACAATTCCATCGTGAGCGCCATCAACGGCATCGACCAGGCGCTCGCTCAGACGCAAAGCGTACAGGCGAGTGTCGGCGCGCGGTTGAACACGATCACGACTTCGCAGGCGGTCGCCACGACCCAGCAGACTCAGCTGCAGACATCGATCTCGAGCTTGCAGAGCCTCGATTACGCGAGCGCCGTCACGAGCCTCGATTCGGAGAACACCACGCTCAGCGCCGCGATGCAGGCGTATGCGCAGACACAGGGGTTGTCGCTGTTCAAGTACCTCTAGCGGCCGCGCGTCCGGTCGCGCGCGCCTAGTGGTGGTGGCCGCCGGGGCCATGCACGTGCCCGTGCTCGAGCTCCTCGGAGGTCGCGGTGCGCACGTCGACCACCTCGACGTCGAAATGCAGCGTCTGGTCGGCGAGTGGATGATTGCCGTCGAGGGTCACCATGTCGCCGACGACCGTAGTCACCGTGAACACCCGCATACCCTCGTCGGTCTGTGCCTGAAACTGCATGCCCGTGCGAATCTCGCCCGCGCGCTGCAGGGAGCGCTTGGGTACGCGCTGCACGAGCGCCTCGTTGCGCGTGCCGTAGCCCTCGGCGGGCGCGAGCGTTACCTCGATGCGGTTGCCCTGAGTCTTGCCCTCCAGCGCCTTCTCCAGCCCCGACACGAGATTCCCGTGGCCCTGGATATAGGCGAGCGGCTCAGCGCCCGCCGAGCTGTCCAGCACCTTGCCGTCGTCGTCCTTGAGCGTGTAATGAATCAGCACCACGCTGTCTGCCGCAATCTGCATCTTGATTCTCCAGTGCGTCCTTCTCGACGCGCAAAGGTCCACCAACTAATTCGCGATTCGTCCCTCGAGGTCGTAGGCGCTCGCTTTGGTGATCCGCACCTGCGCCCAATCGCCGACCTGCAGATGGCCGCCGTCCAGGATGCGCACCACGCCGTCGATCTCCGGCGCATCGCTCGATGAGCGCGCGATAGCGACGTCGCCGTCGATGCGGTCGATGAGGACTTGCAGCCGGCGGCCGACCTTCTTTTTCAGCCGTTTGGCGCTGATCTCGGCCGCGAGCTCCATGAACCGGGCACGGCGCTCGTGCTTGACTTCGTCGGGTACGGGCGTCTCGTTCAAGGCATTCGCGGCGGCGCCCTCGACCGGAGAGTATTCGAAGCAGCCGACGCGGTCGAGCTGCGCGCTGCGCAGCCAGTCGAGGAGCTCTTGGAAGTCCTGCTCGGTCTCCCCGGGGAATCCCACGATGAAAGTGCTGCGGATCGCCATGTCCGGCACCATGCGCCGCCATGCGGCGATGCGATCGAGCGTGTCCTCGGCCGCTGCCGGGCGGCGCATGAGCTTGAGGATGCGCGCACTCGCGTGCTGGAAGGGGATGTCGAGATACGGCAGAACCCGACCGTCGGCCATGAGCTCGACCACCTGGTCGACGTGCGGGTAGGGATAGACGTAGTGCAGCCGGATCCACACGCGCAGCTCGCCGAGGGCCTCGGCCAGATCGTAAAAGCGCGTGCGCCGCGCAACGCCGCGCCAGGGCTCCTCGGCATATTTCAGGTCTGCGCCGTAGGCGCTCGTGTCCTGCGAAATGACCAGAATTTCCTTCACACCGGCGGCGACGAGCCTCTCGGCCTCGCGCAGCACCTCGCCGATGGGCCGGCTCGCCAGGCGTCCGCGCATGGAAGGAATGATGCAGAAGCTGCAATGGTGGTTGCAGCCTTCGGAGATCTTGAGATAGGCGTAGTGGCGGGGCGTGAGCTTCACACCCTCCGCCGGCATGAGGTCGAGGAAGGGCTCGTGCTGCGGCGGCAAGTGCTCGTGCACCGAGGCGACCACTTCCTCGTAGCGCTGCGGCCCGGTGATTTTCAGCACTTGCGGATGACGCGCGAGGATCTTGTGGGGCTGTGCGCCGAGGCAACCGGTGACGATCACCTTGCCGTTCTCGGCGAGCGCTTCGCCGATGGCCTCGAGCGACTCATCGACCGCGGCATCGATGAAGCCGCAGGTGTTCACGATCACGAGATCGGCGGCACGGTAGCTCGGGGCAACTTCGTAGCCCTCGGCGCGCAAACGCGTGAGGATGCGCTCGGAATCGACCAGCGCCTTCGGGCATCCTAGGCTGACGAAGCCCACCTTGGGCGTTTTGCGCCGCGCGGGCGCTTTGCGAGTAGCGGTTTTCAAGAGATCGGGCGGGTGTCTGGGAAAAGCCCGTCATTCTACTCCAAACCGCCATTTGACCGCGAAATCGCACTGTCAAATGCCCGCTCCGAGAATCGTGACGCAGTGCTACGAATGGCGGGATCACCCGCAAAGCCAGCCCTCAAGAATGGCCGCCGCCGTCCGATAAACACTTTGAATGTGGTCACCGGTCCGCCCGCTCGGCGGGTGAAGTGAACACAGGCGGAAACCGAATGGCCTTGACGGGCCGGTAGATCAGATCAAACACGGAGCACTGTAATGTCACTAGTCCTCAATACCAACATCAATTCGATTGTTGCAGAAAACAATCTGAATGGTTCCCAGTCGCTGCTGTCGCAGTCGCTGACGCGCCTGTCCTCGGGTCTGCGCATCAACAGCGCCGCCGACGACGCGGCGGGCCTGGCGATCAGCCAGCAGTTCACCACCCAGGTCAACGGCACCAACCAGGCGATCAACAACGCGAACGACGCGGTGTCCGAATCGCAGACCGCCGCCGGCGCGCTGACCACCATCGTCAACAACCTGCAGAGCATCCGCACCCTCGCGGTGGAATCGGCCAACGGCTCGAACAGCGCCTCGGACCGCCAGGCGCTCGACCAGCAGGTGCAGCAGCAGATCGCGGAAATCACGCAGATCGCCCAGCAGACCACCTTCAACGGCTTGAACGTGCTGAATGGCTCGAGCGGCGTGCAGACCTACCAGGTCGGCGCCAACGTCGGCAACACGATCTCGGTCGACCTCGCCCAGGGCGTCGGCGCCAATCAGGTCGGCGCGGTTGCCTCGACCACGACGGAAGTCGCGACCGGCGGCACCAGCGGCGCCCTGACCATTGCGATCGGCAACGGCAGTGCGACGACCATCGGCGCGAGCAGCCTGTATGCGACCACCGCCAGCTCCGGAACGGGCGGCAGCGCCTACGCCTATCAGGACGCGAGCTCGGCCTACGCGAAGGCGGCCGCCATCAACGGCGCCAATATCTCGGGGTTGACGGCCACCGCCAACAACTCCCAGGACCTGACCTTCGGCCCAGTCACGGTCGGCACCGGCGGCTATTCGCTGGCGGTTAACGGGGTGACGGTGGTGAACACGACCTCCGGCCCCCTGACCGCGGCGAATCTGGTCTCGGCGATCAACAGCTACTCGACCCAGGACGGCGGCGTCACGGCGGCCACGGGCGGCAGCGGTATCATTTTGACGGCGGCGGACGGCAGCAACATCCAGTTGAACCAGAACCTGAATCCGGGCGGGCTGGTTGCCAGCACCGGCGGGATCACGAAGGTCGCCTCGTACAACGCCGCGACCAGCACGGACATCGGAGCCGCTGTGGCCTATACGACAGGCGCCACGGCGTTCTTCGGGCAGGTCGCGCTGTCGGCTTCGCAGAACATCCAGGTCGGCGGTGCGGCAGGCGATCTCACGGCGAGCGGCTTTGCGGCGGCGACCACGGTCACTGCCACCGGAACGCTTCAGGGCAACAACGTGCTGACGGTTAACGGGGCCAACGCGACGATCGAGTCGGTGGATTCCGCGCTCGCAACCGTCAGTCAGTTCCAGTCGCAGCTCGGCGCCATTCAGAACCGCTTCACCGCGGCAGTGAGCAACCTGCAGTCGACCAGCCAGAACCTGACCCAGTCGCGCAGCACCATCCAGGATGCGAACTTCGCGCAGGAAACGGCGAACTTGACTCAGGCGCAGGTGTTGGAGCAGGCCGGCATCTCGGTGTTGGCGCAAGCCAACCAGCAGCCGCAGCTGATCCTCAAGCTTCTGCAGTAACAGTCGATAACCCGCTCGATGGGTTCACCCACGGCTCGGCCGCTCGCGCGGCCGGGCCGTGGTCTCACGAGAGTACTTCGAGGAGTTGGTCCGCGTTTAATTGAGCAGGTGACATCATGGCGAACGATGCAAACCCGGTACAGATACCGGTGACGAGCCTCGTGCACGGAAGTCAGGCGCCTACAACGATCCCACCACCGAGCGGCAAAGCTTTGCCGCCCGCCGGCAACACTGCGCCCAGCCTCGCCGCAACCGCCAAATCGAGCCCTGCCAACCGCAGCACCAATGTGCAGGCGCAGGTCGCTTTCCTCAACAAGTACCTCAATGACTCGGGTCGGCCTGACCAGTTCCGCGTGGATCCAAACTCGGACTCGATGCTCATTCAGGAGGTCAATCCGGTCAGCGGGGCGGTTATTGCCGAATATCCCTCCGTGTCGTTCCCGGCTCTCGCCAAGAGCCTCGGCATTTCCAGCGCGGTGATCGACGAGCACGCGTGAGGCACGCGTGAGGAAGGGCGGTGGTAAACCGTGCCTTGGTATGCCTCTTGCTTAAGTTCCCCGGTGTCGAGCCGATAAATCGACCACTGATTTTCTAAAGGCCCCCTATGAGCTCAGCCGTAAACAGCAGCACCGCCGCATCATCCAGCACGCCGAGCTCGCTCATCACCTCGACGGGCATCGGATCGGGCCTCGACATCAGCGCCATCGTATCCTCGCTGACCTCGGCGTATGGTGCGGCGCAAACGAACGAGCTTTCGGCCGAACAGACCTCGCTCAATGCGCAGGTGTCCGCCTTCGGTACCTTCTCGAGTGCGCTCTCCACCCTGCAGGCGACCTTGTCCTCGCTCGAGACTCCCTCGACGCTCGCGGGCTACGACGCGACGGTCGCGGACAAAACAATCGCCTCGGCCAGCACGAGCTCGGCCGCCGTTCCGGGACAGTACTCACTCGAGGTGCAAAATCTGGCCACGGCCGCATCGCTCAGCTCGGCGCCGGTGGCGAGCGGCGCTACCACTATCGGGACCGGTGCGTTGAACATCACCGTGGGCAACGCCTCCACGTCGATCAGCATCGACTCAACCAACGATACGCTTTCGGGCATCGCCTCGGCCATCAACTCGGCACCCAACAATCCTGGTGTGACGGCGAGCGTCATCACCACCACCGCGGGTGCCCGGCTCGTGCTCAGCGGAACGGTGACGGGCGCCGCCAATTCGATCGCCGTGAGCGAATCCGGAGGCGACGGCGGCCTCGCCGCGCTGGTCTATCCCCCCTCCGGCACGATCGGCCTCACGCAAACTCAGGCCGCGACGGACGCCAACTATTCGATCAACGGTTACCCGGCGACCAGCGCAAACAATGTGGTGAGCGGTGCGATCAGCGGCGTGACGCTCGACTTGCTGGGCCAATCCGCGGCGAACACGCCCACGACCTTGACCATCAGCGCCGACACGACCGCGGCGTCGACCTCGATCGGCACGTTCGTCACGGCCGCAAACGGCGTGCTGAGCGCTATCCAAACTCTCGGCGGTTACGATGCGAGCACGCAGACGGCCGGTCCCCTGAACGGCAACGCCACGCTCGAGTCCTTTCAGAACCAGCTCGAGAACATTCTCGGGCAGGTCAAGTCCGGTAACACGAGCGGCGTGGCTTCGCTCGCCGACATCGGCATCGCGGCGGACGCCAATACCGGACAGCTCGATTCCAATTCGACCACGCTGAACAACGCGCTGAGCGCCAACCTGACCGCGGTCGGGAATCTGCTCGGCGGCAAGAACGGCATCGCCACCCAGCTCAACACGCTCATCAACCAGTACTCGGGTCCCGGCGGCTTGCTTTCGAGCATCAACCAGGGACTGCAATCGAGCTTGAGCAACGTCTCGCAGCAACAGACGGCGCTGCAAGCCGATCTCGCGACCTATTCGGCCACGCTCACCTCGCAGTACAACGCCATGGACGCGGCCGTTGCCTCGCTCAAGGAGACGCAGACCTATCTCAACGCCGAGTTCAATCCGAATCAGTCCTCCTCGAGCTCCAGCAGTTCGACCAGCAGCTTGAGCGGCGGCACGCTCGGCACTTGAGGAAACGCGACATGATGCAATCTCGAGGCGCCGCCCAGTATCGCGCCGTATCCAACCACGGCCTGGTCGCGGATGCGAGCCCGGCGCGGCTGGTGCAGATCATGTACGAAGAGGTGCTCACGCAGCTCGTCATCGCGCAGGGCTGCATGGAACGCATCAGCAACAACCTGCCCTTGAACGAGGTCGTGACCAAGGGGAAGGCCATGGGTAAGGCAATTCGCCTCATCAATCAGCTCAACGGCACGCTCGATATGGAGCGCGGCGGGGAGATCGCCGCGAATTTGCGCTCATTATACGTGTACATGCTCGCCCGCCTGACGCTCGCCAATGCCACCTTGGATGCCTCGATCGTGGGCGAAGTGATCGGCCTGGTGCGCAAGGTGAAAAGCGGCTGGGACGGGATCGTGACGGACGCGCGATGACCAGCGCCGCGGCCGTCGCCGCCCTGCAACGCGCGCTCGATCTGTCGCAGGAGATCGTCGCCGCGGCCGACAGCGGCGATGTAGAGGAAATCGTGCGTCTCGACGCCGAACGGCTGCGACTGCTAAAGTCGCTGCGCCGTGACCTACCAACCATGAGCCCGGCGGATCGTTCCATGTTGCGCGCCATCGCTGATCTGAATGCCCGGTCGATCGGCCGCATGGAACATCGCTTCCGCGCCAAGTGCCGCGATATGGACATGCTGGCGGCCGGGCGGCGCGCGGTGCGCGCCTACGTCGATCATCGGTAGCCGGATCCCGCCATGCCAGAGTCGTTCCTCGGCGATGGACTGGTATTCGAGGATCTGCTACCGCTCCAATGGTTCCCCGGGGCGCTGCCCGAGGGGCTGGAGCTCGCCCGGGTGAATGCGGACAATCACCAGCTCCTGGGCGCCGAATCCACCCTCGAGGAAGTGCGCGTCTCCGAAGCACTGAGCAAGGAGGAGTCATCCGCACTGGTGCACGAGCTGCAGCGCCTCGAGTACAAGCTCAACGTGCTGCTGCGGCTCACGGCGGATCTGGCGGCGCAGTCGAGGCCGTTGCCGGCACCGCAGCGCGTGCGGTTGAGTGCGCGCGCGGTGGAATGGTTCGGCGCCGTGCCCGTGAAGAGCGGGGGCACGGGTCTGTTGCACCTCTACATCAATCGCACTCTGCCGCAGCCGCTTAAGATTCCCTGCGTCGTGGCAGGCGAGCGCATGCAGGACGGTGAGCACATCGCGCGACTCGCGTTCCGCGACATGAGCGAGGCCGTGGTCGACATGTTCGAGAAGTTGATCTTTCGTCATCACCGACGACGCGTCGCCGGCGCACGAACCGCTTCACCCTAGCGACGCTGGAGCGTCTCCCCTAATGCGTTATAGCGCTTTACCCTAGGCACATATTGGGTGATCTCCCTACACCTTTTCCGGGTATTTCCCATCTGCTTTCTGTTGGATGTCATCAGTTAGTATGGGGCGCCTCATTGAATTGAGTGAGCAATGTCAATGAGTTAGAAGCAATGTTTGAGACGGAACCGTAGATTTGTGGAGTCCGTCACAGTTTTTCACGGGAAGGAGCCCCCGATAGTGGTCGACGCCAAAGTTATTGTGATGGAACCCTCGGATTCGCAGGCACGAACCCTAGAGGCTCTGCTCAAATTTTTAGACCTCGCACCGGTCCGTTTTCATGATTTGGCCGAGCTCGGCCGTCAGACCGAAGGTGCTCATGACTGGCTGGCGCTGATCGTCGGCGCCGAGACCATCGAGAAAGAGGGCTCCGAGCTGGTCGCGCGCCTGCGGGCGCTGGCGCAGCCGCTGCCGGTGATCTATGTCTCCAGCAACGGTCTGCCCAAGATCGCCGAGACCAGCGGAGATCTCGCCTGGCTGCACCTGGAGTTGCCCGTCAAACAGCGCCGCCTCTCGGCGGTGCTCAACCAGGCGCAGAACGTGCGCAACGGCCACCCGACGCAGCCCGGAACCTACCGCTTCCGGCCGAGCGGCACCTCTCCCGCCATGCGCGCCATTCACCGGCTCGTCGAGCAAGTGGCGCCCTACGACACCAACGTGCTCATTCTCGGCGAATCCGGCACCGGCAAGGAGATGGTCGCGCGTCATGTCCACGAGCTGTCCGGCCGCTCGGGCCATCCTTTCGTGCCGGTCAATTGCGGCGCCATCCCCGCGGACTTGCTCGAGAGCGAGCTGTTCGGTCACGAGAAAGGGGCATTCACCGGCGCATTGACCACGCGCGTCGGCCGATTCGAGTTTGCCGAGGGCGGCACGCTGTTCCTCGATGAGATCGGCGACATGTCGCTGCAGATGCAGGTGAAGCTGTTGCGGGTTTTGCAGGAGCGCACCTTCGAGCGGGTGGGCAGCAATCGCACGATCGACTGCAACGTGCGCATCATCGCAGCCACCCACCGGGACCTCGATGCGGCGATCGTCGCAGGCCGATTCCGCGAAGACCTGTTTTATCGTCTGAATGTCTTTCCGGTGCAGATGCCGCCGCTGCGTGAGCGGCTCGAGGACCTGCCCGTGCTGATCGAGCATCTCCTCTGCCGCCAGGGGCAGAACGCGGGACGTCACATCCGGCTGGACAAGAGCGCGATGCAGTGCCTGCTGCGCAACCGCTGGCCGGGCAACGTGCGCGAGCTGGCAAACCTGCTCGAGCGTCTCGCCATCCTCTATCCGGATCAAACCATCACCGCGGCCGATCTGCCCGAGCGTTATCGCGCGAGCGAGTCCGCCCGTTTTCTCGGCGGCGACATGCGCATCGTGTCCGTCGAGCCCCAGGTGGTGCGCGACATGCCCAACGTGCGTGAGCCGCTCGGGCTGCGCCCCTCCGGGGAGAGCGGCGAGGAAGAGGACGAGCAGAACGAGGCGAGCTTCGCCTTGGGCGAGAGCCTCGACCGGGACCCTGCAGTCGAGAGCGCCCTGAAGAACGGCGGCATCAATCTCAAGGATCATCTTTCGACGATCGAGATCGGGCTCATCCGCAAGGCCCTCGAAGAGGCCGACGGCACGGTGGCGGAGGCGGCGCGGCTCTTGAACATGCGCCGCACGACGCTCGTCGAGAAGTTGCGCAAGTACCGGCTGGACGCCTGACGGATTTTTGACGCTCGCCCCCCGCTTCCTCGCGGTCAATTCGTAAACGGTTGATCGGAGGAGGAAAAGCGGCGAGGGCACAGAAGTTGCTTTCTTCCGAGCGTATGGCCGCAACGTCCCTCGACCTCATCGACAACCAGCGCAGCGAGCTCAAGGCCGCATTCCGCGCGTTCGGATCCGTCTCGGAGCAGCTTGCGGGCGCCTACGAGGCGCTGCGTGCGCAAGTCGCGCAGTTGCATATCGAGCTCGGCGAGGCGCGCGCCGGCAAGGAGCACCTCGCCGCGCGCCTGTCGGCCGTGATCGACGGTCTCCCCGGCGGTGTGCTCGTGCTCGATGCCCGCGGCGAGATCATGGAAAGCAATCCGACGGCGCTGGCGCTGCTCGGCGAGCCCCTGCTCGGCCAGTCCCTCAGCGCCGTGCTCGCACGCGCCGCGGTGAGAAGCGGCGCCATCGGCGAGCACACGGAGCTCTGCACCGGCCGATTCGTGAACGTATCGAGACGCGAGCTCGCCGAGGGCGGCGAGGTGGTGCTGCTCGCCGATGTCACCGAGTCCCATCTAATGAACGTTTTCCTGACGCGCCAGCAACGGCTCGTGACCCTCGGAGAGCTGGCCGCGGGGCTCGCACATCAGATCCGCACGCCGCTCGCGGCTGCATTGCTCTATGCCTCGCAGATGACCCTGCCCGGCCGCGCGCCCGAGGATCTCTCGCGCTGTTCGGAGAAGACCGTCGCGAGCCTGAAGCAGCTCGACCGCCTCGTCAACGACATGCTTGCATTCGCGCATGGCGGCGCCGCGCGCGAGACCGTGAGCGTGAGCGCGTTGCTCGAGCAAGTCGCGCAGTGGCTGCGTCCGGCGCTGCGCGCGGGCGTGCGCTTGACCATTCGCACCGAGGCGCCGGGACTCACCATGCGCGCGAACGCGCCGTCCCTGGTTTCCGCCGTCCTGAATCTCGCCACCAATGCGCTGCAGGCCTCCGCGAGCGAGGTGCATCTCGAGCTGCTCGCTCGCCGCACTCCCGAGGGACGCGCGGAGATCGTGGTGAGCGACGACGGCCCGGGCGTGCCGGTGCATCTGCGCGAGCGGATTTTCGAGCCGTTCTTCACGACTCGCGCACGGGGCAACGGTATCGGCCTCGCCATCGTCAAGAGCGTCGTCGAAGCCCACGCGGGCGGGGTGCGTCTCGCACAAACGGCCCGCGGAGCCACCTTCATCATCGATCTACCCGCCGAGGAAACTGCATGACCATCGCTGAGGAATCGGTTCTAATCGTCGAGGACGACGGCACGCTGCGCGAGGCGCTCACCGACACGCTGCGTGCCGCCGGCATCACGACGCTCGCCGCCGCGGATGCGCGCGAGGCGCTGAATTTGCTCGCCACCGAAGAGATCGCCCTCGTCATCTCGGACGTGCAAATGCCCGGGGCGAGCGGTTACGAGTTGCTCTCGGACATCAAGCGGTTGCGCGCGGACTTGCCGGTGGTGCTGATGACGGCCTACGGCACGATCGCACAGGCGGTGTCAGCCATGCGCGAGGGAGCGACCGATTACATCGTCAAGCCCTTCGACGCGCAGGCGCTCATCGACATGGCTCGCCGTCAGCTCGCGGCGCGGACCGCGCCGGGCGATCTCGTCGCGGCGGACCCCGAGTCCAAGCGCACGCTGGCGCTGGCGCGCAAGATCGCGGAGAACGACGCCACCGTGCTGATCACCGGCGAAAGCGGTACGGGCAAGGAAGTGTACGCGCGCTACATCCGCAACCACTCCTCGCGCGCCGACAAGCCGTTCGTCGCCATCAATTGCGCCGCGATTCCCGACAACATGCTCGAGGCCACGCTGTTCGGCTACGAGAAGGGCGCCTTCACGGGAGCGCTCGCCGCACACGCCGGCAAGTTCGAGCAGGCGCAGGGGGGCACCCTCCTGCTCGACGAGATTTCCGAAATGGATTTGGGACTTCAGGCCAAGATCCTACGCGTCCTGCAAGAGCGCGAAGTCGAGCGCCTCGGCAGCAACCGCACGTTGAGTCTCGACGTACGGCTGATCGCGACCTCCAACCGCAATCTGCCGGACGAGGTGCGCGGCGCGCGTTTTCGCGCCGACCTTTATTACCGTCTGAATGTGATGTCCCTGCGCTTGCCCTCTCTGCGCGAGCGCCGCGGCGACATCCTGCCGCTCGCGCGTCGGGCCATCCAGGCGTGCGCACGCGGCGCGCAGCCGCTGTCCCTGTCGCCCGAAGCCGAGCGGCGGCTGGTCGAGCACGATTGGCCAGGCAACGCTCGCGAGCTCACCAACATCGTGCAGCGTGCGGCATGGCTCGCCAGCGGAGGCCGTATCGACGCCGGGGACCTCGATCTGCAGGCGCTTGCGCCTGCCGCCATGACGGCCGGTAGCCATAGCGCCGCGACTGCATCTGTTGTCCCGGACACCGCTGATGTCGCGGCGGCCGCTGCCGCGCCGGCCGCAGCGAAGGTGGTCGATGTCGCGCTGGGCAAGGACCTCAAGGAACGCGAGCGCGAGCTCATTCTCGCGACTCTGCGAGTCACGGGCGGCAGCCGCAAGCTGGCTGCCGCGCGGCTCGGTATCTCGCCGCGCACGCTGCGGTACAAGCTGCAGCAACTGAAGGCAGCCGGCGTGACGGTACCGCGCCTGTACAACGAACAATTCGCGGCGGTCTAGTCATGAGCAGCATGCAGATTCAGCAAGTGCTCGCCGAGATGCGCGCGTTGCAGGCGCGCGCTGCGGGCTCTCCCGCGGAGATCGGACCTGCGGCCGCGCCAGCGGCGGGCACGCCGGATTTCGCGAGCTTGATGAAGGATTCGGTGGACCGAATCGCTGCCATGCAGAACCAGGCGACGGCGCTCGCCGGCGCCTACGAGAGCGGCGACAAGAGCGTCGACCTCGCCAAGGTGATGCTCGAGGTGCAAAAGGCGGATCTTGCGTTCCGTGCCATGACACAGGTGCGCAACAAGCTGCTCGATGCATACACCCAAGTCATGAACATGTCGGTCTGAGACCTTTAGAGGATTGAACCATGGCGGATATCGTACCGGCGGCGCCGCGCGGATTGGCCCTGGCGGGCCCCGTGCTGAAGCAGGTTGGACTCCTGGCGGGTGTCGCGGCCGCAGTCGCCGCAGCAGTCTGGCTGGTGCTGTGGTCGCAAGGCCAGAACTACACCGTGCTCTACGGTCAGCTGTCCGAGCGCGAGAGTGGCCAGGTCATGGACGCGCTCACGGCCGCGGGCATCGAGTACAAGCTGAGTCCGTCGGGCGCCGTGTCCGTACCGGAAGCCAAAGTGCAGGAGGCCCGCATTCGGCTCGCGAGCCAGGGCCTGCCGCAGAGCGATGCGATGGGCATCGAGATGATTCAAAAGGATTCCGCTCTCGGCACGAGCTCGATGATGGAGAGTGCCCGCTATCAATCGGTACTCGAGACCGAGCTCGCGCGCACCATCATGAAGGTGCAGGGTGTACAGAGCGCGCGCGTGCATCTCGCGCTGCCGAAGCCCTCGGTGTTCCTGCAAGATGCGCACAAGGCCACGGCATCCGTGATGCTGCAGCTCTATCCCGGCCGGCGTCTCGAGCCGGGGCAGGTGGCGGCCATCGTGCACCTGGTTGCCTCGAGCGTGCCCGAACTCGGCCCGAGCGACGTGACCTTGGTGGATCAGGCGGGCTCGTTGCTCAATTCGCCGGATGATAACTCCGAGGCGGCCGTCAGCACGCGGCAGCTCGAGTACACGCACAAGCTCGAGGAGAGTTATAAACGCCGGATCGTGGAGCTCCTCGAGCCCATGGTCGGCGCGGGCCGCGTCCGGGCGACGGTTACGGCGGATCTCGATTTCACGGTGACCGAGGAAACGCACGAGAATTACGATCCGCAAAAGACCGCCGTGCGCAGCGAGCAGACGAGCAACGAAACGCGCAAGGGCGGCGACGGCGCGGAGGGCATTCCCGGCGCCCTCAGCAACCAGCCGCCGGGCACTTCCGGCGCGCCCGTGATACCGGGTGCCTCGCCGACGCCGGGCTCCCCGCCCGGCCAGAATCAGGCGGCCGCCGTGAACAGCGGTCCCTCGTCGAGCGCGCAGAAGAGCACGCGCAACTTCGAGGTCGACCGTACGCTCGCGTATGTCAAGCAGCCCACCGGCACCTTGAAGCGCCTGAGCGTCGGGGTGGTCCTCGATGATTGGCAGAAGGTGGGTGAGGACGGCAAGGTATCGACGCAGCCGATGACCGACGCGGACATCAAGCGCTTCACCCAGCTGGTGCGCGAATCGATCGGCTTGAAGGACGATCGGGGCGATCAGCTCAACGTAATGAACCAGGCTTTCCGGGGCAACACACCGGCTGGCTCCGTGGACAGTCCGCCGCTGTGGCAGGCCCCTTGGGTCTCGCAGGTCGCCAAGCAGGCCGTGGGCGCCGGTCTCGTGTTGCTGGTCGCATTCCTGATCCTGCGCCCGCTGATGAAATCCCTCACCAAGACGTCGCGCAGCCCTCGGGTCGAGGAGGACGAGGACAAGGTGAGCCTGTCGGGTCCGGGCGGTAAGCCGATCAAGCTGCAGCCCAGCTTTGAGCAGCAGATCGCCGCGGCCCGCACGCTGGTCGGTCAGGATCCCAAGAGGGCCGCACAGGTCGTGAAGGATTGGGTTGCCGCCGATGGCTGACAAGCCGGGAGAACTCGCGGGAACTCAGCGCGCCGCGATCTTGCTCATGAGCCTCTCCGAGCAGGACGCCGCCAGCGTGTTGAAGCAGCTCGACGCTCGTGAGGTGCAAAAGCTCGGCGTCGCCATGGCGGAACTCAAGCAGATCACCCGCGAGCAGATGACCGCGGTGCTCGACAATTTCATCGGCACCGTCGACGGCAGGGCCAACGTCGCCTCCGGATCGCCGGACTACGTGCGGCGCGTGCTTACTCAGGCAGTGGGGAAGCAGAAGACGGACATGCTGCTCGATCGCGTCTCCACCGGCCAGACGGGCCAGGGAATCGAAGCCTTGCGATGGATGGATGCCAAGGCCGTCGCGCAGATCATCTCGGCCGAGCACCCGCAGATCGCCGCCATCGTCCTCGCGCATCTCGAGCCGGAGCAAGCGGCGAGCGTTTTAGCGCTGCTGACAGAGGAGATGCGCACCGAGGTGCTGATGCGTATCGCCTCGCTCAACGAGGTTCCGCAAAGCGCATTGACCGAGCTCGATCAACTCGTCGAGAAGCAGGCCAATGTGGCTCCGCCCTCGCCGTTGCGCCGCATCGGCGGGACTCGCACCGTCGCCGACATCCTGAACGCGATGGAACGCGACAAGAGCGGCGAAGAGCTCGGCAAGATCGAGAAAGCCGATACCGAGATGCATCAGCAGATCAAGGACCTCTTGTTCGTGTTCGACAATCTGCTCGACGTGGAAGATCGCGGCATTCAGGCGCTGTTGCGCGAGGTGGGCTCGGATACGCTCGCCATCGCGCTGCGCGGCGCCGAGCCCGAGGTTCAGGAGAAGATTCTGAAGAACATGTCGAAGCGCGCCGCCGAGATTCTCAAGGACGACATGGAGGCGCGCGGCCCGGTGAAGCTCGCGGACGTGGAGGCCGCACAGAAGGAAATCGTGACCATCGCGCAGCGTCTCGCCGACGAGGGCACGATCAGCTTGGGCGGCAAGGGCGGCGGCGAATTTGTCTAGCACCGGCGGCAAACCGGGCGCCGCGAAGGTAGAGCTTTGGGCGGCGCCCGAGGTCGGCAAGGCTGCGAGCGCGCAGAAGCCCATGGCGACCGTGAGCGGGCTCGCCGATCTGCAGGCCGAGGCCTACAAAGAGGCCTTCGCACAGGGGCTCGATGAGGGGCGTGCCGCCGGCCGGGCCGAAGTGCGCGCCCAGGTCGAGCGGCTCGAGGGCATGTTCTACGACCTCGCGAAGCCGTTCAAGGACCTCGATGAGGACGTCGAGCGCGAGCTCCTCACCCTAGCCATGGCGCTCGCGCGCCAGATCGTGCGGCGCGAGCTCAAGGCCGACCCGACTCACATCATCGGCATCATTCGCGAGGCCATCGCGGCGCTGCCCGTGGCGGCGCGCGAGGTGCGCGTGCACTTGCATCCGGAGGATGCCGCGGTGGTGCGTCAGAATCTCGCGCCCACCGAGCGCGCGCGCGCGTGGCAACTCGTCGAGGACCCCGTGATGGCGCGCGGCGGATGCCGCATCACCACCACCGCCTCACGCATCGACGCGCGTCTCGAGACTCGTCTCGGCGCGATCCTGAGCGAGCTCATGGGTACCGAACGTCAAGCGGATCCGTCGCGGGGCCCGGCGTGACGGACGCGACCGCGCGACCGCGCGCCAAGGCCTGGGCCGAATCGCTCGCAAACGCGCGCGCGCGCGTGGGCGCCGTTCGCGAGTTCGCGGTGGAGGGCACGCTGAGCCGGATGGTCGGCATGACGCTCGAGGCCGTCGGCTGCGAAGCCGCGGTGGGCGGGCGTTGCCTGATCGACACGGCCGAGGGCAAGCAAATCGAGGCGGAGGTCGTCGGCTTCTCGGGCGACAAGCTTTTCCTCATGCCAACCGGCGAAATCCGGGGCATCATGCCGGGCGCACGCGTGATCCCCACGCGCAGCGCCTCGGAAGTTGCAGTGGGTGAGGCGCTGCTCGGCCGCGTGCTGGACGGCGCGGGACGGCCCCTCGACGGGGCGGGGGAGCTGCGCTGCACCGATCGGGTATCGCTCACCGGCGAGCCCTTGAATCCGCTCATGCGTCGCGCCATCCGCGATCCCTTGGACGTGGGCGTGCGCTCCATCAATTCGCTGTTGACGGTGGGCGGCGGCCAGCGCATCGGGCTCTTCGCCGGCTCCGGCGTCGGCAAGTCGGTGCTGCTCGGCATGATGACGCGCTACACGCAAGCGGACGTGACGGTGGTCGGACTGATCGGCGAGCGCGGGCGCGAGGTGCAGGATTTCGTGACCAACACCTTGGGTCCCGACGGTATGCGGCGCGCCGTGGTGGTCGCCACACCCGCCGACAATCCGCCGCTCATGCGCCTGCACGGCGCGTGGCTCGCGACCGCGATCGCGGAGTATTTTCGCGACCGCGGCATGAAGGTGTTGCTGCTGCTCGACTCACTCACTCGGTTCGCTCAGGCGCAGCGCGAGATCGCGCTCGCCATCGGCGAGCCGCCCGCGACCAAGGGCTATCCGCCGTCGGTGTTCGCGCGCCTGCCGCAGCTGGTGGAGCGCGCCGGCAACAGCGATCGCGGGGCGGGCTCGATCACCGCGTTCTACACGGTGCTTGCGGAGGGCGACGATCAGAACGATCCGATCGCCGATGCCGCCCGCGCGATCCTCGACGGGCACATCGTCCTCTCGCGCCGCCTGGCGGAGAGCGGGCTCTATCCGGCCATCGACGTCGAGGCCTCGATCAGCCGCGCGATGCATCAGATTGCGACGCGCGATCAGATCGATCTCGCGACGCGCTTCCGACAGGTGTACTCGACCTATCAGCAGAACCGCGACCTGATCACGGTCGGGGCATACCGCCGCGGCAGCGACCCACGCGTGGACATGGCCGTGGAGCAGTGGCCGAAAATGCTGGAATTCCTGCGCCAGGACATGTATCAGCCCGTCCCGATAGCGCGAAGTTATGCCGATCTCAAGCAACTCGTGACGCAGTTCTCGGCGCCGGCGCCGGCAACGGGCAGATAGTGCGCTGCCAATGACGAAATCGAAAAGATTCGAGCCGATTAGGGAGATTGCCTCGAGCTCCGCCGACGCGCTCAGCCGCGCCATGGCGGACGCGGGGCGGCGCGTCCTCGATCTCGAGCGGCAGCTCGAGCAACTCGAGCGCTACCGAGCGGAGTACATGCAGAGCTCCGTTACCGCCGGCGCCAGCATGGACGCGGTCAAGCTACAAAACTACCGCTCGTTTCTGGATCGGCTCGGCGAGGCGAAGCGCCAGCATCAGAAGAATCTCGAGGCGGCACGCGCCGAGTACGAGAAGCGGCGCGCGCTGTGGAGCGAGAAGCGCATCGAGGCCGAGTCCCTGGGCCGTGTGGTGGAACGCTTCCGCAAGGAGGAGCGAGCCGCGGAGGACCGGCGCGAGCAGCGCGAAGGGGATGATGCGGCGACGCGACTTTCGATTGCGCGAGGGGAGTGGCGCTAAAGTCACTTACGGGCTACGGCGATGAGATGCGCGCTGGCCCCGACGATCGACGGCTCGTCCTCTATTGCCGCGAGCATTTCAAACAGGATGCCGCGCTGCGCGGGGTCGGCACGGTTTCGTTCCTCGCCCAGCCCGTAATAGCGCTGGATTGCCTCGTCGAGGGCGGGAACGCTCGGGCCCGACGGATCACGATGCTTGGGCATGTGCCCCCGATTGCGTAAAACCAGCCTGGTCGACGCCGATCCCTAATGCGCCTTCAAGGTGCCCACGCTGCCGAATTGAAGCGAGACTGCGGGGAACAGAGATAGCACTGATCGCGCAATCTCGGTGACGCATACAGCCCGTTGGTTATGGCCATCGGGTCGGGATCAGCGGATGCGTCGAAATGCGGGAATACCTGCCTGCCAAAATTGGGCTTGTACAAATCGTCTACGGAGACGCTCGTGGCGCAGGCGCTGAGGACCGAGACGGCGATCAGTGAACATGCCTTTGCGTAGCTAGGAAGCGAATGCATGACGTCCCCCAAAAAACCCAAAAACCCGAGCACAGTTGCAGGCTGCGAATTTGAAGTGACCCTAACATCGTTCATTACGGTGGGCAAGAAAACACCCGTTTCGTGGGGAGATGGAATGCGGTCGAAGGCGTAATTGACATAAAAATCTGCTAAAAAGCAGCGGTGACGGACGATGAGCCGCTGGCGGCGAATGACGACCCTGCCGAAGATCCCGTCGAGGTGCCGCACACTGCCCTCGCGAAGGACCTCCTGCGCGCGGTGATTGAATCCTTCGTGTTGCGCGAGGGAACCGATTACGGGGAACGGGAGCTTTCGCTCGACGACAAGGTGAGCCGGGTGATGCGGCTGCTCGAGCGCGGCGATGCGCGCATCGTTTTCGACCCCCGCACGGAGAGCGTCGACGTCGTGACCAAGGAGCGACGTGTCTAGCGCGCGCAAGGATCCGGTCGTCATTGCCGGCCATGCAGCGCGATTCGATTGCGAAGGACGGCTCGATTCCTGGATCTCGTGGCGCGAAGCGCTGGCCCGGGAGATGGCGTTCTACCAATCGTGTCCGAGTGATCGCGGCTACCCGCGCTTCGCTTACGTCACGTTTCTCGATGCCGAATGGAAGCCCCATGCCGATCGCACGGACACCATCCCGGCTACGCAGAGCGGCATGGGCATCATTTCATATCTCAAGTATGCGGCCTTCAGTCCCGAGTCGACCGACTTTTGTCTCGCGGCCGCGCGCGGGCTCGGAAGCTACTTGCTACGGGAGGCGAATACGCCCGACGAGGGACGCTATCCTTTGTTTACGCGATCTACCGGCAAACGCGATCGATTTCCGCTGCCGCCGGATTGCGGCTCGCAAGGCGATCGGCCGTTCGAGATCGAGCCCGACAAGGGCGGCATCGCGGGCTACGCACTATCTCGTCTATTCGACGCGACGGGCGAGCGTGTGTACCTCGATCAAGCCTTGCAGAACGCGCGGATCCTCAGGGCCAATCAGGTCGAGGGCGATGCCGAGCATTCACCTTGGCCATTTCGCGCCGACTGGCGCACCGCTGAGGGGCGTGGGCCGGTGTCCGGCAATATGACCTATATCCTGCGCCTTTACGACGCGATGCTCGAGAAGGGCCACGATGAATTCGCGGCCGCGCGCGCCTCGCTCTGGGACTGGATCACGCGCTATCAGATCCCGAGCGCCGACACCGACGGCGCCTTGTTCGCCCAGTTCTTCGAGGATCACGAGACGCCCACCAACCGAACCGCCTGGGCACCGTTAAACCTCGCTCGATATCTGCTCGAGAAACGGGCGCCGCTCGACCCGGAGTGGCGCAATCATTGCAATGCGCTCGTCGACTTCGTGCGGCGAACCTTCACGCACCGGGAGTTCGGCATCGTCGTCTGCCACGAGCAGGATGAGGACAAGCAAGCCTGGGGCGGAGTCGTCTCGACCTACGGCGCGGTGCTCGCGACCTTTGCGAAGGCCGTGGGCGCGGTCGAGCTCGTGAGCGAGGCGCGGCAAGCGCTCAACTTCGCGCTCTATTGCGTCGACGACCAAGGCCGGCCGCGCGATCTCTTCTTGAATCCTGCTCCCGGCGGCTGGCAGGAGGACGCCCACACTGACGTAATTCACAATATCGTGGATGCGATCGAGGCCTTCCCGCAGTGGGCGGAGTGAATCCTACTACCGGCACTCCCATGACAAGCGTCGCGCTGTGCGGGGGATCTCTAGGCAGCGCCCAACGTTTCGTCGAAGAAGTTCCGCATCTCCCGCCATGAGCGCTCATCCGCCGCCGGTGAGCGGTGCGTTGCTCCGCGGTGACGATGGGATCTTCGGGGCGAAGGCAACGTAGCCGAGATCTGCGAGCAGCGCCGCTCGTTCCTTGGTGTGGGCATTGAGTCCCGGTCCATCATGAGCGACCAGCACACCCGGCACGCGCCGCCCCCGCGAGCCGTCTGCGATGTAGCCGTGGAAAGGCCGGTCCGCGACGGGATAGACGATCGGCTCGAGCATCATGGCGCTAAAGAGTAGCACCGGCCCTTGGCACGTCGCTTGCTACCTCGTGGATCATGAACGCCCCGATCGTCGCCGTCCGGCTCGCCCCCGCACCCCAACCCTCGCCGCCTCAACCGGCGGCGCCTCCAGCCGCCACGCAAAGTGCCGCCGGCGCGGCAGATCCTTCCTCGAGCGCCACCGGAGCGCGGGATTTTGCGCGGGCGCTCGACCGAGCTTCCACCAAGCCGGGCCGAAAGGAGGATTCCGCCAAGGCGCCCGGCGGCAAGGCGGGCGGCGAACCATTGCCGGCGTCCGGCAGTGCCGTGCCGCCTGTTGCGACCGCTCCTGCACCAGCACTTGCCGTCGCGCCTCCACAGCCGCAGCCGGTGGTCTTGGCCAACGGCGCGCCGGTCCTACCTTCGACCCTCGACGAGGGCGACGATAGCGCCTCGGACGAGACGACCCCAGCCGTCACCGGAGCAGCCACCTCGGGCTCGGCTCCCGCCGGCTCGTCAACCGGGGGCACTTCAGTCGCGGCCGCGACCTCACCGGGTCAATCTACTGCAGACATCGGCACCGTTCCGGTGGACGCCGCTACACAAGGCGCGCAGGGCGCAGTCTTTGGCGCCGCGATGACGGACCCGGGTGCGTCTTCCGCGACCCCCGCGGTTGCCGCATCCGAGACCTTGCAATCGAGCGGTGCCGCGCCGGCCGCGACCGCCGCCGTGCCCCCGAAATCCCTTGCGGCCGACGCCCTCGTCGCCGGCGCCCCCACGACCCCGAGCTCATCGCCCGCCGCCAAGGGAGCTGGCTCGGCGAGTGCGCCCGCAGCCAACTCCGGCGGCGTCCGCGCCGCCTCACAAATTTCCTCGGCCTCCGCTACGCAATTGCCGCCGGCCGCCAACGCCGCAAGCGCCGGACCCGCACCGCTCGGGGGTAGCGCCCTCATGAATCTCGCGCTCATCGAGGGATCGGACGCCACCGGTAGCGCCGCATCCGCCTTGCAGGCCGCCACCGCCGCCGCGTCCGCACCGACCCCTCCGGCGGGCGCCGCGGCAGCTTCTCCGGTCATTGCGCTATCAATTTCACTGACGTCGTCGAATGGCGGTACGCCGGGCGTCGCCGGGCTCAGCTCATCGTCCGCCGTCTCGCTTGGGGGCGGCCTGGACGCGCATGGGCACAGCGGTGCAGGGGATCCCGGCGCGGGCACCGGCGCGGGCACCGGCGGGGACACCAGCGCGGGCTCGCCGTCCAACGGCGATGGGACGTTCGCGCTTCAGCAATTGAGCACGACGGCCGCGGCGACGACAGCGAGCGACGCCGTTCCCGCGCCCACGATGCGCGTGCATGCAGACGTGGACAGCGCGGACTTTCCGCAGGGCGTGGCGGACCAGGTGTCCTTGGCCGTCGATAACGGCTGGAGCAGTGCGAAGCTTTCGGTGAATCCGCCGCAGCTCGGCCCGATCGAGCTGCAGATCGCGGTGCAGGGCGCACACGCGCAGGTGGCGATGAGCACACATAGCGCCGTGACGCGGGAGGCGCTCGAGTCGAGCGCGCCGAAGTTGCGTGACATGCTCAACTCGCAGGGCTTCACGCAAGTGAGCGTGGATATTTCTCAGCGCTCGTTCCAGGAACGTTCCACCCCGGCGCAACCGTACTGGAGTTCCAGCGGTGCGCGCGAGACGGCACCCGTGTCCTCATCCTCGGCGGCGGTCGGCAGGGCGCCGCTCGGCATGCTCGATACGTACGCCTGAACGAGGGCGCTCCTGAAGCGCTCGCCGCCGTGCTCAAGTCAGGCCATGCCCCCGTTGACGGAGATGATCTGGCCGGTGATATACCCGGCCTCGGCGGAGGTGAGATAAGCCACCAGACTCGCGACTTCCTGCGCGCTTCCCGCGCGCTGCATGGGCACGAGCGCCGCAATTGCGGCCTCGTCGAACACCGCGGCGCTCATGCCGCTCGCGATGATGCCGGGCGCAACCGCATTCACGGTGATTCCGCGCCGCGCGACTTCCAAACTCAACGCTTTGGTGGCGGCGTTGAGCGCGCCCTTGGCGGCGGCGTAATTCACCTGGCCGCGGTTGCCCACGAGCGCGGCGACGGATGAGATGTTGACGATGCGTCCCCAGCGGGTGCGGATCATGGGCAGCATGAGAGGCTGAGTGACGTTGTAGAAGCCCTTGAGCGACACGTCGATCACGCGTTGCCATTGCAGAGGGCTCATGCCGGGAAATGCGGCGTCGTCGTGAATGGCGGCGTTGTTCACCAGAATCTGAATGGGCGCCTCTTCCAGGACACGATCGATGACTTCGCGCGTGGCTTCGGCATCCGTGACGTCGAAGGCGAGAGCGTGCGCCTCGCCGCCGGCCTCGCGGATCTCGCGCACGACCTCCCGCGCCGCCGACTCATTGCGGTTCGCGTGCACATACACGAGGTGGCCCGCGGCGCCGAGCCGCCGGCAGATGGCGGCGCCGAGCGCGCCGCTGCCGCCGGTGACCAGCGCTCGCATCTTCGGACTGCTCATCTCGACGGGCTCATGTCGACCACCCGCGCGCGCGGGTTCGAGGCATCCAGCAGCACCGTCGCGCGGCCGCGGATCAAGGGCGAGCCCGCGGAGCTGAGCTCGAACTCGTAGAGCGCCGTACCCGCGTCGCCGGCCATTCGCGTGGCCTCGCAAATGAGATCCGCTCGGACATCATCGAGCCTCGCCGCGTACATGTGCACGTTGCGTACACCGGCGAGGAGCCCAACGCGGGGAGTCGTGCCGGCGGCGCTCAAGGCGCCGTGCACGGCCATGGTCTGCGCCGCGATCTCGATCCCGCACGCGATGCCGAGACGCCCGTGCGCCCGTAGCGGATGATCGGGGGCGCCGTGGCCGCCGCTCGCGCAACGGATTCGATCGGTCTCCCAGTCGAGCACCTCGTCCAGCAGGCACATGCGGCCCCGGTGCGGGATGTGCGATTCGATCCAGCCGCGATTCAAGCGCACGGCTCGATTTCCACTGCGAAGCTCAATCCGTCCAGATACTCGAGCACCGTCCGGGCGGGCTCGCCGATGGCCAGATGCTTGAGCAGCGGCACCGCCCGCGCAGCCGGGTTCGAGCGGCGCAAGGTTTCGAGCGGCCCCGCGAGTCGCTCGGGCGGCTCCTTGCTGAGCGTCGCCTCGAGACGCGCGAGCGAGCCGGGCTCGCGCCGCGGCGCCAGCACGAGCGCCGTCCCGAACGCATCCGGCACGGGGCGTTTCGCATGCATGGGCGGGGGATAATCCGCGTCGTAAGACACCAGCAAGATCGGCTCCTCATCCACTACCACCTGCACTAGCGCCTCGAGCAAACCCGCGCAAAAGCTGCCGTCGAAGGCGCACAGCACGGTCGAGGGCTGCATCGCGCTCGTCGCGATGCTCCAGTAGCCGGCTGCCGCATTGTGCACGGAATTGGCGAAGCGAGTGGGCGAGACCTCCGGTGCCACCTCCGCGAGCGACTCGCAGAGCTCATGGCAATTTTGCCCGTCTCCGGTGGAGGATGTGAATACACTGCGTAGCTGCGCCGCCTCGGCGCCGGCGTGCGCGACCGCCTCCGCCGCGATGGCGAGTGCGAGCCGCACCACGCGCCCGGTGCGGCGGCGTTCCGTCGCGGACAGCAGCGCGGGCGGCGGCAACACCGTCGGCACAGGCGCATACGGACGTTCGCCCGCCAACACACCGCGGCTCTCCGGCCAACCGTCGAGTCCCGGCCCGAGCACTCCGATGCCGGCCACGTACGCCTCGATCCTCATCCGGCGCGCCCCAGTATCAGAGTGCAATTCGTGCCGCCGAAGCCGAAGGAATTGCTGAGCACGCGCGCGAGCGCGGCGTTGCGATTGTGGCGAATGTAGCGCGCGGTGAGCGTCTCATCGACGTGCTCCGTGTTGACTCCGCCCGGCATGAGCGAATGCCGGAGGGCGAGCGCACTGATCACCGCTTCCAGCGCGCCCGCCGCGCCGAGCGTGTGGCCGGTTGCGCCTTTGGTCGAGCTGCAGGGCGTGGAAGCGCCGAATACGCTCGTCACGGCCTGACTTTCCGAGCGATCGTTGCTCGGCGTGCCGGTGCCGTGCAGATTGATGTAGTCGATGGCACCGGGCTCGAGGCCCGCATCGAGGAGTGCCGCTTCCATGGCGCGGCGCGCGCCGCGGCCTTCGGGATGTGGCGCGGACATGTGATAGGCGTCGTTCGATTCGCCGACACCGAGCAGCAGCACATCGTCGCTCGCCGTGCGGCTCGATGGCCGCTCGAGAAGCGCGAACGCGGCGGCTTCGCCGATGGAGATGCCGTCGCGCGCGACATCGAAGGGACGGCACGGCCCGGCGGCGCAGAGCTGCAAGGAGTGAAAGCCGTAGAGTGTAGTGAGGCACAAGGAGTCGACACCCCCCACCAACGCGGCATCGATAAGCCCCGCTTCGATCATGCGATGCGCGGAAGCGAACACCTTGGCACTCGAGGCGCAGGCGCACGACACCACCACCGCCGGCCCGTCGAGGCGCAGGCGTCGGCGCACATAGTCGGCGACCGAGTAAGTGTTGTGCGTGTGAGCGTAATCGAACTGCGCGGGCAGCGCGCCCGTGACCGCATCACGCGCACGGTAAGCAAGCTCGGTCTGCAAGATTCCGGCCGTGCTCGTGCCGAGGAACACGCCCAGCCGCGCACGGCCGTGGCGTCTTGCGGCTTCCTCGATGGCCTCCGCGAACGAATCCTGCGTGAGGCCGATCTCGGCCAGCCGATTGTTACGACATTCGTAGCTACGGAACTCGTGCGGCAGCGCCTGTGCGTCGACGTCCGCTACTTCGCCCACGTGAGTATCGAGACGCACGGTCTCGAAGCGGCATGGGGCGAGCCCGCTGCGCTCGGCGACGAGCGCAGCGAGAGTCTGCTCCGCGCCTCGGCCGATGCAGCTCGTGGCCGTGAACTTCGACAGTACCAGCGGAGTCATGAGATCGCCGCGCGCAAGGTGACGGGACGCAATTGCCGGCGGCTCAAGGTCTCGAGCAACCGCGGCAGTACCTCCAAGATCACCGGCGTCCCGCCGCGGATACGCGCCGCGTGGCCGTCGTGCAGCAGCAAGATATCCCCGCCCGCCAGCGAACGGCTCAGCCGGCGGTAGACATCCTCGGGGTCGGCGTTGACGGTATCGAAGCCGCGGCGTGTCCAGCTCGCGAGCTGCAATTTCAGGCGCTTGAGGATGGGCTCGAGAAAAGGGTTGCGCAGTCCTGCCGGCGCACGGAAAAAGCGCGGACTCTGGCCTGTCACTTGCGCGATGCTCTCCTGAGCCTGCGCAATTTCTGCGGCCATGCCTGCGGGACCCAGCAGAGAAAACGAGTGCCGGTGCCGCTGGGAGTGGTTCTCGACGCTGTGGCCGCGGCGCACGATCTCGCGGGCGAGGTCCGGATAGCGGCTCACGCGTTCGCCGACGCAGAAAAAGCTCGCTTGCGCCTCGAATGCCGCGAGCAATTCCAGCACCCGCGGCGTCACCTCGGGATCCGGACCGTCGTCGATGGTGATGGCGATGTCGCCGCGCTCGGCGCTCTGCGCCGGCAGGCGGGTCCAGTTTGGGCCGAGCCAATCGCTGCGCGGCCACAGGCCCGCAGCGGTGATCAGCAGATGATCGAGCACCACGATTCCCAGGGTCCACGGCCAGAGACGCGGGCGAGCGAGCGTGGCCGCCGCGGCCGCCAGATGCACGGCCGCGGAACCGTATAGCAGCGGCGTGCCCGTCCAGCGCCGCCCCGCTTGGCGACTCATGTCCATCTCAGATCCAGAAATCGTTCCCATAACCTCGACCATGTCGACCAGTCGTGCCCGCCCTCGATCACCTGCACGGCGGCTTGCGGCAGCGCCTGCGCCATCAGATCGAGTCCTTGTGCAAAGCGATCCTCGCGGCCGTAGCCCAGGAAAAGAGGTGGACGCCCGGCGCCGCGCGCCTGAATGAAACGCCATATTCGACGTTCTTCGTCGGACTCCGCAAGCGGCCCCGACTGCCATGCGGCGAGGCAGCCCGCGCGAGCGATCTCCCCGATCAACAGGCGGTTGCCGAGGTACGGCGCGAGCAGGCACAGTCCGTCCCACGGCCCGGCATCGCTTGCGGCATAATCCAGCACGAACGAGCCGCCGAGGGAGATGCCGCCCAGCCAGAGGGCGTCGCACCCGGCCGCGCGCGCCGGCCGCGCGATATCGCGGGCGAGCCGCTCGATGGTGCCTCGATCCCCCAGATGATCGAGCGCGAGATCCACGAATTGGAGGTCGAGCTCCAGGCCGCGTTGTGCCACCGCGGTGCCGAAACCCGCTTGCACGAATTCTTCGGGCGTATGGAATGCGCCGGGCAGCCATACCATGCGCGCGTGCGCGATGCGATCTTGCCGTGCGGGCCGGAAAAGGTCACGCATGGCGGGTGAGGAGCGCCGCGTACAAAAGCGCCAGGAACGCGCCTGGCGCCACCGTGGTTCCCAATGCCTCGAGTACCGGGACGCCGGAGAAAGACAGCAGACCGAAACCGATGACGGTGCATAAATTGGCGATGAGCAGGGATGCGAGAGTGAGCGGGCCGCCGCCCCGCTCGTCGCGGCGATCGAAGAACAAAGCATAGTTCGAGCCGACCGCGACGATCAGCAGCATGCCCACGAGGTGAAGAATGGTGAGCTCGACGCCGCAGAGTGAGAGCATGGCCGCCACCGTAAGCACCGCGAGCACCAGAGGGGCCAGCACCAGCGCGGCTCTCTTGAGCGAGCGCAGAGTGAACCAGAGAAGCACCACGATGGCGGCGAGACCGGCGAGCGAGAGCCGCATGGCCTCGTGCAGATACTGATCGTAGAGCGCGTCGGACTCGTGCTTGAGGTCGAGCACATAGACGCTCACGGGCTCGTGGCCTTCCGCCGCGACGGCGGCACGTACCGGATTGAGATCGATTTCGGACCCGTTGCCGGGCGGCGCGCGCAGCGGCAAGAAGGCGCGCCAGCGGCCGTCCGTATGCATGAGGAGCGCGTCGAGCGCAGCAGCAAGCGAGCTGCCCGCCAGGTCCGTGGGGGTGAGCAGCGGCGCATGCCGCGCGGCCTCGACATCGTCGAGAAAGGGCGTCAATTCACGACTGTCGAGCGCCAGCCCGCCGGCGGCTCGATCGAGGTTTGCGCGCAAGGTTTCGGGGGGCGGCAAGCTGTCGCGCCGCGCCGCCTGCGTCGCGAGACTCGGCAGGTAGTTGGACGGTGAGTCGATGCCGCCGATGACGTTCGCATCGATCAGCGGCGCGAGCGCGAGCACCGTGCGCTCCGCGCCGCGCAGCACTGCCTCCAGAGTCTCGCCCGATACGACGATGAGGTCGAGCGAGTCGGGTGCGCCCAAGTCGGCGCGCAGCCCGGCGTCGATGCGCTGCTGTGCGGGCGAGGCGGGGCTCAAGCGCGAGAGCTCCCGATTCCACAGCGTACTGCGGTCGAGCACCAGCACGGCGAGGGCAATGCCGGCGAGCGCGAGCGCCCACGAGACTCGACCGCGCGCCCGGCGCGCGGGCCCGAGCCATGCCGCCAGACGTGTGCCCAGGGGCTCGAGATCGCGTATCGCGAAGCGCGCCGGCAGGAGCTCGGGCAGGACGAAGCGAGTGACTGTCGCGGCGACAAGCAGGCCGCTGATCGAATAAGCGCCGAGCTGCGCGAGGCCCGGGAAACCCGAGGGCAAGAGCGACGCGAAGCCGCACACCGAGGTGAGCATGCCGAGCCGCATGGTGGGCCACAGGCGCCGCTGCCAGGGGTCCCCACCCGCCTCCCCGCGCGCGGACTGAACGAAGAAGTAGATCGAGTAGTCGACCGATTCGCCGATCAGGGTCACGCCGAATCCCAGGGTGATGCCGTGTACGGCGCCGAAAAGGAGTGCCACCGCGGCGATACCCACCAGGGCACCCGAGACGACCGGCAGGAGTCCGAGGAGGAGTGCGGGCACCGAGCGATACACGGTGAGCAGGATGACGACGATCAACGCAGTGCTCGCGATCGACAGTCGCACGACCGCGCGCTCGATGCCGGCCCGCGAGGCGACTGCGAACACACCGGGGCCGCTCAAGGAGAGCGCCAGGGGCTGCGCGGAGGCTCCGATGCCGCGCGCCGCCGCGCCGAAGGCGGCGTGTGCGGCGCTGATCGCATGCTCCTCGGCGTCGGTATCCGAACCCGCCGCGGCGGTTTGCGCGACGAGCACGGCCCTGTTGCCGTCGCCCGATACCCATACGCCGTCGCGCAGCTGCGGGCCGGGGGTGTGCGACAGCTGGTCGATGATGTGCAGCGTCTCGCCCGTGGGGTCGTGGGGCACCAGCGATTTGATGATCAGTCCCTCCGGCGATGCGAGATCCGCGATGGTCTCGCGCATCGCGGCCTCGAGGCCCGCTGCCGAAAAATGCCGGGAATCGGTCGCATCGCTCAGGAGATAGCGGTGTGCGAAGAGGATCTCGCGGTCGCGATCCGCGGAAGCTTCCTGGCCGTTGCTCACGCTCGAGAACTCCGGGTCCGCACGCAGACGCCGCGCCATCTCGCTCGAGACCGCGGCGCGCGCGAGGCGCGAACCGCCCTCGATGCCGACGAGCAGGAGGCGCGAGGCCGGGCCTTCGCGCAATTGCTCCACCAGGATGCGCTGCTGCGCCGTGGGATGCGCCGGCAAGAACGCCGAGAGATCGGTGATGTAGCGCGCGTGCAAGGCAACTGCGGCCGCCACCGCGAGGGAGCAAAGCCACGCGGCGATCACCGCGGCTCTGCGTGCTCTCATGGGTGCTGGCGCAACGTCATGAGCGACCGGTCGCCATCGGTCTCGATGATCTCGACCGTCGTGAGCGTGTCGTTCATGCCATCGATGGTCACCCGCGACACCGTCTTCGCCACCTGCGCATCGCGCGGCGTGAGCGTGAGTCGCCAGCGCGCGATGCTGCCGGCGAAGTCAATCGTGAAGAGCCGCTCGAGCGAGGGCAGATCCCCGGCGAGCGTGGCGCGGATGCTTTCGATGAAGGGCACGACGGTTGGATAGGCCTTCAAGTCGAGAGTGCGAGTGCGGCCCCCGTGCACGACGGTGAGCACGTCGCCGGCGAGCGTCAGCGTCTCGGGCTTGGGCTCGATCGTGCGCTTCTCGAGCCGATCCGGCGCGTCGTAGGTCAGCTCACCGTAGGATTCGGCCGGACGCTTCAAGAGCTTCAGAAAATGCTGCTCGACGAAGCTCACCTGGCCGTGACGGCGCTCCGCCAGTTGCCGCATCAGCTCGCCGAGATCGCCCGGCGCCTGCTGGCTCAGCGCCGCCGCGCTCGACAGGAGCAAGGCCCCGATTCCGAATAGGCGCCGTCTCACGATTTGCCGCTGCGCTCGCGCCAGAAGTCGAAAAAGTTGAACCAGTTGTAGGGATCGCTGCGGCAATAGCGATCGAGCAGCGCGGCGTAGCGCTCGACCGCGCTCGCGATGGCGCTCTCGCGCTGGCCGGCGGCCGTCGTCGAAAAATCTGCGATGGTCTCGAACACCAGATGATAGCGGTTGGCGCCGCGATACAGCCCCGCCATGAAGAACACCGGCCGGCGCAGGATGGCGGCGGCGCGCATGGGTCCCACCGGGAGCTGTGCGCGCGCGCCCAGCAATTGGATCGATTGCAGCGGCTCGTCGCTCAGTGTGCGATCACCGAGCATGCCGACGAAGCCGCCGCGCTCCAAGCGGTCGGAGATGCGCAGCATGGCGTCGATTTCCCCAAGAGCGACGATGTCGGCCTTCGCGTACGGATCGACCGCGGCCATCATGGCATTGATCTTGCGCGCATTGTGCTCGTACATGGCCATGGACACGTTGAGCCCCGGCTGCCTGCGGGCGACGCTGCGGAGTACCTCGAAGCTTCCGAGGTGCGCACCCATGAGAAAGGCGCCGCGTCCCGACTCGAGCGCCCCGCGCATCAACTCCTCGCCGTCGATGGTGATGCGGAACCGCCCGTATTGCTGCTTCACGAGATACACCCGATCGTGAATGCACGTCGCGAAATAAAGGACATGGCGGAAGCGATCGACCGCCGTGGGCGCTCGTCCGAGCGCCAGGCGCAGGTAGCGGCGGGAGTTGCGCCGCGCAGCCGGCGCGAACAGAAAGAAGTACAGCGCGATGCCGTACAGTACGCTGCGGCTCGCGCGCCGGCCGAGCCGCAGCGACATGAACACCATCACCTTGAGGAGCGCGCTGCTGCCCCGCTCGCGATTGCCGATCCACTCGGCAGGCTTCCTGGGGGCCTCGAACAGCCGCGCGGGATCAGAGCTCATGCGGGCCCGCGGCCGGCAGCCGGGCCAGGGTGCCGGCGAGGGCGGCCCGGTCCGCGTGGTGTGGCTTCGCCACACGTACGGCGAAGCGAATCACATCCGCGTCCGCGGAGTGCTCCACGGCGAGCACATCGCCCGGACGCACGGGCTCCAAAAACTTGGCCGTGGTGAGTTGCCAGCTTATGGGGTCGAATCCGAGCTCCTCCTCGAGGACATGCAGCGCTTCGTCGAGCAGCGCCGCGCCCGGCAATACCGGCATGTCGGGAAAGTGTCCCGCGAAGGCCGGATGATCGACCGGAACGGTGAACGTGCGTGTGCACTTCATGGCCGGCTTCGGGGCGAGCGCCGGCGAGTCGTCGGCCGCACCGCCCGGCGGGGCCGGCGGTCGGCGAGTGCCTGCAGAGCTTGCTGCGGCAGCTTGCCCGTGGCATTGCGCGGAAGCCGCTCGACGATCACGAGAGGCCGTGGCAAGAACACGGGATCGATGCGTCGCCGCAGATGCTTCATGAGCGTCGCGGCCGAGAGCGTCGGCGCGACGACTGCGGCAGCCAGGCGCGGGATACCCGTGACGCCGGCGTGCTCGCCCTCGCGCAGGAAGAACACGCCATCCTGCACGCCGGGAATGGCGTTCAGCTGCGCGTTGAGATAGCCGAAGGAGCTGCGCTTGCCGGCAATGTTGACCAGATCCGCGGTGCGGCCATGGAGAACGAATTCATCGCCGCTGCCCTGCTCGAGCACGTCGCAGAGCGCCGTCATCTGCTCCACGTGACCGCCATACGCATACGTCTGGCCATTGTCGGCGCGCAGCCGCACGCCGGGCAGAAGCGTGAACGGTACGCGTTCGGCGGTGTGGCGTGTCGCGATCTGGCCGGTCTCGGTCGAGCCGTAGATCTCGAGCAGGGGGGCGCCAAAGCGGCGTTCGGCCTCGCGCGCGAGATCTTGCGAGAGCGGCGCCGTCGCCGACACGATCAGGTCGAGCGCGGGCAATTCAGGGTCGTCCGCGAGTACGGTGCGCAGATGCACGGGGGTGGTGATGAGTACGCGCGGACGGGGCGCCGCGGCGATGGCGGCTCGCACATCGGCGGGGTAGAAGGGCCGTTCGGCCGTGAAGGCATTGCCCGTCTGCAACGCGAGCAACACCGACGACTCGAAGCCGTACATGTGCTGGGCCGGGACGGTTCCAATGAGCGCGGCTCCTTCGGGCAGGCCGAGCGCGGCGGCGGCGCTGCGCACACAGCGGACCAGAGGTCCCCAGGTCTTGCGGTACGGCAGCGGGGTACCCGTCGAGCCCGACGTGAACACGATGGCGGCGAGCTGCTCGGCGGGAATGAGCGGCGGACGGTAATCTTCCGGCCGCTCCGGGCTCGGGGCGCCATCGACGCATTGCACGAGCGGCAGCTCGATATCGCAGTCGCTCGCGTCGGTCAGGCAAAACGCGTCGGGCGCGAATTGCGCGAGCTGACGTACCACCTCTGCGGTATGTGTCGAGGGCAAGAGGCTCGTCCGGTCGCTGAGCAGGCAGGCGGCGAGCCCCACCGCAAACCGGTATCGATCGACGCAGGCGTTGAGCATGTGGCGACCCGCGGGCAAGTGCGCCGCGAGGCGGTTGGCGTCGGCGAGGAACTCGCCCGCAGTGACGGCGCGAGCACCGCGGTAGGCCACGACCGTCGCAGCGGTGCGATGCGATAACAGTGGCTCGAATTCCATCGTGGCGCTATCGGCTCGCGAAGAAGACCCGCATGGTCGCCCAGATGCCGCGGCGCTCGGTGTGCGGCAGCACCCGGCGCCGGACGGCGTATTCGGCACCGAACATCGCCGCCATCAGAGGAATCGCGGCGAAATTGACGAACGCCGACCAGACGGCTCGCGGCACGGATACGTACAGCACGGCGACCGTCGCCGTCATGAGTACAAAGAACAGCGTCCAAGCCAGAGTCACCTGTCGGGTGTAGCGCACCTCCGCTGCGTTCAGCGGGCCGTGCAGTCTGTCCGCCAGCCGCGTGCACAGCGCGACGTCGCCCGCGCGCAACGAGCGCCCGAACCCTACCGCAAAAAGCCCGTACATCCCGCACTCCTGTAGTACATAAACAACGGAGAAGTTCTTCTCGAGTATGGGCCATCCATCATACAAGAGCAGGGCGACGAGAGCGGTAGCGAGAAGCAGCACCAATGCGGGCACCGTGTGGCGGAGAACGCCGAGCACCAAGGCGAGCGCCGGTGCGAGTGCCAGGGCGGCCCCCAGGCGGTGGACACCGTGCGTACTGCAGTAATGCGAGAGACAGGTGTACGCGACGATCAGGACGCAGAAGGCGGCGATCCGCAAAACGTCCCGCGAGCGCCCCTCACTTGGTTCTCTGTGTTGCAATGTACTCCGCTAAGTGCCTCAGCGAACGGAAGATTTTGTGATTTTCCTGGCTGTCGGCCCGCAGCTGCACGCCGTATTTCTTGGAGACGATCAGGGCGACCTCGAGAATGTCGATGGAATCGAGGCCGAGTCCCTCCCCGTACAGCGGCGCGTCCGGGTCGATGTCATCGACGGCGACTTCGAGGTTGAGCGCTTGGACGAAAAGGGAGGCGATCTCTCGTTCGAGACTCACGTCCGTCGGCGGCGCCGAGGGTTGCACGAGCGACGCTTTGTCGGACATGGCATGAACTCTGGACTATTGAACTGGAATCGCGCTCATTATATCGGCCGGCGCGGGGGCAGCAACCGGACCGGCGCCAGGAGGCGACAACCGCGCCCCGCGGGACGGCCGACGTGCGCACGGCGGCAAGCCCTCGGTTTTGCGGATATGCTGCGAGCATGAATGCGCCGCACCGGCCGCTCACCGACTATTACTCTGGGGAGGCCCAGCGGGCGGGGTGGGTCTGTCAGCTGTTCGACCGCACGGCCCCGGACTACGACCGCGTCGAGCGCGCCATGGCATTCGGCAGCGGGTCCTGGTACCGCCGGCGCGCCTTGTCCCGGGCCGGGTTGGCCCCGGGGATGCGGGTGCTGGACATCGGCACCGGGACCGGCCTCACCGCCCGAGAGGCCGCCACGCTCGTTGGAGCCTCCGGCAGCGTCATCGGGGTCGACCCGAGCGTCGGCATGATGGAGCGCGCCAAGGTTCCGTCGCGAGTGAGTTTTGTGCGGGGCACCGCCGAGGCCATTCCCGCACCCCCCGGTACGGCGGACTTCCTTGCCATGGGCTATGCGCTGCGCCACGTCGCCGACCTGTCCGAGGCGTTTCGCGAGTTCTTGCGAGTCCTGGCGCCTGGCGGGCACCTCTGCCTGCTCGAGATCACAGCACCCGAGGGTGCCCTGCACCGGATGCTCCTCAAGGCCTATCTGCGTGGCGTCGTTCCGCAGATGGCGCGCCTGCTGGGCGCCCACCGCGACATGCCGGAGTTGATGCGTTATTACTGGGACACCATCGAGGCATGCGCCACACCGCGGGCGATCGAGGAGAGTCTGCGTGCGGCCGGCTTCGTCGAGGTTTCCCGCTACGTGGAGCTCGGGATCTTCTCCGAATACCGTGCGCGCAAGCCGCGAGGCTAGGGCTGCGGACGTTTCCGCAGGCGCCGCGCGATGAGCAATGGCAGACGCAGCAGAAAACCTATGAACAGCCGCGCATGCATCCACGTGAGCAGCGCGTTGTCTCGCCAGTAGTTGAAGTGCGAGACCCCGCCCTCGCCGGCGAGGAAGTAGCGCACCGGCGCTGCCGCGTTGATCGGCGTGACGCCGCGCCAGCAAAGGCGCACGACGGCCTCGGCATCGAAATCGAACCGGCGCATCCACGGCTGCCGGCGCATCACGGCGATGAGCGGCGCGATGGGGTAGACGCGAAAGCCAAAGAGAGAATCGCCGATCCCCGCCCACAGAGTCTCGAGATTGGCCCAACCGTTGGAGATCCTGCGACCTTTGACGCGCAGGCTCGGCGCGCTCGCATCGAACACGGGACAGCCGAGCACCATCGAGGCCGGATGGGCTTGCGAGATGCGCATGAACTCCTCGATGAGCTCCGCGGGGTGTTGCCCGTCGGAGTCCATGGTCAGGGCATGGGTGAATCCGGCCGCCGCGGCTTGCTCGAGTCCTGCGAGCACTGCCGCGCCCTTGCCGCGGTTTTCGCGAAGACCGATGACCTTCAGTCCGGACTCCTCGGCGGCGAGCGCCGCGAGGCGCGCCGGCGAGTCGTCCGTGCTGCCATCGATCACCACCCAGACGGGATTCCAGTTCGCGAGCGCCGCGCGCACCGTGGGGCACGCCCGCGGCCCGGGGTTGTAGCTCGGGATGAGCACGAGGTGCGTCGCCGACGGCGTCCTCATGAGCCAAGCTTTTTCAGCCAGCGCGATTGCAGGGTGCGCTCGAGCTCACCGCGATAGTAGCGGTCGAGCTCCCGAGTGAAGGTGGCGGCGTCTTGCGGCGGATCGAACCGTTTGCCGAGGCGCACCCGGTAGACGATGGGGAGGGTCGGGCGGCGGAACAAGGGCCATCCCTTGCTGAGAAACGGCGAATCGGTCTCGATGATCAACGTCTGAACGGGCACCGCGGCAAGCTTGGCGATCAATCCGACGCTTGCCACCAGCGGGTTGATCGGCCATTGCCGGGTGCGAGTACCCTCGGGAAACAAGAGCAGCACGCATCCCGGCTGATGCAAGTGCGCTACCGACTCCTTGACCATCTGTCGCGGCGACTCATTCGGCACGTAGCGCGCAAGGCGCGATCCCGCACCGAGGAAAACGTTCTTCATCAATTCCGCCTTCATCACGCACACGATGTTCGGGTGCCGCGTGAGAATGAGCAGCGCGTCGATGAGCGCGGGATGATTCGGGGCGAGAATCAACGACGGGCCGCCGCGCAGCGAATCGATGGCCGAGAGGTCCAGGCGATAGGTACCGGTCACGGCAAGCGACCACGCGTACAGGCGAAAGCCGCCCATGATTCCTCGGCGTCCCACTTTCTTCCCGAGCTCGCGCGGCAGCACATAAAAGAGCGGCAGAGCGAACACCGACCAAGTGAGACAGATGAGTCCCAGCAGGGTCAGAGAGGTGTAGAGCGCGAAGTACTCGTAGGCGATTTTGAGGAAGCGCGGCACCCGCCCTCATCCCGTCGATGACTCCGCCTCTAGGGGGCGAATGTTGAACGCGCGGCGCCGCGCGCTCGCCGGCTGCGAGGCCGGGGCGATGTCGGGGAATCTATCGCGCGCGGGGGATGTCAAAAAAGCGCCTCCGGGGCATGAATGCGAAGCTTATCGTGCCGACAAACACGGGTACAACGCCTGTAAGATATCAGCCATGCACATTCTGATCGTCGAAGATGACGAGGTAGCGCGCGATTACTTGGCGAAGGCGCTGCGGGAAGTCGGGCACACGGTGGACGTGGCCGCCGACGGCCTGGCGGGGCTGCACATGGCCTCCTCGATCGCCATCGATGTTGCCATCGTCGACCGGATGCTGCCCAAGCTCGACGGCCTCGCCCTGGTGCAGTCGTTGCGAGCGACGGGGCGCAAGCTTCCCGTGCTCATCTTGAGCGCGCTCGGCGAGGTGGACGATCGCATCACGGGCCTGCGTGCGGGCGGCGACGACTACCTTACCAAGCCCTATCACGTCGCGGAGCTGCTCGCGCGGGTCGACGCGCTTGCCCGGCGGGGCGAGTCGGGCGATGCCGAGAGCCACGCCAAGCTCAAGCTCGCCGACCTGGAGCTCGACCGGATGACGCGCCGGGTGACACGTAACGGCAAGAAGATCGAGCTCACCGCGCGCGAGTTCCAGCTGCTGGAATTCATGATGCGCCACAGCGGCCAAGTGGTCACGCGCACCATGCTCCTCGAGGGCGTATGGGACTATCACTTCGATCCGCAGACCAACGTGATCGACGTGCACATCAGCCGCCTGCGCCAGGCCATCGACAAAGATTTCGAGAAGCCGCTGCTGCACACCGTGCGCGGCGCGGGCTACAGCCTGCGCGAAGACGAGTAGTGGACGCCCAGCCGCGCCGGGTCGCGAGCCCCGATCAGCGCTTCCTCGGCATCCTCGATACGTCTCCCTTTCGTGTCGCCATCGTTTACTCCCTCGTGTTCGCCTGCGGGGCGGCACTGCTGCTCGGTATCGTCGACTTCGCGGTGTCGCGCGTCGTCGATCGCAGCAGCGACGATCTCATCGACGCCGAGGTGCAGGGACTGCGCGAGCAGGTGCTGGTCCTGTCGCGCAGCGATTTCATCGAGCTCGTGGAGCAGCGCTCGCAAGACCAGGATGTGCGCGGCGCCGTCTATCTCATGGTCGATCCGCAGGTGAGGCCGGTCGCGGGGAACGTCCCCGCATGGCCCAAGACCGAGTCGGACGACGGCAAGTGGATTCAATTCAAGGCGGCGGTGCCGTTCGGCGACGAGACGCGCGAGCACGAGATGCGCGCGCGGCGTTTCAAGCTGCCCGGCGGTTACAACATGCTCGTGGGCCACGACGTGCAGGAGCGGCAGGACGTCAAGAATCTGATGATGCGCGGCCTGATCGCGGCGGTCGTACTGACGCTGCTGCTCGGACTTGGCGGGGGCTTCTGGATGGGCCGCCGTATCCTCGCGCAGGCCGGTGCGATCTCCGCCGTGGCGACGCAGATCATGCGCGGCGACCTGTCGCAGCGTCTGCCCGTGCGCGACGCGGACGACGAGATCAACACGCTTGCGCGCGAGATCAACACCATGCTCGACCGTATCGAGCAACTCACCCTCGGCATGCGTACGGTGCTCGATAGCGCGGCCCACGATCTGCGCACGCCATTGAACCGGCTACAAGCGACCGCCGAGGGCGCCATGGGACAGGTGATTCCGGGAACGCCCGAGAGGCGCGTCCTCGAGCGGGTCACGACCGAGGTCGATCACATGCGGGCCACCCTCGATGCGCTGCTGCGTATCGCGCTCGCCGAGACGGGTACCGTGGCGCGTGAACCGGTCGATCTGTCGGAGCTGGTCGCGAGCATGGTCGAGCTGTACGCGCCCGTGAGCGAGGAGCGCGGCATCCAGCTGGAAAGCGCCGTGGCGAGCGGCGCGCAGGTGCAGGGGAGCCGCCAGCTGCTCGCCCAGGCGCTCGCGAACCTGCTCGACAACGCCATCAAGTTCACCCCCGACGGGGGGCACATCCGCGTATTGCTGAAGTCGCAATCGGCCGGGCCGCGATCGGCGGGGATACCACTGGCCGGCCCGGAGGTCATCGTCGAGGACGATGGTCCCGGCATTCCGGCGGACAAGCGCGAAGTCGTGCTCGGCCGGCGCGTGCGCCTCGACGAGGCGCGCAACGTCCCGGGCTCGGGCCTCGGGCTCTCGCTCGTGGCGGCGGTCACCAAGCTTCACGGCGCGCGCCTCACGCTCGACGACGCGGCTCCCGGTCTGCGCGTCTCCCTGCAGTTCTAGAGCGTCAATTTCCCGGCGCAATCGCGACCGGCGGCGGCGGCGGGCGCCGGAAGGCGCGCGCGATGGTTATCGCGACCTGCGCAACGCACTGAAATATATAGAGAAGCCAGTCGGGCGACTGCGTGGCATAGAACTTGCTCCGCTCCGCGTGCGGCACAAGCGCCGCGCGAGGGACCCCCCATGGCCGATGAAGCCGAAGAGACCAAAGCACCGCCGCCCAAGAATTCGGGGGGGGGCCTGCTCATGAATGCGATCGTCGTTTTCGTGATGGCGCTGATTGCCGTCATCGCGGGAGGCTTCATCAACGCGAAGCTTCATCCGTTCCCCGACTTCAAGATGAACAAGGATGGTCTCATCACGGCGGTCGTGCCCGTCGCGGCGGGGTCCCACGAGGGGGGCGAGGGCGGCGGCAAGACCGCGCTCTACTACGCGATCGACCCACCGATGGTGATCAATTTCGAAGACGGCTCCGTGGTGAGGTTCCTGCAGATCACCATGGAGGTGATGGCGCACGACCAGAAGGCGATCGACAGCGTGCAGAAGAACATGCCGTTGATCCGCAACAATTTGCTCCTGCTCATGAGCAACCGAAACTACCAGTCGCTCATGTCGCGCGAGGGCAAGGACAAGCTGCGCGAGGAGGCGCTCGCCGAAATTCGCAACGTGCAGAAGAAGCAAGGCGGGGAGGACGTCGACGACCTCTTGTTCACCAGCTTCGTGGTGCAGTGATGGCGACGGTCGATCCGGTGGCGGGCGCGGCGAGCACGATTTCCGATGAGGAGGTGTCGGCGCTCCTGGAGAAGCAAGCCGCGGAGACGGTGCGGCCGTACGACTTCTCGGCGCAACGCATCAACCGCACCCAGCTGCCGATGCTGCAGACCATCGCCAAGAGCTTCGCGGCGCGCGCCGCGGGCACGCTGTCGGGGCTCGTCGGGCGCGATGCCGCTCTCGAGTTCACCTCGATCGAATCGGTGCGCGCCGCCGACCTGCAAGCGTCGCTCCCCACGCCGGGGGCCGTCGCAGTCGTGCGCCTGAAGCCGCTCGCCGGCCTCGCCGTCATCGGCGTTCAGCCGACCCTGCTGCTCGCGCTCCTGGACGCATTTTTCGGCGGATCGGGCCGACCGGCAGGCGACACCCAGGCCGCCGTGTCAGCCGCGGCACAACGCTTGCTCACTCTGCTGCTGAAAAGCTTCGGGCCGGATTTCACCGCCGCCTGGACGCCCGTGTCGCCGCTCGAGATGGAGCTCGTGAAGCTCGAGACCAATTCGCGTCTCGTCCCGCTCGGCTCGGCGCAGGAGTCCGTGATCGTAGTGCGCTTCGCCTGCGAATTCGGTGCGCGCAGCGGCACGATCGACTGGGTGCTGCCCGACACGCTCCTCGCACCCATCCGAGAGGCGCTGGCCTCGGACGGGGGAAAGGCCCCGGCGCGCAAGCAGGAGCCGTGGGGCCCGGCGCTCACCGCGGCGTTGCAGGAAAGCGAGATCGAGATCCGCGCGGTGCTCGGCCAAGCGCGGATCAGCCTGCGCGAGCTCGTGAGTCTCGCGCCGGGCGACATCATTCCCATCGAGGTGCCGCAGAACGTGACGCTGTTCGCCGGTGACGTGCCGCTGCGCCACGGCCGATTCGGCGTCTCGCAGGGGCGCAATGCTTTGAAGATTCTTCCCGGAGGTTCCGCATGAGTGTTCCCGATTCCAACGCGGCCCCCGTGGCGCGCGCCCAGTTCAACGATCTCGGTCCGAAGGGCGCCGTGCCGGCGGGTCAGGAAGTGAACCTGAACCTCATCCTCGACGTCGCGGTCACGCTCGCGCTCGAGGTGGGGCGCGCCCGCATGTCGGTGCGCGAACTGTTGCAGCTCGCTCCCGGCGCAATCGTGGAATTGGACCGGCTGGCGAGCGAGCCGCTCGACGTACTCGTGAACGGCGTGCGCATCGCGCGCGGCGAGGTGGTGGTGGTCAACGACAAGTTCGGCATCCGCCTTACCGACGTCGTGAGTGCGACCGAGCGGATGGAACAGGCGCGGTGACCGGCATGGTCCCGCCCGCCTCGCCCGTGTCGGTGGGCAGCGTCGCGCAGCTCGCTTTGAGTCTCGCGGCGATCGTCGCCTTGATTCTGGCGGTGAGCTGGGTACTGAAGCGCTTGAAGCTCGGCACGGTGCGTGGCCGGGGTGAGATCGCGATCATCGATCAGCTCGCACTCAGTCCCCGCGAGCGCATCGTGCTCGTGCGCGTCGGCGACTCGCAGCTGCTGATCGGCGTCGGCGCGGGCGGTGTGGTGGGGCTCACGCCCCTGGTGACCCCCATCGCGATCAAGAATCCGCCCGATTCGGCGGCGTTCGCCGATCGCCTGCGCGAGTTCATGAAGCGCCCCGGCAGCACCCCATGAGCTCACGCATCGTTCGGGCGGGTCTCATCGCCGTCGGCCTCGCGTGCCTGCCTGCGGCCGCGGCGCTCGCCGACCCGAGCCTGCCGGCGCTTGCCATCAAGTCCGGCGCGGACGGCGTGCAGACCTACTCGCTCACTTTCCAGGTCCTGATCCTGATGACGGTGTTGACGCTGCTGCCCGCGATACTGCTCGCGATGACGGCGTTCACCCGCATCATCATCGTGCTCTCGATCCTGCGCCAGGCGCTCGGCATGGCGACCACCCCGTCCAACCAGGTGCTCACCGGGCTTGCGCTCTTTCTCACTTTCTTCGTGATGAGCTCGACCCTCGATCAAGCCTACAGCAACGGCATCAAGCCGTACCTGGATGGCCAGCTCGCCGGCGACGTGGCCATCGAGCGGACGGTCCAACCGGTGAAGAAATTCATGCTCGCGCAAGCCCGCGAGAACGATCTGCAGCTGTTTACCAAGCTCTCCGGCAAGGAGCAGTTCGCGACCCCCGACGAGGTGCCCTTGAGCGTGCTCGTGCCGACCTTCCTCACCAGCGAGCTGAAGACGGCGTTCCAGATCGGCTTCATGGTGTTCATTCCTTTCCTCGTGATCGATCTCGTGGTCGCGAGCGTGCTGATGTCGATGGGCATGATGATGCTCTCGCCGGTGCTCGTCTCGTTGCCGTTCAAAATCATGCTGTTCGTGGTCGTCGACGGCTGGACGCTGCTCATCGGAACTCTGGCGGCGAGTTTTCATCGATGACGCCCGAAACGGTCATGGATCTGGCGCACAGCACCCTCACGGTCACCGTGATGATCGCCGCACCGCTTCTTTTGACGGCGCTCGTGACCGGCCTCGTCATCGGCATGCTGCAGGCGGCGACGCAGATCAACGAGGCGACGTTGAGCTTCATCCCGAAGCTCCTGGTTCTGGTGCTCGCGCTGTTCATTACCGGACCTTGGATCTTGCGGGTCCTAATCGATTTCACCCGCAACCTCTACGCCGGCATCCCGGCCATGATCGGCTGAACGCTCGATGCAGCCCGTCCTCGTCAACGTTTCCGACATCTCGCAGTGGGTCGCGCGCCTGTGGTGGCCTGTGCTACGCGTCGGCGGTTTCGTGGTGAGCGCGCCGATCGCGAGCGAGGCGACGATTCCGGGTCCCGTGAAGATCGCGCTCTCGCTCGGTCTCGCCTTCATCCTCGGACCGCTCGCGCCCGTCCCGCAGGGTCTGTCGGTCTTCTCCGGAGCCGGCGCTCTGGCGGCGGTCCAGGAGGTGTTCATCGGCATCGCCATCGGGATGGTGATGCGGCTTGCCTTCGAGGCGCTCGCCTTCGCCGGCCAGAGCGTCTCCTTGACCATGGGCCTCGGGTTCGCGACTCTCGTCGACCCGCAGCACGGCGCCGATACGCCGGTACTCGCACAGCTCTTCACCATATTCGGCACGCTCACCTATCTCGCCGTGAACGGGCACCTCGCGCTGATCGGCGCCCTCGCCATGAGTTTCAGGACCATGCCCATCGGCGGCGCGCACGTCGATAGAAACCTGCTCTGGTCGCTTGCCGTATGGGGCGCCCGGGTGTTCGAGACGGGGCTGCTCATCGCGCTGCCGGCCGTGATTGCGCTCGTGATCGTGAATCTCGCGCTCGGCGTAGTTACGCGCGCCGCGCCGCAGCTCAATCTGTTCGGCATCGGATTCACGATTACCTTGATTGCCGGGTTTCTCGTGCTGATCGTGGGCCTCGACGGCCTCCTGGTCGGCATCTCGAGTCTCATCGACAGTGCGCTGGCGGCAGCCGCCGATCTCGTGGCGGCGCGGCCCGAGGCGGTGCGCTAATGGCCGAGGAAGCAGCCCAGGGCGGCGAACGAACCGAAGAGCCGTCGCAACGGCGCCTGCAGGACGCGCGCGAGCGCGGCCAGATCCCCCGCTCGCGCGAGCTCACGAGCTTCGCGACCATGATCGGCGGCAGCGTCGCCCTGATCGTGACGGGATCCGCGCTGGCCGGGCGCATGAGCGAGCTGATGCGCCGCTGCATGGCGCTCGATGCGCAGAACCTCGACGATCCCGGCTCGATGATGTCCGGCCTCGGCGATGCCGCGGCTCTCGCGCTCACCGGTCTCTTGCCCATCTTCGCGTCGCTGCTCGTCGCCGTGCTTCTCGCGAGCATCGCGCTCGGCGGCTGGAACTTCGCGCCCGCGGCGCTCGTGCCCGACTTCGGTCGCTTGAGCCCGTTCGCGGGGCTGAAGCGGCTCATGGGGCTGCGGGGCCTCACTGAGCTCGGCAAGGCGCTGCTCAAGCTCGCCGTGGTGGGAGGCGTGTGTGCGGCCGTGGTGGTGTGGCTGTTCGGCGACGTGCTCGCGCTCGGGCGGATGGCGCCGCGCGCGGCCATCGGCCGTGGGACGGGACTCTTGTCCTGGGCGTTCGTCTGGCTGTGCTCCTCGCTCGCCTTGGTGGCTCTCGTCGATGTGCCCCTGCAGCTCTTTCAATTCAAGCGCTCCTTGCGCATGACGCGCCAGGAACTGCGCGACGAGCTCAAGGAGCACGACGGCAGCCCGCAGACCAAGCAGCGCATCCGGCAGATGCAGCAGGCGCAGGCGCGCCGGCGGATGATGCACAAGGTACCGACGGCGGATGTCGTGATCGTCAACCCGACGCACTTCGCGGTGGCCTTGAAGTACGAGCCGAAGAGCATGCGTGCCCCGCAGGTGGTCGCGAAGGGCGTCGACCTGGTCGCACAGAACATCCGCCGCATCGCCGAGGAGCACCGCGTGCCGGTATTCGAGTCGCCGCGGCTTGCCCGCGCGCTCTACAAATCCACCGACCTCAACCGCGAAATCCCCGCGGGCCTCTACATGGCGGTCGCGCAGGTTCTCTCCTATATCTTCCGCGTCCGAGCACTGAATCCGACCGCCGCCGCGCGCATGGCCCGTCCGGATCCGAAGCTCGGCGATGAGTACAACGACGTATGAACCGTCTCGCCGGCGTCATCGGAGAGTTCGCCCGCAACGGATTGGGAGTGCCCGTCCTCGTCATGGTGATTCTCGCCATGATGGTGCTGCCGCTGCCTCCGTTCCTGCTCGACGTCCTCTACACGTTCAACATCTCACTGTCCTTGATGGTGCTGCTCGCCGTCATCTACGTGCGTCGCGCGCTCGAGTTCGCGAGCTTCCCGACCGTCCTTCTGGGCGCGACACTCCTGCGCCTGGGTCTCAACGTCGCCTCCACGCGCGTCGTGCTCATCCGCGGTCACACCGGCGCCCATGCCGCGGGCCACGTGATCGCGGCCTTCGGTCACTTCGTGGTGGGCGGCAACTACGCCGTGGGCCTGGTGGTGTTCACCGTGCTCGTGATCATCAACTTCGTCGTGATCACCAAAGGAGCGGGACGCATCTCCGAGGTGAGCGCGCGCTTCACCTTGGACGCCATGCCCGGACGGCAGATGGCGATCGACGCCGACTTGAACGCCGGCATCATCACCCAGGCCGAGGCGATCGTGCGTCGACAGGAAGTGCGTGAGGAAGCGGATTTCTACGGCGCGATGGACGGCGCGAGCAAGTTCGTCCGCGGCGACGCCATTGCCGGCATCCTGATCGTGTTCATCAATCTGTTCGGCGGCATCCTCATCGGCGCCATGCAGCACGGCATGTCGCTCTCCGATGCGGGCCATACGTATGCGCTCCTCACCATCGGCGACGGGCTGGTCGCGCAGATACCGGCGCTGCTGCTCTCGGTGGCGGTCGCCATCCTGGTGACGCGCGTCTCGCGCCCGCACGACATGAGTCAGCAGATCATGAGCCAGGTGTTCGGCCATGCGCGCGCACTCGGCGTCACCGCCGGCATTCTCACCTTGCTCGGCATCATTCCCGGCATGCCGAATTTCGTATTTCTGGCCATGGCCGCCGCGTGCGCCGCGGGCTCCTTCGCCATCGCCAAGCGCCGTACCGCCGAGAAGGTCGCCGCGGCCGCGCCCCCCAAGCCCGCCGCGGTGGCGAGCGAGCAGCGCGAGCTGTCGTGGGACGACGTCGAGTCCGTCGACGCCGTGGGACTCGAAGTGGGCTACCGCCTGATTCCCCTGGTCGACCGCGCACAAGGCGGCGAGCTCATGGGGCGCATCAAGGGCGTGCGCAAGAAGCTGACGGAGGAGCTCGGCTTTCTGGTGCAGCCCGTGCACATCCGCGACAACCTCGAGCTCGGTCCGAACTCATACCGCATCACCATACTCGGTGCGCCGGTGGGCGAATCGGAGGTCTTCCCGGACCGCGAGCTCGCCATCAATCCCGGGCAGGTCTCGGGGACGCTGCCAGGATCGGCGACCAAGGATCCTGCGTTCGGCCTCGACGCGGTGTGGATCGACAAATCGCGGCGCGATCAGGCGCAGGCGCAGGGCTACACCGTGGTCGACGCGGGCAGCGTCATCGCCACTCACTTGAGCCACCTGCTGCAGTCGCACGCGCACGAGCTGCTGGGTCACGAGGAAGTGCAACAGCTCCTGAATCGCCTCGGCAAGAGCGCGCCCAAGCTGGTCGAGGACCTGGTACCGAAGATCCTGCCCATGAGCGTGCTCGTGAAGGTGCTGCAGCTTCTGCTGCTCGAGCGCGTGCCGATCCGCAACGTGCGCACGGTGTGCGAGACGCTCGCGGAGCTCGGCCCGAAAACGCAGGATCCTGCGGTGCTGGTCGCGGCGGTGCGCGTCGCCTTGGGGCGCAGCATCGTGCAGAACATCGGCGGCCTGCGCGAGGAGCTGCCCGTCATCACCCTCGAGCCCTCACTCGAGCAAGTGCTCCAGGACACGATGGCGTCCGGCGGTGATGCGCCGGGCTTCGAGCCGGGCCTCGCGGACAAGCTCCAGCAGTCGCTCATCGACCGAACGCGCAAGCAGGAGGCCGCCGGCGAGCCTGCGGTGCTCTTGGTCGCGCCGAAGATCCGGCCGTGGGTCGCACGCTTGATGCGCTACGCGAGCCCGACGCTCTCGGTGCTCGCATACAACGAAATACCGGAGAGCCGCCGGATCCGCGTGATCTCGGCGGTCGGACGCTAATGAATCGGATTCATGGAGGTCGACGTGAAGATTAAGCGTTACATGGCTGCCAGCATGCGGACGGCGCTCGATCAGGTGCGCGCGGAGCAAGGCCCCGATGCGGTGATCCTGTCGAGCCGGCGCGTGCAGGAGGGCATCGAGGTCATCGCGGCCGTCGATTACGACGAAGCCCTCATCGCGGGCGCCGCCCGGCAATACTCGATTTCCCTGACCGGGGCTGCGCCGGCTGAATTCGCGGCGCAACGACCGGAGGCGCCGGCTCACGCCGCCGCCCAGCCGACTCGGCCGGCGCCGCAGGCGCTCGCGCAGCCCAAGCGGCCTGTGGCGCCGCCGATCGCCGCGCCGACGACGACGGCCGCGCCGATGCGGCCGCAGTCGCCGCCGCGCATGCCCCCGACGCTCGCGACACCGGTGGCGGTCGAGGAGACACGGCGAGGGTTCGCGAGCATGCAGCGCGAGATCAAGGATCTGCGCAGGCTCCTCGAGAGCGAGCTTGCGCACGTTTCCTGGAACGACAAGCGCTTGCGCGAGCCGTTGCAGGCGCGTGTGCTCGAGGACTTATCGTCGATGGACATTGCCCCTGACGTGGCCGCCGCGCTCGCCGCGCGCACGCCGAGACGCACCAACCTCGGCGACCCCTCCAACATTCCCATGGCGCTGCTCCTCAAGCATCTGCCGGTGGTCGACAAGCTGAGCACGGTGAATCCCGGGGTGTTCGCCGTGGTGGGACCGACGGGCGCCGGCAAGACCACCACCATCGCCAAGCTCGCCGCGCGCTGGACCATGCGGTACGGCAGTCAGGATCTCGCTCTGGTGAGCACCGACGCCTATCGCATCGGCGCTCGCGAGCAGCTGATGACCTATGCACGCATCCTAGGCGCCACGATGCACGCGCCCAACAGCGGCCCGGAGCTTGCCCGCGTCCTCGAGCGGCTCAGGTCGAAGAAGCTCGTCTTGATCGACACCGCGGGCATGGGGCCGCGCGATGTGCGTCTCAACGAGCAGCTTGCAGCGCTCACGCTCGGCGCGAAAGGCGCAGAGTTCCTGCTGGCGCTGCCGGCGCAGGGCGAGGGTCTCGCGCTCGAGGAAATCATCCGCGCCTTCGCAGAAGTCAAGCCGACGGCCTGCATTCTCACCAAAGTCGACGAGGCGGCGAGCCTCGGGGCGGTGATTTCGACCACGCTGCGTCACAAGCTCAAGATCGCCTATCTCTGCAACGGGCAACGCGTGCCGGAGGACGTGCACTCGGCTCATCACCGTCGCGTGTGGCTGGTGCGCGCCGCGCACGAGCTCACCCGGCGAGCGCCCCGGCGCCGCGACGATTCCTACTATGCCCGCAACTTCGGACGAGCCACCGCCCATGCGTGACGATCGACTCAAAGCTACTCAGGCCGAAAGGCTGCGTGAACTCAACTCCTCGCGACCCGTCAAGGTGATCGCCGTGACGGGCGGCAAGGGCGGCGTCGGCAAGACTACCGTCTCGAGCAATCTCGCCGTTTCCATCGCCGCGGCGGGACGCGACGTGATGCTGGTGGACGCCGATCTGGGCCTCGCCAACGTGGACGTGATCCTCGGATTGCATACGCGGTTCCATCTCGGGCACGTGGTGGCGGGTCAGTGCGCGCTCGAGGATGCGATCGTCACCGGGCCCCACGGCCTGCAGATCGTGCCGGCCGCTTCCGGCGTCAAGCACATGGCGAGCCTCTCGGCGGCCGAGCACGCCGGCATCATCCGGGCGTTCAGCGACCTGTATCACCGGGTCGAGGTGCTCATCGTCGATACGGCGGCCGGACTGTCCGACAGCGTCCTGACGTTCAGCCGCGCAGCGCACCACGTGCTGATCGTGGTATGCGACGAGCCCGCGTCGATCACGGACGCCTACGCTCTGATCAAGGTGCTGAGCCGCGAGCACGGCGTGCAGCGCTTCCAGATCCTCGCCAATCAGACCCGGCGCTCGGGCGAGGGTCCCGCTCTTTACGACAAGATTTCGCGCGTCTGTGACCGATTTCTCAACGTCACGCTCGAGTTTGCGGGATCCGTACCGTATGACGATTACTTGCGCAGGGCCGTGCAGGCCCAGACTGCCGTCGTGGAGGCGTACCCCGCCTCTATTTCGTCCGTTGCTCTCAAGAATCTGGCCTCGAAGGCCGATAAGTGGTTAGCGCCGCAAGGTGCGCGAGGCCACCTGGAGTTCTTCGTCGAACGGATGGTGGGGGCCCGGATCGGTCCTGCGACGGTATTGCAATGAGAGCAAGCACACAGTACTCAAATTCACGCCGGCGGAACATCCACCCGGCGGCGGATGCGGCGTTCGAGGATTTGCCGAATCAGGAGCTGGTGCTGAAGCACGCGGACCTGGTCAAGCGCATCGCCTATCATCTGGTCAGCCGCATGCCGCCCAATGTCGAGGTGGACGACCTCATCCAATCGGGGATGATCGGATTGCTCGACGCCGCCAAGCACTACTCGGCTGACAAGGGCGCGAACTTCGAGACCTACGCCGGCATTAGAATCCGCGGTGCGATGCTCGATGAGGTGCGCAAGTCCGACTGGACGCCGCGCTCGGTGCACCGAAACATGCGCGAAATGGCGGAAGTGGTCCGCAAGATCGAGAACGCCAAGGGCCACGATGCGGCACCCACCGACATCGCCGAGGCGCTCGGCAAATCGATGGAGGAGTATCACCGGCTGGTACAGGATGCGGCGAGCTGCCGCCTGTTCAGCTTCGATCAGGTGAGCTCGAGCGAGGACGAGTCGAGCCCGGCGGATCACGCGCGCGACGAGGGGCCGGGACCCTTCGATCACATCGAGGAGGCCGCCTTCCGCGATGCGCTCGCCTCCGCGATCAACGGCTTGCCCGAGCGCGAGAAGCTCGTGCTATCTCTTTATTACGACGAGGACATGAACCTGAGAGAAATCGGCGAGGTGCTCGAGGTGTCCGAATCGCGCGTCTGCCAGATCCACGGGCAGGCGCTCGTGCGGCTGCGCGCCCGACTCACGGAATGGCTGAGTCCAGCTTGAGCTCATGGACATTCTGAGCATCATCGGCGTCGTACTCGCCCTGATCGCGATCATCGGAGGCGCGATCTTGAAAGGCTCCAGCGCCGGTGCGCTGGTCGGCAGCGCCGCATTCGTGATCGTGGTGGTGGGTACCCTCGCCGCGAGCCTGGTGCAGACGCCGATGTCCACGTTCATACGCGCCTGGAAAATCATCTCGTGGGTGTTCATGCCGCCCGCGGCCGATCCGACGGCGATGATCGAGAAGATCGTCGAGTGGAGCAACGTCGCCCGCAAGCAGGGCCTGCTCGGGCTCGAGCCCGCCGTCGAGCAGGAGAAAGACGAGTTCTTGAAGAAGGGATTGCAGTCGCTCGTGGACGGCGGCGAGCCCGAGGCGATCCGCTCCAGCATGGAGATCGAGCTCGACACCATGGAGCACTTCGATACCCAGGCGGCCAAGGTGTTCGAGTCCATGGGCATTTATTCCCCGACGCTCGGCATCATCGGCGCGGTCATGGGACTCATGGCGGTGATGCAGAATCTCAACGATCCTTCCAAGCTCGGGCACGGCATCGCGGCAGCATTCATCGCCACGATCTACGGTATTGCATTCGCAAACCTCCTGTTCCTGCCCATGAGCAACAAGCTAAAGGCGGTGATTCACGGCCAGATGCAGGTGCGAACGATGGTCATCGAGGGACTGATCGCGATCGCGCAGGGCGAGAACCCGCGCAACATCGAGTCGAAGCTTCAGGGCTACTTCCACCATTGACGGTGGTGGCACGTGGCGCGCAAGAAAAAGCACGAGGAACACCAAAACCACGAAGCCTGGCCATCCCCTACGGCGACCTCGTGACCTTGCTGTTCGCCCTGTTCACCGTCATGTACGCCATGTCCTCGGTCAACGAGGGCAAGTTCCGCGTGCTGTCCGATTCGATGATCGCGGCATTCCACGGCGCGCCGAAGAGCATGCAGCCCGTCAACATCGGTGAGAAGGAGCCGGGCAAGGGGGGTGAGAGGCCGCTCACCGGGATCACGCCCACGGTGCTCATGAAAATCCGGGAACAAAAGATCGCGGGCGAGGGACGCTCGCCGCGCGATCCCGAGGTGGTCCGGCCGCCGGACCCGGAGGCTTCGCCCGCGGCGCTCATCCGCATGGAGCGTGAGGTCCAGAACGCCATGCAGGAGTTGATCGACGCGAAGCTCGTGACCGTCCGGCGCGAGAGCCTATGGCTCGAAATCGAGATCAACACGGACATCCTGTTCGCGAGCGGTGTGTCGGACTTCGCGCCGGCCGCCGCGCCGGTGCTCGACAAGCTCGCCGACGTGCTCAAGCCGTTTCCGAACCCCATCCGCGTCGAGGGACACACCGACAATCGGCCGATCAAGACAGCCTCGTACCCGTCCAACTGGGAACTCTCGGCGGCACGCGCGGCGAGCGTGGTGCACGAATTCACCAAGGAGGGCGTCGATCCGTTGCGGCTGGAGATCGTCGGCTTCGGCGAGTTCCACCCGCGCCAGACCAACGATACGGTCGAGGGCCGCAACGCCAACCGTCGAGTCTCGGTCCTGGTGCTCGAGGCGGTGGCACCCGGTGATCCGATCACCGCGCGGACTCCCGCGCCGCTGCCGGCCGACGCCGCTCCAGGCATCGTGGCCGCGGATGCGTCGGATGCGGCAAATAGGCTACTATGGTCTGTGCCGCCCGAGGATGTGGGCAAGACCGTGCTGGTCAAGGGTCATGCGGAGACGTCGGTGCAGCCCGGCGCGCCGGCGGTGAACGCGGCGCCGGCCGCAGAGCCAGGCGCCGAGCCAATGAGGTAAGTCACTCATGAGCGAAGTTGATCGGCTGAGCAATTCGGGTCTTTATCCCGCCTTACCCATCGCGGACAAGAGCAGCCGCAAGGATGGCTCCGCGGGAAATCCCCCCGGCGACGGCAAGAGCGCCGACAAGCGTCCGCCCCCCGCGCCCGCGGCGGAGAGCCGAGATCCACCGCGCCCGCCGAAGTCGCTGATCGACGACTACGCCTGACGAAGGCGGCATCCGTCTAACGCGCCGTGTCGGACATCGCACACGATACGTGGATGATTTGCCGCCACCGGTTTGCGACCACCGGCAAAAGCGCCGTGATCACGGTGAACACGACCCTCGAGCAACGCCTGCAGTTCGCGCAGTATCCATTCCACGTGCGCGTCGCGATCGAGGCCACCCCGCGTTCCCTCGACGCGTCCGGACGCATCAATGCGCATGAGAGCCAGCATCTCCTGCATCTGAGCCGCGTGATTCGCGAGCACGTCGAGTGCGAGGACCAGCATCTGATGGCAATCGTGCACGGCGCGGGCGCGCGCACGCTCGAGTTCCATGCGCGCGATGGGGACGCCATAGCGCGCCGGTTGACGGCATTGAGGCAAGAAAAGACCTGGGACCGGCCCTGGACCTTCGAGGTGCGGCCGGATCCGCAAGGCAAGCTGTCGGAAGGATGGCGCGCGATCGTCAAGGCCTCCGAAGAGCATCACCTCTCCGTGACCGTTCCGCAGGGAAGCGTCGATCACCATCACTTTTTGTTCTGACGGGTAATCTCGAGTCAAGGGAAGTCCACGATGCATCGACGATCAGCATGGTTTCCAGCCCTGGCTCTTCTCGCCTCGCCGCTGCACTCCTTCGCAGCCGCGCCATGGATCGAGGAAAGCAACCATTTCACTCAGATGCTGGTCGACGTGCATTTGAAGCATTCGCCGGAGTATGGATCCGCACAGGGACTCGCCGAGTACGACGCTCTCATCGGATCGCCCGCGCTTGCCGATGAGCTCGCCCAGCGCTCCGAGCGCGACGTGGTCATCGGCCGGATCAAGACGCAGCTGCCGCTCGAGAAGGACCGCAAGGTCCGAGAGGACATGCAGATCCTCATTCACGCCATCGACCTCAACGATCGCCAGCTCGACCAGCAGATCCGCCTGGACGTGCCCTACATCAATGCGAGCGAACGAGTATTTCGGGGCATCAAAGTCCTCCTGGATGACCAGGTGGCCGCGGAGCGGCGCCCTGCGGCGGTGATCCGGCTCAGGAAATACGCCGGCGTCGAGCCGGGATGCGTCCCCATCACGCGGCTCTTCAAAGAGCGGGTCGAGCAGCAGATGGCGAAACCGGGGATGACCTATCCCTCCAAGAACGAGCTCGAAACCGAGCTCGGGCGCAACTCGAACTACATCGAGGGCATCGGCGCGCTCTTCGAGAAGTATCAGCTGACCGGCTGGGAGGATGCTTATGCGCAGCTCAAGACCCAGCTCGCCGAATACGATGCCTGGATCAAGAGCGATCTCTTGCCGAAGGCGCGCACGGACTTTCGTCTCCCCCCCGAGGAATACGCGCTCGCGTTCGAGCAATACGGCATCGACCTCACGCCCGCGGACATCGCCGCGAAAGCGCATGCAGCCTTCAAAGAATATCAAGCCGAAATGGCGCCGATCGCCGCGCGGATCGCGCGCGCGCGCAAGCTTCCCTCGAGCGATTACCGGGCCGTCATCGCCGAGCTCAAGAAGGTGCAGCTCACGGGCGATGCCATCCTGCCCTTCTACGATCGGCGCCTGAAGGACATCGAGGGCATCATCGTCAAGCAGCAGATCGTGACGCTGCCGGATCGCCCCGCCATCATCCGCCTCGCGACGCCAGCGGAGACCGTGCAACAGCCGGCGCCGCACATGAAGGGGCCGCCGCTTTTGCACAACACCGGACAGCGCGGGGAATTCATTCTGCCCCTCAACATACCGTCGGCGACCGGCGGCGCGGAGGATAAGTACGACGACTTCACATTCGATGCGGTCGCCTGGACTCTGACTGCACACGAGGCCCGTCCCGGCCACGAGCTGCAGTTCGACTCGATGGTGGAGCACGGCACCTCCATCGCCCGAGCCCAGTACGCCTTCAACTCGACCAATGCCGAAGGGTGGGGACTCTATTCTGAGTACTTGATCGAGCCCTACATGCCGCCCGAGGGGCAGCTCATGTCGCTCGACCTGCGGCTGCTGCGGGCCGCGCGGGCGTTTCTCGATCCGGAACTGCAGGCGGGCAAGATCCAGCCGGAGGACGCCTACCGGGTGCTGCAGACGGACGTGTTGCTCTCGCATGCATTCGCGACCGAGGAGGTGGAGCGGTTCACTTTCCGCTCGCCGGGACAGGCCAATAGCTACTTCTACGGGTACACGCGCCTGCTCGATCTGCGGCGAGAAACCGAAAAGGCGCTGGGCAAGAAGTTCGATCAGAAGAAGTTTCATGACTTCATCCTGGCGCAGGGCTTGCTGCCGCCGGATCTCATGCGCAAGGCAGTGCTCGAGGACTTCGTGCCGGAACAAAAAGCCGGTGGCGGCTAGGACGATGCGAGGCGGCCCGCTCCCTGCCGCTCTGACGGAGGCGAGGCGGCCGGACGATTTCGCGGACGCTCGGGTGCTGTTCCGGGAATATGCTGCCGAACTCGGTGTCGATCTGTGTTTCCAGGGCTTCGAGGCCGAGCTCGATCGCTTACCGGACCTGTACTGCGCCCCCGCGGGGTGCCTTTTGATCGCTCGCGCCGATGAACGGCCGGTGGGATGCGGTGCGCTGCGCCGCCTCTCGGACGAGGTGTGCGAAATGAAGCGCCTCTACGTCCGCGCCGAGGCGCGCGGCACCGGTCTCGGCCGAATCCTAGCCGAATGCCTGATTGCGACGGGCCGAGCGCTCGGCTACGCGCGGATGCGTCTCGATACGCTCGCGCGCCTGGCTGCCGCTCGCCAGCTGTACCGCTCGCTGGGCTTCGCCGAGATCGCCCCCTACTACGACAATCCGCTGGCGGACGTCGTGTTCATGGAGCTCGAGCTGCTGCGGTGACCGCGATGCATACGCGCGGCAGCGGGCGCGGAGGCTGCCGCGCGCCAGCGGGGTCATTTGCGCGGCTCTTTGGAGATCTCCTGGGCGGCCCGCTTCAAGATGTCCGCAATGCGCTCTTGCTCCTCGGCCGGGGCATTCCACTTCTCGGCGACCGCCGACCTGAGGGCCTGCCGCGCGCGCAGCAGGGTCTTCGACCAACCGGCCTCGCCCGGCTCCTCACCGGGACCCTGCGCTCCGCGCATGATGCGGCGCATATGTTCGAGTCGGTCGCCGACGCGCCTGAATTGCGCAAACAGGGCGTCGGTCTCCTCGCGATGTTCCTCAAGGTAAGCGCGTCCCAGGTCGGTCAGATGATAGAGCTTGCGGGCACCTTCGGTCTCGACCGTCGCATGTCCAATCTCCTCCAGATAAGTGAGTGCGGGATAAACCATGCCCGGGCTCGGCACATAGAACCCTTTCGATCGTTCCTCGAGCGCCTTGATGATCTCGTAGCCATGGCGCGGCTTCTCGGCGAGCAGGTCGAGGATCAGCAGCTGCAGGTCGGTTGAGGCGAGCTTGCGGCCCATGCCGAAGCCGCGGCCGCCGAGCTCTCCTGCGTCGGCGAACCAGCCACCGAAGCGACCCCGTCCGAATCCCCTGCGCGGGCCGCCGAAAAAATGCGAGCAATGTGAATGATGCATGAATCGACTCCTAAATGACTGTCTTACAACCTATCTTAAGATATAGTATTCACTATCGTACGATAGTGTCAAAAGTCATAGGGGCGGCAGCGCCGGGGAGTCATACGGACCGTTGGAGGTGGCGCGCCTGAGGCAGCTGCCGGGCCGCGTGGAACCCTTGCCGAGTGGGCGCGTTCGTCGTTGACACAGCGGGCCTCACGTCCCACAATACGCGGCTCATTTTGAGGAGGGGTACCCAAGCGGCCAACGGGGGCAGACTGTAAATCTGCTGGCTTATGCCTTCGTAGGTTCGAATCCTACCCCCTCCACCAGGTTGAGGGTACGGTGCCATTGGCTGTCGGCGTGTAAAAGCGGGTGTAGTTCAATGGTAGAACGTCAGCCTTCCAAGCTGATCACGTGGGTTCGATTCCCATCACCCGCTCCATTGGACGCGGGCCCACGTAGCTCAGTTGGTAGAGCACGTCCTTGGTAAGGACGAGGTCAGCGGTTCAATCCCGCTCGTGGGCTCCAATTTTTTAACTGAGAGGTACTTGCCGTGTCGAAGGGGAAGTTTGAGCGAACGAAGCCGCACGTGAACGTGGGGACGATTGGTCATGTCGATCATGGCAAGACGACTTTGACGGCAGCCTTGACGAAGGTGATG